>Ga0068872_10001600_pt1 | contig 18183 bp, 13 predicted proteins | sample NOAtaG_7_FD_66441 | JGI IMG/M metagenome (GOLD analysis project Ga0068872, IMG submission 66441) | Freshwater lake microbial communities from Lake Erie, under a cyanobacterial bloom - NOAA_Erie_Diel1S_2200h metaG | ecosystem: Environmental > Aquatic > Freshwater > Lake | place: USA: Ohio, Lake...
CAAGGGAGCCATGGTCAACGGCGGCTTCTACATCTTCCAGCGTCAGGCCCTGGAGTACCTCTCCGAAGATCGCTCATGCATTCTCGAAAAGAAGCCTTTGGAACAAATGGCGCTCCATGGACAGTTGATGGGATTCCGGCACGAAGGCTACTGGCAGTGCATGGACACCACGCGCGATCTGGAATCGCTGCAGCAAAGTTGGATCGACGGGAAGGCTCCATGGAAAGTCTGGAAAGATGGCCAAGCAGATTGATCCCCCCCGGAGCAAGTCGATGAACGGTGAATTGTTTTCTGGAGCCTACCAGGGCAAACGGGTGTTGGTGACCGGCCATACCGGCTTCAAAGGATCGTGGTTGACTTGGTGGCTCCATCGACTGGGGGCAAAAGTCCACGGCTACTCCCTACCTTCAGACACCGTCCCCAATCATGCCAGCCAACTCCCACAGCATCTGAGCAGCGAACTGCTTGGCGATATCCGCGAAGCGCAACAGCTGCACGATTATGTCCAGAAGGTTCAGCCTGAAATCATCTTTCATCTGGCGGCTCAGCCTCTTGTGCGTCGCAGCTATCGGGAACCCGAAGAGACCTTCTCGACCAACGTCATTGGGACGCTTCATCTACTGCAGGCCGCACGATCTTGCGAATCGGTCGATGCGTTCGTCTGCGTCACCAGCGACAAGGTGTATGAGAATCTGGAATCGACCGACGGGTACCGAGAATCGGATCGCCTAGGTGGCAGCGATCCCTACAGCTGTTCGAAGGCGTGCGCGGAGCTGGTGGCCAGTTCCTTTCGCAACAGCTACTGGAATTTGAATCAGTACGGAAAGACGCATCACTGCCTGCTGGCAACGGTCCGCGCCGGGAACGTGATCGGCGGTGGCGATTGGTCCGAAGACCGCCTGATTCCTGATGCCGTGCGCGCCGTGACCTCGGGGGCCATCCTGACGATCCGAAGCCCATCGTCGGTTCGCCCCTGGCAGCACGTCCTGGAGCCACTCAGTGGATACCTGCAGGTTGGCGAGCGGCTTTTGAAAAAGGATCCAACATCGGCGACAGCGTGGAATTTTGGCCCTTCCGAAACCGATGACGTGTCGGTGGGAGAGGTGATCGAGGCATTTGCCGAATCCTGGCCGGAATTGAAGTACCAAATCCAGATCGATCCCAACGCGCCTCACGAAACGAAGTTCCTTAAGGTCCTTTCGAATCAGGCGAAGGAAAGACTCCATTGGCAACCGGTCTGGGGCTGGCGTCAAGCAGTGCAGACGACCGCACAGTGGTACCGCGAATTCCATCGCCATCAAAAGGTGCTCACCCAGGATCAACTGGACTCCTATCACAACCAAGCGTCTCAAATCGGGCTGCCCTGGGTTTAGTTGCCACCGAACCGGGAGTTCAGCCCCAGAAGTGTGTCTCGACTCCCTGCCGCTTCCGGATCATCTGCTTTTATGTGTGAGCTGCCATGAAATTCCTCTTCGTCAAGCGACGATTTGCATGGCCTCGCGCCTCCGGGCATGACGTCCACACCTACCAGATGATGCTGCACCTGCAGAAGCAAGGTCACTTGATCTCGCTTTTGTCTCTGGAACCATCGGACGACAAGGCGCTGGAAGGCCTTGAGCTTTACTGGTCTCAATGCAGCCAGGAGCTGCCTCAGACTGGTCCGCCCCCTGCAGTTCCGCCGCTGACATATTGGCAGCGCCGTTTCGTATCCTTCTGGGGGCTGAACCCCAACTGGATCCCAGCCACTCAGGCGGCGGTCGAATCGAGCGGTGCGGAAGTGGTGGTGGTGTCCGGCCGCGAGCTGCTTCCACTATTGGCAGGGAATACCAGATGCAAACGAGTCTGGTATGCCGCCGATGATGCGGTCCTTCACCATCTGTCCCTCCTGATACCCACCAAGCCATCCACCTGGGGCAACCTGAAGATGGCGGCAATCGGAGGGCTTTACGAACGAACGCACTCCAAGCTGACCGATCGGGTCTGGGTCGTCTCGCCTCGCGACGCAGCATTTGGCAAGTTCTGGATGCCCTCGGCTTCCTTCGACTGCGTTCCCAATGGTGTAGACGCCGATTTCTTCTCGCCTCGCGACGTCGCGAAGAAATCCAAAAGCTGCGTCTTCTGGGGGCGACTTGATTTCCCACCCAACATCGATGCCGTGCGATGGTTTAGCGAGCATGTCTGGCGGGAGATCCGCCGACGCCATCCGGATGCCAGCTTCCACGTCTACGGCTTTGCCCCCACCGAAGAAATCCGTCAGATGGCCCAACAGTTCCAGTTCGAACTAGTGGCCGACAGCCCAGATATCCGCGATGCGGTTTCCAGTTGCGAGGTGGTTGTGCTCCCATTCATCTCTGGGGCGGGCATCAAGAACAAACTTCTGGAAGCCAGCGGGATGCAACTGCCCATCATCGCCAGCACGATGGCGATGAATGGCATCGATGACTCCCAGATGTCGCCCTGCTTGGTGGCCAAAAAGCCGTCGCAGTGGATCGACTATCTGGAGCGTTTATGGAGCGACCCAAAGCTGCGTCAGTCCCAGGGTGCCACCGCGCGAAAGTGGTGCCTGGAGTTCGCCAGTTGGAACACCACCGCCAAGAAGGCCGCCGCGGCTCTCCAGGCAACTCAATCCACCGCAAAACAATAACGCATTCCGAGGATGGCTCCCCATCCCTCAGCGGTTCGCAAAGGTACCAACCCTCATGTTTCTGGAACCACTAGTCGGACATGACCCGGCCTGGCTGGCCGCGACAGCCCAGGGGCTGGGCCATCGAAGCTATCTCTTGGAAACACGCAACTCCATCGGGGAACTGACCGGCCAACTCCCGCTGGTTGAAGTGGCCACTCCCTGGTTCGGTCGCTTCCTCGTCTCACTTCCCTACATCAACACCGGCGGCATCTGGGCTCACACCCTCGAAGCCGCCCAAGACCTGCTCGGTCAGGCGGTCGAACTGGCAGATCATCAAAAGGTCCGCTATTTGGAATTGCGACATGAAAAGCCGCTGGACGACCCACGACTGAATGCAAGCCGTACCGACAAAGTCCATATGCGACTCCCGCTACCTGACTCCACCGACAAACTGCTCAAGCAGTTCCGTTCGGAACTGCGCAGCCAGATCAAACGAAGCCAGCACGAACAATTCGGCTCCCAGGCCTCCTTCGGACGGCAGGAACTGCTGGAGCCGTTTTACGAGGTTTTCTCTACCAACATGCGCGACCTAGGCACCCCAGTCTTCGGAAAGCGCCTCTTCCTCTCGATTCTGCGCAACTTCCCCGAGACGGCCGAGTTTTGTGTGGTGCAACAGAAGGGAATCGCAGTTGCGGCGGCTCTGCTGATCCATCATCCGACAGGAACGGAAGTACCAAGTGCCAGCAGCCTGCGAGCCTACAACGCAACGCAGTGCAATATGTTTCTTTACTGGAACCTTTTGGCTCGAGCGGTCGAAAGGAAATCGCCTCTCTTCGATTTCGGAAGAAGCTCCATCGATTCTGGAACCTACAAGTTCAAGAAGCAGTGGGGCTCCGTCCCCGCTCCAGCGCACTGGCAATACTATCTGCGCAAGGGTTCAGCAGAAGCGATGCGGCCCGACCAGGGGGCCAATGCAAAATTGGTGAAGGTCTGGCAGAAGCTGCCTCTTTGGGTCACCCGCTTGGCAGGACCTGCGATAGTCCGCGGGATTCCCTAAGCCGGCGGGGAATCCCATCGGCCAGGATGGATGGTGTGGACCCGGCAAGGTGAACTGCTATGATGCAGTCGGTTTTTTCCGACGGATCGCGTTGGAACCAGCCCGCCTTAGGGATGATTCATGGATGCACATGTTTCCGGTCCTTCCCGTTGGACTTCCAGTCAGGGTGTGATGACCTGGTGCAGCTTAGGCTCCCTGGCATGGATTGGATTGGCGGTTCTGAGGGGCTCTCTATCGCTTGAACGATGGCCCGTGACCGCCACGGCCAGCGTGTTGCTCCTCTGGCTCCTGTTTCACTACCGAGGAAAATCGGTCGCTACGGGACCTCTGGATGAACCGCTCCAGGCCGCTCGCCAACCAATCAGGATGCGATGGTGGCCACCCCTTCTTGTCGCGGCGGCTGCGTTCTGGGTGGTGGAACCTCTGATGCTGCTGCTGGCCATAAGCCTTCTGGCAGTCCATGGCATGCAGGCATGCTCCCCACGCTGGTTCACTGCCCTCTTCGGAATAGGGCTGCTCATGCTTTGGTCCCCAGGAATCTGGACCGATGGTTCTGCAAGGTATGATGCAACGGCAGTCACCCTGGTCAGCCAGGGACTGGACCTGTTTCAGATGGCTCATGTTCCACTGCAGCGTGAAATCCGTTGGGGGGAAGGGGAATACCCAATCAACCGCTATCTGGTCCTTGGGGACGGGCTGGGTGTGGTGCTCACTTGCTCGATCTTCATCCCATGGCTCTTCCAAAGATCGCTGTTCCACACCGCCCTTCTGGCTCTTGCCGCCATCCCGCTGGGCTGGATTGCCGAGTTGGGGACCGACTATCCGATTTTCCTTGCGTATGGTTCCGAACCATCCCAGTTACAAGTGGTGCAGGCCAGCTGGATTGCCAGCCCCCTTCGCTTCCTGCTCTTGCTGCTACTACTGCTGGTTGCGGATCGTCTTGTGCGGGCACTTTTAGAACCGATCGATGTTCAGCAATTGGATGCCCCGCTGCCCCCGGCCGCCATGGAGCTAAATCGCTGGATCGCATGGCCGAAAGTGACTAGCAACTCCGAGCCCCCCTCTTCTTTCGGAGGCCATCCCGTAGTGCATGAAGAGCAACCTGCGGATCTGGCAAGGTCCCATCGCATCGCAACCTTCGCAGCCAGGGCATGGAGAGCTGCGGGGATTTTGTCGCTGCTAGCGGCTGGCCTACTGCTGGCCGAAAGAATCATTGATCTTCGAGCCGTTCTGTCCAACCGGTCGCAAGCCCCAGAGATGGAGCAGTGGCTTACCGCAATTCGTGAAATGGGGCTCGAGGTGGTCGATGCCAAACAGTCCAATCCACTCTTGGAACTCAAGCAGCCACCCGACTGGATCGGAAAGAAGTCGACCGAAACTCGGACACTGTGGATTGGGGCGCGTCGGTCACAAAGCCAGCGAAGCCTATGGGAAGATGAACCAAGCGACCGCAACTGGACACGCCAATCGCGGCGCTGGAAACGATGGGAATCGAACGAACCCCAAAATGCTTCGCAACCCCCCGGCCCCCCCGGCAACGTGGTGGAGGGAGCCTGGAAACAGACCAGCTATCGCGGAGTCATCGAAGGGAACCGATCGATCTGGACCAGCATCCGAACCTCCGATGGCAACTGGAGAAATCCCTATCGCGACCAGGAGCTGGCTAGAAACATCACAGCTCGACTCAACCACCATCTTCTGACCAGGATGAGCCACCTGTGGGTCGATCGCAAGGGTGTTCAGAGTATTCAGATGGCTGTCGATTCGGTGACTCCTTGGACTCAGGTGCAACTGGAGCAACTGGATGCAGCGTTTGTGAAGATCAGAAGCGAGTTGTTTTCGCCATCCGGGACAACGGGACCGAACCATGCGTCTTGGACGCCGTCGGTCGATGCCCCTGCGACCCTTCCAAGGGATGCCAACGATGAACCATGATGAGAGGCCCGATCATCTTCTGGCCTATCTACTTCGATCTCCTGGGCATTTCTTCGGAGACCTCTGGGAATTTTGGTCGGCGTGGTGCTACTCCCGGCGCTGGTCGAGGATTTGGCTGATCGCAATTCCCATGGTCGCCTTCTTGCTGGCAACTGCATTGCCAACCCTGCTGGGCAGCCTTCAGGCCAAGACGCGCAAGCTGGTCTGGTATGCGCGCACCGCGGAAAAGCTGATGGAAGCCGACCGCGAGAAAAAGGGAGAGCAGGGGGAAACTGCAGATCAATCAGAGCCGAGGGAGGATCGAACGGCAGGTCCCCGCACCCTTTCGCAGATTGCCATGGAACAGGATCTCCCGGAAGCCTCTGAGCGCGCCATGATCTGCTTTGAGCGAATTTTGCAGATGGAGGGCAACAACAAGCGAGCTAGGTATTTTGTCGCCAGCCAGTATGGCCGCCAGGGAGACATCCAACGGGCGCGAGAAGTGATGCAGTCCCTGGCCCCCGAGGAGGGAAGGGGCTACCCGATGGCTCATCTATGGCTGGGCCTGGATGCGACAGAACGGATGCAGGGTGGCGAAGAGGGCCTGGAAGGTGTGGCGATGCATCATCTGGCGATCGCCGCCGAGGAAGATCGAGCGCCATCGGAAGTTCTCTGGATCTACTCGTTGCTTCTAGCCAAACGAGGCGATCGGACCGCCGCCATCGACTGGCTTCAACGGCTCGTGCGCACCGATCCAATCTTCCTGGTCGAAGCAGCACAACTGGCCAAGTCGATCGGATCAGAGAGCCTGTCGACCGATTTCGCGACCAGAGCCTATACCTTCCATCAGAAGAGAATTGAGGAACGAGGAGGAAGCGAAGGGGACTGGATCGCCATGGCGCAGTCGCTGGTCCTTCAGGAGAAATGGGAACAGGCAACCTCTCTCCTGGCAGGTGTGCTCCAGCGCAACCAAACCCAACAGCAGCAACTGGTGCGGCGATATCTGTCCGGTCTGCTGCTGCGCCGCTACGAAGCATCCAACCGAAACGGCAAGGATCTGGCAGCAGCCGATTTCGGATTGCTGCAGGCATCGCTGAATATCGATCCCATGAATCCTTCGCTCAACGAGTCCCTCGAAAGGCTGCGAGGCGAGCCCGAACTGATGGAAGAATCGGCTGAACAGGCAGTGGCCAACATGCTTGCTACCGGCGGCGCGAACACCATCGCCCATCTCCTACTAGCACAACGGTCCATGCAGTCCAATCAACCTGATGTCGCGCGGAAGCACCTAGAAATCGCTCACCAACTCTCCCCCCTTTCCCTGGTCGTGCGATTCCAACTGGCTGCCAACCTGCTGCAATACGACCCATCGCAGCCCGATCGCGCCTACGGATTGCTGGAGGAATTCGAGTCGATCCGGCCCAGGGACAGCTTCTTGCAACAATGCATTGGCGATCTCGACGGCATTTCGGGTCGAATGGACAAAGCCATCCAGCGATGGGAAAAGGCAATCGAACTTGGGTCCGACTCTCTGCCGCTACTGGACCGGCTAGAGCCTGCCTACCAAGCCCTCGGGGAGAGCGAAAAACTGGAACGGGTGCGGCGCAAACGAGCCGCACTGGAGTCGAGCCAGGCGGAAGCCTTTTCGCTAGAATCGCTCTAGGATCCCCTTCGACTGGCCGGGAGGAGATCCCCAAGCCATGGACGATGCGAACAGGCGACAGATCGCCCTGGGCATCGGACCGGACCGTCTGGGTGGGCCGAGCGATAGGGAGCGCGTGATGCAGCGACGGATGGGGTTGGCAGGTTCGTCGATTCGATGGATTGGGATGGTTGTCTTGGCGTTTGTCTGGCTGGCACATGCCGGTTCCGCTTTTCAGCCAGAACCAACGGAACCGACGATGAATGAAGCGATCCGGGAACTTCCGCTGGAGTCGGGCTGGACCATCGAACCCGTCTCAGGTGGAGGGCCCTTTCCCATTTCGCTAGGCGACAGCTGGGAAAAAGTGCTTGGCAGAGACTTCGATGGCAAGGCGATCTACCGCTGCAAGCTTCCAACGATCGACCTACAGCAAATCGCGCAGCGTCGCATCTGGATCGAACTGGATGGCGTCGCTACGCATGCGATCCTGCGCGTGGAGGGCAAGCAGGTAGGAGAGCATCTAGGAGCCTGGACTTGCTGGCGGGTCGATCTGACCGCATGGTATCGGCCGGGGCTGGAAATTCAGGTGGAGGTGGACGAACGGGTAGGGCACAACACACAAGGCTTCCTCCCTGTGTTCCTGCCACATTTCGGCGGAATCTGGAAAACAGCTCGTCTACTGCTCACTCCCGCTGGGGGCTGGGTGGATCGGAAAGCAAGTTTGGTGGCCGGATGGAGCGACAGGGACCAGATCGACCTGCAGTTGGAAGGCTATGGCGGCACCGCGCCCCTGCCGCTGGAAGCAGGAGCGCGCGTGCTGACGGAAAAAGGATGGACGCCGTGGCAGTGGCAGCCAGTCGACTGGACACCAGTTTCCCTGAGCCCCCCAGGAACGCCCCAGGAGACCGAACCATCAGCGCAGGCCCGATGGAAATGTGACATGGGGATTGCGATCGAGCAGCCGAGGCGGTGGAGCCCGGAGGATCCGTATCGCTATCGGGTGCAGATCGCGCTAAGCGACCGTGAGGGGCGAACCTTGCACCGCCTGGAAACACAGGCGTCACTTCGCTCCATCGCAGCCCAAGGAAACCAGTTGCTGCTCAACGGTAAGCCGCTGACAGTCCGTGGTGTGCTGAACTGGGGTTACGCGCCCCCGCGCATCGCCCCATCTCTGGACCCCCAAGTCCAACGGCGCGAGATAGAACAGGCTAGGTCGATGGGCTTCAACCTGATCAAGTTCTGCCTCTGGGTGCCTCCGGAATCGTATCTCCAGCAGTGCGATGAACTCGGGATGCTTGCGTGGGTCGAGTACCCTACTTGGCATCCCCAGTTGAAACCGAAGTTTCAGAGCGAATTGCTGAGGGAGTACGACGAGTTTTTTCGCGCTGATCGGAATCACCCCAGCGTGATTCTGCGAAGCTTGACGTGCGAGACAGGTCCGTCGGCCGATTTGGAAGTCCTCCGTTCCCTCTACGATCTCGGGCATGCGAGGATTCCAGGAGCCTTGATCGAGGATGATAGCAGCTGGATCCAGTGGAATCGGATCTGTGATTTTTACGACGACCACCCCTACGGAAACAATCACGATTGGCTGGCGAGGCTAGATCAACTTGACAATCACCTTCAGGGTCGCGACCCCAAGCCGCTCCTGCTGGGCGAGGCGATCGCGGCCGATACCTGGGGTCAGGCAACGCCATGGCCAGACTGGCCTTCCAGTCATCCCCTCGCCAGTTCATCCGACGATGCATCTCCAGTTTCACCCTCACCACATCACCTGCGATCGATTGGAGCCCAAAGCGACTATCTCGACTGGATCGATAGGCACTGTGGACCTCAGGCTCGCCATCGACTGTCTCGCGATGCCTCCGATCAGGCGATGCAGATGCGTCGGTTTCAAATCGAACTCTATCGTCGACGCATGCCAGGGCAGGGCTACGTCGTCAGCGTCCTTCGCGACTTCCCCTTCGCCAACATGGGTTTGCTCGACGCTGAAGGTCATGCCAAATGGGATCCCTCTCTGTGGGACTGGCATCGCGACGCGATGGGACTGCTGGAGACCCCGGGCGACCGCCGTGCCATCACCTCCGGACAGCCAGCTCAAATCCGTCTACGCCACACCACACTGGACTCGCATCCCGATGTGCAGCTCGCCTGTCGCTGGCGGCTAGGCGACTCACCTGAAACCTCCCCCTGGACCCCAGCCACGGCGATGACGAACGAGGCGGCGGAGGACGGATGGCGATGGGACCAGTTGGCTCCCTCCGTCCCATTGCCGACGAAGGTCCAACTGGAGGCGCGATGGACCGCCCCGGGAATGCCACCCCTGGAAAATCGCTGGGACCTCTGGATTCTTCCTCCACTCCTAGAAGAAAACGATCCCAAAGGCCCCTGGGCCCGCCACTCCAGCCTGCCGCTGGGAGACCCTGCCCTCGATGCTTGGACCCAGCCGCTCTTGGAGTGGTCTCCCGGACTGGCCGCCAATGTCATTACCACACGACTGGACCAAGACCTTGTCGATCATCTTGCGGCAGGAGGTCGCTGCTTGATGCTTGCCGATGGAGGCACTGGATCGTTCCGTCGCGCCGATCACTGGTTCTTGCGGGGTGGCCCCGTCGTCGGGAAGTCCCTGGAACAATGGTCGCAACTGCGAGGTTTTCCGGTCGAACTGGTCACCTCCCTCCAACCGCTCGACTTGGGCGCTCCTGTGATTCCCAAACCACTGTTCCTTAACCAGACCGACCCCTGGCTTCTGCTTTGGGACAACCACGATCTAGACCACTACCGCACCCATGCGCTGGTGTTTCGGTGCCAAGTGGGTAAAGGCCAACTGCTAGTCAGCAGTCTGGAACATCGCAAGCAATCACTGCCTGCCGGGCAGTGGCTGCTCCGGGAACTGGCTACGGCGATCAGCCAGTTTCCCGGTGCAGCAGAAGAGGAGACATTCTGGAAGGATCACCTGCAAAACGACTTGAAGGCCACCCGCGTCCGCCTCCCAGCGACTGGCTGGAAGTTCCAGCCTGATCCCGAAGGGGTCGGCACCAAAGACGGTTGGTACCAACCCGATTGGGACGACGCCAACTGGTCGGCTATCGAGATCGAGAAGCCGTGGGATGGACAGGGCTATGCTGCCTTGGATGGCGAGGCGTGGTACCGCCACCAAGTCACCTGCCCCAAAGGCGCCCGTTTCCTCAAGATCGAAGGGGCCGACGACTATGCGGAGGTCTATCTGAACGGGCAACGCCTGGGAAGCATGGGAGACCGCCAGACGAAAAAGACAGCTTTCGAGCAAACAGCTTGGTTTCCAATCCCCTCGTCACTTCTCGACCGCCCGGAGTCTGTTGTGCTGACGATTCGGGTTGAGGATTGGCAGGGGGGAGGTGGCCTCTTTCGGCCGATTTCCTGGACTAGCCACAACTCCCTAGACGACGAACCGATCCTGGTAGGCGCTTCGCCGTGACAACAACAGAACACCCTTAAGAGGGGGCACCCTGAGAAGAAACTCGACTCAATTACGGCTTGCGGCCCTCCGCAGACGAAGGTTATATTCATGGGTTCACACAATTTTTGCCCCCGTTTGAAAAAGCGTTCGGATGGGGGGCGCTGATGATTTCCACTTCAATTTCGGGGGTCGGCCTCCATGCCGCGGTTGCTCGGGGTAGATATTCCAAACGACAAACCAGTTCATATTTCGTTGCAGTACTTGTATGGGGTGGGGCCTGCGATTTCGGCCGACCTGTGTCATAAGACGCAGATCGACCCGGTCAAGCGTGCTCGTGACCTGGACGAAGACGAACTTTCGCGCTTGGCGACGTTGCTGGAGCGGGATTACACGGTCGAAGGACCACTTCGCCGGACGGTCGGACAGAACATCCACCGCCTGCGAGAAATCAAGTGCTACCGTGGCTTGCGTCACCGGATGGGGCTTCCTGTTCGTGGCCAGCGCACCCGGACGAATGCGAGAACCCGGAAGGGCCCACGCAAGACGGTGGCAGGTAAGAAGGGGGTCAAGGATTTGCGCTGATTTTTGGCGAGACTCCGATCTCCGAAATCAGGCAATCTTTTTTATATTTTGGGTGATCAGCTCGTTGGGCTGGCACCCAATCATCGGCCAATCGCTCAGACTGATCAAAGCAAGGGGAGAATGACAAGGTGGCAAAGTCGACCGGGAATGCGGCTCAGGCAAACAAACGGCGGAAGACCCGTCGCAATGTGACCGTGGCAGTGGCTCACGTCCAGGCAACCTTCAATAACACCACCGTGACGATCACCGACACCAAGGGGGATACCCTTTGCTGGGCGAGCGCCGGGACTTGCGGTTTCAAGGGAAGCCGTAAGAGCACCCCTTTCGCCGGAACGATGGCAGCTCAGCAGGCAGCCGAGAAGGCGGCCAAGTTTGGAGTCAAGGAAATCGAAGTTCGGATCAAAGGCCCGGGAGCTGGCCGCGAAAGCGCGATCTCAGCTTTGCAGACCGCCGGAATGACGGTCAAGGAAATCGAGGACGTTACTCCGATCCCACATAACGGATGCCGCCCTCGCAAGCGCCGTCGCGTGTAAATCGCTCGATCCACCCCACCTCAAGCGTCGCCTAGAAAGATCGCAAAGGCCGCATGAGGGACTCGGTCAGGGATCGATGCAGAGCGACTATGGATGAAATCGACAGACCCGTTTTGTCGGCTGGACATTTACAGAATTCTTTGAGGTTTCGACATGCATATTCGATGGCGAGGTTTCGAACTTCCCAGCCAGGTTCAAGTCGACCGATCGACACTCAGTGGAACCTATGGGAAATTCATCGCTGAACCGTTCGAGCGGGGATTTGGCGCAACCATTGGAAATAGCCTGCGTCGCGTTTTGCTAAGCAGTCTCGAAGGGTCGGCGGTCACCCAAATCAAAATCCGAGGTGCTCAGCACGAATTTTCGACGCTCGAGGGAATCCGGGAAGATGTCACCGACATCGTCCTGAACGTCAAGAGCTTGGTGGTGAAGAACCACAGCGAGAGCACGCGAGTGATCACGGTGGAAAAGAAAACCGCCGGTCCTATCACCGGTCACGATGTCGAGACCGATGCCGATGTCGAGATCATCAACAAAGACCATGTTCTGGCGACACTCACCTCCGACGTTCCATTCATGATGGAAATGGTCGTCGAGAATGGCAGAGGCTACGTGCCGGCAAGCGAGCACAGCAGCGGAGATCACGAGATTGGTATTATCCCAATCGACGCTGTCTACAGCCCTGTCACTCGAGTTCGCTACGAAATCGAAGAAACCCGCGTCGGCCAAAAGACGAATTACGACCGATTGGTCCTGGAACTCTGGACCGATGGTTCAGTTGGTCCGGAGATGGCGATGGTAGAAGGTGCCAAAATTCTCCGAAAGCACCTGAACCCATTCGTTCAGTTCGCCGATCTTGGCAAGCAGATTCACGCGACCTCTCGCAGCGGCCCCGGTAGCAACGAGGCCCAATTGGAGTCGAAGCTGAACACGCTGATCGCTGACCTGAAGCTGTCGGTGAGAGCTAATAATTGCCTGGAAGCGGCGCAGATTCGCACCGTGCGGGATCTGGTACAGAGAACGGAAGACCAACTTCTGGAATTCCGCAACTTCGGCGAAACGACACTAACGGAAGTCCGGGAAAAACTGACGACGATGGGATTGCATCTGGGCATGCGTATCCCCTCCAGCCAAGCGATGCGCTGATCGTCACCCCTTGTTCAAGACCATACGACCTAGAGATTGGAACTGAATCATGCGTCACATGCGACGTGGACGAGTGCTGGGAAGATCCTCCTCCCACCGCAAAGCTCTTTTCAAAAATCTAGTTGCCGCTATCCTGCTCACCGAGCGGGAGACGGGGGAACTGGAAGCGAACAGCCCTAAGGTTCCCGGGCGCATCGTGACGACCCTGGAGAAGGCGAAGGAAGTTCGCCCCCTCCTGGAAAAGTGCATCACGATTGCCAAGAAGGGAATTCTCGCCGATCGACAAGCCGAAGGCTTGGCCGGTCCTGTGGATCGCAAGTCAGAAGCCTACAAAACCTGGCGAAAGAGCCCCCAGTGGGTTCAGTGGGCTGCGGCCCGCAGCCCAGGCCTGACCGCTAGGCGTCGAGCCCTCCAGTTGATCGGCGACAAGCAAGCCGTTCAGATTCTCTTCGAGAAGGTGGCTCCAAGGTTCATTGACCGACCCGGTGGATACACCCGCATCCTGCGACTGGCTAAGCCACGCTTGGGAGACGCCGGGACGCGTGCAATCCTCGAATTCGTGGGACGCAACGATCGCGTGTCGGTGAAAGAACAGCCGCTCAAACCATCGTTTGGCGAATAAGCCCGAGTGGCCAACCCAACCCAAATCGCACAAAACCCGCAGTCTTGGACTGCGGGTTTTCTATTGGCATTTCGGTTCTCTTTCGCCAGCCGGCTTCTAGCCCGGGATCGACCGCATCGGAAAGCCCCGTCAGGACCCGACATTGGATCGCAGAGGCTACAACTAGCCGAGTCTGCTCGAACGATCCAAAATGAAATTGACTTTCGGTTCGACTGCGATCCGTAGCACCACGCTCACGCCGCAATCTACAAGATGGCGGATGGGAAACCGAGGAACATCTCTAGCCCCGTAGGTAAGGGACCGATGACCATGCACATTTTCGCGATGATCGCAGGCAAGTTTCGCTTCCGCGATCGCAAGCCAGAAGAATGGGTAAACTGCCGTTCCCTCCTCTCGTCTGTTCATCTGGCCCTGCTGTTGCCACTCATGATCAACGCTGGATGTCAACCGGAAGCCCAGCCTTCCGTCCCAACGGAATGGGAAGCCGTCCGCCCAGATGGCGTGGATGCCTCTGAGGATGTCGCATCAGCGCAACCTGATGCCTCGGCGAAATCGCCCCAGGACTCGGACTTGGCCCCGATGAACGACAGTTCCCTGGCTTCCACCGTGACCGATTCTTGGGGCCGCAAGTTTTTTACCGATGTGGAGCGGTTCCAACAGGCGCCCAAGATCCGAGAAGTTCGATTGCCTGTATCGGATGGCGACGAGGCGATCTGGGGAGCCACTGGGCGAGACGCCAAAGGCAACATCTACTTCGGCCTTGCCAGCAAAGCCTCCAGTGAATTGAGCGCAGGCTTGTTGCAGTTCTCTCCACGGACGGGAGAGACGACGTTGCTGGGTCGTGTCGACGAATGGCTCAGCAGCCAAGATTCGAATCGTAAAACATCTTTACAAGACAAAATCCACAGCAAATTCTTTGAGGCCACCGACGGGAACCTCTACTTTGCGTCGCAGGACGAAACGGGGGAAAAATCAGACGGAAGTGCGAACGGCAAGGAGGGAGGGTACCTGATGAGGGTCAATCGCTCCACCGGAAAAGTGGAAAGTGTCTTGCAGACGAAGACCGCTCTCATCTCGATCGGATGTAGCGGGCGCTACATTTACGCGCTAGGTTATTTTGGCTCCATGATCTATCAATTCGACACCAAGTTGCAGAGCACTAGGAACGTTCTGATTCCTAACTACGGAGGTCACGTATCCAGAAACATTCTGGTCACTCCCACGGGCCACGTCCTGGCGTTGCGAGTCACAGGGACAACCCTAGACGACACAAGGCCTGGAACGAACTGGACACCACCGGTCGCTCAAGATCAAGCCACAGACCAGATTGAAACCTCTGAAGAAGGCACCCTGAGACGGCGCGTCCTGGTCGAACTAGTCGAACTAGACCCCAATCTCAAAGAACTCCATGCATGGCCGATGAAAGGTTACGAAGCCCATGGGGATACGTCGTCTCATGGCATCACCAGCTTTGCATCGCTGATGGATGGTTCCTTGCTATTCACTACACAAAATGGCCTACTTTGGCGTGTTCACGCATCGGATGGAAAGCCAGATCGATTGGAATCCTTCGGCTGGATTCACCCCGACGGAGAATCCTCTTCCACGGCGATGTTTGCGCCGACGGGTAACGATTACGTGATCGCAGTCACTAAGATTGGCAGGCGCTTCGATTTGCTTGTTTATTACCTGAGACTGCGTGAATCCGTCCCTTTAACGCTCGATCTAGACAGCGATAAAGTATTTAACCAACCACTCCATCTTTTGTTTGGATCGGAAACTCTGGACGACTTCGGCAATGCCTATATTGCGGGTTGGAAGCGGATGCCGACTGGCTATGAACCGCTAGCGCTCCAATTGCAGTGGCCCTGACGAGACTTCGTTGATCGCTGAGGAGAGTCCAGACCAACCTATTTACCTTTCATCGGCCTGCAGGAGGCTCTTTTCCAGCTTCGAAATTATTTCCAATGCCTCCAGTTGCAATCGTGCCATCGCATCGAATGAACGCCACTCGCTTCGATCCGAGGAGCTCCCATTTTTCTGAGGATTTATGATCCCCTAACGATCCATCGAAGGAGTATTTTTTTGGGGGGCCTTCAACTCGACGGCCGCTAGTCCCTGTTCCGAAGATACGAGAATCGCTCCCTCACTCGACTCACCCAAAGTGACGATGGCTTCAAGGCTTCTCGCTGCAGGCAAGGCTTCCATCTTTCCTTCCCTGGAAAGTTGGAGGCGGTAGATTGTCTTTCCATCGTCGCCAGCAAACAACACATTGCCAGCTAACCAAGGCATGCTTTTGCCGCGATAGACGAAAAACGGTCCCGACGATTTTTCATCGGTGGATGGTTTGAGGAAAGCTGGGAGGGACAAATCAAGAATCGAACCGCCATCGGATTCCGCTTTTTCGGGTACGAACAGCAGCCCCTCTTTCGTCACCGCTACGGGGCCAAACGCACCCCACGTCGCCCAAGCCTTTCGACTGGTCTCGGCCACGCTCCGGAAAGCATCCTGACTTCCCTGCCCTGATTGGGAATCGATCAAAAAACTGCGTCGATCAGCAGCTGCCAGGATCTCTCGCTGATCCGCCGGAACGAACTCCGCTGCCTGATCCCACAGAACGACCAGAGGTTCGGCATGTCCAGCAGCAAATCGTCCGCCGTTAGGATGATCGGTTCGGAACATGCCGATCGGCACTTCCTGGCGACCGTTAGGTGACGGATCCCCCGCATCCAAAATCTCCCATTGCAGCAAACGGACATTCCCTGCTTCCGCCCCCTGCCCAACGGTCAACAGATAGCAGACTCCCGATTGGAGAAAATCATCTGGAAACTGGATATCTAAAATCGTCTCTTCAGACTCCAGCAGAACCTTCTGCGTAGTCGCCCGATCAAAGTCTCCCCACTTCCACAAACGACTTGGATCAGCTCCTTCACCTTGCTCCAGACCCCACAAAATCCGTGTCCCCGGGAACGCTCCCAGTCGGATCAACCGTCGAACTGGAAGCCGCTCAAACACGCTGCTGACTACTGGCAGATCGATCTGTAACGGCTTGTTGATATCGGCTCCATCCCGCCCCTTGGCCGACATAGGATCTGGAGCCACTGGACGGGCAGATGCCGGATTCGAAACCGCTGCATCTTTTTGCTGCTTCGATAAGGGACTGCCGATTTCCCTGGCCAGAGATGTCTCCAGTTGCTCGACCAACTTCTTGGTTTTGGCGTAGGAGGGATGGGCTGCACCCATCCCTGTAAGGGACCGCCTCGCCAACTTCAATTGGCTGACCAAGCTTTCGATCTTCGGGTCGCCTCGAAGGGACTCGGGGATCGTCTCCTCGATGATTGGAGGATTCTGAAAGCTGACAGCGACTTTTGAATTGCTTCCAATCAAAAAGGCAATCAGCAGAAGTCCGAATCGCCACTGTCGTAATTCGAATGTGGTACGCGGCAGAATTTGCATGGTTTCACCATCATTCGCGGGTCCAAAATGGGGGAACTCCTATCCAAACTCTTGGAGTGGACAGTTGGAAGCCAACTTGGCTGGGGTCCCGTGCTGAGTTCTATTGGTCGCTGAGTGTCTTATCATAGACCAATTGCGTTGGTTCGTCTAAAGTCCGGAACTCCCTGCAACACCGAGCACGCCCGAGCATGCAAGTTGCCGCCGGGAAGCCCACCGGATCCGGTTGCTTTGAAGGGTACAACGCAGCGAACTGGAGCGATTCAGTTATCCAACGGTAGCTGGACTTTACACCAAGTAGATACAGCGTTTCGCCGTCGGTGAGAGATAGAGGAATAGAGGAGTCGTCATGGGCTGGTTCGATCGCTGGACGCGAGAAGGTCGTCGTCGTCGAATCGTCGCCAATCCAACTCCCCTTCGCTGGGACAGCATTTTGGAGGAGACTTTCTGGCACTGGCCCCTCCTGAGTTTTGACCAGCAAAGGAGGTTGCTTGGGTTGGTCTCGATCTTCCTAAGCGAGAAAGAACTGGTGGTCCCGGATGGCTGGGAGAGAGAACCTGCGGAAGTCACCACGGCCGCTGCAGCTTGCCTGATGCTTCTAGGGTTTGAGGATTGGTACTGTTTTGATCGCGTTCGCACGGTGGTACTGCGAGAAGGAAGCTTCCGATACCGGATCGGCCGAGCCTCAGGAGTGCAGGAGGATGTCCCGGTGGCTGGCGTCTATCAACGAGGTGTTCCCATCGCTTTGTCTCTTGAGGATGTGCTCGAGGACTGCACCTCAGCCCACCGAGGCCGCAACGTCGTGATCCACGAATTCGCCCATCATATCGACGACTTGGATGGCGCCCTGGATGGATCGCCCCCCTTCGACCATCGCGCTGACGCAGCGCGATGGAAAGCCCTCTGCGAAGAGGAACGCCGAGCACTTGAGGAGGCAGAAAGGCTGGGACTGCCCACCTTTCTGGATCCCTATGGCGCCCAGGATTCGATGGAGTTCTTTTCGGTCAGCTGCGAGTCATTTTTCTGCGATCCGATGGGTCTGGCCGAATACCATCCGGAATTGTTTGATCTACTGCAACTGGTCTTCCGCATCGACCCTCGCAGGTGGTGGAAATCTTCATGAAGCATTCGAGTAGCTTTTTCATCATGGCGAGATTCCTTTCGGCCAC
>Ga0068872_10001603_pt1 | contig 18164 bp, 13 predicted proteins | sample NOAtaG_7_FD_66441 | JGI IMG/M metagenome (GOLD analysis project Ga0068872, IMG submission 66441) | Freshwater lake microbial communities from Lake Erie, under a cyanobacterial bloom - NOAA_Erie_Diel1S_2200h metaG | ecosystem: Environmental > Aquatic > Freshwater > Lake | place: USA: Ohio, Lake...
CGGATGCGCGACAGCACGTGGTCCGGGGTGTGCCGCTCCAGGACAAGGTTGGCGATGCCGGCGCGGTGCAGCAGTTGCCCGAGCACCAGTCCTGCAGGGCCGGCTCCGACGATCACCACCTGGGTACGCATGCACGCCTCCTTGTCTTGAATGAACTGGGATGAGCATAGGCAGACCGGCTTCTCCGCGACCGCCATGCATCGATCACTGTGCGATGATCGAAACGGCTGCGCGATAATCGCGCAGCAAGGAGCCTGCTGTTGATTGCGCATGCCGACTACATCGCCGGTCTGGCCAAGGGATTGGCTGTGCTCGAAAGCTTCAGTCCCGAACGCCAGCGCCTGAATGCATCCCAGGTCGCCGAACGCACCGGACTGAGTCGGGCCGCCGCCCGTCGGCAGTTGCTGACGCTGGAGCACTTGGGCTACCTCGAGAGCCAGGACGGGCAGTTCTGGCTGGCGCCGAAGGTGTTGCGCCTGGCCGGCGCCTACCTGCGCTCGGCCAGGCTGCCGCGCTTGCTGCAGCCGGTCCTGGACCGGCTGGCACTCGCCACCGATGAGGCATGCTCCGCCGTCGTGCTGGACGGTGCCCAGGTTGTGATCGTGGCGCGCAGCATGCCGGCCGCGGGACGAAATCCCGCGCATGCCCGCAGCGCGCCGATGCAGTTCGCACAGGGGTTGCACCTGGGGGCCCGCCTCGCGGCTCATGCCACTTCCACCGGGCGAATGCTCCTGGCGTGCCTGCGCCCCCGCGACCTGTCAACCTGGTTGAACGAGCACTCGCCCCTGGCCCGCCTGACGGCCCACACGACCACCGATCCGAAGGCGCTGCTTCGCCTGATCGAACAGGCTCGTCTGGCCGACCATTGCGTGGCCCACGAGGAGCACGAGTTGGGCGTGCATGCACTCGCGGTCCCGGTACGCAACCTGGCTGGAGAGGCCGTGGCCGCGCTCAACGTGGTGACCCGCCCTGAACGGCTCCAGCCCGGACCCCTGGAGCGTGAACTGCTGCCGGCACTCCAGGCAGCCACGCGCGAACTCCTGGCTCAGGTTTGATGCGGGAAACCCGCGCACTTCCGGATTCAGGTCGGGCTGTCCGGCGCCGATAACGCGTCAACATCCATTCGGAATCTGGCGATGGCGAATTTCCTTCAGACTTGCCTGCGGCCTGGCATGGCCCTGATGCAGCGACTGCGGCTGCCCTGGAAACTCGGCACGATCGGCGCGATGCTCCTGGTGCCGATGCTGGTACTGGCGGTCGCGGCCTTGGCGTCGGGTCTGGATCATCTGCGCTACACCCGCGGCGAGGCAGAGGGCAGTGCCACCATCGGTCAGTTGCAGCGACTGGCGAAACAGATCCAGTCCCACCGTGACCTGACCCACCGCCAACTCAACGGCGACAACAGCGTGGTCCAAGAACGGACAGCCTTGCGTGACGCGATGGTGGCGTCGCTGGTGGAACTGGACCGATCGCTTTCGACAACGGTTCACTTCACGACCTCAGACCTCTGGCCTCCGGTCCGCGAGCAGGCCCAGGCCATCGCCCAAGGTCGGCTTGCGGTCCGACGCGATTCAGCCTTTGCCCAGCACGGACAGGCCGTTGATGCGGTGGCCGTCTTGATCGGCCTGGTGGCCGAACGATCAGGGCTGCTGCTCGACCCAGAAGGCCAAAGCTACTTCCTCATGGACCTGGTGGTCGAGCGTCTGCTGCCGTGGTCTGAAGCGCTGAGCGTGCTGTCCGGTCAAGGCGGAGGCCTGCTGGCCCGGGGCGACGCCAGTGGCGTCGAACGGGCCCAGATGCTCGGCCGGGTCGAGCACCTGGGTCGGATCGCGGACGATGTCCAGCGTCGCCTGGCAGCCTTGGAGCGAAGCGGTCACGCGCCACTGCCAGAGTTCGCGGCCGCTCTTGCCGAAAGCCGAAGGGTCGCCGAGTCCCTGCACAAGCGGTTTGCCGCCGACCTGCTCGAAGGTGAGCCGGCCGCCTTGAAGTCGGAGCTCCATCCCGCCATCGTCGCGGTCTCGGCCGCAGGCGAGGCGAGCCGACAAGCGCTGCAGCTTGCGCTGCAGTCCCGCGAACAGCACCTGGTCACGGGACTGCTGATCAAGAGTGGTCTGACACTCGCCGGCATCGCCCTGCTGCTGTACTTCACGTTTTCGTTCTACCTGAGCTTCATGGGCGCGTTGAGGGCGCTGAGCAAGGGCGTGCAGAGGGTGGCCGATGGCGATCTTTCGCACCGCATCGAGATCCGCGGGCGCGACGAGATGGCGCGGATCGGCGAAGCCGTCGAAGGCATGAGCAATCGGCTTTCGGCGATGGTCGCCAACATCCGGTCCAGCGCCGTCCGCGTCGCCAGCACGGGCGAGCGTCTGGCTGAAGGTGGCTCGGCGTTGGCCCAGCGCACAGACGAGCAAGCCAGCAACCTGAGACAGTTTGTCGGCACCGTGGGCGAACTCAGTGGCGCCGTCGCGCACAGTGCCGACGAAGTCCAGAGCCTCGACCGGATCACCCAGGGCCTGCACCGCCAGGCCAGCGATGGCGGCCAGGCCATGAGCAAGGCGGTGGGCTCGCTCGACTCGTTGCAGGCCAGTTCGCAGCGTATGAGCGAGATCATCGGGACCATCGACGGCATCGCATTCCAGACCAACATCCTGGCGCTCAATGCGGCGATCGAGGCGGCACGCGCTGGTGAGGCCGGCCGGGGCTTTGCGGTCGTCGCGGCCGAAGTCCGCAGGCTGGCCCATCGAAGCAGTTCCGCGTCGGCCGAGATCCGCAGCCTGATCGACGAGTCCCGCAATGGCGTCGGCTCGACAGTTGCCTTGGTCAAGGGGACAAGCGAGCGCTTGGCCACCCTCGTCGACGGCGTGCACGGTGTTTCCGAACGGCTGCGCAGCATCGCCCAGAGCAGCCAGTCCCAGAGCGAGGGACTCGCCGAGATGACCACCGCGGTCGGCAAGCTCGATGAGATCACCCGCCAGAACCAGGCCATGGTGGAGGACTCGGGCCATGCATCGCGCTCGCTGGTCAGTCGAGCCGCCTCGCTGTCTTCTGCCGTGAGCTCGTTGCGCCTGCGACAGGGCAGCGCCGACGAGGCCATCGGACTCGTCCGACGCGCCTTGGAACGGATTCAAAGCGACGGACGTGCCCAGGCCGAAGCCGTCCTGCACAGCGCCGCCGAAGGCTTTCTCGACCGCGACCTGTACGTCTTCTTCATCGACCGTACGGGCCACTACAGGTTGCATGGCGCCAAGCCCGAGTGGGAAGGCCGACGAGTGCACGAACTGCCGGGGATCGACGGCGACCGCTTTGTGCAGGACGCCTGGGCTGCCGCTGAATCCGGCGGCGCGTGGGTGGAGTACGAGATCGTCAACGCGGCCACCGGGCAGGTACAGCCCAAGGCCTCCTGGGTGCAGGCGCTGGATGGTGAATGCGTGGTCGGCTGCGGCGTCTACCGATCGGTCGACGACACCCCAGAGCCTGCCGCCGCGTTGTCGGCCCAGACGGCAACGGCCGGGAAGCGATCCCCGGCATCGATGCAGCGACCCGTGATCGTCAAACAGGCGCTGGCGGGTGTTGCGGGCTGAGCGAAGGCGCTGAAGCGCGGATCTCAGACCCCCCAAAAGCCAAACGGGTCGGCTCCCGTTCAAGAGCCGACCCGTCGATTCACCGTGGTCGGGATGACAGGATTCGAACCTGCGACCTCCGGTCCCCCAGACCGATGCGCTACCAGGCTGCGCTACATCCCGACGAAGCCCAACAGTATAGCCCGCGCCCTACCCGGTTCTGCCGGCTTCGGACCCATCAGACGTCGAGCAAGGCGCGGATGGACAACAGCTCCTGGCGCAGCGGGCCAGGGTCCATTGCAGGCAAAGGCACCGAGGTTGAAGCCGCGGCCGCCGACTGGCGCACGAGTGCCGCCGACATTGCCGACGGCGCCGCCGTCGCCGCTGCATTCAGTGGCCGGCCGGGCATCGGCATCGGCTCCCCCACCCACGCGTCATCGGCTTCGGACTCGTCTTCGACCATGCCGACCCGGGCATCGTCCTCAGATGGCCGCAGGGAGAGCTCACCCAGCCGGTTGCGAGCACCGCTGATCGTGAAGCCGTGGTCGTACAGCAACTCACGGATCCGCCTGACCAGCAAGACCTCGTGGTGCTGGTAGTAGCGCCGATTCCCGCGGCGCTTCATCGGCTTGAGTTGGCCGAACTCCTGCTCCCAGTAACGCAGCACATAGGGTTTGACCGCGCACAGTTCGCTCACCTCACCAATGGTGAAGTAGCGTTTGGCGGGGATCTCTGGGAGCGATTTCTCCATTGAAATCAATGGGATCAGGCGGGATTTCTAGACTCTACTCGAAGTCTCCGACCAACGGAACATCACCTTGCACCTGAGCCTTGAGCTTGTGGCTGGCGTGGAAGGTCACAACCTTGCGGGCCTTGATCGGTATCGCTTCGCCGGTGCGCGGATTCCGCCCAGGACGGGGGGCCTTGCGCCGGATGTTGAAGTTGCCAAAACCCGACAGCTTGACGTCCTGCCCCTGGACCAGGGCGTCGTGGACGATGTCGAAGAACGCCTCGACCATGTCCTTGCTCTCGCGCTTGTTCAAGCCCAGGTTGTCGAACAGCAGCTCGGCGAGTTCGGCTTTGGTCAGGGTCGGTGTCTCAAGCGACGGCAGGATCGATCCAGCCGTTCTTTGTGGCGAGAGCCCGACTGCGAGATCAGAAGCTTCGGCTTCAGGGGGGACCATCGGGTCGATGCGGGCGGTCATGCCAGTTTCCTTCGGATCGTCTGGTGTCTTCGACTCACAACACGGCCAGGACGCGCGCAGCCGCTCAGCCTCGCAGCCGCGCACCACAGGCGGCCTGCGCGCGCACGACGGCATCCGCGACTGCGGCATCGATTCGCTCTTCGGTCAAGGTCGACTCGCGATCGAGCAAGCTCAAGCGCAACGCCAGACTGCGTTCGCCGGGTGCCATACCGGAGACCGGTTCGCGGGGTCGGTAGACGTCGAACAGCGTCGCATCCTGGACCAGGCCCTGCGGGTCGTTGCGCAGACTGGCCACCAACGGTTCGTGCTGAACCGAATCGGCCACGACCAGGGCCAGGTCGCGCAACACCGCCTGCTGCCGCGGCACGGCGGAAAAGGTGGGCAGCGGCCGCTGCGTCAGCGCGGCCAGTTCGAGCTCAAACAGAACGGCCGGCTGCGGGAGATCCCACAACTGTCGCCACCGAGGATGCAGTTCGCCCAGGTGGCCGACCACGACGCCATCGAGGACGACTGCGGCGCAGCGTCCCGGGTGCATGGCCGGATGCTCGCTGGCCGCGAAGCGCGCCTGCCGCGGCGCCAGCAAGGCCACAAGATCGCCCTTCACATCGTAGAAATCGACTGATCGTTCGGCCACGCCCCATTGCAAAGGTGCCACCGGTCCGTAAGCCAAACCCGCGATTCGCTGCGGCTGCCGCACGCCGGCCACCGACAGCGGGCCATCCTGCGCTGTCGCGTCGCGGACAAACACCCGACCCAGCTCGAACACGCGCAAGCGCGACACACGCCGGGTGAGGTTGGTCTTCAGCACCTGCATCAGGCTGCCCATCAGGCTGGAACGCATCACCGCCAGCGGTGCAGCGATCGGGTTGAGCACCCGGATCGGATCGGCATTGCCAGCCAGCGTCTTCTCCCAGGCTTCTTCGACAAAGCTGAAACTGATCGTCTCCTGCCAACCGGCGTCGGCCAGGCGGCGGCGCAACGCATGGCTGGACACGCCGGCTTCTGGACGCACGCGCGACGTCACGGGTGCACGAGGGGCGGTTGTCGGCAGGCGCTCATAGCCCAGCACCCGCACCACTTCTTCGATCAAGTCTTCTTCGAGCGCGATGTCGAAGCGCCAGCTCGGAGGCGTCACCGTCAGCACGCCCGGCTGCTCGACGTACGGCAGTCCAAGGCGCCGGAAGACACCAGCACACTCGGCCTGCGTCACCGGCATGCCGATGACCTTTTCAGCCCGCGCCACGCGGAGGGACACCGGCTTGCGCTCGGGCAGCGCCAGGACCTGGTCGGTCATGGGCCCGACTCGGGTCTGCGGAGTACCGCAGATGTCGAGAACCAGCTGCGTGATGCGTTCGATGTGCTCGACCGTGGTCGCCGGGTCGACGCCGCGCTCGAAACGGTGTCCGGCATCGGTGTTGAAGCCGAAACGGCGGGAGCGGCCTTGCACCGCCTCAGGCCACCAGAAAGCGGCTTCGATGTAGATCTGGGTCGTCGTGTCGGACACCGCCGTGGCGTCGCCGCCCATGATGCCGGCCAGTGACTCGACGTGGCCGGCGCCATCGGCGATGACGCCGACCGTTGCATCGAGTTCGACGGTGTTCCCGTTCAGCAGCTTGAGCGTCTCGCCTTCATGGGCCCAGCGGACGCTCAGGCCACCATCGATCTTGTCGAGGTCGAAGATGTGCGACGGCCGGCCGTACTCGAACATCACGTAGTTCGAGATGTCCACCAGCGCCGTGACACTGCGCTGGCCGCAGCGTACAAGCCGGTCAACCATCCAGGCCGGTGTCCGCGCTCGCGTATCGACGCCCAGCACGACCCGACCCGAGAAGCGGCCGCAGAGGTCGGCCGCTTCGACCGTGACGGGCAGTTGCCGATCGACCGTCGGCCGCACTGCGGGCATCTCGGGCGACTTGAGCGGCGCGCCTGTCAGCGCGGCGACCTCGCGTGCGATGCCGTAGACGGACAGGCCATGGGCAAGGTTCGGCGTGAGCTTGATCTCGAACACCGTGTCGTCCAGGCGAAGCCAGTCCCGGATCGAGGTGCCCACGGGCGCCGCTGCGTCCAGTTCAAGCAGGCCGCCGTGTTCGTCGGCAATGCCCAGTTCCTTGGCCGAGCACAGCATGCCGGCGCTGTCGACCCCACGCAGCGTGCCCAGACCGATGCGAAACGGCTCGCCGGTCCTGGCGTCGGCCGCTGGCGGCAACTCGGCACCGACCGTGGCCAAAGGGGCCTTCAGGCCGACGCGGGCGTTCGGGGCGCCGCAGACGATCTGCAGCGGCTCGCCACGGCCGACATCGACACGGCAGACCCGCAGGCGGTCGGCGTGCGGGTGCGGCTCGGCGGCCATGATTTCGCCCACGACAACGCCAGAGAACGCGGGTGCCACGGGTCGCAGGGATTCGACCTCCATGCCGCTCATCGTCAGCAGGTCGGCCAAGGCTTGGGTGGACAGCGGCGGGTCGCAGAACTCGCGCAGCCAGGACTCGGGGAATTGCATGATCAGGTCAGCGTCGAAACCGGTTTCATTGGAACTGCGTCAGGAAGCGCAGGTCGCCTTCGAACATCAGGCGCAAGTCGTCGATACCGTAGCGCAACATCGCAAAGCGGTCGGCCCCGATGCCGAATGCGAAACCGATGTGACGCTCCGGGTCCAGGCCGTAGTTGCGCACCACGTTCGGGTGAACCTGCCCCGAGCCGGCGACCTCAAGCCAACGCCCGGCCAGCGCTCCCTGGTGGAAGCGGATGTCGATCTCCGCACTCGGCTCGGTGAAGGGGAAGAAGCTCGGGCGAAAGCGGACATCGAAATCGGAGGTTTCGAAGAACGCGGCAATGAAGTCCGTGAAGATGACCTTCAGGTCCTTGAAGCTGACGTTCTCGCCAATCCACAAGCCCTCGCACTGATGGAACATCGGCGAGTGCGTGGCGTCGCTGTCGACACGGTAGGTTCGGCCCGGCGCGATGACGCGGATCTCGGGCATGGTCAAGCCGGCAGCGATCTCGCGGGCGTAGCGGGCGGCATGGGCCCGGGCATAGCGCACCTGCATCGGACTGGTGTGGGGCCGCAGGTTGAGCCAGCGGCCCTGGGCGTCCTTCACGTCGACGTAGAAGGTGTCCTGCATCGACCGGGCCGGGTGGTTCTCGGGGTTGTTCAACGCCGTGAAGCTCATCCAGTCGGTTTCGATCTCGGGGCCTTCGGCGACGTCGAAACCCATCGAGCCGAAGATCGCCTCGACACGCTCGATGACGCGGCTGACCGGGTGCAGGCCGCCAACGGCGTGACTGCGGCCGGGCAACGACACATCCAGAGACTCGGCCCGGAGCTGGGCCTGGAGCTGGGCTTCTGCCAAGGCGTCGCGTCGGGCGGTCAGCGCCGACTCGATGCCGGCCTTGGCCTGGTTGACAGCGGCGCCAAAGACACGCTTTTCGTCGGCCGAAAGCGTGGCCATGCCCTTCATCATCGCCGTCACCTTGCCGGCCTTGCCGAGGTAGACGGCTTTGGCGTCCTCGAGCTGGGCCGGAGTGGCTGCAGCAGCGAAGTCGCTCGTGGCCTCCGCCACCAGATCATTCGGGTTCATCGACACGCGATTGCAAAAAACGAAAAAGGCCGCCCACAGGTGACGGCCTCGAATGACGCTGACGGCAGGCCTGCCGAAAGGGAACGTCAGGCGATCTGGGCCTTCACCTTGGCGACGATGCTCGCAAAACCGGCTGCATCGTGGACAGCCATGTCGGCGAGAACCTTGCGGTCGATGTCGATCTGAGCCTTCTTGAGGCCGGCCATGAAGCGGCTGTAGGTGACGCCGAGTTCGCGGCTCGCGGCGTTGATGCGCGCGATCCAGAGCTGGCGAAACACCCGCTTGCGCGTACGGCGGTCACGGTAGGCGTACTGGCCTGCCTTCATCACCGCCTGTTTGGCGATGCGGAAGACGTTCTTGCGGCGGCCGCGGAAGCCCTTGGCCAGGGCCAGGATCTTCTTGTGGCGGGCGCGGGCGGTAACACCACGTTTGACGCGAGGCATGTGTGGTCTCCCCTCTTACAGGCCGGCGAACGGCAACATCTGGGCCATGTGGCCCATGTTGGTCTCGTGCACGTTCACGGCGCCGCGCAACTGGCGCTTGCGGGTGGTGCTCTTCTTGGTGAGGATGTGGCGCTTGAACGCCTGGCCCCGCTTGACGGTGCCACCCGGGCGCACGCGGAAGCGCTTCTTGGCGCCGCTCTTGGTCTTCATCTTGGGCATTGCTGCTCCTTCTCTTCGTTTGCTGCTGCAGGCGGCCCCGGAACTGCCGGAGCGCTTGTCGGCCTGCAGCCGCTTCTTTCCCGGTGTGGCGGCGACCAAGCCGCCGCACCGGGGATTCTGGAAAAACGTCCTACCTGATCACTTCCGCTTCGGGGCCAGGACCATGATCATCTGCCGGCCTTCGAGCTTGGGCATGTGCTCGACCACCGCCACGTCGGCCAGCTCTTCGCGGATCCGTTCGAGCATGCGCATGCCGATGTCCTGGTGGGTGATCTCGCGCCCCCGGAACCGCAGCGTGACCTTGCCCTTGTCGCCATCTTCGGCGATGAAGCGGCGCAGGTTGCGCATCTTGATGTTGTAGTCGCCGTCATCGGTGCCGGGTCGGAACTTGACCTCCTTGACCTCGATGACCTTCTGCTTGGACTTGGCTTCCGCCGCTCGCTTCTGTTCCAGGTACTTGAACTTGCCGTAGTCCATCAGACGGCACACCGGCGGGTCGGCGGTGGCAGCGATCTCGACCAGGTCAACATCCAGTTCGCCTGCCATGCGCAGCGCGTCCAGCACGCTCACGATCCCCAACGGTTCGTTCTCGACACCGTTCAAGCGCACCTGCGGCGCCAGGATTTCGCGGTTCAGCCTGTGCTTGCGCTCCACGTTGGGCACGCGGCGGTCCATGAAGGTAGCGATGGTTTCAACTCCTCAGGCCAGCGCAGGCGGTACGCAAGCCCATTCAAAACGACAAAAAGCGCGCTCGGGGGAAAGCTTCAACGCTTGGCAGCGAGATCGGACTGGAGCCTGACCAGAAGCTCATCCACCGACATCGTGCCGAGGTCCTGATTGCCCCGGGCGCGCACCGCGACGGTCCCATTCGCCTGCTCCTTGTCGCCAACGACGAGGATGTACGGAACCTTCTGCAATGAATGCTCGCGGATCTTATAGCCGATCTTGTCGGCCCGCAAATCCGATTCGGCCCTAACTCCTTGTTTTTTCAACGTTTTCACCACTTCGGCCGCATATTCGGCAGAGCCTTCGCTGATCGAGGCCACCACCGTCTGCACCGGGGCCAGCCAAAGTGGCAGCGCGCCCGCGTGCTGCTCGATGAGGATGCCGATGAAGCGCTCCAGGCTGCCGACGATGGCCCGGTGCAGCATCACCGGATGGCGACGGCTGGAGTCCTCGGCCACGTAGACGGCATCCAGCCGCTCGGCCATCGAGAAGTCGACCTGCATGGTGCCGCACTGCCAGGGGCGGCCAAGCGCGTCCTTGAGCGTGTATTCGATCTTCGGCCCGTAGAACGCGCCATCGCCAGGCGCGAGCTCAAAGGCACAGCCGCTTTGGCGAAGACTTTCGATCAAGGCGTGTTCGGCCTTGTCCCAGATTTCGTCGCTGCCGATGCGCGCTGCCGGGCGCGTGGCGACCTTGTAGACGATGTCCGTGAAGCCGAAGTCGGCATAGACCTTCTGCAGCAGCGCCGTGTAGGCCACGCACTCGGCCAGGATCATGTCCTCGGTGCAGAAGATGTGGCCATCGTCCTGCGTGAAGGCACGCACCCGCATGATGCCGTGCAGGCCACCGGTGGGCTCGTTGCGATGGCAGTTGCCGAACTCGCCGTAGCGCAGCGGCAGGTCCCGGTAGCTCTTGATGCCCTGCTTGAAGATCAGGATGTGGCCCGGGCAGTTCATCGGCTTCAGCGCGTACTCGCGCTTCTCCGACTCGGTGACAAACATGTGGTCGCGGTACTTCTCCCAGTGGCCGGATTTCTCCCAGAGCACGCGGTCGACGATCTGCGGGCCCTTCACTTCCTGGTAGCCGTTGTCCTGGTAGACGCGCCGCATGTATTGCTCCACCTCCTGCCAGAGCCGCCAGCCCTTGGGGTGCCAGAACACCGTACCGGGGCTGTGTTCGTCGAGGTGGAACAGGTCCAGTTCGCGGCCGAGCTTGCGGTGGTCGCGTTCTTCGGCCTCCTCGAGCATCGTCAGGTGCTTCTGCAGATCGTCCTTGCTCGCCCAGGCCGTGCCGTAGATGCGTTGCAGCATCTCGTTGCGGTGGTCGCCGCGCCAGTAGGCGCCGGCCACCTTCATCAGCTTGAAGTGCTTGAGCTTGCCCGTGCTCGGAACGTGCGGTCCGCGGCAGAGATCCTCGAAAGCGCCCTCGCGGTACAGGCTCACGTCTTCGCTGGCCGGGATGCTGGCGATGATCTCGGCCTTGTAGTGCTCGCCCTGCCCCTTGTAGTACGCCACCGCATCGTCGCGCGGCAGTACCCGGCGCTGCACAGGCTCATCCTTCTTCGCAAGCTCAACCATCCTGGCCTCGATCGCGGCCAGGTCCTCGGGCGTGAAGGGTCGCTTGTACGAAAAGTCGTAGAAGAAACCGTGCTCGATCACCGGGCCGATGGTCACCTGGGCCTCGGGGAACAGGTCCTTCACCGCGTAAGCCAGCAAGTGGGCCGTGCTGTGGCGGATGACCTCGAGCCCGTCGGCTTCCTTGTCGGTGACGATGGCAAGCCGGGCGTCGGCGTCGATGCGGCGGCTGGTGTCGACGAGTTGGCCGTCGAGCTTGCCGGCGATCGCCGCCTTGGCCAGGCCGGCACCGATGGAGGCGGCGACGTCGGCCACAGTGGGCGGCGCAGCAAATTCGCGGGCCGAGCCGTCGGGGAGCGTGATGCGGATCATGGTGAGGGTCTTCCAGAAAACGAAAAAGCGCGGGGTCGGCCGCGCTTCGTCTGGACAGGGGGAAATGCAGGCGTGACGCGGCGGCCGATCAGTGATCGGTGAACGGTGTGGTTCGAGTCCGCGGTGTCATAACCGATGTGCCTTTCCTGGCCCTTGGCTGGTTGAACGAGACGCCCGGATTCTAGGCGAGTGGCAGGACGTCCGGCAGACGTCCCAGCGTCATGCCGTTCACGACCGATGTGAACTCATCGGCCAGCCGCCTGCTTTCGGCGAGCGCAACCCGCCAGAGCCGCTCGCGCGTGTCGTCGTCGTCCACGTGGCGCTGGAAGTCGCTGCGGTCCGGCAGCTTGCCACCGGGCAGCGTCGCGACCCACTGCGGGCGCGGGGCCAGCAGCAGGAGGTTGTCGAGGAAGTGAGTCGACCGGTGGCGCCCCTTCCAGGACTTGTCGAGCCAGCCAGGCACCACCTGCGACCCGAAGTGCGGATAAAGGACGATCCCGCCATCCATGCGGTTGTAGGGCAGGTGCAAGTGGTAGTCGGTGATGCCACCGTCCCAGTAGGCGCCACGCGGCGCACCGGGGATGTCCTGCACCGGATCGAGCCAGAACGGCACGGTGCAGCTCGCGAGGATCGCGGGCACGGCATTGGCTGCGGACAGCGCCGCAGTGGCAGAGCGAAAGTCGCTGAGGGGAAATGGCAGTGGCGTGCGGGCGTCGCTGAACACCACGCGCTCGAGCCACAGGCCCAGGCCCTTGCGACTGGCCGCATTGCTGGCAAAGGCACCCAGCCAGCCCAGGGGCGTGCGCAGCCGACCCGGCCTCTTCAGCAGCGTCGTGCCCCGGCTCGTGAAGACATGCAATCGAAAGCGCGGCTGGCTCAGGATGTCGGCGACGTGGGCGCCAAAGCGCTCGTTCAGCTTGTCGCCGAACATCCGGGTCACGACCTTGGGCTGCGGGCCTTTGCCGGGGGCATGCGGGTAGCGCTGGGTGATGTAGTCCTCGGCCAGCTGGGCCAGCGCTGCATCCGGGTCGCGCGTGCAGGCCGCCGCCATGCGCCAGGCACCGATCGACGCGCCCAGCAGGTGCACTGGCGCGGGGGTTCCGCTGAGCCAATGGCCAAAAAGGTAGCGGTCCAGCGCATTGAGGACCAGCCCCTTGGGCCCGCCGGCCGCCGCCGGGACAACGCGAACATGCTCCGGCCGCAGGCCCTCGCGGCGCAGATGCGCCAGGGCACGAGGACCCGCGTGGATGGCAAGGGCTTGCATCGTGGGACTCTAGAAGCGCTGCACCAGATCAACCGCCAGCCGCAGCCGCTGATCGCGCCGGGTGTCGTTGACCGCGGCGAAGCCGTCGAGATCGAAGACGCTGCTGCGGCTGCGCAGGTCAGGCGCGGCGATGAACTGCGCGGAAAGCCGCCATTGGGTCTGGCGATCCGGCCGCCAGCCCAGGTAGGCATCGAGCCGGGTCTGCCGGCCGCGCCAGACCCGCTGCGAGTCGCTTTGCTGGGTCGAGTACGCGGGCGTGTGGGCCACGCTGAGTCCCCAGCGCCAAGGGTCGCGTGTGGCATCCCCCGCCCTGCCCTCGCCACCCGGCGGCAACCGGTCCAAGCCGAGGTTCAGCGACCAGGGCGCCTGGTTCTCCAGCCGTGCATCGGGGTCGTCGATCAACTCCACGCGCGAACGGTAGAGCGACAGCGCTGCGCGCAGGGTCAGGCCGCTGGGCAGCAGGGCGGACAGGCCGGGCAGCAGCGCCTCGGCCGCGCCCTTGGCCGATAGCTCGATGCCGTGGCTCGTCGCGCGACCGAGGTTGACCGGGCGCGACACCCAGCGCGGCGCGTCGGCCTCGGCGACCGACTCCAGCGCGATGCGACGCCGGATCAGCCCGTCGATGCGCCGCGAAAACACGGCCACGCTGGCCGAAGCCGGGGTGCTGCGACCCGGTCGGCTCGCCTCTGCGCCGACGCCGATCGGGAACTCCCAGGCCAGGTCCAGCGTCGTGGCGCGCTCGGCGGCCAACCCCGGATTGCCCGACGAATCGGCAGCCACCGGCGTGTTGGGCAGCGTTCGGTCGTAGGTCGTGTTCAGGTTGTAGCGTGGCATCAGCAGCGGCAGGTCGGGCCAGCGGATGCTGCGTGCCAGCCCGATGCGGACCTGCTCCACGCCCTGCGCGTCCAGGCGGCGGCGAAGGTTCAGGCTCGGCGACAGAGCGCGGTGACGCGCCTGCTCGCGGCTGGCCACGAAACCGGGCGCCGGGCCTGCGGGAACGGCGGTGGTCACCGACCAGGCCTCGGCACGAAGACCGACCAGGCCGGACCAGGACTCGCCCCACCGTGCCTCGTGCTGCACGAAGGCATTGGCCTTGTTCGAACTCGCCTCGAAGGCGCGCCCCAGCGCTGCCGTCATGCGCTCGCTGGACCCGGACGGGCCGATGTCGAACCAGCGCCTCAGCTCGCGGCGCACACGGTCCTCGGACTCCAGGCCAAACAAGACCGCGTGGCCGGCAGCGAGCGGCTGGCGCCACTTGGCAGCGGCGGCGTGGCGGTGCTCGCGCTGGCTGGCCGAGAGCTCGCGTGCGAAGCTGGTGCCGCCCAGGTCGTTGCGGCCCGAGGTGCCGGATGCTGAACGCTGAACGGCGCCTTGGGCCGACAGGCGCAGCTCGATGCGCTGGCCGGCGGGTGTGCGGCGCTGCCACTGCACCTGGGCACGGATCGATTCGTCGAGGCTGGCGCTGTGCGAGGCCTCGGCGACCGTGCTCGGCGGCGGGCCGAGCAGCGTCTGCGTCGTGTAGTGACCCAGGTTCCGGGGCTCGTTGCGGTGCCAGAACATCTGCACCTGAAGGCTGTGCAGGTCCGACAGCTTCCAGTCCAGCCGTGGGTTGAAGTTGGCGCCGCCGCCGCGGGACTGGTCGCGCCCCGCCAGCGTGGTGGCACGTACTTCGGACGTTGGCAACCGGCTCGTGCGCTGTGCGCTCCAGTCGCTGGCCGTGGCCCAGCGCCAGCTCGAAAACGGCAACTGGAAGCCGACGGGGCCCACACGGTCGCCCCAGGCGACACCGAAGTTGCCGGACGGCTGCAAGGCGCGCCATCCGATGCCGGCGCGGACCTCGCGTTGCTGCAGGCGGGTCGGCCCGCGCAGGATGATGTTGATCGTGCCAGCGACACCGCCGAATTCGGCGCTGGGACCCTTCAAGACCTCGACCCGCTCGATCTGCGACGGCGGCAGCTGGTCGAGCGAAAAACCCGGCGGCGCGGGCTCGCCGTTGATCAGGATCAGGGTGTAGCCGGCGCCCAGCCCGCGCAGGCGCACCGATTCGCCGTCGACGGCAAAGCCGGGCAGACGCGACAGAACGTCCAGCAGCGACAGGTCGCCATGGCGGTCCAGGTCTTCGCGGCCGAGGATGTCCATCGCCAGCGTCGCCTCGCGGCGCTCCGCTTCGGTGTCCTCGCGCCGGGTGCCTTCGACGACGATCTGCTGGACCGCGGGTGGAGCCTTGCCCGGCTCCGGCTTCGCTGGCGGCACGGACCCGGCTTGGGCCTGTGCTGCGCCCACGATGCCCACCGCCAGTGTGGCGAGTGCGGCCGCCCGCAGCACCTCAGCGCCGGCCTTGTTGCAGCTTGGCAAAGGCCGCCGCCATCGCGCCCGCCGTCGTACCCGCCCCTTGCCCGGATGGCGTGGCAGCACCGCGCGATCGCTGGTCGCGTGCGGGCGCCTGGTACCGGTTGTCGCCGCGGGCGCCGTCACGCGGGGCGGTCGGGGCGTCGAGCTTCATGGTCAGCGCGATGCGCTTGCGGGCGAGGTCGACTTCCAGCACCTTGACCTTGACGATGACGCCGGTCTTGACGACCTCGCGCGCGTCGGCAACGTACTTGTGGGCGAGCTGGCTGACGTGGATCAGCCCGTCCTGGTGCACACCCAGGTCGACAAAGGCGCCGAACTGGGCAACGTTGCTGACCGTGCCTTCGAGCAGCATGCCCGGCTTCAGGTCGGCGATGTCGGACACGCCCTCGTTGAAGCGCGCGACGACGAAGTCCGGACGCGGATCCCGGCCGGGCTTTTCAAGCTCGGCCAGCACGTCCTTGACGGTGATGACGCCGAAGCGCTGATCGGCAAACAGTTCCGGGCGCAGCGTCTTCAGCACCTCGCTGCGGCCCATCAATTCGGCCACGCTGCGTCCGGTGTGGGCGAGCAACTTCTCGACCAGCGGGTAGGTCTCGGGGTGCACGCCCGTTGCGTCCAGCGGGTTGTCTCCGCCCGGGATGCGAAGGAAGCCTGCGGCCTGCTCGAAGGTCTTGGGGCCCAGCCCGGCAACGTCGAGCAACTGGCGGCGGTGGCGGAACGCCCCGTGGGCATCGCGCCATCGCACGATGCTGCCCGCCACCGCACCGGACAGTCCCGCCACCCGCGCCAGCAGCGGCACGCTGGCGGTATTGAGGTCCACACCGACCTTGTTGACGCAGTCCTCGACCACGGTCTCCAGTGACTTGGCGAGTTGGTTCTGGTTGACATCGTGCTGGTACTGGCCGACGCCAATGCTCTTGGGGTCGATCTTGACCAGCTCCGCCAGTGGATCCTGGAGACGTCGGGCAATGCTGACGGCGCCGCGCAGGCTCACGTCCAGATCGGGCAGTTCAGCCGAGGCCTGTTCGCTGGCCGAATAGACCGAGGCGCCCGCCTCACTGACGACCACCTTCTCGATGCGATGCTCGGGCGCGGCGCCGTGGATGCGCTGGATCAGATCGGCGGCCAGCTTGTCGGTCTCGCGGCTGGCGGTGCCGTTGCCGATGGCGACCAAGTTGACGCCATGCTCGGCAACCAGCCGACCCAGGGCGTGCAGGGAACCCTCCCAGTCGTTGCGAGGCTCGTGCGGATAGACGGTGTGGGTCGCGAGCACCCGGCCGGTGTCGCTGACGACCGCGACCTTGACGCCGGTCCGGATCCCCGGGTCCAGCCCCATCACGACCCGCTTGCCGGCAGGGGCCGCGAGCAGCAGGTCGCGCAGGTTGTCGGCAAAGACCTTGATCGCCACCGCCTCGGCGGCTTCACGGACGCGGCCGAAGAGGTCGCGCTCCAGGCTCAGCGCGAGCTTGACCTTCCAGGTCCAGGCGATGGTCTTGCGGATCAGTTCGTCGCCCGGGCGCCCGCTGTGGCGCCAGCCCAGGTGGACGGCGATCCGGCCCTCGGCCAGCGTGACCCGGGCCGGCGCGCCGGGTTTCGCGGGGAGTTCGGCCGTGGGCTCCTCCAGGTGCAGCTTGGCGTCCAGCCAGCCTTGAGTCCGGCCGCGGAAGATCGCCAGCGCACGATGGCTGGGCGTGTGGCGTATCGGCTCGGCATGCTCGAAGTAGTCGCGGAACTTCGCAGCATCGGCATGCAGGCCGTCCTTGCCATCGGCCAGTCTTGATTGAAGCTCCGCGCTTTCCCAGAGCCACTCGCGCAGGCTGCCGACCAGCACAGCGTCCTCGGCCCAGCGCTCGGACAGCAGGTCGCGCACGCCATCCAGCACCGACAGGGCATCGGCAAAGCCAGCCTCGGCGTTGACGTGGGCCGCAGCCTCGTCCAGTGGCACGAGTGTCGGCTCAGCGAACAGACGGTCGGCCAGCGGCTCGAGGCCCGCCTCCCGCGCGATCTGGCCCTTCGTGCGGCGCTTGGTCTTGTAGGGCAGGTACAGATCCTCGAGTGCCTGCTTGGTCTCGGCTGCCGCTATGGCGCCACTCAGTTCAGGCGTCAGCTTGCCTTGTTCGGCGATGCTCTTCAGCACCGCGATGCGGCGCTCTTCGAGCTCGCGCAGGTAGGCCAGGCGCTCTTCGAGCAGGCGCAGCTGGATGTCGTCCAGTCCGCCGGTGGCCTCCTTGCGATAGCGCGCGACGAAGGGCACGGTGGCACCTTCATCGAGCAGCGCAACGGCGGCAACCACCTGGGTCGGACGGGCGTTGATCTCGACGGCAAGCCGGGCGGCGATGGTCGCCTGGGTCTGGGGGGTCAGGGAGTCCAAGGGCACAGAAGAAGTGAGGATCGAGAAGGAAAACGGGGCGCGAGTGTAGGGGCGCCTCGGCCGTGCCGGGCCAACGCGCGGCTCAGTTCACCGGCGTGAGCTTGGCCACCGACAGCGCCAGCCACTTCGAGCCGTGGCGACCGAACTGGATCTGCGCCCGGGCGTCGGCGCCGCGGCCTTCGAGCGTGGTGACCACCCCTTCGCCGAACTTGTTGTGGAACACCGTCATGCCCACCCGCAGCGACGCGCCATCGGCAGTGCTGGCCACCGGGGCCGCAAAGGCCGGCAGCGGTGGCGGCGGTGGCTCCTGGCGCCAGTGCGGTGGCGGCGCGGGCGACACGCGACCGGCGCCGACGATGCCCGTCAGACCGCTGCCGCGTTGCCAGGCGTCGTGGTACGGCCGTGCATAGCCGCTGCCGAAGCCCTGTTGCCGCGGGCTCAGCCACTTCAGCGACGCCTCGGGCAGCTCGTCGAAGAAGCGGCTCTTGATGTGGTACCGC
>Ga0068872_10001608_pt1 | contig 18116 bp, 14 predicted proteins | sample NOAtaG_7_FD_66441 | JGI IMG/M metagenome (GOLD analysis project Ga0068872, IMG submission 66441) | Freshwater lake microbial communities from Lake Erie, under a cyanobacterial bloom - NOAA_Erie_Diel1S_2200h metaG | ecosystem: Environmental > Aquatic > Freshwater > Lake | place: USA: Ohio, Lake...
AGATCAGATTCTTTTTGTTTGGCGCGATTTTCGGCAACGTTCAACTGGTTAGTTCTTTCCTGAACAGCTTTATCGTGTTCGGCCTTTAATTGTAAGAATTTTTCTTTAGCCTGTAGGATCTTTTCTTGTTTAGTAGCTTCCGCTTTTACTTCAGCTTCTTTGATCAGATTTTCTTTTTCCTTTTTAGCCCCTGAATTGATCTTGCTGTTGGCAATTAAAAAGCCAACAATAACCCCTAAAATGAGTCCGCCGGCAATGTATATTATGGTTAATGTTTCCATTGTTATGTTATTTTATCCGTTTTAACCTGGGTTAATTCGGGTTGTGTTAAAAAAAAACGCACAAAGACCTAATAGTGTAGACCTTTGTGCGTGAATGTATTGTAAAATATAAAACTTACTCTTCTATATTTTTGATCTTGTCCCTATGCTCTTCAAGCATTTGTTCAACATCAGTAAGCATTGTTCTTAATTTGCTTAATTCTACTTCAGAGTTTTTAGCGTCTTTATAATATTGAGATACGAGTTGCAGAGCAACCATCGCTAAAACATCCTTTTTATCTTTAATCGCGAAATTTCTTTCAAATTCCGTGATCTTGGTATTTATAATAGTAACAACCTCTCTCAATTTCCCCTCATCAGCAGAACTGATCTTAACCGGATATGTTGCACCGGCTATTTCTACGTTTATACTAACTTCGCTCATTAATTGAGGCGTTAAACTAAGCACTTAATAACGCAATGCATTTGTCTATTTCACGCACTAAATCGTTTATTTGTTTCTTCATTTGGCTGCTTTCGCTTGGCCCATCTGAATTTTTAGCTAATATAACATTCTTTCGGTGACTATTCAAACTTGTTACGTCAATAGACTGGCTATCAACATGTTGAGAAATTCCAGAGATCACATCATTCATTTTTAAGAGCTGTGACGCCATCTCTTCTTTATCTGTTAAAAGCTTTAAGCGCTCATCGTTCAACTCATCAATTTGCTTGAATAATTTATCAATAAATGCATCTTCTTGAGTTGAATTTGTATTTGATTTAAGCTCCTCGATCTGATTTTGATACGATGTTACCTTATTGTTAAGCTCAATGGTTGATTCGTTAAGCTCCGTAATTGTTGTTTTTAATAAATTGATCTCATTTAATAAAGTGTTCTTCTCGTTACTTAATGTTTCTAAACTATCTTGTAAGCCATGAACCAATTCTGAACTGTTTTCAGATTCTGATAACTGAGAAGTAAGCAAAGTTATTTCTGATTTCAATTTTGAAACTTCTGCATTCAATGCCGAATTGTTGGCTGATATATTCGTGATCTCGAAATTCTTATTATTCAATGTTTCTTTAAGATCTTCAACTTTTCCGGTAAATGTTGTTGTGCTTTCTTCTAATTCAGTTTTGATCAACGCTAACTCAGCTTCTAAAGCTTCTACTTTATCTTGCGCTGCATCAATTTCAGTGATAAGGTTTGAATTCTCGGCAACTAACTTATCAAATTCGATCTTTGAAGATTCGTTTTTCTCATTCCATTCTGAATCCATGCCAGCTTTTAGTGATTCGATCTCAGAAGAGAACGACGACTTAGCTTCATCCAGCTCATTTTCCTTTGTAGCAAGTAATGCGCTTAGTTCAGAAATTTGTGTAGCGAGGTCACCATTCTTATTTAATAGCTCGTTAAATTCTTCTGTTTTTGAATTTAATAATTGTTCTGTCTCACTTTGCTGGTTATTTGTTCTCTCAATAACAGAAGCCAAATTAGTGATCTCAGCATTCAGCACTTCAATTTGCGCGTTAAGCTGACTCACTTGTTCTGTTTGAGATAAAGATGTGTTTTGTTTATAGTTTTCAAACTCTACCGAAAGTGTATTCCAATTATTGATACCTTCTTCAATTTGAGCTTTGAACGATTCAATTTCTGAATTTAAGTTTGAGATGGTTGTATCACGTTCTTCAACATTACTTAAAAGTGTTTTTATGCTCTCACGACTTTCATCAGCATCTAATTGGCTTTTGGTTAATTCGTCGGCCAACTTAGAGTTTTGACTTGTAGAATGTAAAACAGTGTTTGCTAATTTTTCTTCGTATGACGCTTGAAGTTCAGCAATTTGAGTTTCGTGACTTGAAATTAAGCTTTGCTCTTTTTGCGTGAACTCATTTGTTAATTCAGTAATACGAGTTTCGTATGAATTCGTAAGTTCAGATAATGAAGTTGACAATTTAGTATTCCACTCTTCAACTGTTGAATCAAAACTTGTTTTATATTGTTCTTCACTTGCGTTTAATTGCGATTGAAGTTCTTCTATGCGTTGATTGTAATTTGTAACTAAAGTACTTCTTTCTTCTTCAAAGGCTAACTTTAAGCTGTTCACCTCATTACGATGTTCTTGATTTGTGAATTCAAGCTTTTGATTACTGCTCTCTTCTAAATTAGAGAACGCAGTTTCATACGTATACTTTAAGCTATTAATTTTCACTTCATTTTCAGAAGCAGTAGTACTAATTTGAGATTCGAAATGGTTTCTTAGTTCGGTAAGTGCAGTTTCATATTCAGAACGGATAGCGTTAATGGTATCTTCATGAGCGCTCAACATGCTTAATTCTTTATCGGCAAATGATGAGGTTACTTCATTTAATCTATTTTCGAATTCATCCTTTAAACCTAATTCTTTATAGTGTGCTCCGGTTCTAAGATCAGTAATCTGAGTTTCGTAAGTTTGTTTAACGTGAGCTAATTCATTGTAAGCTTCTTCTTTTACGCCCTCAATTTGAGCTTCGTAACGAGCAGCGATAGTATCTAATTCAGCTTTTAATGAATTTATTTCTTCAAAACGAGCATCGATCTCAGCTTGTTTTTCTACAAGTTGATCTTTGATGTTGGCGCGCAACTCTTTAAATGAGCTGATCTCACTTTTATATAAAGTGTTATCGCGTTCCATCACGGATAGCTTGGTGTTAAGCACGTCGATGTTCACGCCTAAACGCTTACAATCTTCATCCCTAAGGATAAGTAGATTTCTGTAATCGCTTAACGAGCGTTTTAACTCGTTAAATTCTTTGCGTAATGCTACGTCGCTGTCAAGTACCTGTTGTAATTCTGATTTGATGTCGTTGAAACTCATTATTTCACGTTTTTGATTTGGAATAAAAGTAGAGATTCAATTAACTGTAAATGAATTGCTAAGCAATTATGATTACACAAACACTTGTTAATTACCTAATACGTTATGAGCATTGAATTGTTAATAGCTAAAGCGCTATTAAAACGTAAATTTTACAGTTTTTTCGGGATAGCTGATCTTGCTGTTTTGCTCGCCGGCTGCGGTTTCCACGCGTATGATGTTGGTTTGTTTATCGAAGCTGTCGTACAACAATGTATTTTCAACATGGAGTGTTTTAAGCGATTTGATCTTCTTATATTCAACATAGATCCAGGTAACATCCTTCTCAATTTCAAAACCAATGTAATCGAAGGCGGCGATCTTTTCGTTGACCTTAATGATCAAATGAGTTTGCAAATACTTGTTGATGAGTTTATTTATCTCTTCTTTATTTGAGCCATTGATGAGGTCGACCGTTTTGCCATTTAATTTCTTTAAAGAAGTTTCAAAGTCGTTGGTGAAGAGCTTTACACTTGTTTCTAAAGTATTACTTTTTGAATTTAATTTGAAATGTGTGACTCCTAGATAGAAAGGATGAAAGGAAGATAAAGTAAATACAAGAAATACAATAATTAAACTATTTAATACCTTTATCACTTTACAAAGATAATGCAAAACTTCTGGTTATGGTTTAGTACGGGTTTAGAGCACATCACCGACTTAGGTGGGTACGATCATATGTTATTTGTTACGCTGATAAGCATAAGCTTTACTTTTTCTTCGTGGAAGAAGTTATTAGTGATGATCACAGCCTTCACTTTAGGTCACTCTATTTCGTTGGCACTGAGTGTAATTGGCAACTTGAGCATCAACACAGCTTTAATTGAATTTTTGATCGCGTTCAGCATTTTTATAGCGGCTGTTTATCATTTAAGAGTGAAAGAGAACAGTAATGCAAAGTGGATCTACATGATCGTTGTTGTTTTTGGATTGATCCACGGCACAGGCTTTTCGTATTTGTTAAAGGCTATGTTGGGAAAAGAAGAGGCAATTGCCGGACCCTTATTATATTTTAATTTAGGACTAGAGGCCGGTCAGCTTTTAATAGTATTGGCTGTTTTGAGTTTGAATTTTGTGATGAGCTACGTAAAGGCCATTCCTGTTAAGGTTTACAAAACTGTTGTGGTAAGTTTGATCGCCATAGTAGCCTTGGAGATGTGTGTGGAGCGAGTGATAGCCTTTTTCTAGGCTTTACCTTTTGTAGGCGATGGAAGCATTATAAAATAAACAGCAACCAATACAGTGGCAATTGCCGTTGTAATAAAGGCAGTTGTAGAATCATAATAAAACCAAATTAATCCGGTTAAGGAACTGGCAAGCATGGTGCAAACACTTTGTAAACCCGTAAAGGTTCCAATAGCCGTGGCGGTGTCTTTTTTATCGGCAATATTAGAGATCCAAGCTTTTGAAATACCCTCGGTTGCCGCTGAATATAATCCATAAATGAAAAACAAGGCAAAATAGAAATAAAGATCGGTTGTGAACGACATGCCAAAATAAACTAAAGCGAAGCAAGCTAATCCAACAACGAGAATAGTTTTGAGTCCAACTTTATCGGCAATAATACCAAGCGGAAAAGCAAATAAGGCATAAAGAAGATTATAAGAAATATAGAGTATGATGATCATAAGGTCATCAAGTCCTGATTGTTTTGCTTTTAGTAAAAGAAAAAAATCAGAACTGTTGAAGAGTGTAAATACAAGAAGTCCAATGACAACTTTACGGTATTGAGGCGGACCAACTTTCCAATACTTTAAGAAAGAAAAGAAATGTGTTTTAATTTTAGGTTTGTGTTCGGCACTTCTTTTTTCTTTTAAAAAAAATGTGGCAACAACAGAAAGTACTCCCGGAATAAATGCGATAATGAAAAGCGTTTTGTAATCATTAGGAAAGAAATACAGATACAACAAGGCCAAAGCAGGTCCTAATACTGCGCCGGTGGTATCCATCGAACGGTGAAATCCAAAAACTCTTCCTTTGGTTTGAGGTGTTGCTTCGTCGGAAAGTAAAGCTTCGCGGGCCCCTGTTCTAATTCCTTTTCCAAAACGGTCCATGGTTCGTGCAAAGAATATCCAAATTGGATAAACAAAAATGGCCATCATGGGTTTTGAAAGAGCGCTTAATGCATAACCAAATTGCACAAAGGCCACACGCTTACCGGTAGTGTCGGATAATTTTCCAAAATAACCTTTACTTAATCCGGCAGTTGCCTCCGCTATCCCTTCAAGCACACCAATAAGAACAACTGAAAAGCCAATTGTTTTGAGATAAATAGGCATAATAGGATACAACATTTCGCTAGCCATGTCGGTAAGCAAGCTAATTATTGATAAGATCCAAACGGTGCGACTAATAAATTTCAAAACGTATTTTAGATAAAAGTAATAAAAATGGAGACCGCTAAGCTACTACAATTTGTTATTGTATAGAACATGCTGACTTAGATAAACGGCAAATTTTTAGTTCCGAATTTTAGATATATCCCCTCATTTTTAGGATTAATTTCCTTTTTAAATCATTAATTTAAGGCCTTCAAACACAACTATGAAATTAAAATTACTCCTTGTTCTATTTTTGCTTACGGGCATTCACTTTTCCCAGAACATTCAAAACAACCCACAGTCAAACCATGCTAATAAATTTGAGCAGTTAGGAACCATACTTCCTACGCCAAATGAATACCGCACGGCCTCAGGTGCGCCGGGCGCAAAATACTGGCAACAAAAAGCCGATTATGATATTGATGTTACATTGGATGAGAAGAATTTGAAAGTGTTTGGTACAGAGTGGATCACTTACACAAATAATTCGCCCGATGTGTTAACCTATTTATGGTTGCAATTAGACGAAAATCAACACGACCCAACAAATGATATGAATTACATGGAAGAAAGTAGTGTTGGAAACACGGTTACTACCGAAGAATTCCTGAAAGGCCTTGATAGGAAATCGGAATTGCAAGGTTTAGGAGATAAAATTGAAGAAGTAACAGATGACTTAGGAAAACCGTTGAAGTATACCATTAACCAAACCATGATGCGCATCGACCTTAAAAAACCTTTAGCATCAAAAGGTAAAGTGAAGTTCAAAGTAAAATGGAATTATAAAATGTGTAATCGCTTAACCGTTGGTGGTCGTGGTGGTTATGAGTATTTTCCGGAAGATGGAAATCATTTGTTTACCATGACACAGTGGTTCCCGCGTATGTGTGTGTATAGCGATTTTCATGGCTGGCAAAATAAACAATTTACTGGCAGAGGAGAGTTTGCTTTAGCTTTTGGAAATTATAAAGTAAAAATGACTGTGCCTGCAGATCATTTGGTGTGTAGTACAGGAGAGTGTCAAAACTATCAGCAAATATTATCTCCTGCACAATTTGCGCGTTGGCAAAAAGCTCAAACGGCAACTGAGCCTGTTGAAATTGGTTTATTAGCCGATGCAGAAGCTGCAGAAAAAAACAAAGCAACAGGAACTAAAACTTGGATATTTAAAGCAGATAGCGTTAGAGATTTTGCCTGGGGAAGTTCACGTAAATTTATTTGGGATGCTATGCCAGTGAAATGTGAGGGTAAGCGTGTAATGTGCATGAGTTTTTATCCTAAGGAAGCATATGCGCTATATCGCAAATATTCAACCAAGGTTGTAGCACATACTATAAAAACATATTCAAAATTCACAATTCCTTATCCATATCCGGTTGCGCAAAGTATTGAAGCCTCGAACGGAATGGAATACCCAATGATCTGTTTTAATTTTGGAAGAACAGAAAAGGATGGAACATATACTGAAGGAACAAAGAATGGAATGTTGCTTGTGATCATTCACGAAGTAGGGCATAACTTTTTTCCTATGATCATTAATAGCGATGAACGTCAGTGGAGTTGGATGGATGAAGGCTTAAATACCTTCGTGCAATTTTTAACTGAGCAGGAATTTGACGCCAACTATCCTTCGCAACGTGGAGCAGCTTATAAAATTTGTGATTATATGCGCTTACCAAAAAATATGTTGGAACCAATTATGACCAACAGCGAGAATATTTACAACTTTGGAGCAAATGCGTATGCTAAGCCGGCCACAGCTTTAAATATTTTACGTGAAACCATTATGGGGCGCGAATTATTTGATTATTCATTTAAAGAATACGCTAAACGTTGGGCCTTTAAACATCCTGAGCCGGCAGATCTTTTTAGAACTATGGAAGATGCGAGTGGTGTTGATCTGGATTGGTTTTGGCGCGGCTGGTTCTATGATACCGATCCGGTTGATATTAGCATTGATACAGTAAAGGCATATAAGATCACTGCCGGAAAAACAGTTCCTGTAAAAATGGATACTGCGTATACATATCCTCCATACAAGGATCCGTTTGAGAATATTTCGCACATAAGAAATAGAGAGCAAGGCATTAAACCCTTAGTAGATATTGATACAACACTTCGCGATTTTTACACGCGTTATAAATATCCAACTGAAGTAGTAAAAGAAGTTAAGGATAGATATGAGAATTTTGACGAGATGCCCGATTCAGCTTTCACAAAACACGAAGGTTCATATGTGTATGATATTAAATTTTCAAATAAAGGAGGACTTGTGATGCCTATCATTATTCAGTGGATCTATGCAGATGGTTCCAAAGAAATTGAACGCATGAATATTGGTTTATGGCGTAAGAATGAGAAAGAGGTAAGAAAAACTTTTTTAAAGAGTAAGAAAGTTGCCGCCATTCAGTTAGATCCTCTCCGAGAAACGGCAGATATCAATGAGAAAAATAATACTTGGAATATAAAGGCAGAGCCGGCAAAATTTGAAGTGTTCAAGGCAAAAACTGTGCAGCGAAGAAGGAACAACCCAAGTAAAGGCGCAAACCCAATGCAAAAAGCTAAATAAAAATAGGGCGCCTAGTTCATTTTGTTTAATTTTGGTCCATGAATTTTTGGAAACGTTTAAGATTTTACGGTATAGGTTTTGGAATTGGCCTATTGATAGTATATGCCATGTTTGGTAATCGCACGTGTGCCAGTCCCGGCCAAGTAAAAATGCGTGAATTAACGTTTCAGTATTTCCGTATCAGCGATAAGGCTCGTTGCAAAATGAATTGTTTAAAGTTAAATGATCATCTTCTAAAAATTCACCTTCGCCATTTTGAGATCAATTACGATAAAAGCGAAGTGCGCAAAGCACCCTGCGGCAGTTATTTTATTGAAGAACAAAAAGAGCACGCCGGCGAATACAATTTTAATTTAGTGATGTATGATTGCGATACCATTACTGAGATCAACGACATCAATATTTTGAAAGCGCAACAGACCTGTACATGTCAATAGCCCCTTTATATAGCGACGAACATTTTATGCGTGAGGCTTTAAAGGAAGCGCAAAAAGCCTTTGATGCAGATGAAGTTCCTGTAGGCGTTGTAGTGGTTGCCAATAACAAGATCATTGGAAGAGCACACAATTTGACCGAACGATTAAATGATGTAACTGCTCACGCTGAAATGCAAGCTATCACCAGTGCCGCCAATGCATTAGGTGGTAAATATTTAACAGACTGTAGTATTTATGTAACGCTTGAGCCCTGTGTAATGTGTGCCGGTGCCTTAGCCTGGAGCCAAGTTTCTAAATTAGTGATAGGTGCCCCGGATACTAAAAAAGGTTTTGGTCTATTAGATAAGAACGTTCTACATCCTAAAACTGAGGTGGTAATGGGCGTTCTAGAGCAGGACTGTGCCGAACTGTTAAAGGAATTCTTTAGGAAGAAACGTTAATAGATAAATCTTGGTACTGTTTTTGCTTAAAATTCATTAACTTTATTAAAATTATTGTCATGAAAACATTGATCGTATCGGCTTTCATCCTTTTTTCGGGATCAACTTCTTTAGCAGCTAGCTCAAATAGTGCTTATGTTATTTTAAAAGAAACACCGGCAAAAACTGTTTGCATTAAAAATGCTATGGCTAACGATGCGAATAAATTTTTCAGTAGTACAACAAGTTTGTTTTTTGAAGTTTACAAGCCGGGCACTAAAGCAGATCTTGTTGCCATCCTAGATAAATTAAAAGCCGTTGAAGGCGTAGAGAATGCAACTGCAGGAACTATTAACGGTGATTATTACGCGATCACACTGACTTTAAAAGCAAAGAAAGATAAAGCTTGGTTCTCTAAAGCTTTTTCTGATGCCGGTTTAGGGCATATCAAAATAAATAATAACGAGGTTGTTGAGGTTTCTAAGCTTTAGGAACTAAGAAGGATTCAAATTTGCGGTCCAGATAGAAATTGTTTTTCCCGTTTTTTTATTGAATATCAATGTTTTTTCATCTTGCGAAACAAACACGCGGGCATGTTCTTCATTTTCTTCTGTTGGAAAAGTTAATTGAGTTACATCTGAGCCGTCTTGTTTCATTTTAAAGATACAGCGCGAGCCATTTTTTACGGTAGAATAGTAGATCCAATCTCCTGTTTTATTGAACATAGGCCAGCCATCTTGCACGTCTGGGGTGTTGGTTAGATTTTCGCTCACATGTGTGGCAACATTCATTACAAAAACATCATCTGTTTTTTCGCCCATTTTTGAATACACGATCTTTTTCATGTCGGTTGAATAGCGAGCAAACAATTCATCTTCTTTTGTATAAGTGATGCGTTCGAGTGCGGCCGTTTTGATCGTGTACTTATAAATATCTAAAGTGCCATTGCCGCGAGTTGAACTAAATAATAATTGTTTTCCATCAGGACTAAAGTGAGGATGGATATCGCTCCCTTTGTCATTTGTAATGCGTTTAAGCTCTTTACCATTTGTGCGCATCAAATAAATCTCTTCATTTCCATCGCGATCGCTCACGAATGAGATCCACTCGTTGTCAGCACTCCAATCAGCAAAATTATTATTGAATTTGCCTTTTGTAATTTCAAGATGCGTATTTGTATTAAGATCAAATATCATTAATTGCCATTTACCTGTGGCATTAGATTGATACAATATGCGTTTACTGTCGGAAGATAAATGGGGATAAGCATTTTCAACACCTTCGGTTTTAAAGAGGATCTTGCAAAACTCCAAATGCGATTGAAATAAAGTATTTAGAAAAAAAAGACCAGTAATTATTTTAACCATGTTTTAAGGCTTTAATACTAGGACCGTTCCCTAAATTCAAATTTACCAAAAAATATTCATCTTTTTAAGCCTATTTTTAATTATAAAATTCTGTAAATCTTGGTTTTAATGTAGGTCAAAGGATAGGCTTAGATCGCGGTTTGTACCACTCTTATGACAAGAAACACAATCTTCCCCTTCTTTATTAACCCCGATCACAACTTTCCCATCGGGACCGTATTCAGCCCAAACCCATTTATTGGATGCGAATTTGGATTTTGGGTCCTTTTTCATTACGGCGTAAAGAGTCAAAACGTTATTGGTGTAAAGTTCTTTAACTATCAATGAGCCATCAGGGAAAGTTTGACCAACTGGTAGCTTGCCATCAGGGCCAAAAGCACTAGCAGCAGTTTGGTTGAATTTAAGTTTAAAAACTCCGTGAGGACTTCCGCCTTTTGGATCCCAAAGGGTGTCTTTTCCTTTGTAAAAAGTAAGTGAGCTTGAAGTTGCCTCTTCATACATCGCTTCATTTGTTTTCTTTTTTTTACAGCTATAGCTGAATATTGAAGCTATAGATAAAGCAAATGCAAGTGTGGTTATTTTTTTTGAAAGAGAGATTGACTTTATATCCATGTTATAAAATAACGCTTTATATGCGTCATTTAGTATTCATGAATTGTTAAATTCCTAAAAGATGGGTTATAAACCAAAGCCATTAAGCCAAAATGAAAAAACCCCCACTTTTGAGGCGGGGGTTTTTTGAATTCAGGTTGTGTTTAATTTCTGAATACAAATTTGTTATCGATCATATCGATCACAATCTCTTTTTCTTTATCGATCTTTCCCTCTAAGAGTTGTTTCGATAATTCATTAAGTATTTGTTTTTGCAATACACGTTTCACAGGTCTTGCACCAAACTGCGGATCAAATCCTAATTCGGCCAACCAGTTTAAAGCCTCTTCGGTTGCTTTTAATTTAAAGTGTTGCTCCTCAAAACGTTTTACGATCTGCTCAAATTGAATTCGTACAATTTCCTTAACGTCTTTGCGAGTCAAAGGCTCAAACATGATCACTTCATCAATACGATTTAAAAATTCAGGTCGTATACTTTTCTTCAAAAGATCAAATACTTGCGTGCGCGTTTTTATCATCACCTCTTCTTTATTCTTGTCCGTCATGGCTTCATAGCTCTCTTGGATGATGTGCGAACCAATATTGCTTGTCATGATGATGATTGAATTTTTAAAATTCACAGTTCGTCCTTTACTATCCGTTAAGCGACCATCATCTAACACCTGAAGTAATATATTGAATACATCAGGGTGAGCTTTTTCAATTTCATCTAAAAGCACCACAGAGTAGGGGCGTCTGCGAACGGCCTCCGTTAATTGTCCGCCTTCATCGTAACCAACGTATCCCGGAGGAGCTCCAATTAATCTGCTTACAGCGTGGCGCTCTTGAAATTCACTCATATCAATACGCGTCATGGCGTTCTCATTATTGAATAAGAATTCCGCTAAAGCTTTTGCTAATTCGGTTTTACCAACGCCTGTTGTTCCTAAGAAAATGAATGATCCAATAGGTTTTTTATTATCCTGCAAGCCCGCTCTGCTTCTGCGAACAGCATCTGCAATACTTTCAATGGCATCATGTTGGCCAACTACACGTTTGTGAAGTTCAGCTTCTAAGTGTAATAATTTTTCTTTTTCACTTTGCAACATGCGTGTCACCGGAATTCCTGTCCACGCACTCACAACTGCTGCAATATCTTCGCTATCTACTTCTTCTTTTACTAATTGCGAACCGCTTGCTTTTGCTTCACCTAATTTCTTTTCAACTTCTTCAAGTTTTGCTTCGGCTTCTTTTATTTTTCCGTAGCGTATCTCGGCTACTTTGCCATAATCGCCTTGCTTTTCAAAATTGTTAGCTTGCAATTTAAGATCTTCAATTTGTAATTTTATTTTTTGAACGTTCTCAATTACCTCTTTCTCTCCTTGCCATTTGGCGCGTAAAGCAGTTCGCTTATCTTGATGTTCGGCTATCTCTTTATTTAAGGCATCAACTTTCTTTCCTTCGTTCTCGCGCTTCATTGCTTCGCGTTCAATTTCCAACTGCATGATCTTACGCTCCACTTCATCCAATTCAATTGGCATAGAGTTTATTTGCATACGTAATTTACTTGCAGCCTCATCCATAAGGTCAATGGCCTTATCGGGTAGAAAACGATCGCTAATGTAGCGTTGACTTAATTCTACAGCAGCAATAATGGCTTCGTCTTTAATGCGCACCTTATGATGCGCTTCATATTTTTCTTTAATACCACGTAAGATCGAGATCGCATCTTCTGAACTTGGCTCGTCAACCATTACTTTTTGAAAGCGACGCTCAAGTGCTTTATCTTTTTCGAAATATTTTTGAAACTCAGCAAGTGTAGTTGCGCCAATGGCTCTTAACTCACCTCTTGCTAGTGCAGGTTTTAAAATGTTTGCAGCGTCCATGGCTCCTTCACCGCCACCGCCGGCACCAACGAGTGTATGTATCTCATCAATAAAGAGAATAATATCACCTTCGGCGCTTATTACTTCTTTTACAACCGATTTTAAACGCTCTTCAAATTCGCCTTTGTATTTTGCGCCGGCAATTAATGCACCCATATCAAGTGAATATACTTGCTTGTTCTTTAAATTTTCGGGAACGTCACCGGCAATGATCCTATGTGCCAAGCCTTCAGCAATTGCAGTTTTACCAACGCCCGGCTCACCAACTAAAATTGGATTGTTCTTTGAACGACGAGAAAGAATTTGTAATACACGGCGGATCTCTTCATCACGTCCGATCACCGGGTCTAATTTGCCCTTTTGCGCTTGCTGATTTAAGTTGATCGCAAATTTATTCAAACTATTGTAAGTATCCTCAGCAGTTTGGCTAGTTACTTTTTCTCCTTTGCGAAGATCGGTAATGGCCGCTTTTAAATTCTTTTCTGTAAGTCCGGAATCTTTCATCAGGTTTGCAATGGAGTCACCCGTTGAAACCAATCCAAGTAATAAGTGTTCGATCGAAACATATTCATCTTTGTATTCAGTTATGCTAGCTGTAGCTTTTACTATAGCTTGATTTGCAGTATTTGATAAATAGGCTTGACCACCTGAAACTTTCGGATAAGATTTGATGATCGAATCAACCGTTTTTTCAAATGTTTCTGGATTGATATTTAATTTCTTTAAAATAAATGGTGTTACATTCTCATCCACTTCCAGTATACCTTTTAAGATATGCCCTGTTTCGATGGCCTGATTACCATTTAATGTGCTTAGTTGCATTGCTTTTTGCACTGCTTCTTGCGATCGAATTGTAAAATTATTTAAGTTCATAAGGTTTTTTTTTAGTGGTTGCCCGAGTGGAGTTTAATATGTTTCCAACTTATCATTCTCCACCCGGGTTTCCTAGTCAAACGAAAAACAACGCTTGTTAGGTATCAAATAGCGTTCCTGATAAGCATATCGGTAATTTAGACGTAATGGATGTTAAATAGATGACGGATTGACCTATTAATACCAAATTAAATGACTAATTGGCAATGTTATTTTGAGATGATTTTGAACTCCACGCGACGGTTTAAAGCGTGCTCAAGTTCTCCGCAATCTACATTGTTTTTGCAGCGGTTTAGGATCTTTGATTCGCCAAAGCCTTTTGCACTTAATCGTGTTGCTGAAATACCGTTGGCCACCAAATAATTTACAACAGACTTGGCGCGCATTTCGCTAAGCTTTAAATTGTCTTCATCACTACCTTTAGTGTCGGTATGCGCGCTTATGTCAACATTAATAGACATGTTGTTTTTAAGCGCCACTACAATTTTATTCAAGGTTTCAATCGCCGGTTCCAAAAGTTCGTACTTATTGTTCTCAAATAAAATTGGTTCTATGATCACTTTAGTTTCATGTGAGCGTGTTAGTTTTTTTACCGAACCTAATTCTAGCCATGGGTCTTCCAGCTCAAGATCGCGGATATTGTTAACTTCGGTTGGCAATGATTTATATACAAATTTGGTTCCTTTTACATGGGTCATAATTTTCACCAAATTATCTTCGTTACTGAACATTAAAATACTCCCAAAAACGTCTAACTGGCTATTTTTATTTTCCGCACTAAGATAGAAGCGTTTTATGTACGGTAGATATTTGAATTTAAAAAGCCCTAGATCATCTGTGGTTGTGCTATCGATAACTTCGTACGCATCATTCAATAATAGAACTTTTACTTTTCCTATTGGATTTTGTAGGTTATCGCCATAGAGCTTGGCATTTACATTCATGCGTAATTCGTTTTCATTCACCGAAAGAGCATTGTATTTTTCATTACTTGCTGAGGTTACTCTTGTTAACACTCTGTTTCCTGCTGTTGTATCTAATCGGCTTATAAATTCATCTTCCTTACTAATGAGATCAATTCGTTCGCCTTTTTGAATTTCTGATGCTTCTGTACCAATTAAATAATTTTGATCAGGCTTTATCTCATCAAAGGCAAAGGCTCCAAAGCTATTGGTTTTTGTTTTTTTGATCACTGTATTGCGTTTATTGCACAGGTAAACAGTTTTATTTGCAAAAAAAGCCTTTTTACCTTTTGAAGCATGAATGAGTTTTCCTCCAATGTTGCTGGTGTAACTGTTGTCAATAAGTTTTACGCGATCAGTAGGTGTCAAGATCCATTCTGATACGTTATTGGAACATTTAGTTTTTACAGTGTGGTTTTGCTTGGCATTATATAATGTAATATTGGTAGCATTTGAAATATTCCCATCCGCGCAAATTACCTCGATCTTATGCATTTGAGAAGGAATGATATTGGTTACGGCAAAATTACCAAATCGATCAGTTTTTGTTGAACGCAACTTATTTCCTTTTGCATCATAGATATTGATCTCTTGATTCTTAACCGCCAATTTATAATCGTTAAGCAGTACTCTTGCGGCAATGGTTGCAGGGATCTCGATATTCTCATTTTTTGAAGCAGAAACTACAGGTTTTTGAGATTTAATTACTGTTTTATAGAACTTTGTGATATAAGCAGTGTCTGTTATCATCTTACTTTTACCGTCGAAGAATACCAATTGACAAGGCTTTGCGAAAACTGTTGTGTCAACATCTTCATCGTTCTTGTAGTAGAATGGCAGGTCGAGTTCGTGAACCATGCGTATATCCTGCTTATCAGTCGGAACATTACTTCCGTCAATTTCAAAAAACATAACAGGGCAATCGGGATGTTGAACTACAATTTTGTATTTTTTCCCGAAGCCAAGTTGAATGTTGAATGTTGATTTTTTTCCGGTATTAATACTTTGCTCTTTAGTGTTTCCACTCATCACGTTCACCTGTATATTAGTAAGAGGTGTGTTATTAAGTTGATTGTGGCCAATAACAATAATTTGGGCCTGGGTGTTATAAAGAATAACGGAAAGTATGAAAGTGATTATGTACCGCATTTTCTGCACATACTAATTTACAAAATTATTTTATCTTTTCTAACACCTGCCGGCTAATACGTTTGCTTGTGTCTTTTCCATAATTTTCTATGGAATAATGAAGCTGAGGCACACTTAATTTTGATAATCCTTTTTTATATTCTTTATCCAATTTTTTAAGATATTCGGTTTTTATACCTTTTTCGTAAATGCGTCCTCTTTTTGAAATGTTATTCTTTAAATTGCCTAAAGAAGTTTCCAGATAAATAAAAAGATCAGGTTTTGGTAAAGCGCCGGATACTAGGTTGAACAATTCTTTAAATGCTTTGTATTGATACTTTTTTAAGTTAACCTTAGCGAACCATAAACATTTAAAGATAGAGTAATCACAAACAATATGTTTATGCTTTAAGTTCATTGTTTTTTGTAATTGCTCAAAGCGATCCAATAGAAAGCTCAATTCAAGAGCAAAAGCAAATTGTTTTGGATCTTTATAGAATGAAGGAAGTAAAATATTCTCTTCAAAGCGCTCCTCGATCAGCAGTGCATCCAATTCTTTTGCAAGATCTCCGGCAAGCGTTGTTTTACCGCTCCCAATGTTCCCTTCAACGCATATCACCTTAAACCTTTGGGGGTTGTATTTTGTAACGATCAATTTATCCTTGCATTGTTTTTTAAGCGCACTAATTGTTTTTTTAAGTTTAGGATGCACGAATGTTGGCGCGATCTCTTCCAACGGTATCAACACGAAATTTCGAAGATGTAGTCTTGGATGAGGAACCTGAACCAGCTTGGTATTGATAATCACATCATTGAAAAAAAGGATGTCAATATCTATATTCCTATCAACGTTCACTTTATTTGTCCTTGTCCTTCCCAGATGTTTTTCAACTTCTAAAAGGCTTTTCATCAGTTCGGAAGCACTTAACTTGGTTTGAATTTCAACGCATAAATTCAAATACAGATGATCAGAACTGCCGCCCCAGGACTGGGTTTCATAAACCGAAGAGCGTTTAACGATCTTTGAGAATTTTTTAATACGAAGAAGGGCCTTTTCGATGTTTTCCAGTCGATCGCCTAAATTTCCGCCTAAACATAAAAATGATCTATTCATACTAAAATCAGCCGTTAAATTAATTATATACTTTAACTTAGCCTAGGTTTTTAAGCCGTATTAATTAAAATTTATAAGATATGAAACAATTCTTTGGCGCTTTCTTCGGATCATTTGTAGGTATATTGATAGCAACCATTTTAGCCGTTGTAATTACCATTGGTATGTTAACTTCCGGTTTTAAAGATGCTTTGAAAGATGTTGAAGGCAATGATTTGTATTCTTCAAAGGGTAATTCCATATTAAAGCTTTCTTTCGCAGGTGCCATAAAGGATAGAGAAAGTTCTCATATGGAAAAAACATTTTCAAAATTCAGTGGAAATGAGTCGGGTATGGGTTTAAATGTGATCATGGAAAATTTGGAAAAGGCAAAATCTGATACGGCAATAAAAGGTGTGTATTTGAATTTTAGTGGATTAATGGCCGGAAGATCTGCCTTACAAGATATACGTAAGTCCGTGATGGATTTTAAGAAATCGGGTAAGTTTGTTTACGCTTATGCTGAGAATTATAGTCAAAGTGAATATTATATTGCCTCGGCCGCCGACAAAGTGTTTTTGAATCCGCAAGGAGGATTGGACTGGAAGGGTTTGTCTATGAACTTAATGTTCTTTAAAGGCTCTTTAGAGAAATTGGGTATTGAGATGACCATCTACCGACATGGAAAATTCAAAAGTGCCATAGAGCCGTTTATCTTAGATAAAATGAGTGATGCCAATCGTTTACAAGCTGAGACTTTTTTAAATAGTATTTGGAATAGTATGCTGGTAGATGTGGCTTCAAGTAGAAAAACAAGTGTAACGGTGTTAAATAAATTGGCGAATGAATTGGCCATCAACTTCCCTCACGATGCTGTTAGTTATAAGTTGGTTGACCAATTGGCCTACGAAGATGAAGTATTATCAGAGCTAAAATCAAGAGTTAGAATAAAAGAAAAGGATAAATTAAATTTTGTGTCGCATGATAAATACGCAAACTATAAGCCAAAAGGCGCTTATTTTGGAAGAGAGAAAATAGCTGTGATTTACGCTGTTGGCTCAATTGGAAGCGGGGAGGGTAGTGATGACGAAATTGGAAGTGATCGATTATCAAAAGCAATTAAAGATGCGCGTTTGGACGAGAATGTGAAGGCAATTGTTCTTCGCGTGAACTCTCCGGGTGGAAGCGCCTTGGCTAGTGATGTAATTTGGAGAGAGGTTAAACTTGCCAATAAAGCAAAGCCGGTGATAGTTAGTATGGGTGATCTTGCGGCTAGCGGCGGTTATTATATCTCATGTGCTGCTGACCGT
>Ga0068872_10001614_pt1 | contig 18092 bp, 15 predicted proteins | sample NOAtaG_7_FD_66441 | JGI IMG/M metagenome (GOLD analysis project Ga0068872, IMG submission 66441) | Freshwater lake microbial communities from Lake Erie, under a cyanobacterial bloom - NOAA_Erie_Diel1S_2200h metaG | ecosystem: Environmental > Aquatic > Freshwater > Lake | place: USA: Ohio, Lake...
AGGAATCACGCCAGCAGGAATCACGCCAGCAGGAATCACGCCAGCAGGAATCACGCCAGCAGGAATCACGCCAGCAGGAATCACGCCAGCAGAAAACGGTACAGCAGGAATCGCCACAGAAGAGATCGCAAGGCTACTTCGGGGAGTGAGGTGACCTTCCTGCCCGATCCAGCCAAGGGGCCATGCCGAGGCAACGCGAGGATCGCGATGGGACCAGAATTGGCCGTGAGAAACCTGAGCACAGGTCGCCGATTGGGCGTATGTCCAACCATTGCTGGGACGCAAAACGGGACTCCCTCCGCCCTAGCCAACGCCAGGGGCGGTCTGTGTCATCGACCCGGGCGCCGTGCGACGCAATTCCGAGCCTGGTTTCAAATTGGCAAGGATCAATCTTCAGATCCTCTAGCGGGGATCTAAAGAACGAGCAGTCCCAAAAGAAAATAGGGGCCTGATCGATCTGAGGGATTGTAGATCAATTGCAACTGTTGGCCAGCCCATCGATGGCATCAGGAATCAAGATTTTCGCCAAAGCGTCTCGCCTTGCCTTTTCGACGAATCTGCTTGCCACGGCCCCCTCTGGCATCGCTTCGCTTTTTTCCACCCCCAGGCGAAGTGCGAGCCGACTGGCTGGCTTCTCTTCGCGAGGCAACGCCTGAGGAAAGTCGTTCCAGATATCCCCACACCAATTGCCGCCGAATCAGATCGACCTGATGCACCTGGACGCGAAGAGGATCCCCCAGCTGGAAGCAGTTGCCACTGCGGTACCCCTCCAGCCGCATCCCATGCCGCTCCCAGCGGTACCGATCCTGAGGCAGCCTCTGAACGGGCAAGAAACCTTCGGCCGGGATGTCGATCCCGCGAATCCAGAGCCCGTCGGCCTTCACCCCGGTCACCAACCCCTCAAAGCTCTCCCCAACCCGGCGGCTCATGTAATGCAGCAGCTTCACCTTCACCAACTCCCGCTCTGCCGCTTCCGCTCGCTGCTCGCGCTGACTGCAGTGGTCCGCCAACGCCTCCAGTTGCATCCGATCCCCCCGCGCCGTGCCCTTAGCCAGCCGCTCCATCACCAGCCGATGCACTGTCAGATCGGGATACCTTCGAATCGGACTAGTGAAGTGACAGTAGTGTTCTTTATTGAGAGCGTAATGACGATCTGGCTCCACCTGGTAAATCGCTTTGGCGAGGCTCTTCAGGGTGCTGTAGTGGACTGCGTATTCAATCCCCATTCCCCGCACCGACTGCAGCACGCGCTGCAGCTCAAAGCGATCGGCCAGCGATCCGCACTCGACTCCAAGGTCTCGGACAAACTCCGTCATCTTTCGGAGTGCGATCGGTTTAGGTGCCCCATGGACTCGCCGGACAAATGGTACCTGGTCGCGGTCCATCCACGCAGCAATCGTCTCGTTAGTGGCCAGCATGAACTCTTCGATGATCTGGTGGCTCTCGGTCTGAATCTCCAGATGGGCTCCCTTAACCTTGCCGCCACGATCTAGATCGATCTTCACCTCGGGAAGCGACAGCTCGATCGCCCCTCCCTCCAAGCGTCGCTTGCGCAACAGCATCGCTAGGCGATCCATCTGGCTCAACATCTCATGCATCACATCAGGGATCTTGCCTCGAAAGGAATCTGGGGCTTTCAGGAATTGATCGACTTGTTCGTAATGAAGCCTCAATTGGTTGCGAATCACCGACCGATGCACCTCCCAGTGCACCAGAACCCCGTCAGGAGTCCACTCCATCAGGACGCTGATCGCCCATCGGTTGCGATCCGGTTGCAGACTGGCGACATGATTGCTGATCACCTCTGGGATCATTGGAATCACACGGTCGGGCAGGTAGATGCTGGTGGCTCGTTCCCTCGCCTCTTCGTCTAGTGCGGTTCCCTCCTCAACGAAGGCCGACACGTCGGCGATATGAACCCATAACTCCCAATGCCCCACTTCATTGACGCTCAGCGAAATCGCATCATCGAAATCCCGTGCATCGATCGGATCGATGGTTAGCGTCGGCAGATGGGTCAGGTCTCTTCGATCTTCAGGAATCACATCCTCTTGAAAGCGATCGGAAATCTCGCGCGACTGGTCGATCACCTCAGGGGGAAACTCTCCCGGCAAACCGAACTGGAATTCAATCGCCCGCGTGTCGACCATCGGGTTTCGGGCGCTGCCAAGCACCTCCAGCAGCACCGCTTCCCCTGGATGATCCCCTTCCGGGAAACGAACTACCTCGACAATGACTTTGTCGTCGGGGGCCAGCGGTATCCCTCGCACATCTCCCAGCCTCACCGGTTGCGCCAGTGGAACCCCATCCAACCAGACCAGCGCCTTCCCTTCCTGGACCAGATAGGTGCCGGAAAATTGACGCCGATGACGCTGGATCACCTCCAGCACCCTCGCCTCCCATTTCCCCTGCCTGCCCCTGCTGATCCGCACGCGCACCCGGTCTCGATCGATCGCGCCTCCGGTCGCAGATGGTGGAACGAAAAGATCTTCCTCCCGCTGGGACACCCCATCGGGTCGAAAAAAACCATATCCCGACTGGGTCGATCGAAAAATCCCTTCGGCAACCTGCTGGCCATCGCGCCGAGTGGGCTGCGAGAGGACCGATGACGCTTCGCTCTGGTCCATCGCTTCGGCTGCTTCTGGCTCCTCTTCGGACGCAAGGATGGGTTGGCTGCTTCCTGGTGGCTCCTGGCGCTGCAACCCACTTCGCACTGTTTCCCGAGACCCCGGTGAGGACCGATCCTGAGATCTGGACGGCGCATCGCTGCTGGAAGAGTCAGCCTCGAGCGGCACACTGGGCAGAGGGGGTAGCAGAAGATGATTGGCGGCAAACCGAAGCTTGCCCGCGCGAACCAGTCGCTTAACCAACCGCCTCAATTCCCCGTACCGCGAATCGTCCAGCCGCAGTTCCTTCAGCAAGCCGCGTGGCTTCATGGGACGATAACCAGGTGCACCGACCAGTGCGACAATCTGCTCTTCCAAATTTTCTTGTTCCATTCCGCCAGGATAACCGCTTCTGCAATCTTTGGAAATCAGCATTCCTTTCAGACCGCCACCCCCCTTTCACCAAAAGGCGACTCGCTGGATTGCAACTGGCCGCATAAAATAGAGGAGAGTTCCTTCCGAAGTTTCCCACCGCAGAGAACCGCAATGGACACTGCCCCCGCCTGGAAACGAGATAACCGGCCCCCACGTGTGCTAATCGTCGATGACGACTTTGAGATCATCGAGGCCGTTCGCTACGCCTTGGAAGAGCAAGGATACGAAGTGCTGGTGGCCCGAGACGGCAACCAGGGGCTGGCGATGGCCGAGCAGGTGCAGCCAGACCTGATGCTGCTGGACATGATGATGCCCAAGCGGAGTGGATTTTTGGTGCTGGAATCATTGCACCGCGCCTCCCTGCCGCCGATGCGGATCATCATGATGACCGCCAACGAAGGGGAACGGCACAAAGCCTACGCCGAAATGCTCGGCGTCGACGACTACCTTCGCAAACCCCTGGCGATCGACCGCTTGATGGCAAGCGTTCGTCACTGGTTGGAGGAACCTTTTACAGACACTCAGGCTTCCTAGGGATTCCATCGATGATTGCATCGCAAAGATTCCTGATGGTGGTTGGCCTGTTGGGGGCTTTCGGAGTTGCCATGGGAGCCTTTGGCGCCCATGCGCTGCCAGGCTACCTAGCTAGCCTCGGTCTGGAGGACGCCGTTCTCCAGAAACGACTCGATCAATTCCGAACCGCCGTGCAGTACCACCTGCTGCACACCCTCGCCTGCCTAGCCCTGGCCGCTCTTGCCACCCCAGTCACCTCCCGTCGCTTTCGTATCGCCATCGGCACCATGCTCCTTGGGATGCTCTGCTTCTGCGGTTCCTTGTATGGTCTTAGCATCCTGGGGATCAAACAACTGGCTCACCTAGCACCCCTGGGCGGGATGCTTCTGATTGCCAGCTGGTTGACGGTCGCATCGGCGGGATGGTCTCCTACCCCATCGGTCTCCCGCAACACGCCCTCGACTCCACCGATGCATTGAACAGAGAGCGGTTCCCGCAGATGAAGCCCGCCACACCTGCTCCAAAAGGTTTCTCTGAGTGGCTGACGGCTGGCCGTCCATCGTTTGACGAGGATGCCGCGTCTCAGCATGGCGACGCCCTTGCGATGATTCTCGATGGGCCCAGCACCTCGGCGGAGACGCAGTGGCCAGCTAGCGAGTTGGCCGCCTGCGGTTTGCACGGAGTCCATCGTTGGTTTCTTTCGGAAGAGCAAGGCGGCTACGGATGGGCTCAGGAAGAGCTACTGCACGGATATCGCTGGCTGGCTGGCCATTCGCTGAAGACCGCCTTCATCCTGACGCAGCGCGTCGCCGCCGTGAAACGAATCGCTCAAGGTGCCTCCGAAGAACTGACCCAGTGGCTGCCTCACCTAGCCGATGGTAGCGTGTTCGCCACGGTCGGCATCAGTCACCTGACCACCAGCCGCCAGCACATGGCAGCACCAGCGCTCCGCGCGAGACAGAAAAACAACAGTCACTGGCTCCTCGATGGCTATTGCCCCTGGGTCACTGGTGCCCACCACGCAAAGATGCTGGTGATCGGAGCCAGCGACTCCGCCGGTCAGTCGCATTTCTTCGCCATCCCACTTCCGCATCCCCATATCGCTTGCCACGCGCCCGAATCGCTCTTGGCGCTCCAAGGTAGCCAGACCGGGAAAGTGGAACTGAGCGATGCAACGATTCCTGATGCCTACCGACTGCGCCTGCCCCCCGGTGGCGACAATTCGGCAGGCAACCTCTCCACCAGCGTCCTCGCTCTGGGGCTTGCCGATCGCGCATGCCGCTATTTGCGGGAGGCTTCCTCCGAGCGGCCCCATCTGGCCGATTCCGCCATCCAGTTTCAGCAGCAGATCGATCCACTGCACCAACAGTTGGTCGACATGGCACGCGGTACCACGACCGACGCCACCCCCTGGACCTTACGAAGCAGCGCCAACGAACTGGTGCTTCGCGTCACCCAAGCCGCCCTGGTGGCGGCCAAAGGCGAAGGCTTTCTTTCCCACCATCCGGCCAATCGATGGGTGCGAGAAGCGATGTTCTTTCTTGTCTGGAGCTGCCCTGCCACAGTCGCTCAGTCCCACCTGGATCACTGGTCCACAACCTGCTCGAACAGCTGAAGCAGAGCAGGGGAGTGGTTGCGGCATCCTCCAAGAGGGGCCCCGGACTCCAAGGAATCCAAATGCGCTAAAAAATTAACCTTCAAGCCTTGCCTAGCCCCGACGAAATGGCTAATACTTTAGCCGTTGACGTTTAGCTCCTCGATGGCCTTCACGATGCCAAGCCCCCAAGAACCCCAGCTAAGTCGCCGTGAACGGCAGATTCTTGATGTCGTCTATGCGCTGGGGCAGGCTTCGGCCGCTCAGGTTGTGGCACATCTTCCCGATGCACCGAGTAAAACCGCCGTCCGAACTTTTCTTCGTATCTTGGAGGAGAAAGGGCATCTGGTGCACAAGGAGGACGGAAGGACCTACATCTACCGCGCCAGTCGGCCACGACAGCGCGCCGGAACGGGGGCCTTTCGCCGAGTGCTCGATGTGTTTTTCGGCGGGTCCTTGGAACAGGCGGTCGCCGCGCACCTAGGGGAATCCGCCGCACAACTCGATGAGGCCCAGCTCAAGCGATTAATCGATCTGATCCAACAGGCCCGCAAGGCACGAAAGGAAAACGGCTGATGGATGAATACCTCGGGCTGTTGGCAGAGGCGGGGCTAGAACTGGCCGTCCGATCGACCGTGCTCTTCGTCCTTGCAATCGGCTTTTCGATCGCCTGGATCCAAGCCTCTGCGGCGCACAGGCATCTGCTGTGGAGCGCTGCATTGATCGCTTCCCTGGCTCTGCCAGCCCTCTACTTCTTCGCTCCCAAGTGGCGAGTATGGCCTGCTGGGACAGAAAGAGCCATCGCAGGTGATTCGAATCGGGAATTCGCAAGGACCGATGGCGTTACGGATTTCCCAACTATCACCAAAGCGCCATCGCAGGTGGTGCTAGAAGACTCATTGAAAATCCCCTCCGTGAGTCCCACTGGCTTTCCATCCCCGGATTTTCTCCACTCGACATCGATCCAGTCCATCTTGGGTGCGATGTGGCTGGCAGGAGCACTCTTCGGATTGGGAAGGCTTGGGCTTGGGTTCACTCGCTTGCACGCAATTGCCCGGCAAGCGGATCCGGCCAGTGAGCAAGTCGCATCGAAATTGAAGGAGCTGTCCCATGCGATGGGGATTGGTCGCCCGGTGAAAGGGCTTGTATCGCGCCATCCGATCAGTCCCATGACATGGGGATGGCGTCGCCCGATCGTTCTGCTGCCAAGTGAAGCCAACTCCTGGTCGGTAGAAAGATTGCGACTGGTACTGCTGCATGAACTGGCCCACATACGGCGATCGGATTTCGTATCCCAATTGGCAGGGGAGCTAGCGAGAAGCCTCTACTGGTATCATCCGCTGGCGTGGTGGAGCCTCCAGTGTCTACGGATCGAACAGGAAGCCGCCTGCGACGACTGGGTCCTGACCTCCGGCGCGAATCCCGAGGATTACGCTGAGGAATTGTTGAACATCACCGCCCAGCTTCGTCACCGCTTCCCTGAGGCAGGGGTTGCTCTGGCCATGGGGCGCGCCCAAAGGATCGAAGCCCGCGTTCATTCGATCCTGGAAACCCATCGCAACCGCGCGCAGGTCGGAACGTGGCGACGGAGGTCGATCGCGAGTCTCTTTGCAACCCTCTGCACAATGACCGCCATCGTCGGACCTTCCGCCGTCGCGGAAACGAATCCGTCAGTCACTCCCACCATGCCCAACCCTGCAGCCTTCTCCAGCGAAGCAGGCAACAACAACGCAAACGCTGGCCCGCAACAGGACCAGGCAGAGGCCGATGCCCAACCGCTCACCGAGGAATCCCGGGAACGACTAAAAAACCTCGCCACGGGGCAATCGCTTCCGCCCACACGCCAGGATCTGCCCTTGGTGCTCCAGTCGCTCCACGCCAAGGATTTGACCATCCGTAGCCAAGCGTTCCTGGCCATCGAGAAACTGGCCTCGCAGAAACTGTTCGCCCCCCAAGACCTCCCGTCGCTCTGGGAAGGTCTCCTGCCCAATTTGCAAAACCAACTACAGGACAACCAACATCAGGACACTGCGGAGTGGACGGTGCGAGCCGTCGCTCAATTGCTGCAGCAACCGGAGCTCTTCTCCAGCCCCTTCTGGGTCCAACAGGAATGGAGGCTAGAGCGAGAGCCATCCGACGCCGACCGATGGGCTGGCCGGATCCTCCAGGGCGTGTACGAAGCGAGCCTCCCATGGTTGGCGAGTAGCGACCGGGAACTGCAGTGGCGAGGCGCGAAGCTGATCAGCCATCTGATGAAGCATCTGCCGCAGGCCATGCAGGAGAAGGCGATCCGCTCCCTGCTGGACATTCCACTTCCGACAGAGGCAGACACCAACCCCAGCAGCGCGCTGGCCCGCTGCCGCAGGCAGGTGACGATGGCCCTCGTCCAATCCGCATCCGTCATCTCCACCGAATCGCTGGCAGGGGCAGTCGCGGAACGATTGCTTGAGGCAACCAGCGACGTCGACGCGGTGATGAATGACGGTGTCTATCGAGGATTGGCCATCCTGGCCTCGAAGACCCAAGGGGAACTCCGGCAGCGGATCGTCCGCGCACTATGCCTAGCCGCCACCGACGGTCGATGGATCTACTCGCGCACGTCCGGAGTCCCCACGCCTCCCAAACATCATGGTGCCGATGCCCTGACCATCATCGCGCCAAATCTGACCAGAGATGAACTCGTGCTGGCCCTGGAAGCGATACCAGCACCACCTGAAGGCAATCGAGCGCCTTACGATTCGATGTATCAGGAGACGCTGCAAGCCCTGGCTGCACGCCAGCGAGAACTAGATTCCAAGATGCAGCCCCTGGAACGAGAGGAAGAAGATCTGGCCTTCTTCGAAAAACGATACAAAAAGAAATTCACCGACGTGAAACCCAAAGGCGAGTATCCCGACCCCGACCAGTTCTACTCTGCCATCGCCAAAGAACTCGGTATTTCCGAGATCGCCTGGAAAGCAGCAGTGGAGAAGTTCGGTTGGAAAAAGGAAGACGGCCGGAACATCTTTGCCATGCTGAAAGGAGGCCCGACCTCGGATGGTGGAGAAGGCACTTGGGATGTCCTCTTCATTCGATCCAAGATCAACCCCCTGACGAAAAGACCGGACCCTGCCTCTGTCGAGCAAGTGATGGTTCAGATCGATTATGACGGGAATGTCTCTTTTCCGAAGATTCCTCAGTAAACCATCCACTGCTGAAACTCAGGGATCTTCATCATTTCTTGGTGGCCTGAGCAATCGCATGCAGGAGTCGGGGATCGTTTTCATGGCACACCCCGCCTCAAGGCCAAGCGATAGATTGCTAGCTTTCTAGTACATGAATGCGTAGCAACGTAAAAGCTAGAAAAATATTGGCTTGATCTTGGCGAAATGTTCAACGCGACATTTCTTAGCCCTGGCTCACACTCTGCCGAGGCCAACCACAGGGTTCCCGTAGAGATCGCTTAATCGTCGCAACCCGACTCTCAGCACCGGAAAAACACAAGAGTTACCGTTTCTTAAGCTTTTTCGAATTCAAAGGGCAGATAGATCATCGATTCTCACAGAAGGTCCGATTTGTAACTTTCATAGTGGGGATTATGGTAATGCGATGCTTCAGTCTAAAAGCGATTCTCCGTTGCGGCGGCTTCCTAGCTGCCTTTTCGACGCTCATCACTTCCGCGAACGCCGCCGTGGTCACCTCAACCAGTGCGCCCGATTTCGCTTCAGCCCAAGTGATCAACGCTTCTGATTTCTCTATGAACTTTGATCCAAACATATTGGATTCATCGACGATACCGCACGTGGAAATTGTCCAACTGGGGCGATCCACGGCAGGTCGAGACTTCTACCGATTTTCTCATAACGGAGGCACCGTCCACCTGGACGTCGATTCGGCACCAACCATCACCAATTTCGACCCCTGGATTGGAATCTGGAACGCCGGGGGCAACTTTTTGGCGGATGACGATGACGGTGGCGGCGATCCAGGAGACATTGCCGGTGTGAACGTCGGAGGACTCTACAATTCCAATTTAAGCAATTTGAGTCTAGCGGCAGGCGACTACATCATCGGCGTCGCGGGTTTTCCAGCGAATTTTTTCGGTGCGGGCATCATCACCGGGGAGCTCATTCCGGTCGGCGGTGCTTACACTTTAGTGATTTCGTCCAACAACGTACCAGAACCTTCGACTCTGGCTGCCCTCGGCCTGATGTCCTGCGGTGCTGGTTTAAGATCTTATCGCCGCCGCAAATCACTCCCGCAAGAGAAATAATAAGGCTGCTAAACTGTTACCCCGCAGTCTGCACTCTTTCGTGAATTCATCGATCTTCAGTTCCGTTCGAGTTCGCAAACCTTGAGAACGGGACTGAGTCAACCGAGTTCGCTTGCAGAACCACCTTCGCAAGCGAACTCGGAGATGAATCACAAACGCCCTAGCAGCAGGAGAGAAAAGACACGCCACCTCCCTCCTGGGTAAACAGTTATTTCCTGCTTAAAGATGCTCTATGGATTCCATCTTCGCCAGCTCCCAAGATCGAGGGATTGCGGAGGTTGCATTAGATTCCAACTCGTCACCATCTCTTCGCCAGCCCTGTGTCTTCCATACCTTGCTCTACCTACGAGGCAGCAAAAGTCGAGGCTGGTTACCATGTCAGCGCCAGGAATCTGGCAACGCTCTTTCTGACATCAGAACGATTCGGCGATCGAACTCAATCGAGCTATCTGCTCTCGCCTCTCCAAGGCGTTCCTCGCACCGTCTCGTCTGATCTCCCGGACCAACATGGCAATTGGCCCGAGGAAAAACAAAATGAAAGAGACGAGTATGGACGCCAGCCAAATCGATCGGCTGTCCCAGGCGTGGTTGTGCCAGGCCATCCCAGTACCAGCCATCAGCACGCACCCGAGTAGAAAGGATCCAAGGACCAATAAGAGTACCGGATAGTAGTATGGTTTCCAGCGTCGATTGTCTGGGGGCAAGCGAACCAGAATCGCTGGATCATTGAAGACAAACTTTCGTTTCTGAGTCTGGTTTTTACCGACCAGTATTTCATCATCGATCAATCCCAAGGCTAGCCGATCCCCTCGTTGAAAAAGCTCTGGCTTGGAAAAATACGAAAAGTAAACCACCTCCCAGCTATCCATTTGCGCGACAACGATGTGCTGCTTTTCTTTCCCTTCGAGTGGGCCTCGGCCAAACGATTCGATGCTCCCAGGAACGAGTTCTCTTGGGATGGCAACTCTCAATCCGATGCGAGAAACTCCATCAACATCGATCCTCAAATTGCTTCCCGATGCAAGGACCGTACCATTCCGCCTTTGGAAGGTAACTTCACTGTGCGGATAGATTCCATGGAGCAGGATCGCCCCTTCGGACGCTTCCTCTGGATCGGCATTCCAAAACGAAATCACGTAACCTATCCTCCACCGGGATCCTTCAGCCACTTCTCACTTTCTACAAGCTAAAACTGCACCGTGTTTTGTGGCAGCAATTTTTTCGGGGATTTCTGGCAGATGCCTATCGGCTCGGAAAGAATGGCCCATTCGACAACTCTATGGAACCGTAGGTCAAGTGCCATGCACTGCGACAAGGTTACCGTGTTGGAATTGCGGCTCAATCTTCGCGGTACGTCGCGAACCATCCCGTGACCTTCCATGGGTGCTTCCAAATGGATGCAGTGAAGCGATCGCTAACCACCAAAACCCAGATAGACCGAAAAGGCAGGATCATGCAGATCGCACCACCTGATCCTGCTTCCGGAAGATGCAGCAGGCAGGATCATCGATTTCATCTCGACAGTTGGCTATCGGCCCAACCGTGGCCTGCATAGCTAGAGTGCAGCAAGGATGGGCTTAGGCGCCCCGTCCCTGGGTCTGAAGACTTTGCCACAATCCGATCAGTTCCTGACCGTAATCCAACTGCCCCAACTGCCGGTCTCGTTCCAGACTCCATTTGCTACGGAGCAGTTGGCATAGGTCCGGTTCCAGCAACCGATCGATCTCAAGGGACCGGCCGTTCTGGGCTGCACGCCGCAGATCTCGCAGCACTTCGCGCCAAGTCTTTCGCCGCGACGCAGCGCACTGGGCCAGGGTGTATCCTGCACTGGCTAGTCGCCAAGTCCACTCCCAGTGATCACTCTCCTGCAGCCCGCCGTCGATCAGATCCTCTTTGGTGGCTTCCTTGGCTTCCAGTGGAGCGGAATTCATCGCGCTCCCATCTCCCTTGAAGCTGGCTTGTCCAGTCGATTCCTGTCCCTCGATGCCTGCCGACGCTTTCGGTTTCGCCGCAGCGGCTGGTTGTCCCGCGGGCGTCTGAGGAATTCCATCAAGGCTCCGCAAACGCATCGCCACAGCGCCAGGCCAGCGAATTCCAGTGGGAAGCAGTTCCTTTCCTGCGGCGACTTCCTTCCCCAAAGCGGAGAGCCCAAGCAGAGGACGATGTTTCTGCAGCTCCGTCTGCTCCAGCACCCCTGCCGAAAGCAACGACTCCAGCAGACCATTGGCTTCTGCCTGTTTCCATGCCTTCAGCAGCCCAAAACCTTCCAGCTTGGACAGCCTAAGCCTTTGGATCTTGGCGTTCTCCGATCCAGTGAGGAATTGCGCCACCAGGGTTTTCCCCAGTCGCCCGTGCAGCCTTCCCACCGCCTGAAGGACTTTGCGCACCGATCGTGCAATCGCTGCTTCCTGCTGCGAGTCCGACGCATCCGGTGCGGTGGCAACGGCAGCATCGCCCGCACCCAGAACTCGGCCAACTGGCGTGGGCCCTGGATCGATGCTGAACCATCCGCTTTGATTGAGGCATCGGTCACACGATCCGCATGGCCGGGCTTCGGGATCGCCAAAGTATCGAAGGACCGCCATCTGGCGGCAGAGTTTTCCTTGCGCGTAAGCGATCGTTTGATCCAGCTTGTCGTAGTCGGCGGCTTTGCGCGCATCGAGTGTCTGGAAGTCGATCTTCAGCTGATCGAAGGGGACATCGCGCTTCCGAAAATGGATCGCCCTACCACGAAACGGCGGGACGTATTCGATCGCTTCCAGTTGCGATAACGACCGCAGCACCTCCTGCAGCGGATCCCGCTCGATCTCCGTTCGGTTGGCCAGAGTGCCCAAAGAAAAATAGACTGATTCGTAGCGGCGATCCCCTACCATCTGCTCCAGCGCCCGCAGCACCTTGCGACGCCGCTGACTGGTCCTCGGCAAGAGCTCCACCAGCGTGGGTAGGTCGCTGGATATCCGCACCATCGCCTGCCCGGCTCCCGAATCCAGCCGCTCGATCACCCCCGACCGCGAGATCCACTGCAGCGCCGTCCCGATCGACTCGGCCGTCATCTCGATCTGCAGTGCATCCCGCATCTCCTGCAGCGTCATTTCGATCGGGTCCGCATCCAGCCCCTGGATGTATTCATAGACCCGCTGCACCATCTCGCGTGGCGGATAGGCATTCTCGATGAAGAACTCCTGGATGTATCGGTCCTGCCCTGAAAAGAGCAGCACACACTGCGACGCTAGGCCATCGCGTCCGGCTCGACCTGCCTCCTGATAGTAGGCTTCCAGGCTTCCAGGCAAATTGTAATGGACAACGAACCGCAGATCGGACTTATCGATCCCCATTCCAAAGGCGTTGGTGGCGACGATAGCGGGGTACTCCCCTCGCATGAAGCGATCCTGCACGAACCTCCGCTGCTCGGGAGCCAGCCCTGCATGGTAGGCAGCCACCGGCAGTTTGACTTCCTGCCCCAATCGCTCCACCAATTCCTCACAGCGCTTGCGCGTCGCCGCATAGATGATCCCCGCCCCCGGTCCACTCTTGAGAAACTCGATCAACTGCCGATCTTTCTCGCGGTCCGAATGGCAAGGGATGACGCCGAAGTGAAGATTCTTTCTGGCAAAACCGGTGATGAATTGTTGCGGCTGCTGAAGGCCGAGTAGTTGGACGATGTCCTGGCGCACTCGCGGAGTGGCAGTGGCGGTCAGCGCGACGGTCTGCACGCCCCCAAGCCATTGTCGAAAGGCACCGATGCGGGAGTAATCTGGTCGGAAATCATGCCCCCACTCGCTGATGCAGTGCGCCTCATCGATCGCCAGCAGCTGGATCGGGGTTGCTCGGAGCGCCTCCAAAAACCTTGGATTCCTGAGCCTTTCCGGCGCCACATAGACCAGCGAGTACTTTCCCTGCGCCACCTCCTGCAATCGCTCTGACTGCTCCCCCATCGTCAGCGTGCTGTTGATCAAGGTCGCTGAAATGGATCGTCGTTGCAAAGCATCGACCTGATCCTTCATGAGGGCGATCAAAGGGGAAACCACTACCGTCAGACCGGGCCTTACGACGGCAGGCAACTGATAGCAGAGACTCTTCCCACCCCCGGTGGGCATGACGCAAAGACAGTCATGCCCCTCGAGGATATGGTCGATCACTTCGGCCTGGCCGGGTCGGAACTGACTGAGCCCGAATCGCGGGAGCGCTTCGGTCGCATTCCAATGAGATCCCATGGCATGCGACTCCTTCCTCGCCAAATCCAACCTTTTTCCGGAACTAAGCCGGCAGTCGAACTTTTGCATCCAACATGGCAAAGGTTCGATCCAGCGGACGGCTCTCTACGGTCCGTCCAGGTGTGCGACCGGTCGATCAGTAGCTGACCTTCGTCAGATTCGGGCAGGCCGCCTTCAACTGCTCGACTGCCTTCTTCGAGACGACGGTGTTATCCAAACGGAGCTCCCGCAGCTCTTTGAGCCCCACCAGCCCTTGCAGCGCTTCGTCGGTCACTCCAGTTTTGCCCAGGTGAAGAAACTCCAGCCCCTTCATCTTGGAGATATGTTCGATCGATCCATCGGTGACATCATAAATATCATCCAGGTTCAACCGCTTCAGTGGCAGATCGACCAGATGAGCCAGCCCCGCGTCGGTGATCCGGGTGTGCCACAGATTCAGATCCTCCAGCTTCTTCAATTGGCCGATCGCCACCAGCGCTTCATCCCCCGTCTTCGTCTCGCTCAGATCCAGCGTCGTCAGCTCAGGGAAATGCTTCAGATGCTCGACCAGCCCTTTGCTGGTGATGCTGGAATCACGCAGCTTCATCTTCTGCATTCCCGACGCTCCAGCGAGTGCCGCCAAAGCCCCATCCCCCACCTGAGTGCGGAAGACGTCGAGTTCCCGGAGCTTGGTCATGCCGCTGAGATTGGCAAAGCCCGCGTCGGTCACCGCACAGTCCTGAAAGCTGAGGGCGACCATGTTGGTCATCCCTTGGAGGCTTGCCATGCCGGCATCGGTGATCTGCTTACCCCACAGGCTGATATTGCGCAGCTTGGTCAGCCCGGCCAGATGCGCCAAGCCGGCATCGGTGACCAGTGGGCAATCGGAAAGGTCGATCAGCTCCAGACCAGCGGCACTGGCAAGATGCGACAGCCCGGCATCGGTCAGCTTGGTTCGAGGCGCCCGCAGCCGTTTGAGCGTTGTCGTCCCAGCGAGGCTCTTGAGGCAGTCGTCGGTGATATTGCATCGATCGAGATTGATGTCTTCCAACTTGGGCAGTTTGGCCAACAGTGCGATGCCGGCGTCGGTCACTGCGCATTGAGCCATCCGCAGGTTCTTCAGCCCCGACAGCTTCACGATCGCCGGAACCGCCTCATCGGTGACCGAGGGACCGGAGATCGCGAGGGTGGTCAGGGAAGGGAGTTTGGTGAGCGATTCCAACTGGTCGGTCCACCCATCGGAGCACCGCGAAAAGTCGACAGCGGCGACCTGCCCTGATCCATTTTTCGTCAGCTCAATCCCTGGAATCGTCTGTAGGGCGGTGAGGACCTGAGCGTCGTCCAGCGGGGCAGGGGCCGTGGGGGCGGGAGCCTTGGAGGCATCCGCCTTCGCGGCCTTGACTGCGTCGCCTGATGAGCTTGCGGGTGCCGACTTATTCTCCGTAGCCGCAGGGGCACATCCCCCCAACGCCACCAGGCCCCCCAGGAGCCATCGGCTGAGAAGCGTTCGATCTGTCTTCGACTGGCTCATCGGATCTCCCATCACGGTTAGAAACTTGCTTGCATGCCAGGGAAGGGCGATCCCTTTGTCCCCCCGGCCTCCCGGTTCGACCTCACCCCCCAGCCTTCGACAATGGCTCCATCAATTCCTTTACCAAGCCGTCGACCCGCTCCAGGACCCGGTCCGGCCCATCGGTATCGTGCTGAGCCAACAGCCGCACCATCGCCGATCCGACGATCAACCCATCGGCTACCGGAGCCAGCAATCGCACATGCTCGGGGCGACTGATCCCAAAACCGATGCAGATCGGCAGTGGAGTCTTGCCGCGCAGCCACTGCACCCGGTCGGCCAAGCCTTCGGGCAGTTCGGTCCGTTCCCCTGTGATTCCGGTGACCGAGACAAAGTAGAGAAAACCAGACGAGCTGTCTGCGATTCTCAGAGCTCGCTCTTCAGGGGTCGTCGGCGTCACCAACTGGATCAGACTGAAGTCGCGATCGCGACAGATCTTTGCCAGCGGTCCGCTTTCTTCCACCAGCAGATCTGGCACGATGGCCCCCGCCACCCCCGCTTTTTGCGCCTCGTCGACAAACCGCTCCAGACCATGCCGATACATGATCGCATAGGAGACCATCGTCACGACTGGCATGCTGCGGTGCGGCTTCGTCTCTTCCAGCATCTCGACGACCGATCGCCACTTCAGGTGCTTGCCGAGGGCACGCTGGTAGGAAGCCTGAATCACCGGTCCGTCGGCGATGGGGTCGCTGTAGGGAATCCCCAGTTCGGCCATCGAGCAACCGAGTTCTTCCAATCGCTTCAGAAGCCTTGCCGTAAAGGCCAGATCGGGGTCCCCAGCGGTGACGAAGGGGAGAAACCCCTTGCGGCCTTCCGCCTTCAAACGAACAAACAGCCGATCGACATCAGACATCGTTACCACCCGCTTCCATTGCTACTTCTCTTGCGAGGGGACGCCACCACCACTGGATCGCTACGGTGCATCCAACCTGGACAGGTGGTCTGTTCAGGCTGGGATCTGCAGCCTCGATCACCATGTCTCGCCACGCAGCCTTGCCAGTTCGAGAGCATCCTTATCGCCGCGACCACTCAAACAGATCACCAGGTGCTGGTCCTTCGACATGGTCCGCGCCAGTTCGACCGCCTTGGCGATCGCATGGCTGGTTTCCAGCGCAGCAAGAATTCCCTCCTGCCGCGCCAGCAGGTCAAAGGCCGCCAGCGCATCCTGATCCTCGCACGCGGTGTATTCGACGCGATGGGTATCTTTCCAATAACTGTGTTCCGGTCCAACACCGGGGTAATCCAGACCGGCGCTCATCGAATGCACATCGGAGGTCTGCCCGTCTTCATCCTGCATGACGTAGCTGAACGATCCGTGAAGCACTCCGGGGGATCCGTACGAGAGAGGCGATGCATGGTCGCCAGGCTTGCTGCCACGCCCCCCTGCTTCCACTCCGACCAATCGCACCTGCCGGTCCTCGACGAAGGGATAGAACATCCCAGCCGCATTGCTGCCACCGCCCACACAGGCGATCACCGCATCGGGCAGCCTTCCAATCGCCTCGATCGACTGCGCCTTGGTCTCGCAACCGATCACCGACTGAAAGTCACGCACGATCATCGGGAAAGGATGAGGTCCGATCACCGAGCCGATGATGTAGTGCGTCGTCTCGACGCTGGACATCCAATCGCGCATCGCTTCATTGACCGCATCGCGGAGCGTCCGCGACCCCGACTCCACCGGATGCACCTTGGCCCCCATCAGGCGCATGCTGAAAACGTTCGGTTTCTGACGCCGAACATCCTCAGCCCCCATGTAGACAACGCAGGGAAATCCAAAATGGGCGCACGCTGTGGCTGTCGCCACCCCATGCTGACCTGCCCCCGTCTCGGCAATCACTCGCGTCTTGCCCATCCTGCGTGTCAGCAGGGCCTGTCCGAGGGTGTTATTGATCTTGTGGGCACCGGTATGATTGAGATCTTCTCGCTTGAGCCAGATCTGGGCACCACCGGCGTACTGAGTCAACCGTTTGGCTAGATAGAGCGGGGAAGGGCGGCCGACGAATCGCTTGAGCAACTCGTTCAGCTCGGCGCGAAACCCCGCGTCCTGCTGCGCCTTGTGATACTCCTCCTCCAACTGCATCAGAGCCCGCATCAGCGTCTCGGGGACAAATCGCCCGCCATAGGGCCCAAATCGCCCCTGGCGATCGGGTACCTGCTTACTGGCCGCTCCCAGCGCATCCTCAACCGACTTCCGACCGTCGGCAACGCTCATCGCGCGCCTCCTTTCCCCTCAGTGTCGCAGCTCAGGCCATCTGGTCTGCTAGATCTCTGCGAATCGTTTATTGTCGCCCCCTTGGCATGGATGGTCAAGGACAAGCCTCTCCTCAGAACTCTCTCTCGAGGCCTGCCCAGAGGCCTGCCCAGAGGCCTGCCCAGAGGCCTGCCCAGAGGCCTACCCGATCCCCAGGGGAGAAGCATAACCATGCAGCGTAGGAATCGGGGCTTCGATCGACCGTTTGATCCGTTAAGATCATTGCCTTAGGATGCTCTTTGGCGCATCCGATCCATTCACGATGCGGGAGTCCCACAGGATGGCGCTCGGACCCAAAAAGGCAGTCGTTCTGCTCAGCGGTGGCCTCGACTCGGCGACCACCCTGGCCATCGCTCGAAGAGAAGGGTTTTCCTGCTACGCCATCAGCTTTCGGTATGGGCAGCGGCACGGTGTGGAGCTGACGCATGCTGCCTGGCAAGCCAGTAAGCAGGGGGTAGCCCAGCACTTAGTGGTCGATATCACGCCGGGAGTCCTGGCTGGTTCGGCGCTGACCGATCCGAAACTGGCGGTTCCCAAACATCAGTCGGCCGACCAGATCGGCCAGGAAATCCCCATCACCTACGTCCCGGCTCGCAACACCCTCTTTCTTAGCTACGCTCTGGGATGGGCCGAAGTCTTGGGAGCTTTCGATCTGTTTGCGGGGGTCAACGC
>Ga0068872_10001615_pt1 | contig 18092 bp, 17 predicted proteins | sample NOAtaG_7_FD_66441 | JGI IMG/M metagenome (GOLD analysis project Ga0068872, IMG submission 66441) | Freshwater lake microbial communities from Lake Erie, under a cyanobacterial bloom - NOAA_Erie_Diel1S_2200h metaG | ecosystem: Environmental > Aquatic > Freshwater > Lake | place: USA: Ohio, Lake...
TTCAACCCTGCGCCGTTTTTCTCTAATACTTCAACAATGCGACGGCTCTGCTCGTTGTGGCGAAACGAGTCGCCTAACGCATGTGATAAGGCAGTCTCACCGGCATGGCCAAACGGTGCATGACCGATGTCGTGCCCGAGCCCGATTGCCTCGACTAAATCCTCGTTGAGGCGCAAGCCACGGGCCACGGTCCGGGCAATTTGGGTGACCTCGAGCGTGTGCGTCAGGCGGGTGCGATAGTGGTCACCGAGTGGTGCAATGAACACCTGCGTTTTGTGCTTGAGTCGCCGGAACGGTTTTGAGTGCAGAATGCGGTCACGGTCACGCTGAAAGCTGGTGCGTACCGGTGATTCTTCCTCGGCACGGTCTCGGGTCGCATTGGCGCTTTTGGCGGCGTGTGGCGAAAGATAACTCTGCTCGAACGCTTCAAGCCGTTGTCTGACGTGCTGATGCATCGAATCCTCCTTTGCGACTGACATACCACCAGGTTACTCCGACGCCAATCACATGTAACGTGATGAGTCCAGGATAGTAAATTGGATGACCAAGTTGATCAGCGAGTACGCGCACCTGATTGACATCTGCGAAACAGGGAATTGCTCCATCAATTGGCAAAAAACATGATTCGATTCGTGCAGCAATGAGTGGCGTGACAAAGTATGTCACGGCCATGCCAAGCGCTACATCCTGCCACACATGACGCCAGCTTATGAGCAAAGCAATGCCACTTATTGTTGGGATAATAATCAACAACCAGCGTCGCGACCATAAATCGTCGGGTTGATTTTGTAACCAGACACTCAAAGCGATAATCAGACTTGTGAGCAACCCGAGCGTGACAATTGTATATTGAGTAGTGCGGTTCATTGTATTTCCATACCACGAATAATTACAAGTATTGTACTACGTGTGACAGGGTATGGTTGCCAACCAAACGTAATAACCGTGTGTCGTGTGTGCTCCTGCGTGAAAAGCACACAGCCCGTCACATGTGTGACGGGCTGTGTATCATCGCAAATCTGTGGGCGCGGACTAATTTGAGTAGTCGCGGTTGATGGCGATGTACTTGCGCATGTTCTCGGGAACAGCGTCGTCGGCGTAGATGGCCTCTACTGGGCACTCTGGCTCACAGGCGCCACAGTCGATGCACTCGTCCGGGTTGATGAAGTACTGCTTGCCGTCTTATGACTCATAAATGCAGTCAACCGGGCAAACAGAGACACATGATGCATCTTTGGTGCCGATACATGCCTCGGTAATAACGTATGGCATACTGTTATCCTCACTAGCGGTAATAATTCCCTACCATGACAAATAATATACCATAAATGATTTTGTTTGTGGTCAATTTCACGCAGGCCCGACCTCATAGCAGACGCGACAGCGCGCCTCGTACAGGTCAAGTCCACCGACCACAATGACCGGTGCCGAATGTGGCGCTGGCTGTCCGTCGAGCAATCGTTGCGAGCGCGTCGCATATGAACCACACTTGACACAAATCGCAAACAACTTATCGACTTGCTCGGCGACCGCCATCAACTCGGCGACAATGGCGAATGGTCGCGCACGGAAGTCTTGGTCGAGTCCGGCCACAATGACACGTACACCCCGATCGGCCAGCGTCTGACAGCCTGAGGCAATGGCGATTGGATCACTCTCGAGGAACTGCACTTCGTCGATGGCGACAACTTGTGTCCCAACTGGTGTCTGCGCGACGATTTCATCAATGGTAGAGACAGTGATGGCCTCGATGGTCAAGCCGTTGTGGCTCGCCAAACTGCCGGTGCGATACCGTGTATCGCGGCGCGGCGTAAACGCCAATAGCGATTGGCGTGCCAACTGTACATGATTGAGGCGTCGGATAAGCTCTTCTGTTTTGCCGCTGAACATACAGCCACAAATCACTTCTATCCGTCCACCATTAGGGAGACGAGTCATGGGGTGTCCTCACGTATTACAAGTCGGTGTAATGATTGAGTAATCCTATCATACTCCCGTCATACCGTGCAAAAGTGTCACCAGATTATCCCCTAGCGCGTCGATGGCGTAGCCCCCCTCTTGAATGATGACTACCGGCAACCCGAGCGTCATACACCGCTGTCCAATCAGTTGGTAGCACTGACGCGTCAACGCAAACCCACCGAGTGGGTCGCCGCCATACGTGTCAAACCCGGCCGAGATGACCAGCGTACTCACCTGTTGGTTGCGAATATATGCCAAGGCCTGATCGAGTGCCGCTAGGTACGTCGCATCATCACTGCCAAACGCCAACGGTATGTTGAGATTGTGACCGGTTCCTCCCCCTAATCCAGTTTCGTCGGCAAAGCCCAAAAAGTACGGATAGCAGACTTCAGGGTGCCCGTGAATCGACACAAATGTCACATCGCTGCGCTCATAAAAGATCTGCTGTGTACCGTTGCCGTGATGAATATCAATGTCGAGAATCGCGACGTGCCCACGCACCCGCAATGCCTCAGCCGCAACAGCTGCATTATTGACATAACAATAGCCACCACACATATCAGTACCGGCATGATGTCCAGGTGGGCGACAACGCGCATATGCAAGTGGTGCGCCATCGATCACGGCCTGGGCTGCGCTGTAGGCCATATTTGCCGCATCGATGCTGGCAGCCCAGGTGCCGGCGACAATAGGTGCACTCAAATCAAACGCATAGTAGCCGGGCTCGGCGAGCGGGTGCGGTGAGTGGCGGTTCATCCAGCGTACGGCCAGCGTGCTCGGTAAGACGGCCTCGACGGCGCCGCCGGCGGCACACCAGCGCGGGTAAATACTGGCGAGATAGTGGAGGTATTCACGTGAATGAATACGTGTGAGGATTGCATCGGGTACCGGTGTGAGTGCCGTCTCGCTGACGAATCCGGCGGCATCGAGGGCTCGATCGATGATGTGAGCGCGCTCAGCCGATTCAAATGGTGGAATTAATGCACCATCGTAGAACTCATGCACTGGCATGTGATTGATATGCGCATCACTGCGAAAAACACGCATGGGAGTATCCTTTGGTGTGAGATGTTGGTTCATTATAAAACGTGTGGCTTTGCGTGTCATGCAACCGGCACCGGTGCCGTAACGCTTTCTGCATAACAAAGATGAACATCTGGTAAGATAGCCGCAGATCCTCCCCTACCAAATAAAGGACCCGTATGGCTAAGATTACGTTGATTGGTGCTGGTAGTGTGGTGTTTACCCGCAACTTGTGTAGCGATATTCTGTTGGCACCGGCTCTGCAAGCGAGTCATATTACACTGATGGATATCGACCCGGTGCGTCTAGAAACAGCGCGCCAGCTGGTGCAAACCCTCATTGATAAGCGGGGACTCAAGGCGACGGTGAGTGCTACGACTGATCGGCGTGAGGCAGTGCGCGGGGCGCGGTATGTGATTACGACTTTTCAGCAGGGTGGATTAACGGCATACCAAAGTGATATTGAAATCCCACAGCGGTACGGTGTCGAGCAGTGTGTCGGCGATACGCTCGGCCCAGGCGGAGTGTTCCGCGCCTTGCGTACCATCCCCGTCTTACTCGATTTGTGTGATGACATGGCGGCAGTAGGTCATCGTGATGCGCTTCTGCTTAACTACGTCAACCCGATGGCTGCCAATTGTTGGGCGGTAGACAAAGCCAAGGGCACGGCCCATGTGGGGTTGTGTCACAGTGTGCAGGGGACGAGTGAGATGTTGGCGCAGTGGGCCAATACGCCATACGAGGATGTAGTCTATCACTGTGCGGGTATTAACCACCAAGCGTTCTTTTTGCGCTTTGAGGATCGCAACGGCATGGATTTGTATCCTGCTATTCGGGCGGCCACGCAGCAAGCGGATATTTATGGCAGTGAGCCGGTACGCATTGATTTGATGCGCCATTTCGGCTATTTTGTGACGGAGTCGAGTGGCCATGCCAGCGAGTATTCGCCCTACTTCCGTAAAAACCCGACCATGATTTATGAGGATTTGGTGCCCAAGTTCACTAATCCGCACGATCATTGGTTTGATTTCGGCCGGACAGGTGGCTACTTGCGCCACTGTCTCGAACGTGAGGCGCACACGGCCACCGAGCGTGCCGAGATGATAGCCGGTGCCCGCGACATCCCCACGGTGCGATCGCACGAGTATGGTTCACATATTATCGAGGCCATCGAGACCAATACGCCGACGCGGATTAACGGCAACGTGCCCAATCGTGGTTTGATTGGCAACTTGCCGACGGGGTGTTGTGTTGAGGTGCCGTGTCTGGTCGATGGACACGGGATTCAGCCGACCACGATTGCGCACTATCCGACGCAACTAGCGGCCTTGAATCGCACGAATATCAACGTGCAGGAGTTGATTGTCGAGGCGTCGTTGAGTGGCAATCGCGAGGCGGTCTATCATGCAGTCATGCTTGACCCGTTGACGGGGGCAGTGTGCACGCTTGATCAGGTGCGGGCCATGGTAGACGAGTTGTTTGTGGCGCAGGAGCGCTGGTTGCCACAATTTCGCGCCTGAGCAAAGACAATCACGGCGCTGTATGCCGGCCGATGATGCCGAGAGATGGTATAATCAGCGGTAATGGGGCCGTTTGTCCAGTGGAGGTTCAGCATGCGGTGCCCGTATTGTGCGCACGCAGAGAGTGATGTTGTTGATACGCGCAAGCTCGACGATGGGAGTTCGATTCGGCGTCGCCGTCGTTGTCCGCAATGTGGGCGACGTTTTACCACGTACGAGCGCGTTGAGACGGTCAGTATTACGGTTGTCAAAAAGAACGGTGAACGCGAGCCGTATAACCGCGACAAGCTCACGCGCGGAATTTTGACGGCGTGTTATCGGCGTCCCGTGTCGGCGCAACGTATCGAACAACTCGTGAATGACATTGAGTCTGAGTTGTTGATGAGTAGCGAGCACGAGGTGTCGTCAGCCCATGTTGGCGATGTCACCATGCGATTGCTGCGTGAGGTTGACGAAGTCGCCTATATTCGGTTTGCGTCGGTCTATTTGTCGTTTGCTGATATTACGCACCTGCGACGAGCCGTTGATGAGTTATTGTTGCGCGATCATGCGTCTTTGTTGAAACATAGGGAAACAGATGAGTCAAGATCCTAAATCACCAGGCGGTCGTCTGATGATGCCCGCAGGTGAATACCTGCGCCAAGGCTTTGCGTCGCTCAAGTGGCCAACCATTTTGCTGTATGGCATTGGTGCTGGCCTGTTGATGCCTATTTCGTTGTTGCAATCAAGTGTATTGGCAGTAGTGGCAGGTATTATTCCGGTCACCGTCGGGTTGTTGTTGGCGCGTACTGCCCCTGGGTTCTACGGTTTGTATGGCTTGCTGACAGGTCTTGTAGGCGCAATTACGAGTACCATCTTGTTGTGGGTGCTGATTTTTGTCTACAACAGCAACGACATGGTGGCCACACTCGCTCCCGAGTCAACCTCGATGATGAGTACCTGGCTGACGGCGAGTGGATTCATCTCGTTTTCGTTGATTGCCTTTTGCACCTTCGGTGCGACCACATCGGGTCGCATGGAGGAGCGCAATCGCGAGATGCGCAACCAGACTGCTGAGCGCGGCGGGTCACTCGAGCGGGCTGGTGCAATCCGTGAGGTCGGCGATATTCGCGGGTTGACGTTGGCACAACTTGGTGGGTTTGTTAATCAGCTCTTCAAGAAAAAGGGCTTCACCTTCAAGGACTACAAGTTTGTCGAGAAGGACAAATATGTCGATTTGTGGCTCGAACACGAGGGGCAAGCCTACCATATCCGTTGTTCAACTGCCGAGCGCGTCTCGGCTGGTGCTGTCGAGAGCTTGCTCCAAGAGATGAAGCGCGAGGACATCACCAAGGGCATCGTTGTGACCTCAACCGAGTTCACCAGCTCAGCGACAAAGAGCGCCAAGGATAAGCCGGTAGTGTTGATTGACGGCATCACGCTCTATGATATTTCACGGTAAGTGTGCGTTGTAAATGGAAGAGGAATCTGGCATGCAAATTCGTCTTGATGAGCGCGTCGCATTAGTCACCGGTGGGTCGCGCGGGATTGGTCGCGCTATTGCGCAATCATTGGCCACCACTGGGGCAACCGTGGTCGTCAACTATCGTGGCAACCAAGCCGCCGCTGATGAGACCGTGGCGTCAATCGAGGCAGCCGGTGGTAAGGCAGTGGCGATTCAGGCCGACGTGGCCAACGCCGAGGATGTCGAGCGGCTCTTCAAAGAGGTAACGGAGCGTTTTGGTCGGATTGACATCTTGGTCAACAACGCCGGCATCACGCGTGACACGTTGATGCTCCGCATGAAGGACGATGATTGGGATGCCGTGATGGACACCAATTTACGTGGGTTGTTCTTGTGCACCCGTGCCGCATTGCGCCCGATGACCCGCGCCCGCTGGGGCCGCATCATCAACATTACCTCGGTGGTCGGCTTGATGGGTAACGCCGGACAGGCCAACTACGCCGCTGCAAAGGCCGGTATCATTGGCTTCTCCAAGTCTGTTGCCCGCGAGATTGGTTCACGCAGTATTACTGTCAATGCGGTGGCGCCTGGGTTTATCGATACCGAGCTGACTGCCGTGCTTGGCCCCGAAATGCGCGAAGCGCTGATCAAACAAATCCCACTCGGTCGTCTTGGTGCGCCCGAGGATGTGGCTTCGTTGGTGACATTCTTGGCATCAGAGCAGGCAGCCTACATTACCGGTCAAACTTTCAATACCGATGGTGGCATGGTCATGCAGTAAATGCGTGATTGGATCTGGTTGATTTCGGTCACCCCGTAGAGCCGCAGCATGCTGCGGCTCTACGGGGTGATGATATACTGCGTCTCTACGGGGGGTGGTTTCACCGTTCTCTCATCAACTTCAGGTACCGTACCACTATTGAACTAGCCAGCATCATACACAGTTGAGGTACGACAGTGACCAACATTCCTTCGTCCGAGATCACACCCGAGCATCTGTATCGCCAGCGGCGCTCATTTATCACGCGCATGGCATTGACACCGGCAGCGCTGGCCGCAGTTGCCTGTGCGGCACCACAAGCAACTACCAACGTTACCCCGTCACCAGTGACAACACCTGCTGTTATCAAAACCGACGAACTCGGTGACCCCTTGACTGATTATGCGGCAGTGACGGGCTATAACAACTTTTATGAATTTACGACCACCAAAGAGCGCGTCGCCGAGATGGCAGCGAATTTTACGGCAAGTCCGTGGAATGTGGTCGTCGATGGGCTCGTCAACAAGCCAACTACTTTTGGCCTCGAGGATTTACTAGCGTTTGAGAGCGAAGAGCGCATCTATCGCCTGCGCTGTGTCGAGGGCTGGTCGATGGTTATCCCCTGGTACGGATTCTCACTCAATCGCCTGCTGGCCCAGGTTGAGCCAACCAGTGCCGCCAAGTATGTCCGATTTGAGACCCTCTATGACCCCGAGCAAATGCCTGGCCAAAAAGAACCCTGGTACACCTGGCCGTATGCCGAGGGGCTACGTCTTGATGAGGCGATGCACGATCTGACACTGATGGTTACCGGTGTGTATGGCAATCCTCTGCCAAACCAAAATGGTGCGCCGTTGCGCTTGGCCGTGCCGTGGAAGTATGGCTTCAAGAGCATTAAATCAATCGTCCGTATTAGCCTGGTCGATGAACAACCAACGTCACTCTGGATGGCGGCTGCCCCCGACGAGTACGGCTTTTATGCCAACGTGAATCCTCGCGTCAATCACCCGCGTTGGTCACAGGCCGATGAGCGCCGCATCGGCGAGTTTGGTCGTCGCGAGACATTGATGTTTAATGGCTATGCGGAGCAAGTGGCATCGCTCTATACCGGCATGGATCTGCGAAAGTTCTACTAGCCATGTTGCGTGTATCGACTCCATCTGTGGTACGTGCGCTTGTTCACCTGCTAGCCTTGGTGCCGTTGATGCTGCTCTCGTGGCGTATCTGGCACGAGGGCTGGCCATTTGACCCAGTCGCGACGTTTACGACTGCGACTGGTGATGCTGCGTTGAACCTCCTTATTGCCAGTTTGGCTGTAACGCCCTTGGTGCGCTTTGGTGCGCCTAAGTTTGTGTTAGCGTCTCGCCGACCCCTTGGGCTGTATGCGTTTAGCTACACCATCGCACATCTGGTGGTGTACATGTGGGTTGACTATGGCTGGGATTGGCAATTAATGAGTCAAAACTTGTTAACGAAACGATATTTGATTGTTGGTTTAGCCGCTTTTATTATCATGATTCCGTTAGCATTGACATCAACCAAACACATGCAACGTCGGCTTGGAGTATGGTGGAAAAGAATCCATCGTTTTAACTACGTTATTGCGATTTTGGCCGTTATTCATTTTTTATGGTTGGTTAAAAGCGACATCCGTGAGCCTCTTATATATGCAATCGTGCTGATTATCTTATTGGGATTGCGAATCGCTTGGAACGTTCGTCAGAAATGATGTCTGTTTTTTTGAATATTGTGAAAAATTACAAATAAACAAGCCCTCTTCTCGTTTACAATATACTTACGTAAAGGGGGATTGTCATGGCAAAACTAATTGTGAGTACTGTTGGGATGACTTTGTTCAGTCCGTTTGGTTTGACGAGCGAAGAGCGTCGTGTTATCAAAACCCATGCGAATGAGATGAGACTCACGCCTGCTGTACGGAGTGTGCTTGAGCGCATTCGTCAGAAAGCGGTACAACATCCCGATTTAGTCTTCCAGTCAGTTGAATTTAAAACACTCTCGCTCTATGCGCAAAAAACAGCACAATATCAGCAGTGGGCACTGCCTGGCGTTCGCTACATCTTTGTGACGACGCAGACGCAATTTGGGCAATTCATGCGCGAGGTGACGCAGCGTGCTATTCAACGTGCGCATCCGCAGCTAAATTGTCAGTATGTGAGCGTTGCCGGATTGCAAGTAGGCAATGCAGCTGGTCTCGATGATGCATTGCGTGAACTAACGGCGTTGCTTGATGGCCTGTGTAGTGCGTATCAGCGGCTCGACGTATTGTTTAACGTAAGTGGTGGATTTAAGTTTATTGCAGGATCTATTCAGTCATATGCGAACTACCACGGCTATCCTACGGTGTACACGTTTGATGGTACACAGATGATTATGACGAAGCCCGACGTTCCGGGGCAGTTTCCGCCGCGATTGGTCTATATTTAGGACAGGTATGATTGTGCCCCCGGATGCATGCATCCGGGGGCACAGATTTTAGGTCAGTGATTGCAGATAACTGCGGACGGTGTGTGGGAGTTCGAACTCATCGTCGGGTTTGTAGTCGATATTTGAGTACTCACCAGTGCGCGAGTTGTAGTATTCAAAGGTCATCACGAGCTTCTCAAACAAGGGCTTCATGCCCAAAAATATGATCTGCATTGATGGCTCATCGAACGGCGAATCTTTTTCGTCACCACCGTTGTTATCTACCTCTTCCTCTTTGGTCTCTTTCTCGGGGTCTTTGTCATAGACCAGTTTGTTATAAATTGTCTCGTACATGGTGTTTTGGCGATCAGCCTCGATCAACACTTGTTTGAACACCTGGTTAAGCACAACGTTCGTGCCATCCTTCTCAATAATTCCCAGATTAAGTAACTGTCGCATGTGATTGCGCCCTAATGGGGTATTTGGATGGTTTCGGCTCAATTCAATCAAATACATTAACACCACGAGCCCATCCTGCACACCCGCCATTTGTTTGATTTGGGTCACACAAAATGCAACGAACGATTTTGACGCTTTGGTACCGTCCTTAAAACAGACCAAATCGTATTCCATGCACCCTCCTTTACTTGAACGGACACTTATTGTAGCAGATTACAAAATCATGTCAATACGAACATTATGTGGTAGGCTACTCACAATCTTGTGTTGTCTATCGCACGATGCGGGTGCGACTAAATCACTATTCACAGTTCAGAAAGCACATCACTTATGCATCCATTTACGCTTTTGTTTGTGGGGTTGTTAGGTGTTTATACAGGTATCCGACTCTGGCTGTCGCTTCGGCAATCGTACCATGTACGTGCAAATCGCAATCAGGTACCAAGTGATTTTGTGACAGTGATAAGCCTCGAGCATCATCAAAAAGCAGCGGATTACACAATTGCGAAGGGGCAGATTGAGCGTATTGCCGTTATATGGTCAGTGACCATCCTTGGCTGGTGGACATACGGTGGCGGGCTGACATTCCTGTATGCCACTGTGAGTGCGCTTGCGTTTGATACCGCAACAGCTACAATTCTCCTGCTTATCGGGTGGTATCTTGTGCGCACCGTGTTGGCCTTGCCGTTGCGTCTGTATCGGACATTTAGTATCGATGCGCAGTTTGGATTTAATCGAACCACCCCATTAGTATTTGCCAGAGATCGACTGATTGGATTACTGGTTGCCATCGGTATCGGTGTTCCGATGATCTGGGTTGTGGTTTGGTTGTTTACTTTGACGGGGTCGTGGTGGTGGGTCTGGGCATGGGCGTTTGTGACACTCGCACAGTTGCTTGGAATGTGGCTTTATCCAGTGGTGATTGCACCGCTGTTTAACCGGTTTACACCACTGGTGGATGGAGCGTTTTATCAGGTAGCACGGACTCTGCTCGACCAGACGGGGTTCGCCCAGAGCAAAGTCTTCGTGATGGATGCCTCGCGTCGTTCGGCATTGGCCAACGCCTACTTCACTGGCTTTGGGCGCAACAAACGGGTGGTATTTTATGATACCCTGCTCGAAAAACTTACGCCCAATCAAGCCGCGGCCGTGCTAGCACACGAGATTGGTCATTACACGCATCGTGACATCCTCAAAATCATCGCCGCTTCTACCGTGATGACTTTGGTGGGATTTGCCATTATGGCGTGGCTTATCGTTCAACCATGGTTTTTGCCGGCACTCGGGATTGGCGCGCGTGGTCTTGGTCCGGCGCTCCTCACCTGCATTCTGATTGCACCGGTATTTACCTTTGTATTTAATCCGATTCAGTCGGCCTGGTCACGCGCAATTGAGTTTGCCGCTGATGCCTTTGCGGTGCAATATACCAGTGCCGATGATATGAGTGGTGCCTTAATTGCCATCTACCGTGATAATGCAGGTACGCTTACGCCTGATTCGTTATATGCGGCTGTCTATTATTCGCATCCACCTGCATCTGAACGTATTCATCACATGCGTACAGTAACGCCATCGTAGACATATTAATCACCAATAGAGCATACGTATTGAGCTAGATGTATCGTCTATGGATAGATTGCGTGACTAAGCATGTGATCAGGTGAACGGTGATTCAAATCACGGTGTTCGCTAATGCGTTGTCAAATATTTTCTCTCATCAAATTTTAATTCAAATATAGTGAATTTAATCACAATTACCATTGACAGATTGGGAGAGGAGGAATAGTATGAGGGCGGGTTGAGAGACTGATTTGTTGAGGAGTTACGGATACGCTCATCACAGCCCGTACCACGATTAACGAGGTACGCACTGCATATCAGATATGTAGGGTGATTGGTCGCTAATTGATGTCGATGGGGTCACATCAGGTAGTAGGCCACGCAGGTGAAGCAAGTTCGCCTGTGCGTGCATGAGAGGTCAGCAGGCAGGTACCGTTTGTTGACGCCACACAAATCGCGGAGGCGAGAATATCTCGCCCCACAACTCGCAAGGAGGACATCATGAGCGCGAGAGCCAAGATTACGAGTCCGGCCCAGTTTCGTGAGTCGAAGACCGCCCATTTTCTGTTCGCTGACCCGCGTGCTAGTGTGTTGTGGTTGGTCGTGCGCGTATGGTTGGGTTTGCAGTGGATCGAGGCTGGCTGGCACAAGGTGACTGATCCAGCATGGGTCGGCGCTGAGGCTGGTGCTGGTATCACGGGTTTCGTCAAGGGAGCCATCGCCAAGTCGATTGTGTCAGAGACAAACCCACGTCCATCTGTACAAGGCTGGTACGCCAGCTATCTCGAGACGTTCGTGTTGCCATATGCGGAGATTTACAGTTACGTAGTTGCGTTTGGTGAGGTTGCTGTTGGTCTTGGTTTGATTTTGGGTATGTTGACCGGTATTGCAGCCTTCTTCGGCGTGTTGATGAATACCAACTTTTTGTTGGCTGGTACAGTGAGCACCAATCCAATCTTAGCGATCCCGGCAATCTTTATTATCCTTGCGTGGCGCAACGCTGGCTGGCTCGGTCTGGACCGCTTCGTTCTCCCACTGGTAGGTACGCCTTGGCAGCCAGGAAATGTCTTTGATCATACCGAGGCAAAAAAGTAGCTAAGAGGAGTATGGCACCCTGCAGACTAGCTGGTCTGCAGGGTGTTTTGGTTTAGGATTGCATCACATGTACGGCTAATTTGCCCACGACGCTGCCGCTCTTGGCGAGAGATCCGTTACATCCCACCACGGCAGTGACTCGCGGGTGCACGCGCTGGATTGCAGGGATGCCAGTCGGCGTGCGTGTAATCACACACGGCAAACTTTTGAATGACTGCCACTCAATATTGATAAATAATTGCCTGAGCAAGGCGATTTGTGCATCATGTGTGGCAGTCATATCTCCTCCCCGAATCCAATCAGTCAAGGCTGCATGGCTACTAAAGAACTGATCGTGTACGCTGTTACTGCCCAACTTGATATACCACTTGCCATCTGGGTATTCGATCGGTGGTGTCAAATATGCATCCTCGATAACTGGTGAGTCGCAGTCAATCATCATGCTGGGCATTTCGGCCAGTGCTGCTGCAGTATCTGCGCTCACCTCGCCAATAGTGACAATTTCGCTTTTGATGGTATGGGCAATAGGTGCCGGCAAAAGCCCGCATAGTCCGCTGTAGGCACCGGCTGCCACGATGACGTGTTGTGCAATGTATTCAATACCAGAACGAGTTGTGAGCGTGACATAATCATGGTGCGGGGTTAATCTTGTCACCACGTCATCGATGCGGATTGCCCCATGTTGTGCAGCACAGGCGAGTTGGGCGGCTACATAGTAGCGCGGGTTAATGATGCCCGATGGCGGTCCATCAAACAAGCCGCTATACGGCAGGTTTTTGGCAAGCATAGGAAATCGTATGGCAAGTTCGTCTGGCGTAAATTCTTCATATTGAAAAGCTAAATCGCGCTCGAGTTGGTGGCGTTGTTGTGTATAACTAAAGCCCGCGCTCGAGGCGCTTAATGTCAATGTGCCACATGGTCGATAGAATGAAATGCCGCTTTGTGCTTCAATGGTGGGGTATTCGGCAATCGCTTCGTTCGCCCAGTGTGCAAGTGTGACATGACGTGCCGAACGGTGGGTAATGCGTCCTTGATCGTAGTGACTACTCCAAACCACGTGGTTGTCACGCGATGCTTCGTGCGGGGCAATTACGGTCACAGACCGGCCTTGCATGCTGGCATGGCGAGCTGCACCACTGCCAATCGGACCGGCACCGATGATAATGACATCGTGCATGGCAGGTGACTCCTTTAATTATTCGTCGCGTAGCCGAAGATTGGCCCAGTGACTGCGCAGTGCAACGCGATGATTGAGATCGCGAAATGTCTGGATTGATGTGCGCAGATTATGATAAACATCGCCGCCAATACCATATCCCTGGAGGCCAATTGGTCCGTGGTATCCGATATTTTTGAGCTGGCAGAGCACCACAAAAAGGTCGAGTTCGCCGCTTTCAATGAGTTCGATACTTGCGGGGAGTGCATGACCTGGTGGCAACATACGACTGCCGCAAATGTTAGCCGTCTTGAGCCACGGCGATGCCATCTGCAAGGTAGGCACCAGGTCACGTTGACCACTCGCATACCAGTGATACGCGGTAAACGCGATGCCGAGACGTGGGTGTGGGTATTTGGCGCAGATGCGTACGGCATCTGCAGTTGTCTCAAGCCAGAATTGGACGTGCGGGTACAACGCGAGTTGGTGATTGTGTTGATCTGCAATCTGACACAGTTGTGGCAAATAATTGATGAGTAATTCGTCAAATTGGGCATCTTGTTGATGTTGGTTGGGTTGACCTACATAGACAGCTAGCTCAATTGTTGTGGCAACAGGAACTTGTGCAATTAATGCGAGCGTGTGTTGCATGGCTGCTTCATCGGCAATATTGAGCATAAAGTAAACGCCATGAACGGCAAGTTTATGATTTGCTGGTATGGTAGCGAGTTGTGCAATGTCGCGTTCTGCTTGAGGACTCCATACTGTCAGATAGGTTCCGTCATAGCCAAGCTCACTCAACATTTGACAGCGTGCACTCAAGTCATAACTGCCTAACGACGTATAAAAAAACGTATCCATTGCATAAATGGTGGGCATGAATGCTCCTCTAACACGATGGCGAGATGTATTGATTATAGTGGGTCTATGATACGATGTCGTACCTGTCGGTGTTGTTACATCAGAGTGTATGTTGTTTAGAGTGAATGCTCACAGCGATTTTCGCCATAGTCATCAAAAATTCATATAGTTCACTAACAGAACGACATACATCTGAACGCAAATATTCGTGTGCTTTATGCTACAATACACAGAAGCATACGATGCTAGCGCATGTACATTGGGTATGGCAGCGATACGATAAACGCGGTATGTTTATCGCTCAGGAGCGGCTATGTTGGCAGAGATGACCGAACGACGCCGGCAAATACTCAAACTGGTCATTCAAGCGTATATCGAGACATCTGCACCGGTTGCGTCCGATCACTTAGTGCGGCGCTATGGTTTGAATGTGTCATCGGCAACCATTCGCAATGAGTTGGCAGCTCTCGAGGATTTAGGCTTTTTGACTCACCTACATACGTCAGCTGGCCGTGTGCCAACTGATGCTGGGTATCGTTTTTTTGTCGAAAATCTGATGGAGCGTCCGTCACTTACTGCCGTAGAACAACGCGCGATTCGCCATGAGTTTTATCGGGCGCATACAGCCCTTGATCAATGGCTCGATCTTGCAGGGACAGTGATGGCGCGTACGGCGAACAACGTATCGGTTATATTGCCGCCACGAGGTGCCGCCGCACGGTTGCGTAGTGTACATCTGATTTCGATTCATGACATGTTAGCATTGGCGGTCGTGGTGTTTCATGATGGTATGGTGCGACAGCAGACGATTGCGTTCGAGTCAATGCAAACCCAAGATGACTTGATGCGACTTGCGACGTTTGTCAACGAGTTGTGCCACGATGCATCGGTAGCCCAAATTCGTGAGCGTCTTGACCATGTGCCTGAGCATGTCGATGCTGCGGCCCGTCAACTTATGGATCTGGTGTGCACTACAATGCGTCAGTACGAGGATGCGCTTGATAGCGATATTCGCGCTGACGGGCTCATGCAGTTGCTTGAGCAACCTGAGTTTGCCCAGACTGACCGGGTCAAACAGATGTTGGAGTTGGTTCAGAGTGGTCAAGCAATTGCTCCACTTATTCCACTGGTAACACGGAGCGATGGAGTGCAGGTGATTATCGGCACTGAGCACGAGCGACAAGACATGCGCGATATGAGTATTGTGTTAGCACGGTACGGTGTCGATGATGAGATTGTTGGTGTGTTGGGAGTGGTAGGGCCAACGCGTATGCCCTATGCGCGTGCAATTGCCACAGTGCGGTATATTGCAACGGTAATGAGTGATTTAGTCGGCGAGTTGCATGGTGAACCGCGCAATGGTGCCGAAAGTCAAATACAAGACTGAGACAACGTTCTTTTGTGTTTATGGGAGGATCTCATGAGTGATCAGCAAGTCAATCCAGATAATCAAACTGAGCAGACGCAGGCTCCTGAGACGAATGATATAGCCACGCTCCAGGCCCGCATCGAAGCGCTCGAAAAGGAAGTTGCTGAACACAAGGATGCACATCTTCGCGCTGCAGCGGACTACAAAAACTTAAAGCGTCGCTATGAAGCCGAGCGAGTTGAGTTGATTACGCGCGCAAGTGCTGGGTTGCTCCTCAAGATTTTGCCTGTGGTTGACGATTTGGCGCGTGCCTCTAGCAGTGCAACGCCTGAAATTGTGAATTCACCGTGGTTTGGTGGGTTTAAGCTCATTCCAAACAAGCTCCAGCAGTTGCTTGAGAGCGAGGGTGTGGTCGTCATGGATGCCTTGAGCCAGCCATTTGACCCCAATTTGCATGAAGCGGTCGCCTACGAGTCAGGGTTATCGGATAGCGATGGCAAAGTCGTGGCAGTACTCCAGAAGGGGTACATGCTCCACGATAAGGTGCTGCGCCCTGCCATGGTTAAGGTTGGCCAAGCGTAGTGGTGATCATTTGACGGTGTATGGCAGATAGAGTCGTTGAGCTAGTGCTAGTCACACAATAGAGGATTGCATGGGTAAAGTAATCGGCATTGATCTCGGCACCACCAATTCAGTCATGGCTGTTATAGAAGGTGGCGAACCCACGATTATTCCAAACGCCGAAGGCCAACGATTGACACCATCAGTTGTTGCGTTTAGCAAATCCGGTGAGCGCCTTGTTGGTCAAATTGCCAAGCGCCAAGCAGTGGTCAATCCCGAACAAACGGTTTTTTCTGCCAAACGCTTCATGGGACGCAAGTTAATTGACAAAACTGTTCAGCGTGATACTGCGTTGGTGCCATATCGCCTCGCGTCGTCCGACAATGGAGATGTCAACGTCATCCTAGGCGATCGGAACTATGCAATCCCTGAAGTCTCAGCCATGGTACTCCAGAAGCTCAAAATGGATGCCGAGACCTATCTCGGCGAGACAATCACGCAAGCAGTTATCACTGTGCCTGCATATTTCAATGATGCCCAACGTCAAGCGACCAAAGATGCTGGCCGTATTGCTGGCCTTGAGGTGCTTCGTATTATCAATGAGCCAACCGCTTCGGCGTTGGCGTATGGCCTCGATAATCAGGTCAATAATCAGACGATTGTTGTGTACGACATGGGTGGTGGCACCTTTGACGTGTCAATCCTCGAGCTGAATGATAACGTCTTTCAGGTACTCGCTACCAATGGTGATACTCACCTTGGTGGCGACGATTTTGATGAGCGTATTATTCAGTACATGCTCGAAGTCTTTCAGAAAGAGACCGGGCATGATTTGCGTACCGACAGAACTGCCTTGCAACGCATGCGTGAAGCCGCTGAGAAGAGCAAAATGGAGCTCTCGACCATCCTCAATACCGAGATTAGCCTGCCGTTTATCTCGGCTGACTCGAGTGGGCCACTCCACTTGAATCTTGAGTTGAGTCGCGCACGTCTTGAGACATTGACTGCAGATCTGGTGGACCGTTCTTTGCTCCCCGTCAAGCAGGCCCTGTTAGACGCAAATCTTAAGCCTGTCGATATTGATGCCATCATCTTAGTCGGTGGCCAGACGCGCATGCCATCAATTCAAACGTCGGTGCGCAATTACTTTGGCAAAGATCCACACAAAGGTATTAATCCAGACGAGGTCGTTGCGATTGGTGCTGCGGTGCAAGCTGGTGTATTGGCTGGTGATATCCAAGATGTGTTGTTGCTCGATGTAACACCACTCACACTGGGTATTGAGACCGCGGGTGGTGTGATGACGCCGTTGATTCCGCGTAATACCACAGTACCTACACTCAAAAGCCAAGTCTTCTCGACAGCCCGAGATAATCAAGAGGCAGTTGAAATTCACGTATTACAAGGCGAGCGAGTTGAGTCACAGTACAACAAATCGCTTGGTGTCTTTGTGCTTGACGGTATCGAGCCGGCACCCCGCGGCATCCCTCAAATCGAAGTAACCTTTGATATAGATGCCGATGGCATTATCAAAGTGCGTGCCCGTGATAAACGTACGGACCGTGAAGTCAACATAACGATTTCAGCCTCGTCAGGGCTGAGCGCTGATGAGATTGATCGCCTCGTGCAAGATGCCACCATGTATGCCGACGAAGATCGGCGCAAACGTGATGTGTTGCGCTTACAAAATCAGGTTGATACGTTGGTCTACAGCGCACAACGTGCGTTGCGCAACGACACGACTATTAGCGACGAGCGCCGTCAAAATGCCGAACGGAGCATTCGTGATGTGCAAGTTGCCATGGAACAAGCGAATGTACGTGCCATCCATGATGCCATGATTGATTTAACTATGGTTGTGCATGACCTGACCAATAAGTATCATCCACAACCAGAGC
>Ga0068872_10001618_pt1 | contig 18073 bp, 12 predicted proteins | sample NOAtaG_7_FD_66441 | JGI IMG/M metagenome (GOLD analysis project Ga0068872, IMG submission 66441) | Freshwater lake microbial communities from Lake Erie, under a cyanobacterial bloom - NOAA_Erie_Diel1S_2200h metaG | ecosystem: Environmental > Aquatic > Freshwater > Lake | place: USA: Ohio, Lake...
TATTTTAGAACAAGTGTGGGGTGATGAAGTTGTAGTTGGCGATCGTACCATTGATGTTCATATTCGTAAACTTCGCGAAAAAATTGGCGAAGATTATTTTAAAACTGTAAAAGGAGTAGGGTATAAGTTCGATTTTTAGACCTTATTTTTTCTTGATATCATTTTTCTTCTTATAGTTTAAAAAGGTCATTATCACTGCAAGATCTTCTTCACTTACTACAGAATCTGTTAGTGTTATCTCATGTCTTTTGTTTGTTAATCGCAGCGAGTAGCCTACAAGTTGCTCAGGTCTAAAGTCTGGAATGATCTCTTTTCTTTTAACTTTTTGGTTATGACAGCCAGAGCAATTTTTTTGCCAAAGCATATAACCCCTATCACAGGTTTGCGCATACATCACTTTAACATGAGGCAGCATTTCATCGGGCAAAATATACTTTACCTCTTTTTTATGAGATACGCATGCAACAAAAATTACAATGCAAATTATAAATGAAGCTTTCATATTAATAGGTTCCTCCTGGTTTACGGTTGTTTAATTTTTTATGTTTTGATCTAGGTAATTGCTCAGGCGTTTTTTCAAGAACAATATCTTCGTTCAATGAAGAAATGAAAGCGATAAGGTCAAGCTTTTCTTGTTTGGTAAGATGAAGTGAATCTCCTGATAAGGTTTGATTTGGCACCAATAATCCTCTACCAACACCGCCTCCACCATCATAAAAATCTACAAGTTGCATCATAGTTTTAAAAACGCCATTATGCATATATGGTTTTGTTTTATCTGCATTTCTTACTGTTCCTGTTCTAAAAGCATTTTCTGTTTCCTTAGCAGGGTTAATAAAATACCGACCTTTATCTTTACTCAATTTTTTATAAGTTGTGTCTTCCGGCACACCTAAAACTTCAAACTCCGATCCTACATAAGGAGGTTTTACACCATTAAATTGTGGTGCGAAGTGACAAGTGGCACACTGTGCTTTGCTCATGAAAACATTGTATCCTCTTTTTACTTTTTGATCTGTCTCTTTTTTATGATTCATTGCCAAATCAAATGCTGAGTTGTAACGACTAAATTTAGTGTAATACAAAGTAAGCGCTGAAGAAATATGATCAAGATCAATTTCTTTGTATGATTTTGTATATTTAAGTAGTTTAGAGAAGCCAGCTTTATAGGTGTCACAACTCAATATTTTTTTTACAACTTCATTTTCATCGCTTCCCATTTCCAAAGAACTTGTAATTACAGCTCGCGCTTGATTTTGAAGGCTTATATGAAAACCATCCTGCATAAGTAAGTGGTTGTAGCCAACATTTAAAAGAGTAGGTGTGTTTCTTTCTAAAAAGCCCTTTTGATCAAATTGTAAGGCCGCATTTTTTAAGGTGTCGGTGTAACTGTGTGAAGGAATATGGCAAGATGCACAACTTCTTAAATTATTACCTGATAATATGGGGTCGTAGAAGAGTAGTTTGCCAAGTTGCTCTATTTCTGCTAAAACAAGTGTGTCGCTTATGTTAGCAAAAACACCTTTTGCATTTTGACCATTATACAATGTTTTGCTGAAAATTGAGGTAGCTTCTTTTGTGAGCGAATAATCAACATGGCTCTTGCTCTTTACATTGTATAACTTAATGAACTCTTGATTCATTGCGAAAAGTGGATTTACAAATTCTTTTACAAATAAGTAATGATCAAATTTTTCGTGATCTTTTGGTTGCTCTTTTACAAAAGCAATGGTTTCTTCAAACTTTCGAAGATAGTTTGATGATAGTTGAGTAGTTGTAAATGCATTATTAAAATTTCTATTCAACTCCTGTACATACATCAACATATTCTGCAATTCTTCAATCACAAGATCTGTTTGCGGACATTCAAAGCCTGTGGTGTATATGGTTGCCAAATTCAACAAGAACAATCGGTTACATAAGAAGAAGTGATGGTAATCTTTAAGTTCTTTGGTAATTGAATCTTGCTGGTATATTTTTACTGCTTTAAGTGCCGCCTGGATTAATTTTGTGAGCGAATCGCGCTCTTTTGTATCCTCATCAAGGTATAACCACGCAAGCGTTAATCCGGCACCTTCTCTTTTATAAGGCTTTTCAAATTTTTCAAAAACTTCCGTTTCCCATTCAACTGGTAAGGGGCCATTGATACGTTTGTACGAGATTGGCTCCAAATAACGGAGCCAAATATCAACGCGTTTCATTTTGGATCTGCATACATTGATCTCGCTTCGTAATTTTAAAACATCATCAGTCTTATTCAGTTCTGAGGATCTGATCATTGTTTCAAGACTTTCAAGTTTTTTTTGGAGATCTAAAATGCCGTAGTTATACGAATTACTATAGTCGCTTGCTGTGTTATATTTTTTAAATGCAAGTAAAATAAGAGGCAAAGCAATTAGTAACAAGGTTGTTTTTTTCATTTTTTAGTAACTCTTATATAATAGAAAGTCCGGATGCTTTTCCGCATCCGGATCTTTCAATAATTGATCTCAAAAATTAGTGCGCAACTACCATTTTAATTGTAGTATTTTTTCCAGCTATTTTTGTTCTCACAAAATAGGTGCCATTGCTAAGCGCTTGCGTTGGTATGTTAATAGATTGCTTACCACTAACAATTTCTTTTTCCAACTTCATAACTTGTTTTCCAAGTAGGTCAACTACAGTTATTACTATGTGTTCTGACTTATCGCCTGCTATCACTAGGGTAGTGGCTTCGTCACTTGGGTTTGGATAAATAGACAATGAACTTTCATTAGCGATCTCTTTTACGCCAACAGTTCCAATGCTTGATGTACCTGCAACTCTAAAGTTGAAAGTGCTCTCATCAAAATCATTACTCATAATGTTTACAGTTGCTGAACTTGTTCCTGCAGCTGTTGGAGAGTATTGAACTGTGATTACAATTGAAGCATTGGCTGCTAATGTAAATGGTGTTGATGGAGGACTAACCAAGGTAAACTCAGAAGCGTTAGTTCCTGTCATTGTAAATCCTGAAACAGTTAAAACACCAGGGCCATTGCTATTAACTGTAAATGTTTTGGTTGAAGTATTACCTACAGTAACCATTCCAAAATCAGTATTTGTAGCAGTAGATGTGATAACTGCGTTGTTAATGATATTAAATAGATTACCATATACACTGATCTCTGGATTTGTATTAGCTGTATTTGGACTATAGAATAACAACATTTGTCCACGCTCTACCATTGGATTTGGCAATGCAACGTGAGCTTGGTCATACATAATGTACCAGCCAGCACCTAAAATTCCTTGCATATCAACAACACCACTTGACTCTTCATCTTGAGTGTTCAAATATTGTGAACCACCAATAATAAATTTCTGTGGATCTTGATCAACTAATGGAGTTAAAGCATCTGTTGCAACATTGTAGTTCCAAACCATTGCCGTGTGTGCTTGACCTCCTGGATCTTCTTGTAAAACAATATTTCCATGAGTGTCAAACACCATGTTATCTAACATTTTTTGACCTTCTGTTCCATCTAATACTGCCGTGATAGTTCCACCATTTTGTGGATTATTGATATCAGTAAAACGTAATCTCCACATACGGCTTGGACTTGTAAAGTTATTAGTTGTAACAAAATAGAAATCTCTTGGATTCATTGGATCCCAAGCGCCATCTTCCGGACGAAGGAAACCTGTAACACCTGAGTTGGTACTTGCTGTTTGTAATGAAGCACCTGTTATTGATGCTACATTTCCAAAGTTGATCAACGAAAAAGTAGTATTAGCGGCCGGAATACTAGTGCTTGTTTCTAAAGCTAAACCGGTAACTGCTATGCCATATAAATTTCCATTGGTTAAACCTGCTTTATCAACTTCGGTTCCTGTATTGGTTTTGGTTCCAACATAAAAATATACTTGTCCGCCACCTGAATCATCTAAGCCAACAACAATAGTTTTATCACTTTTGTAAGGTGATGCAACTTGATTTTCCCATGAAGCTTTTCCTAAACGAGGTAATTCATAAGTTGTTCCCGAGTTTGTGCCCGTTACAATATGACCAAATGCTCTTCCTTCAGCGCCACTTTCTTCACCATTCATAAAAATTTTCTCAGTGGTTCCATTTCCAGTATTACTGTTGTAAAATGCTGTAGCTTCAGGAAGATCTGCCGCGCAAAAACGACCAAAAGCTGTTAAGGTTGAAGGGTTAGAAGCATTGTACAAAGTGTAACCTGTTCCATTCCAAATATTCACATTTTGAATTAGGTCAGCACCGCTTACAACAGCTTTTGTTGTTTTATTGATAACCCATTTAGAAATAAATGCACCAACTTGACCATGTGCGCGAACTGAGCCAGAAACATTATTGATCTCATGGTTTAATAATGCAGTAAAAGTGCCATTTCCATTGTCGTACGCACCCATACCATCACCTAATCCACATAGTGTATAGCCACCAATTGCCTCACCCGCTGTTAATAATGAAGTTACCGACACACTAGCAGCTGCTGGCACCATATAAGGTGAAACAGTAGTGCTTGGTCCTGTAACGATAGCATTTGCACTAGCTGTTGAAGGATTGTAGAAAGCAAGTAATTGACCTCTTTCTACTGTTGCAGGATTACCGGTTGCGAAATGCGCCTGATCATACATTAAAAACCAACCCGTTTTTAAAATGCCTTGCATATCAATAACTCCAGAAGATTCTTCATCAATTGTTATGAAATTTGGTCCTGCAGTAACAAAACGAGCTGGATCGTGATCTAATAATAAGGTTAAAGCATCTGTTGACACTTTATATTGCCATACTTTCGCAGTATGAGTTTGTCCACCTGGATCTTCTTGTAAAATAATGTTACCATAATTATCAAAAACCATGTTGTCTAACATCTTTTGACTTTCTGTACCATCTAACACAGCAGTAATAGTTCCACCGTTTTCAGGCATATTTACATCATTAAAACGTAATCTCCATAAACGACTAGGACTTGTGAAATTATTTGTAGTTACAAAATAAAAATCGTTAGGGTTATTTGGATCCCAAGCCCCATCTTCAGGGCGAAGGAAACCTGTTACACCTGAATTAGTACTTGCGGTTTGTAATGAAGCACCTGTAATTGCAGATACATCTCCAAAGTTGATCAATGAAAAAGTAGTGTTAGCAGCAGGAACACTAGCGCTTGTTTCTAAAGCTAAACCGGTAACCGCTACGCCATATAAATTTCCATTAGTTAAACCGGCTCTGTCAATTTCAGTACCTGTATTTGTTTTCGTGCCAATGTAAAAGTAAACTTGTCCGCCACCTGAATCATCTAAACCAACAACAACAGTTTTATTGCTTTTGTAAGATCTAGCAATTTGGTTCTCGCAAGAAAACTTTCCTAATCGAGGTAGTTCATATGATGTTCCTGAATTTGCTCCGCTTGCAATATGTGCAAACTGACGACCTTCTGCTCCGTTTTCTTCTCCATTCATAAAAAGTTTTGCACTTGTTCCATTACCCGCAGTTGGATTATAAAATGCGAAAGTTGCAGGAAGGTCTGCAGCACAAAAACGACCAAATGCTGTTAATGCACTTGGATTTGAAGCATTATATAAGGTGTAACCTGAACCATTCCAAATGTTTACATTTTGAATTAGATCTGCTCCACTTACAACTGCTAAAGTACTTTTATTAATAACCCATTTAGAAACATAAGCACCAGCTTGTCCGTGTGCATGCACTAAACCGGCAGTTGATTGCATTTCGTGATTTATTAAAAGGGAAAAAGTACCATCGCCATTGTCAAAGGCACCCATACCATCGCCTAAGCCGGCTAAGGTATAACCGCCAACAGCATCACCTGCTGTAAGAATAGATGTTACCGTGATGTTAGAAGCTGCAGGTAACATGTAAGGTGTATTTGTTGTACTCGGCCCAGTTACAACTGCTGTTGCAGTTATTTGTGCCGACACTGTTGAAGCTAATTGGCACAACAATAAGCCAACTGCTAAGTGTAGATTTTTTTTCATGGTTCTTTGTTTTAGTTTGATACAAAATTACTACCCTATTTATGGTAGAGCTTTATTGATAAATTACCTTTGTGTTATTTGTAAAGTTGTTAAATAGATTTTTTTCTTAACCTATAACATCTCGGTAACATTGCGTGAGGATTTAGTGAACAATTTCTTTACGCCAATTCATATGTTGCATCTGTTACGAAAAAAACAGATCATTTGGATCGAAAAATTTTCCGAACATACTGTTAAGGTAAATTAATTACTGGTATTATTTCAAGATGCTTAACATTCCAGTAATTTGGAACGCGCAATCCATCACTTTCTATTAAAGTTTAACGAACGCTAGAATAACTAAAATTCTATTTGTTTGTAGAAAATTTAAAACCATGAAAAAAATATTTATCACACTTATTACACTTATTACACTCAACGCTAATTCGCAAAATCCAGGTTTGGTGATTAGCGAAGTGTTAGCAAACCCTGCCGGAACCGACAGTTGCAAAGAGTACGTTGAATTATTAGCTACACAAAATATAAACTTCTCATTAACACCATATACCATTATTGTAAATAATAATGGTACTGCCAATTTAAACGGATGGGTATCTGGTGGAGGGCTTTCATATGCCTTTGCTATTAATAGTGGTAGTATTGCCGCCGGAACTGTTGCCTATGTTGGCGGCAGTTGTTTAACACCTACAAATGGTGCTGCACTACGATTATTAAACGTAAAATATGTAAATGGCGATTGGAATATTGGTTTACCGGCTGCCGCAGGCGTTTTTGGTAATGGAGGAACAAATGCAGATGGTGTTGCGGTGTTTAATCTTCCCGTTTCTTCCATAACAAACTCAACGGTTCCTACCGACGCATTATTTTTTGGAACAGGTATTGGTTCAGCATTTGTAAGTGCAACCGACGGTTATCAATTACCTGTTAATGATATATACGCAGGAGGAAAATTAAGTGCTTCAAGTTTCTTAGCGCAAGATCCTGGTTCAGATATTATTATTACCGCTTCAGGTGTTTATAACATGGCTACTTCAACTTGGTCGGTTAACAGAACTCATACAACCGGCACCGCTCATACAGATGCAGTTTCATCTATCACTCTAGTTACAACAGGTACCGTAGCTCCGGGGACTGTTGCATTTGTTAGTAATGATACAACGGTAGTTGAAAGTTCAGCATCAGCAAACGTTTTTTTACGACTTACAGCATCAACAACAGCTACTTCTTCTATATCAGTTTATGCTACTGCGTTTTCAAATGCATCTGCTAACGATTACACAATTAGCTCAGTAACCTACACTTTTCCAGCAAGTGCAGCGGTTAACACTTCTTCTGCCATTACAATCAATATAAATAATGACCTAACAATTGAAAGTGCGGAGTATGTAATTCTTAGATTTTATAATCCCCAAAACCTTACTATTGGAACTATTCAACAATGTGCATTTTACATAGCCGATAATGATAAACCAATTCCTGCACCATCAAATGCCCTCAGCTTAAATTTACTATCTAGTTTTTCTAATTCAATTACAGGAAGTAACTCTGCAGAAATTGTAGTTCACGATCCAACAACTCAGCGTTTGTATATTGCAAATAGCATTGGTGGCAAACTAGACATTGTTGATTTTATGAATCCTTCTTCACCTGCATTATTGTTCTCTGTTCCTATTACAACCTATGGCAATATTAATTCAGTAGCTGTTAGAAATGGAACAGTTGCATGTGCTATTGAAGGTATTAATCCTCAAGATTCAGGGAGTGTAGTGTTTTTTAATAGTAATGGTGTTTTCCTAAAGCAAGTTAAGGTAGGTATGATGCCGGATATGATCACATTTAATAACGCAGGTACTAAAGTTATTACACCAAATGAAGGTGAGCCCAACGCAGCCTATACAGTTGACCCTGATGGTTCAGTTAGTATTATTGATATTTCTGGCGGCATTGCTAATTTAACTCAAACCAATGTAGCACATGTAACATTTACTGTATACAACGGTCAAGAAAATGCTTTGCGTGCTCAAGGTATAAGGATTTTTGGATTAGGTGCAAATGCAGCAAAAGATTTTGAGCCGGAATATGTAGCAGTTTCTAAAGACGACTCAAAAGCTTGGGTTACCTTACAAGAGAATAACGCTATTGTAGAAATTAATTTAAGCAACAACACCATAACCAATATACGAGCATTAGGCACTAAAAACCATGCTAGTTTAGATAATGGTTATGATGCCTCAAATGTTACAAAGGGTATTAATGTTTCTAACTTTCCGGTTAAAGGTTTTTATTTGCCTGATGCAATTGCTTCTTATACTGTTGGTGGAATTAATTATTTGGTTACAGCTAATGAAGGCGATACCAGAGATTACCCTTCTGCTTCTTATTCTGAAGAATCAAGAATTAGTACATTAAACTTAGACCCTGCTAAATTTCCATTCGCAGCACAAATGAAAAACAATTCGGTGTTAGGTCGTTTAATTGTATCTAACAAAAATGGCGACACTGATAATGACGGTGATATGGATACACTTTACTCAATTGGTGCACGTTCGTTTTCAATTTGGGATGCAACTAACGGAAACTTGGTTTACGATAGCAAAGATGATATGGAGCGTATCACTTCTTCTAATTCTTTTTCGGTTGTGTTTAATGCAAGTAATGCTAATAATACACGTAAAGATAGAAGTGATGATAAAGGACCAGAGCCGGAAGGTGTTGCTCTTGGGCAAATAGGTTCTAATACATATGCTTTTATTGCTGTTGAAAGAATTGGTGGTGTGATGGTATATGATGTAACTAATCCTGCAACACCTACGTTTGTAACCTACGTAAATAACCGTAATCTTTCTGCACTTGGTGGCGATAGAGGTACTGAAGGAATAATTTTCATCCATCAATCTCAAAGTCCAAACGGTCAGCACATTGTTATTGGCGCTAACGAAGTAAGCAGCAGCTTAAGCATCTGGGGTATCCCAGGTTGTGCCGCTCCAATCTCTTCTTCGGTTACTGTAAACGGCAATACAGTTGCGTGTTCAGGTTTAATGAGTTTGTCGGTTCCGTTTAGCAGCACTTTAACTTACCAGTGGTATAACAATACAACACTTATTACTGGCGCTACAAGTAATACATTCGTGCCGGCTGTGAGCGGAAATTATTCCGTTTCTATTTCGGGCGGCCCTAATTGTTCTTCACAATCGATTCCAAAAACTGTTACCATTAATCCAACACCAACTTTAAATATCGCAAGCTCTACCTCGGTTTTATGTATAGGGCAAACAGCTACTTTAACGGGTTCAGGAGCTAACGGTACATATACATGGACTGGCGGTTCGAATAGTTCAAGCATTGCCATCTCGCCAAGTACAACAACAACTTATACTTTAGATGGAACAAATAGCAATGGATGTAGTTCAAGCACTGCTTTCACACAAACAGTATCAGCTTGTACTTCTCTTGATGAATTGGTAAAACATGGTAATTTTGTTTTATATCCTAATCCGGCTCGATCAAGCATTACAATTAAAACTAATTCTACGGATTTAATTGATGTGAAGATCTACAATGCAATTGGCCAGCTTGTTTTAACAGAGAGTAATTATAAATCAGATAAGGCAATTCTAATAAATGATCTTACTAAAGGCGTATATTTTGTTAGTGTTAAGCAAGGAAATTACGATGTTAACATTCAAAAGTTAATAGTTTACTAAAAAATTAACGTACACCACCATCAGTTAACCTGCGCATCATATATGCGCAGGTTTTTTTAATTGTAATGTAATCTTCACTTCACGTGTAAGTAAAGCAAACTAAGCAAATTTGTAAAACTTTTTTAATGAAGACATTTTACAAAACAATAGTATTAAGCGATATACACCTTGGTATTAAAGCAAGTAAAGCCAAGGAAGTGGTTAACTTTTTAAAGAACCACAAGTGCGAATCACTTATTTTAAATGGGGATATTATTGATGGTTGGCAATTGCGCAAGAACGGGAAATGGAAAAAACAGCACAGCAATTTTTTTAAATATGTAATTAACCTTGTCGCGAAAACAAAGTGCGAGGAGATCATTTATATAAGAGGTAATCATGACGATTTTTTAGACGAGATCTTGCCTTTTAGTCTTGGAAATTTTAAAATAAAGCGTCATCACATACATTATGGCGTTCGCCGTAAATATTTTGTAACGCATGGTGATATTTTTGATACTGTAACAACAAATCTATCGTGGTTAGCAAAATTGGGTGATGTAGGTTATACTTTTTTATTATGGCTTAACAGACATTATAATAACTATCGTGAAAGAAAAGGTTTACCGTATTATTCCCTTAGTCAGGCAGTAAAGGCAAAGGTAAAATCGGCCATTTCATTTATTTCAGATTATGAGAATGAGCTTGCTAAAGTTGCAAAATCTAGAAAATGCCATGGTGTTATTTGTGGTCACATTCATCAACCTGCTATTAAAATGATCGATGGAATAGAGTATCTCAATTCAGGAGATTGGGTAGAGAGTTTAACGGCATTGGTAGAAGATAGAGAGGGTAATTGGAAGATCATTGAGTACCAGCAATGGTTAAATGAATTAAATACTAGAAAAGCAATGAATGAAAATGTTGCGAATGAGCTAGAAGAAATTTTACGAAGAGCTTAAAATTAAAACATAAATTATGGAAGTGAAAAAATATATACTTGCCGTACAAGGCGAGGGAAGAGGGCATATGACCCAAGCAATTAGTATGTATGATATGCTTATTGAGCAAGGACATACTGTTTGTGCTGTGATCGTAGGAACTAGCGGAAGAAGAGAGATCCCGAAGTTCTTTTTTGAGAAGATCAAAACTAAGATAGTTCAATTACCAAGCCCTAATTTTATTACCGACAAGAAGAATAAAAGTATAAATATCACAAAAACGGTTTTGCAAAACTTTAAGGAATTGCGCATTTATAAGGCAAGTTTAAAACGAATAGATGCATTAATGAAGGAGCATGAGCCGGATGTAGTTATTAATTTTTTCGATCTGCTCATCGGTTTATATTATAAATATTATAAACCAAAGGCAAAGCTCATTTGTATTGCTCACCAATATATCTATTTACATTCTGATTTTGAGTTTCCTGCCGGTAGAATGATGGACCGCTGGGCAATAAAATTCTTTACACGTGTTACAGCAAGCAGGGCAACAAAAAAATTGGCATTGTCTTTTTATAATATTCACACATTGAATGATGAAGTGATCATTGTGCCTCCATTGTTGCGCAAAGAGATCTTTGAACTTACCTCTAAGCAAAGTGATTATTTTTTGGTTTACCTGGTTAACAATGGTTATTATGAAGACATTATTGAGTGGCATAAATTGAATCCTGAAATAGAGATTCATTGTTTTACAGATCAGCCGGATGCTTTAAGATTAAAAAATCCGTACATATCAGAAAAACTATTTTTACACGCACTTAACGATACATTATTCCTTGAAATGATGAGTAAAGCTAAAGGTTTGGCAAGTACTGCCGGCTTTGAAAGTGTTTGTGAAGCCATGTATCTTGGAAAACCAGTATTGATGGTGCCCGTAGAGGGGCATTACGAACAGTTTTGTAATTCGCGTGATGGTTATAAAGCAGGCGCAGGCATTTTTGCTGAAAGATTCGATCTAAGTAAATTGGTTAGCTTTTGCGCTACATCAACAACAGAGAATAAATTTTATAAAGATTGGGTATCAAATGCAAAGAATAAGATATACAGAGAAATAAGCACCGCTTAAATATGCCACGTAAACTACTTTTTATTGTAAACCCAAATGCGGGTAAGAAAATATCGCATCAGTTGATCGATACTATTAAGAAAGAATTCCCTCAAAACATTTATTACCAAATTGTGGTTTGGAAGGATAAAGATCATTTTAAGGAAGTGTTAGATATCATGCACTCCAATGATTATACAGATGCTATTGCCGTTGGTGGTGATGGAACAGTAAATCAAGTTGCAAAAAGCATCATTGGAACCAATATTGCCCTAGGCATTGTGCCGGCAGGTTCTGGAAATGGATTGGCCCGCACACTTGGATTATCAATGAAGGTAGAAGAGGTAATTAAACAAATTGCAAACGGGAAGAAAATAAACATTGATCATGGCACCGTAAATAACATTCCGTTCTTTTGCACAAGCGGAATTGGTTTTGATGCGCATATAGGAAGTTTATTTGCAACGTCAAAAAAACGGGGCTTGCAAAGTTATGTGAAGATCACTCTTCGTGAAATTTTGAAGTACCGATCAAAAGAATATCTCATAAAGATCAATGGTGAGGAATTAAAACGAACAGCCTATTTGATCACAGTGGCAAACGCGGGTCAATATGGAAATGACTTTTATATCGCACCTCAGGCAAAAGTGAACGATGGTAAATTTCATGTTGTAGTGTTAAAGCCATTTAATTTCTTTAGTGTATTTGGAATTTTAATAAAGGTATTACAAGGAAAAGCTAATGAGTCAAAGAACATTGAAACCTATACAGCGGATCACTTGTCAATTGAGCGTACATGGAAAGATTCAATTCATTTTGATGGAGAACCTGAGTTTCAAGGCGAAAAACTAGAGTATATTTGTCACCCTCAAAAACTAACAGTGATCATTGGCGAGAATTTTAAAGCAGGTTAATTTAACTGATCTCTCTGTTCTAAACTTAAATACACGTGCTTGTGTAATTCATCGCGTAATTGTTTCAAGTGCGATGGTTTTATTCCGCCCAAACTCATCTTCTCAACTTCTCCATCATTGTAAATAATATCAAAGGAGCCATTACTCACTTCGCTCACACGTTCTATATCGTTAAAATACCAGATCTTATTGCTGAACATGCTCTTCTTTAGTTCTAACTTGTTTTTAAAAACAAGCGCGTATGGACTCAAAATAAACAGTAAGGTTTGAAAACCGGAGATTACAGCAGGCGGCGTTAGTACTAAAGCCCAGCCATGCTGATAGAAATCTTTATACAAAAACAAGTATAAAACAGAACCTATTAAAACGGTACTTAGTACCACAGAACCCGCAACAACCAATGGGTGGCGCTCAAAATAGCATTCGGGTATCTCAATCTCTTCTTTGGTCTTCACAGCGCAAAGTTAAAAAATATAAGGCTTCAAGGGTTGGCAGATTTGGTTTTTTTCTTAACTTAACCTTTGGTATTGTAAAATTTAAGTGCTAAATATGTAACTATTTTAGTTATACAGCGTTAAATAAACCAGGAGATGAAAGTAAATAGCAAAATAAAGTTGGTTGGGATCTTTTTGTCGGGATTCTTAAATCTTGGCGCTCAAACACAGCCAACGGTTATTACCGACGATCCTATTGCCGCTTTGCTTGATAGTTTAGCATCTCAAAAGATGTTTGAGCTGGCATTTTCAAAGCCTGTTATCCCAAAAACTAATAAATTCCATTATTCAGCCGATAGCGTTCCTCGTTTTGATGATTACACACTGCAAACACGAATTGCTAAACTGGATGTGAATTCTCCTTTTGATCTGGTTTATAATGAGCACGTAAAAGGCTTTATTAATCTTTACACTGTTCGTAAACGCGAAAGTGTAAGTAGGATGATGGGAATCTCTCAACTGTATTACCCTATGTTTGAAGAGGTTTTTGATCGCTATAATATTCCTTTGGAGTTGAAACACCTTGCAGTGATTGAAAGCGCTCTAATTCCTTACGCTAAATCTCGCGCCGGTGCTATGGGTTTATGGCAATTCATGTATCCAACAGGGAAAATGTATAATTTAAATGTGTCCTCGTATATTGATGATCGTTGCGATCCATACAAAGCAACAGTTGCAGCAGCCGAATATTTAAAGAGTTTATACGGTATTTTTCACGATTGGCAAATGGTATTAGCTGCTTATAACGCAGGTCCTGGCACAATTAGCAAAGCAATTCGTCGTAGTGGAGGAAAAAAGACCTATTGGGAAATTCGTCCGTTTTTGCCTACAGAAACCCAGGGCTATGTTCCTGCATTTATTGCTGCCAACTATGTAATGAATCACAGTGCCGAGCATAATATTTATGCAGCAGTGCCTCGTAAAACTTATTTTGAAGTTGATACAGTTATTGTGAAGGAGCAAATGTCGTTTGAGCAAATAGGACAAGCGCTTGATATCTCAGCAGAAGAGATCCAGTATTTTAACCCGCAATATCGTAAAAATGTAATTCCTTCAGGTGGTAATAGTATGTGCTTGCCAAAGGCTAAAATTGGAACTTTTTTAACCAATGAGAAGGATATTTATGCAGCTATACAAGCACAACAAACCATGCAAGGAATGGCTCCAGTAACTTATAAGGAAGTTAAAAAAACACATACCGTTAAAGGAGGCGAAAAGTTAAGCGCCATTGCGCGTAAATATGGTGTTAGTGTGGCAGATATCAAATCGTGGAATTATATTGGGAAAAAAGGAGTAAGGGCAGGTAAGAAATTAACTATTTACGTTCCTGAAAAAACAGATGATCCAAAACTTGTTGTTAAGAGTGAAACATCTAAAACTGATACAAGCGCTTCCAATGATAAGAAATTGGCTTCGGTAAAAAAATCTGAATTCCGTTGGCATAAAGTAAAAGCAGGAGAATCGATATTTGGAATTTCTAAAAAATACGGCGTTGAAGCTGAAACCATCAAGGATCTTAATAAAATGAAGAACAATAGTTTAAAACCAGGACAGCTTATTAAGCTTCCAAGATAATATGATCTTATCTGCTGTTGTAGTTACCGATCTTAATAATGCCATCGGTTTAAATAATAAGTTGCTTTGCCACCTTCCTGCCGATCTTAAATTTTTTAAGAGCGTTACCATGGGTTCTCCAATTATTATGGGGCGAAAAACCTACGAATCTATTGGGCGTTTATTACCGGGGAGAAGAAATGTTATTATTACGCGTAACTCAAATTATAAGGTAGAAGGTGCTGATGTTTATGGAAGTATTCAGGAAGCAATTGAACAGTGTAAGAATGAAGATAAAGTATACATCATTGGTGGAGCAGAGATCTATAAACAAAGTATGGATCATTTAAATGAGATCTACAGAACCTTAATACAACACAAATTTGAAGCAGATACTTATTTTGGTCCAATTAATTCCAATGAATTCAAAATGACTTGGAGCGAATCGCATAAGGCGGATGAAAAGAATAAGTATGATTACACCTTCGAAAGATACGAACGCGTTTAAATTTCCTTTAGAATTACGTATTCCAAATTGTTTCCTTCTGTTTGTCTTTTTATCTCCTCAATAAATCCTTTGCCGTATTTAGTATAATACATGCTAAAATTATCATAACGTTCTTGTGGAATGTTCTCCGGAAATAATTTCGAACGTATGTTTTTAATTTGATTTATCTCTGTTTCCGAACGTTGTTTTAACGACTTGTTTAGTTTTGCTTCGATGGCATTAAGGCTATTTAAGGTCTTTTGAAGTTCAGCCTTTACAAGATTCTCTAGCGTTTTATCAATATCGGCCGTTTTTTTCTGAAGCTCATGAAAAATAGCTTCAGCTTTATTTTTTTCCTCCACAAGCTCAATGCTTTCTCCTTTTGATGCAACAATGAAATTGATAAGCTCTTGTTCGCTTTTAAAAATTGCAGCATTGTCGATTCCTAGTTTATTAAGTTTTTGATCTGGATTTTTGTCAATGATCATGATGGATGCTCGTGGTTGTAAAACTGGAAAGAATATATTTAAGGTTTCAAACATTGCTTTATATTCTAGCCAATAGTTTAATTCGCCTGGACCGCCCACATAAGCAATATTCGGTAAAATATGTTGTTGGTACATTGGGCGTAATACTACATTAGGACTTATTTTCTCAGGACTTTCATCAATAACTTTCTCAAGTTCAGTTTTTGAAAAGGTTTTGTTTGATCCTACAAGTGTATAAGAATCTCCGCTCTTTTCAATTCGATGCCTTCCGTTGTCTTCTAAGTAAAAGCAATTGATGTTACGCGGATTTACTTGAATAGGATATTTTTTTGTTTCAAGAAAAGAAATGGTATCGTTTACCTTTTTTGCCGGCGTATTTTCAAAGATATCCTTCTTTAGTAAGTGAATTAATTCTTTTTTTAAGATCGCATCATTCCCATCTGCAATTACTATTCCGTATTTACCGAATAGTTCATTAACTAAATATCTTGTAGCATTATCAAGTGTATGGTTGCCTGTATATGCATTTTTGAATATGGAGATGATCTCCTTAGCATTTTCATTAATTCCTAAAACTGTTTCCAGTTCGGTAATGGCTGATTCAATATGTTTTGTTTGAAATTTTCCTACGGCTCCTTTTTCGTCACTTTTCCATTCTATTTTCTTTCCGTAAACAAACGCATGATTCACTTCTTCAAAATCATGATCCTCGCTAGCCATCCAATACACAGGCACAAATTTCTTGTCAGGAAAATTCTTGCTTAACCATTCGCTTAAATTAATGGTAGAAATGATCTTATAAATAGAGTAAAGCGGTCCGGTAAACAAACATAATTGATGGCCTGTTGTTACGGTAAAACAATTGGAGTTTTCTAGAAGTGCAATATTTGAAAGGCTTTCTTTGCTTGAATTAGCAACCAATTGTGCTTGTTTTTGCAAACTTTGAACTAAAGTTTTTCTATTTAATGTGTTGTATATCTTTGTTTCACCAAGTAATTTTTTATATCCGTCAAGATCAGGAAAAGAGGAATATAATTGTTCAGTGTCTTTTTTCTTTAAAAGATAATCTTGAACCAAGGCATTTAAGAGGCCTGTGTCTTCAAAAGAAAGAGTTTGTTTTTGAAACATATTATTGTTTTATTCCAAAGGCAAGATCACCGGCATCGCCTAATCCAGGTACAATGTATGATTGTGCGGTTAATTCTTCATCAATATCGCCACACCAAATGGTGCAATCTTTTGGGTTTAGGTTCTTTTTCAAATGATCTAAGCCCTGTTGGCTTGCAACAGCAGAAACAATATGAGTATGACGAGGTTTACTTCGCGATATCAAAGAATTGTATGTAAGTAAAAGTGATGAGCCGGAAGCAAGCATGGGATCGCAAAGAATAAGTATTTTATTGTCTAGATCTGGCGATGCCAAATATTCTAAAGCCACATCAAAGGAATTGTCTTTATGATGCCTTCTATAAGCTCCAATAAATGCATTCTCTGCTTTATCAAACATGTTTAATATACCAATGTGTAAAGGTAGTCCCGCACGTAATATGGTGGCAATAACCGGCTGTTCTTTTAATACAGAAGTTTGTGCAGTGCCAAGCGGTGTTTCTGTTTCTACAATTTGATACTCAAGCGTCTTGCTTATTTCGTAAGCCATTATCTCGCCCATACGCTCTAAGTTTCTTCTAAAACGCATGCTGTCTTTTTGTTGCTTAACATCACGTATTTCTGCCAGAAAATTTGAGAATACCGAATTGTTTTTTGCTAAATGATTTACATGTACCATTGGTTTAGTTTTTAAGTTCTACATAAATATTTATCTCAGGCTGGTAAGATATCTTGTCAAGTACTTGTAAAGGCTGCTTGTATTCTTTAAATGATGGAGCCTCACAAAGTAAAGTGTATTTGCCCGGAGGTAAGATAATAATGAACCTTCCGGTTTGAGGGTTTGGAACATAATTACCAACTGTTTCGCCGGATGAATTGTTGGTTATTGTTAAGTATGTGCTTTTGTAATCTATTTTTTGTGCTGTGTCTTTTGGGAGTATATTTCCAATAAATACACTGTTCTCTATTTCAATTGTATTAAAGGTAACTCTGTAAATGTCAAAATCGCCCAGGCCTTCTCCTCTTAACGAAGCAACGTAACCATATCGGCCGTTCTTTGAAATGCGAAAATTAAGATCGTCGTATGATGAATTGATAGGGTAGCCAATGTTGAGAGGCTTACCAAAGATCTTTGTCTCTTCGTCAAAACTCGCCTTAAAGATATCGTATCCACCCATGCTGCTATGTCCTTTGCTACTAAAATAAAATGTTTTGCCATCAGGCGAAAGATTCGGAAAATCTTCATCATATTTTGTATTTATTTCAGCGCCCATGTTCATGGCTTTACTCCACTTGCCGGTTGGAAGTTTATTACATG
>Ga0068872_10001625_pt1 | contig 18019 bp, 15 predicted proteins | sample NOAtaG_7_FD_66441 | JGI IMG/M metagenome (GOLD analysis project Ga0068872, IMG submission 66441) | Freshwater lake microbial communities from Lake Erie, under a cyanobacterial bloom - NOAA_Erie_Diel1S_2200h metaG | ecosystem: Environmental > Aquatic > Freshwater > Lake | place: USA: Ohio, Lake...
CCCATCCGCAGCACCAGGTCCGCCGCCTCGCACACCGTGCCCCCGGTGGAGATCATGTCGTCGATCATCAGCACCGTCTTGCCCTTCACGTTGCCGATGATGTTGTCGGTCGTCACCTCGCTGCCCGAGATCCGCCGCTTGTTGATGATCGCCAGCTCACCCCCCAGAATGTTCGCGAAGCTCTCGGCCACCTTCACATTGCCCACGTCCGGGCTCACCAGACACAGATCCGGCAGCTTCTCCCGGATCGACATGAAGTACCGCGCGAACACCGGCGTCGCCGTCAGGTGGTCCACCGGCAGGTCGAAGAACCCCTGAATCTGCGCCGCGTGCAGGTCCACCGCCAGCACCCGGTCCGCGCCCGCCGCCGTGATCAGGTTCGCCACCAGCTTCGCCGTGATCGGCACCCGTCCGGCGTCCTTGCGGTCCTGACGAGCGTACCCGAAGTACGGAATCACGCACGTCACCCGCTTGGCGCTCGCACGCTTCAGGCAGTCCATGAAGATAAGCAGTTCCAGGATGTTCTCGTTCACCGGGGCGCTCGTCCCCAGCACCACGAAGCAGTCCCGGCCCCGAACGTCCTCCTCCACCTTCACCAGCAGTTCCCCGTCAGGGAACTCCTCCGTCCGCGACGCCGCCAGCGGGATCTTCAGGTGATCGCACACCCGTGCCGTCAGCACCGCCGTGTTCCGGCCCGCGAAGATCTTCAGCTCGCTCGTGTTCGTCTCGGTCATCGCCCCGCCCCCTTCCCCCCGCGAGAGCGGTAGATCGCATCGACCTCGGCCAGCTGCTCCGGCGTGTTGATCGACAGCACGTCCTCCGGCGGAACCGCGTCGATCACCTCCACCACCTTGCTCCCCCCCGCCGGGCTCATCAGCATCGACGGCACGTCGGTGATGTAGTACTCCCCGCTCGCCGGGTTCCGCTTCACCTCCGCCAACGTCTTGAACAGCAGTGCCAGGTCAAAGCAGTAATACGACGGGTTCACCTCGCGGATCGCCAACTGCTCCGGCGTGCACTCCTTGTGCTCCACGATCCCCTTCAGCCGCCCGTCCGAGCCCCGCACGATCCGCCCGTACCCCGTCGGGTCCGCGATCACGCTCGTCGCCAGCGTCGCAGCGGCCCCCGTGCTCCGGTGCCGCTGCAGCAGCGCCGCCAGCGTCTCACCGCGGATCAGCGGACCATCCCCCGCCAGCACAAAGCACGGCCGGCCCGCCGCCGCCCCGCTGGCGATGTCCTTCTCAAACAGCCCCTGGGCGCACCGCACCGCGTGCCCCGTCCCCAACTGCTCCGCTTGCACGGCGTACTCCAGCCCCGCGTTCCACGCCGGGCCCTGCTGCGCCATCAGCTCCCGCACCACTTCCTGCTTGTACCCCACCACCAGCACCACCCGCTGGCACCCCGCCGCGCGGCACGCGTCCACCACCGCGCACACCATCGGCCGACCGCCCACCGGGTGCACCACCTTCGGCAGGTCGCTCCGCATCCGCGTGCCCTTGCCCGCCGCAAGAATGATCGCCACCGGCGCCTGGCCGGACGTGCCGCTGTGTTGTGCCTGGGTGCCGGACATGCGTGCACCGCTCGCTCGCTGATCACTGTTGCCTGATTTCGCCGGGCGGAAGAAGCTGGCCGACCAGGATTCGAACCTGGACAAGCAGAACCAAAATCTGCTGTGCTAGCCGTTACACCATCGGCCAGTGATGGCCGCCCGACACCCATCCGCTCTCACGGACAGGCAACTCACTGCTCAACAAGCTCGCGGAACTTCTCCTGATGCTGCTGCCCGCGACGGGTCATCGCTGGCCGGACCGGTACGACATGCGGTCCTTGCCCACCCCGGCCACGCATCCGTGACCACGAGAAGCATCAGGCCGCGGCAAGGCAACCAAGTTCCCTTGATTGCGGGAGCGGAACGGCGAATCGGCCGCGATTCACGCCGCACCTGGTCACGCCTCGGCACCCCGATACCCACGGGCTGCGTCCGTCATGACCGGCTCTGGACCTAGTTTAGCCACCACCCCAGCCCCCGTCCCACTCCACGCCTCCCCACCCTATCCATACGCATAAATACTTGCCCTTCGCATCCGGCCGCAAAGGCATTGACAAACGCCAAGAAGTCGTCCCCCGTCAGCACCCCGTCCGGCCCCACCGGCGTCCCGCCCACTGCCCCGCCCACACCGGTGATGTCCGCAAGCGGTTCCCCGGCCGCAAACGCCCCGATGAACGCGACAAAGTCATCCCCCGTCAGCAGACCATCCGGCACTGCCGGCGGCCCACCCACCCCCGTCACATCCGCCCAGCACACCGCCGGCGCCGGGCGAACCACCTCCACCCGCCCGAGCCGAAACCTCGCCGCCCCGCGGCTCGTGTTGTCACCGATGAACACGAAGTTCGGCGTCGTGTACGGGTTGAACGGCAAACCCGAGGGCACAAACGCCGTGTAGTCCCGCACCGCCCCGCCCAGCACCGGCCGCCCATTGGCCAGCACCACCACGCCCTCCCCCTTCACCACCACCTTCAGACGCAGCGTCGTGTTCACCACCGGCATCGCCCACGTCTCGCCACGCGTGAACAGCGTCGGAGCCGTGCCCCCGTTCTGCATCCACACCGCCCCCTCCCACAGCCCGATCTCCACGCCCCGCCGGTCTGACGACAGCACAATCACGCTCAGCCCGGCCCGCTCCTCCCCGGTGTGCTGCTCGGCCAGCAGTTCCACCTCCGCCCGCAACGCAAACCCTGCCACCCGATCCAGCACCGGCCAAGTCGCGATCACCGGCCGCACCGGAAACACCGGCGGCAGCCCGATGTGGCTGAAGTACCCGGCTGCGCCGGCCTGCCCGCCGCCGGTGGTGTCCAGCACCACCCCCGGCGCCAGCGGCGGCACCGCATCGCTCTCCACCCCCGCATCCTCCGGGTTGATCAGCAGCACCCGCCCCTGAGCCGAAGGCCGCCCGCCCGCCGCCGGGTCGTACACCACCGTGGTCTGCGCCACCGCCGCTCCCGCTGTCGCCATCAGCACGCCACCCACCAGTCCCCAGACCGCAACCGGATGTCCCAGGCTCATCACGCCGCAAGTATGCCACACCACCCGCCCGCCGCCCACCACTCTCTACCCTCCGGCATGACCACCCTCCACCCGGCGACCTCCCGCCCCCTTCCCATCTCCCGATTGCTCAGCGCTGCCCTCATCGTCGCCTGCTCCGCGCTGCCCGCCTGGGCCCAACTCACGCCCGAGAAACTCTACAACGGCGTCAACCGCCCGCTGAAGGTGCAGGTCACCTTTCCCGCTGACACCAAGGCCGCAACCAAAGACGCCGCCGACGCCGCCGCCGAAGCGACCAAGGCCGCCGGCATGGGGGTCATCCGCCTGCTCGAGCCCGGCACCGCCAAGCCCCTGGCCGAGGCCCAGGCCCCCGCCGGCACGGTCGATCTCGCCGCCCTCTTCCCCGACCTCTGGAAGCACTCCGCCGCCGCCCCCGCCCGCCTCACCTACGCCCAACTGTTCGTCGGTGAACAAGCCATCGGCCCCGCGCTGGTCCTCCAGCCGATGCTGAGCCCGGCCCGCGCCGCGCTCGACGACCGCGACCCCAAACTCCCGCTGGTCGTCTTCCCGCCCGCCCGCCAGCCCTCCGCCCGCGTACTGGCCGGCTACCGCGTCTATGTTGACAAGGACGTGCTGCTGAATACCGAAGCCGGCGAGATCCGCGTCCGCCTCCGGCCCGATGTCGCCCCCAACACCGCGTGGAACTTCCGCCACCTCGTTGAAGGCGGCTACTACGACGGCACCGACTTCTTCCGCATCATCGCCACCGGCTCGGTCGCCGGCCGGGGCTTTGTCATCCAGGGTGGCGACCCCTCCGCCTCCAGCCCGCGCGACGGCGGCCCCGGCTACGAGATCCCCTTCGAGTCCAGCACCCTCCCGCACGATTACGGCGTGCTCTCCATGGCCCGGGGCCGCGAGCCCAACTCCGCCGGCTCGCAGTTTTTCATCTGCCTCTCCCGCGAAGAAACCGCCCGGCTTGACGGCCAATACACCACCTTCGCCGAAGCGGTCAGCGGAGCCGAAGTCATCGCCAAGCTCGCCTCCGCACCCCTGGCCGCCGGCCGACGCGACCAGCCCATCCGCCCACCGGTCCTCACCTCCGCCATCCTCGTCGACGCCCCGCCATACGGCACCGGCCCCAAGCCCCTCTCCAGCCTTGTCGGCCAGCCCGGCGGGCGTTAAAGCCGACCAGCCCTCCTCCGCTCAACGCCAGCCGGCCGCCCCATCCCATTTCTTGGCCCGAGCCGTCCCTCGCATCGCCGGGACGGCAAATGCCGCCACCAACCGCCCCGCGGTTGCCAGATCGACCTCCACGCCACCGGCCACCGCGCGCCCACCGCTCCGCTCCACCCGTCCCAGCAGCGCACGCCACTGTCGCACTTTCGCCGCATCGAGGAAGAACGCGTCCGTCAAGCCGACCGGAACGTCCTGCGGGATCGGCGTCTGCCGTCGCGAGAACGTCGCCGCAAGTGCATCGCACAACAGGTCGCCGTCAAAGGCTCGTCCGGTCGCAAGGGTCCACAGGTCGAAGTAGTCCTTCATGCGACTGTTGGCCATGCCCAGGGTGACCACCGCGTGCAGTTTCTCCGCCGTCATCGTCTCCGGCGGATACACCGCGAGCACCGGCGCCGCCTGACCCAGCAAGGTCGTAAACGTGTGCTCCCGCGCAGCAGGCGTGACCGCGTCACCAAAGCCGACGTCCACCTGCAACGCGATCCGTGCCGTTCCCAGCCTCGCCCGCATCACCACCCGCTGCCCCTGATAGATCGCGTCCTTGCGAATCGGCTCCACCGACACCGACGCCGGATCGAATGTCACGCCGTCCGGCTCGACTTGCGTCGCGCACACGTGCCGGAACACCTCAGCCAGCGATTCCGCGTCCGGAGAACCATGGCCCAGCAGATCGACATCCTGCGTCGGCCGGTGCATGCGGCCAGTCCACACCGCCAGCCCCGTCGCCCCCTTCACCACAAATCTTCCGCCGTGTCGGCTTCGCGCCAGCCGGTACAGCAGCCGCTCGATGCCATATCGCACCAGCATCGTGTTGAACGGCTCCCCTGTCGCCTGCGCCAGGTTCAGCAACCGCTGCTTGACCGACTGTGCCTCCGCATCCGCGCCCCGCTCCCTCATGACATCGCCTCCAGGTAAGGGCGAACCACCGTCCAGCAACGCAGCGCTCGCGCGTGCTCGGCCACCTGCCCCGCCGTAAACCTCCGCCCCTCAAGCCCCGCTCGCAGCGCCTCGATCGCCACCTCCACACCCACCACGCTCCGCCGGCGAAAGCAGTCCACCACCGTGCGCGACGCACCGGTCACGCGTGTCTTCACGCCGTCAACCACCATCTCTTCAATCCCCACACGAAGGCTCGCCCCACTCGCTCGCCACACCCGCAACTCCGGCCACGCGCTCCGCGGTCGGCCGGCGCTGCGCGGCACCAGCACCCACACCTCGCCCGGCAGATGCGTACCCAACCCATGCAGCCGCAACGCCGTGAGCAAACACAGCACGCCCCGCGGCACACGGCTCGCCACCGCCGCCGCGTCCGCGTGCGGGCCGAGCGGCGAGCCGGCCAGCCGATACCGCCCACGCCCAAGCCGCTGCAGCACACCCGACCGAACCAGGCGACCCAGCGTCTGCGGATGCACCCCCGCCCGCGCGGCGTCCGATGCCCGCACCAGCCCGTGCTGGCGGGCGAGCCGACGAAGCACCGACAGTGTGGGGGTACTGGCCATGTGATAAACTATATCCATCCACATTCATGTGGTACATATTTCTCACACCCCTGCTCGCCGATCCCCGCTTGCCCTCGCTTCGCCACCGGCCCCAAGCCCCTCTCCAGCCTTGTCGGCCAGCCCGGCGGGCGCTGAAACTGCCCAGCTTCTCACAACGCCCCCCAAGGCCACCCCACGCCCCCAAATCCGCACCCATCGGGCGGATTCCCCCTTGACAGCCCAAGCCGCTTCCGTTAGCTTCACACCAGTTCGCCGTGTGCTGCGCTGTGCGTTCTGTCCGCGCCTCCCGGCCGTCCACGTTCTGTACCCGGCCGCACGCCACCCGTCGGCCGTCCATTCATCTCACTCAGAGAGAGAGTTATGTCCCGCGCCCGCTCACTGTGTCTCTGCGCCCTCGCCGCCGCCGGCCTCACCGCACCCGCTCACGCCCAACTGGTCTTCAGCGGCTTCAACACCGGCACCAACCTGGTCAACAACGGCATCGCCACCGTGCCGCTGGCCTCCGGCAGCCTCGACGACGGCCGCTGGACCCGCACCGTCTCCGGCGGCGTCAACTTCTACGCGTCACCCAACACCTCGGTCTCGGTGAACACCAACGGCATGATCAACTTCGCCGGTGTCACCTCCACCTCCTTCTCCAACACCGCCCTGAACGCCGGTACGCTCAACAACTTCGCCGCCCTGCTCTGGGACGACCTGGACCTCCGCCCCGCCGCCTCCCCCCAGGCCCAACTCTGGGAGAGCGACACGGCCGACTTCTATGGCCTCACTTGGCTGAACGCCCGCCGCTTCGGCGCCGCCGGCGGTGACACCGGCTGGGACATGCAAGCCCTGTTCTTCAAGTCCGCCGTCAACATCGGCGGCTTCGCCTTCCTCCCCGGCGACATCGCTTTCAGCTACGCCAACATCGGCACCGTCTCCTCCGATGCCACCGTCGGCCTCCGGGGCGTCTCCGCCACCGTGTTCGTCCCGGCCCCCGGCGGCAACGCCACCGGCCAGTTCGCCCCGGCCGCGTTGGCCAACCTGCCGCTGTTCCCCACCTCCAGCCAGTTCATCCTCTTCCGCGCCGCCAGCAACCCCGCCGGCCCGGACTACGCCGTCTCCGTGCAGACCATCCCCGCGCCCGGCGCAGCGATCAGCCTCGGCCTGGCCGGCCTGCTCGCCGCCCGTCGCCGCCGTCGCTGAACCGGCCCGGCTGGTCACCACCGGCCTTGAACCACGCACCACCCCCGCTCCCGCCCACCGGCGACAGCCGGGCTTAATACACCCGCTGCAACTGCGCCCCCGGAAAGAACACCGGCACGATCTGCTGCCACGTCTTCCCCCGGTCGGCCATCTCCTTGGCGCTCCACTGGCACAGCCCCACACCGTGCCCGAAGCCCCGCCCGGCGATCGTGAACACATCCCCCACCAGCCGGAACTCCACGTCCCCGCTCCGCACCATCGTCTCCGCGTTCACCGCCGCAAAGCCCGCCGCCGGTTCGTTGCACGCCCGCCGCAACTCCTCCGCCGTCACCCGCGTCGTAAACCCGCCCCGCGCTGCCACCAGATACCGCGTCGGCCGCCCTACCGCGTTGCTCGCCTCCACCCGCACGCTCTCCACCGGCGTGCTCGCCGTCAGCGTCTTCAGCGGGTGACCGTTCACACGCCCCCACGCCGCGAACCGCGCCGTGAGCTCCCCGCGGCTCCGGCTCACCGTCCACCGATACCACTTGGCCGTACGCCCCATCTCCTCCCGTGCCGCCGCCTGCAGCGGCACCACCAGGTTGTACTCAAACCCCCGCCCCGTCGGCCACGTGTCCCGGGCCGAGGCCGGCCGCCCCCCGCTGGTGCTGCTGAAGTACGCCCGCAGCACCTCACCCGCCCACGTCAGCACCACACCCCGCGTGTCCCGCACCGCCGCCACCGCCCTGGCCGCATCCACCGCGCCGCGATACGCCTGGTCGCTCACCCCCGCCTCCACGTCAAACGCCGCGCCCGCCGCACGCGACCGCGCCCGCTCGTGCAGGGCGTAACTCCGCGCCGCCACCGCCTGGGCCTGATACGCCCCCAGCGGCCAGTCCGCGAACAACTCCGCCGCCACCACCCCTTCCAGATACGACTCCAGCCCGGCGATCTCGATCACATCAAACACCCCGCCCGCACCGCTGCTGCCCTTGGCCATCAGCCGCAGCCGCCCGCCATACGGCCGGCCCTCAATCAGCAGCCGCGCCGGCACCGCCCCGCCCGCACGCACCCGCCCCGCCACCGCGTTGCCCCCGCCCCCCGGATTGCCCCCACCCCCCGCGCCCGCCAGCAGCGGCGCGCCCGACAACCCCGCCTCCTCCGCCCCGATCTCCAGATCCGCCGTCCTGGCAAACCGCCCCAGCAGCCCCGCCCGGTCCCGCACCTCCCACTGTGTCGCCGTCAGCCGCACCGTCACCGGCGCCGTCATCCGCGCCGGCAGCATCGCCGACCCCACCGGCGAGAGGTACACCATCACCCCGCCGGTCGCCCCGCCCGTCCCCGCCACCGCGCCCACCGTCAGCGCCGGCCGGTTGGTCATCAGCCGCACCCGGATGTCCGGCTCCCCCACAATCCCCGGCAGCGTCCCGCGCGTCACCACGCCCGACGCACCACCCCCGCCCGCACCGCCACCCGTCGCCCCCGCGCCCGCCGCCGGTCGCGTCGCCGCTCCATCACCCTCGCCCGACAACCCCCAACTCGCACAGCCCGACAGCGCCACCGCCGCCACCAGCCCCGCGGTGCGCAGCACACACCCCCACCGCCCCAGCCCGCCGCCCCAACGCCAACCCGTTTGCACTCCGTCGGTCCGCACCCGCTGCACTCCTTGCCTCATCGCGCACCTCGCTCGCCGGCGTCCCTGCCCGCGTTCGGCCAAGTGTAGAGCGGCCCCTCTCCCGATTCGGTGCCCCTGTTCTGCCCCCACCACACACAATCCACTTTCTGGTACACTCACCTCACCCAACCCCCATGCACCAACCCAACCCCAGCCCGTCCCCCTCCCCCGCCGACGACACGCTCGACCTCCTCGCCCTGCTCTGCGCCCCCGGCCTCGGTCCCGTGCTCATCTCGCGGCTCCTCCAGCACTTCTCCTCCCCCACATCCGTGCTCAAGGCCGAGGCCGCCGCGCTCGCCGCCGTCAAAGGCATCGGCCCCCAACGCGCCGCCTCCATCGCCCGCAACCGCGCCGCCAACCTCCAGGCCGCCAAAGACGAAGCCCGTCGCGCCGCCGACGCCGGCGTCACCCTCCTGCCCATCCACTCCCCGCTCTACCCGCCCCTGCTCGCCACCATCGCCGACCCGCCCCCCATCCTCTACGTCCGAGGCGAACTCCGCCCGCTCGACGCCGACCGCTACCCCATCGCCCTGGTCGGCTCCCGCGCCTGCTCCGCGTACGGCCGCGAACAGGCCGAACGCTTCGCCGGCCAGCTCGCCTCCGCCGGCATCACCGTCATCTCCGGCGGCGCCCGAGGCATCGACTCCGCCGCCCACCTCGCCGCCATGCGCTGCGCCGGCCGCACCATCGCCGTCCTCGGCTGCGGCCTCCAGCACATCTACCCGCGCGAGAACGCCGAGCTGTTCGACCAGATCGCCCAGCCCGCCGCCGCCCGCGGAGCCATCGTCAGCGAACTGCCCATGGCGACCGCGCCGACCGCTGAGAACTTCCCCGCCCGCAACCGCATCATCTCCGGCCTCGCCCTGGGCACCCTGGTCATCGAGGCCGGCAAAGGCTCCGGCTCCCTGATCACCGCCCGCCTCGCCGCTGAGGATCACGGCCGCGAAGTCTTCGCCGTCCCCGGCCGGGTCGACTCCGCCGCCTCGGAAGGCACGCACGAGCTCATCAAGTCCGGCGGTGCCGCCCTGGTCACCTCCCCAGCCGACGTCATCGCCGGGCTCGAATCCGCCGCGCGGCACCTCCACGCCGGCTCCCATGCCGCCCGCTTTGGCCCCCCGCCGCCTTCGGACCTGTTCTCCGCCTCCACCCTCTCAGCCGATCAGCATCCGCCCGCCCCCGACTCCCCCCCAGCCCACCTCACCCCCACGCAGGTCCAGATCTACGCCGCACTGAAGGACGAAGGCACCTTCGATGATCTGGTGGCTCACACCGGCCTCCCACCCGGCCAACTCCGCTCCGACCTCACCCTGCTAGAACTCCAACGGCTCGTCATTCGACGCGGCTCGGCTTACGCCCGCCGCCCGGCCTCCCCCCCCTCTTCCGGTTCCGGCCGCCCCTGACCCCGTCTGCCTGCTGGCCGGAACGACCTTTCTCCGAACCCAATCCCACCCACCGGTCGTAGCACCGCCACAGGTCACCCACAACGTCTGGGGGTCGATCTGTAAGGTGTTCACACGTACCGTACTTTTTTATAAAAACCGAAATCTTCTCCTTGCCGATTGGTCGATGATTGGGTAGTATCAACCGAACAGATTATCGTGTTGGTGGTTCGCACGGGCATGCTGGCCATCACCGATCACCCTCTTCCTCCTGACGACAGCTTGTCCAGATGCCCGTCTCTCGTGCAGCAGTGCAGCGTCGAGACTGCCTTTGGTTCGCCGGGTTTGTGCTCCAGCCGCGCGTCGGCTTCAGCGGGGTTCATGCAGCCAAGCCCTCATCGTTGGTCATCGCTCGAAGCCGTCCCGTGTCCTCGACCCATTGCGGTCCTGCCACCGGTCTTTCCGCTTCCTGGTCGCCCCAACACCGTCGCTTCGCCCCATCAGCCCGTTCCCACCGCCCATTCCCTCCGCCCCATGCCCGCCGCCCCATGCCCGCCGCCCTGAACATCCTGCTCCGCTCGCTGGCCGAGCACGCCGCAGGGCTTCGCCACCTTCTGGCGACCGGCGATGGTCAGGACGGCTCCCCCCTCTGTCTGGTGGGTCCCGGCGGCGAGTACGAACGGGCCTTCTTGGGCAGCCCCACCGGCGGCCTGCTGGTCGAAGCCTTCACCGCAGCCACCGCCCCGGCTCCCGTCCGCCCCGCCAACCGGGCCGACCGCCACGCCGACCCTTCCAGCCCCGCCCGCCCGCTCGACAGCCGATCTGCCGCCATGCGCCGCCGCGTCCACAGCTTGGTCCTCCGCATGATCGGCATCGCATCGGTCACGCAGGCCTCCGCCAGCCGCGGCTCAGTGCCGTCGCCCCTTCCCGCTGCTGACGTGGGCCCCCTCTTCCTCACCGCCGCCCCCAAGCCCCAGCACGCCGCCCTCGCCGCTCACGTTGCCGCCCTGGCCGCCAGCGAGTCCATGCTCGATCAGCAGGCCCAGTGCCTGGAACGGACCCAGGCCCTGCTGGCCAAACTGCTCCACGTCGCCAACACCGCGCCCGCAGCGGGTGCTGCAGGCCGTGTCATCCGCCGTCGCGGTCCTCGGCCGGCCCAGCCCGTCGATGTCGTCCGTACGCCATCTTCACCGTTCCCGAGCCCCTCAAACGTCCCGGCCTCGGTTCCGCCTCCGCCGCCCGGCGGCGGGGCAACGCCGTCGCCCGCCCACCGCACAAACCCACACGCAGGCCGAGACTTCCCGTCTTCGGCCGTTCCGGAGAAGGCACACCATGAACCTGACCCCCAAGCAGCTCCGCATTCTCTCCCTGATCCGCGACTGGCGAGTCCGGCACGGCTATTCGCCGACGATGCAGGAACTCGCCGACGAGATCGGCGTCAGCAAGGTCACGGTCTTCGAACACGTCGAAGCCCTGATCAAGAAGGGAGCACTGGTCCGCGAGGCGAACAAGGCTCGCTCTTTGTCGATCGCTGAGGGCATCGCCGTTCCCGACGAAGCCCGGCCCCTTCGCTTCCCCCTGGTCGGCAAGATCGCCGCCGGCTACCCCATCGAGAAAGTCGCCGAGCAGGATGAACTCGACATCATCGCCCTGCTCGGCCCCCGCTCCACCAACAAGCAGGCCACCACCTTCGCGTTGAAGGTTCAAGGCGACAGCATGAAGGAAGAGGGCATCATGGACGGCGACTTCGTTCTTGTTGAACGCAGCGACACCGCCGCCAACGGCGACCGCGTCGTCGCCCTCCTCCCCGACGGCCAGACCACCCTCAAGACCTTCTACCGCGAAGCCGACCACATCCGCCTCCAGCCCGCCAACCCCTCCTTCGCCCCCATCATCGTCCGCGATTGCCGCGTCCAGGGCATCGTCCGGGGCATTGTCCGCAAGTACTGATCGCCCCGGGCCAACTCGCACCCGACAACACGCACCTCATCAATAAAAAGACCCCTCCGATCATCTCCGGAGGGGTCTTTTTCATGGCTCATCCGGCCGCAGCCGCGGCGTGTCTTACCCGTCGCCCCGACCGAGCGCTCACTTCGACGTGTGAGGCCCGCCCTCCGACACCCGCCGCTGATACCGCCGGCCGGTCCGGTGCTGCACTTCGCTCGGCGCCGCCGCCAGCAAGCCCGCCTCCACCGCGATGCGGGCCAGTTCCACGCGGTTTCGCACGCCCAGCTTGGCGCCCAGCGCCAATCGGTGCGCTTCGATCGTCTTCCGGCTGCGGTACAGAGCCTCGGCGATCTGCGCCGTGGTCAGCCCCTGCGCGATCATGCTCAGGATCTGCAATTCGCGAGGCGTCAGAATCCCCAACTTGCCATGGTCCACCGCCTTGGCGTCCACCCGCTCGTATTCCGGCCGCTCAGGACGCTTGACGTCCACCGCCTGCTGACCGCGACCGGTCAGCAGCACCACCGGACGCCCGTGCGGGTCCGTCGTCGGCCGCATCACCGTGCGAATCCGAACGCCGCGCCAGATCTCATGCAGCACCACCACACGCCCCGTCCGCAACGCCCGCTGAACGAGCTCCAGCCGCTCGGCCGCCACATCCGCCGGCATCAGATCGCCCAGCTTCTTTCCCACCACCGCCGCCCCCGCCAGCCCCTCAGCCCACCACGCCGCCCAACCGCCCGCCCACAGCACCTCCCCTTCTCCTGACACCACTGCAAGGTCCGCTCCCGAGTCTTCCAGCAAGGCTGCCCACAATGCGTTCATAGCGACAGGGGCGGGTGTAGATTCGATAACTCCGTTCACTGCGGGCTCCTGATGCCCCGCCCCGTCGTCGTTCCCCACGCTCCCTGTTCTCGCCCTCCCGCTGCATCTGTTCCCCCGTCTTCCATCGTCTCCCCCCGCATCAATCGCCGACGTGCCGTGAACGGACCAACCGAACCCAAGCCCGCTGGCACCATATGCCAACGCCGCAGCTGAACACATCGAAACGTCGTCTCGCCCCTGCTCCTGCGAAGAATACGACCATGCACCGTCCACGCTGATCAGAAAACGTACGGAAGCAGGGAAATAAGTACTTCCACGCACAACTCAAGCGTGACCACCTCGCATCGGGGCGGATCGATTTGAACAAATCGCTGGATCGCGGACTGTTACGGTGTCATGTAACACCCGCCACCAACCCTCCGACGCACACCCCAGCCACCCTCACCGCAACTGCGGCGGACACCGATTCTTCGCGCTGCCGCGTCACAGCCCCAGCAGCAACCGCTCCGGCCGCTCCAGACCGTTCTTGATCGCCACCAGGAACTGCACCGCGTCCGACCCATCCAGCAGCCGGTGGTCGTAGCTCAGCGCCAGGTACATCATCGGCCGCAGCGCAATCTGCCCGGGCTTATCCGGGTCTTCCACCGGACGGTTCTTGATCGCGTGCATGCCCAGAATGGCGCTCTGCGGCGAGTTGAGGATCGGCGTGGAGATCAGCGAGCCGAACACCCCGCCGTTGGTGATCGTGAACGTGCCGCCCTGCAGATCGTCCAGCGTCAGCTTGCCGTCGCGGGCCTTGGTCGCCAGCTCCTTGATGCCCGACTCGATCCCCGCGAAGCTCAGCGCTGCGCAGTTCCGCAGCACCGGCACCGTCAGGCCCTTGGGCGTGCTCACCGCCACAGCAATGTTCACCGCCTCGTGGTGCTCCACTTCCAGCCCGCCCGAAGCACCCTTGACGATCTGGCTGTTCACCGCCGGGAACTGCTTGAGCGCCACCGTCGCCGCCCGCACGAAGAACGACATGAAGCCCAGCCCCACCGCGTTCTTCTTCTCAAACTCTTCCTTGTACCGCTTGCGCATCTCCATCACCGCCGTCATGTCCACCTCGTTGAAGGTGGTCAGCATGGCCGCCGTGTGCTGCGCCTCCACCAGCCGCTGCGCGATTCGCTGCCGCAGGGGCGTCATCGGCGTCCGCTTCACCCCGCCCACCGCCGCCGGTGCTGCGACAGCCGCCGGGGCCGCAGCCGCCCGGGGGGGCGTCGCAACCGCCACCGCCGTCCCGCCGCCCTTGCCCGCCACCGCCTCCAGCACATCCTGCTCACGCACCCGCCCGCCCGGCCCCGTCCCCGCCACCTTGGCCAGGTCCACCCCGTGCTCATCGGCCAGCTTCTTGGCCAAGGGGGTCGCCCGCACATCCGCCCCGTTGGCTGCGTGCCCGTTGCTCGCCGGCGCCGCCGCGGCAGGAGCAGCCGCCACCGCCGCGGGCGCAGCAGGCGTTGCCGCCGGTGCACTGGCCGCGGCACTCGCGCTCTCGTCCACCGTCCCCACGCTCGAACCCACCTCCACCGTCTGCCCCACCGCCGCCCCATGGCTCAGCCGCCCGGCCGCCGGAGCGGTGATCTCCGCGGTGATCTTGTCGGTCTCCAGATCCATCACCACTTCGTCGCGCTTGACCATCGCCCCGTCCGGCTTGTGCCACTTGGCCACAACGCCCGTCCGCACCGACTCGCCCATTTCCGGAATCACGATCTTCACCGCCATGGCCATGCGCTCCAACCCCCCTCGGGTTGTCACCCGCCGCCCCGCTCGGTCACTTCTCCCCCAGTGTAGCGATCGCCCCCGCCGACCACGCGCGGGCCAGCCCCACCACCTGCTCATGGCTCTCCGCGATCCACCCCGCGCCCGCCTCCCGCAGCACATCCGCCCACTCACCCCGCCCCCGCAGGTGCGATCCCCCCAGAAACCCCACCACCCGCATCCCCGCCCCCGACGCCGCCCGCACCCCCAAGGGCGTGTCCTCCACCGCCATGCACGCCCGTGCCGCCACCCCCAGCCCGCCCGCCGCCTTCAGATACACATCCGGCGCCGGCTTCGGCTGGGGCACTTCCGCCCCGGAATGCAGCCGCCCTTCCCACCACCCACGCCCCGCCGGCCCCTCCCCCGCGTCCATCAGCCCCGTCAGCCCCAGCGTGAACCGCATGTACTCCGGCCCGCTGTTGCTCGCCACCGCCACCGCCAGCCCCGCGCTCGCCAGCCCTCGCACCGCCTCCCCCGCCCCAGCCACCATCGCCAGCCGCCCCGGAAAGTGCTCTCGCACCCGCCGGTCCAGCTCGGCCCCAAACTCCGCCGGCAACTCCCGCCCCGTCTCCGCCAGCACAATCCGCCGCACCCCCGTCACCCCGTGCCCCAGGAACTTCCGCCCGCACGCCTCCGGCGAGATGTCATACCCCCACGCCGACAGCGCACCGGCCACCAATTCGTCGCTCAGGTGCTCCGAGTCGATCAGCACGCCATCCAGGTCAAACACCACCGCCCGTAGCGCCGGCCACTGGTCCGCCATGGAATCACCACCTGACGCCACGCCGGCGCTCCTCGTTCACCCACACACCGCGCCCGCGCTCCGCCTTACACCAGCAGGCTCGCCGGCTTCTCCAGCATCTCCTTCACCGTCGCCAGATACGCCGCCGCCATGGCGCCGTCGATGATCCGGTGGTCGCTGCTCATGGTCATCTGCATCTCATGCCCGACCACGATCTCGTCCTTCCCGTTCACCGTCCGCACCACCGGCTTCTTCACCGCAGCGCCCACCGCGAGGATCGCCGCGTTGGGCGGGTTGATGATCGCCGTGAAGTGCTCCACGCCGAACATGCCCAGGTTGCTGATGGTGAAGGTGCTGTCGGACATGTCCTCCACGCTCAGGCCCTTGCTGCGGGCCTTGTCGGCCAGCGCCTTGGTCTCGCCGGAGATCTGCCGCAGGCCCTTGCCATCCGCGTTGCGGATCGTCGCCACCACCAGCCCGCCGCCCTTCTCCATCGGCAGGCTCACCGCCACGCCCACGTTCACCGTGTCCAGCAGCTCGATGGCCTCGGCGCCCTTGGCCCCGCTCCAGCGGCTGTTGATGTGCGGGTGCTGGTGCATCGCCAGGGCGCACGCCCGCACGATGAAGTCGTTCACCGACAGCTTCACGCCCTGCCCGGCCAGCTGCTCGTTCAGTTGCCCGCGCAGCCCCAGCAGCGTGTCCATCGCCACCGCCACCGTCACCTGATAGTGCGGGATCGTCGTCTTGCTCTCCACCAGCCGCGTCGCGATCGTCCGCCGCATGGTGCTCAGGCTCACCGTCTGCCGCTTCAGCCCGCCCACCACCGGCATCGGCGCCGGAGCCGGCCGGCTTGCTGCAACCGGGGTCGCGGCAGGTGCCGGAGCGGCCGAAGCCGCCCGCGCCGCCGCCACCGTCGCGCCGCCCGAGGCCAGCACAGCCTCCACGTCACGACGCGTGATGCGGCCCGACGGGCCCGTGCCCGTCACGCTGCTCAGGTCCACCCCGCTGTCCGCCGCAATCTTCCGCGCCAGGGGCGACGCGAACACCCGCTCGCTGCTCTGCCCGCCGCCCATCGTCGCCGTCGCCGTGGCGCCCGCGCTGTGCACGCCGTTGGCGCTCCCGCCGGCGGTCGCCGCCGCCGGCTCAGCCTTCTTCCCGCCCGCCGCCCCTGCTGCCGCCGGCGCATCGGTCCCGCCCTCCCACCGCAGAATCACCGTCCCCACCGGCGAGGCTTGGCCTTCCTTCACCGCCAGTTCACCCACCACCCCGTCCTCAAACGTCTGCAGCTCCATGGTGGCTTTGTCGGTCTCAATGTCCGCGATCACATCGCCGGACTTGACCTTCTGGCCCTGCTTCACGTGCCACTTCACAATCGTGCCCACTTCCATGGTGTCCGAAAGCCGGGGCATCGTCAGGTTCTTCGCCATCGCCGCGCTCCAATCCCCCCCGGGTTCCGCCCCACCCCGTGCCGCCCGCCGCCGCCGATCATCACCCCCGCCCCGGCCGTGCCTACAGCCGGTGCAACGCCGCCTTCACCGCCGTGATGATCTTCCCCTTGTGCGGCAGATACTCCGCCTCCAGGTTCTTCGCATACGGCGTCGGCACATCATCGCTGTTCACCCGCAGCGGCTGGTGGTCCAGGTAGTCAAAGCCCTTCTCCACCACCTGCGCAATCACCTCGCTGGCCACGCTGGCAAACGGCCAGCTCTGGTCCACCACCACAATCCGGTTCGTCTTCTTCAAACTCCGGATGATGCTCTCGGTGTCCAGCGGACGCACCGTCCGCATGTCCAGCACGTCGCAGGTGATCCCGTCCTTCTCCAGCTCCTTCACCGCCTCAAGGCAGAAGTTCACCGGCCGGCCGAACGACACCAGCGTGCAGTCCGTCCCCTCGCTCCGCAACGCCGCCTGCCCGAACGGGATGTAGTACTCCTCCGCCGGCACGTGCCCCTTGTCGCTGAGCATCCGCTCAGACTCAAGGAAGAACACCGGGTCATCATCCACGATCGACGTCTTCATCAACCCCTTGGCGTCGTACGGACAGCTCGGAATCGCGATCTTCAGCCCCGGCACGTTGCTGTACAGCGCCTCCACGCACCAGCTGTGCGTGCTGCCCAGCTGCCCGCCCGCCCCATTGTTCCCCCGGAACACCACCGGACAGCCCCACTGCCCGCCGCTCATATACAGCATCTTCGGCACGTTGTTCAGCAACTGGTCCGCCGCCACCAGGCTGAACGACCACGACATGAACTCGATGATCGGCCGCAGCCCGTACATCGCCGCGCCCACCGCCAAGCCCGCAAACCCGTTCTCGCTGATCGGCGAGTCGATGATCCGCGACGGCCCGAACTCCTCCAGCATCCCCTGGCTGACCTTGTACGCGCCGCTGTAGTACGCGACCTCCTCACCCATGAGGAACACGCGGTCGTCGCGCCGCATCTCTTCGCTCATCGCCTCGCGCAGGGCCTCGCGGAACTGCAACTGGCGGTCCCCCTCGCGGCTCGGGAGGGGCTTGAACAAGTCGCTGCGAAGCGTGCCGGTGACCATCGGAGTGATACCTTCCAAAGTGCGAACACATCAACGTGGACAGGGAACCGCCATGATAGCGGGGGCAGCCGCGCCCTGCACCGCCCCTCTCCCCTGCACGGGGCCCCAGAACCCCAATCCCCGCCCGCCACCCCCCACAAAATCGCATATGCACGCAAACCGCCCCCCCCC
>Ga0068872_10001639_pt1 | contig 17938 bp, 15 predicted proteins | sample NOAtaG_7_FD_66441 | JGI IMG/M metagenome (GOLD analysis project Ga0068872, IMG submission 66441) | Freshwater lake microbial communities from Lake Erie, under a cyanobacterial bloom - NOAA_Erie_Diel1S_2200h metaG | ecosystem: Environmental > Aquatic > Freshwater > Lake | place: USA: Ohio, Lake...
TCTCAATGTCCATGAGGGACCAAATGGTATTAGTAAGCGCGTTAATCAATCTCTCGATCTGGGTACAATCAATAGCATCGAACCAGGCTACTATGAACCTCAATGGGGTGGTATTCGCTTAGAAAATCTCTATTTTGTGAAAGAAGTAGCGCAAGAATTAGACAGTTCTCAGGAGCCAAATCCTAGTAAAACCACTTGGTACGAGTTTGAATCCTTAACCTATATTCCCTTTGACAATAAACTGATCGATCGTAGCAAGCTCAATCCTCAACAAATCTCATGGCTGGAAAGCTACTATGCGGCTGTAGTGCAGAAATTATCTCCTTTACTTACAGAAGAAGAAAACGTTTGGTTAAACCAAGCTTGTAGCTACTGCTGACTCGTAAACTAGCACACCAAATCTGGATAAAGTTAGAATCAGTCAGATACTATAATTAGGGTTGAAAATCTGAGTAAACGCTATTTAACTGGACATCAGCGCCAGGGGCGTTATGAGACTTTGCGGGATGCAATCGCTAATTGGGAAAGGTCATTATTTAAGACTTATTTGCTATTTCATAAACTTTTATAGTCTCAGAGGCACATTTTGACCAGCTAAATTGTTTGGCGCGATCTATACCTTTTTTGGATAACTGATTTCTGAGCTTTGAGTTATTAATTAGGTTTAGAATTGCTTGGCAAAGATCATCTCTACTAGAGGGATTAATCATAAGCCCTGCTTTACCAACAACTTCGGGTAACGAGCTAGTGTTAGAGGTGATTACGGGAGTTCCGCATTGCATGGCTTCGAGGGGTGGCAAGCCAAAGCCTTCATAAAGAGAAGGATAGACAAAGGCTAATGCGCCGCTATAGATCGCACTAAGGTCATGATCGGGGATATATCCTGTAAAAATCACATGACTTTTTAAAAGGGGATTATTTTGAACGGTTTGAAAGATGTTGTTATTCTTCCAGCCGCTAACGCCAACAAGAACAAGATTGGCTTCTAGGCTAGGATCTTGGGCAAGGAGTTGGGCAAAGCATTGTAAAAGGAAGTTAAGGTTTTTTCGAGGTTCTAGTGTGCAGAGACTTAATAGATAGGGTTGTGCAGGAATTTGATATTGTTTGAGTTTTTGGGAAATTACTTCTGAATCTGTGATGGGATAGAAATTTTCGCTGGCGGCAAGAGGTGTTACAAAAACTCGATCTGGGTTCATGCCTGTATAGTTGCAAAAATCCTGTTTGGTATTTTCGGAAATACAGGTAATCCAATCTTGATGGCGATCGATGCTGTTAATAATTGATTTAAATCTTGAGCGACTATTTTGAGTAAAGTTGTGGGGGGTGAGGATGGGTAAGAGATCGTAAATGGTTAAAACTCGCTGTAAGTTTTGGGTAATAGTGCGATCGGGTATTGGATAAAAGGGGGAGTGATAAATATTAAACTTTCGAGGGCTAAATGTGGGTTTTACATCTAGCTTACCCACCAATTGAAAAGGGACTTGAATTGATAAGCTGGGTTTGTAGAATATTGGGTATTTGCTGAGCGAAACTTGAATTAACTTGCGTTGCAGTTGAATGGCTGATGTGTATGTTGGAGTTAAGTTGAGGCGACTGATAAAACAAGGATCAAAAAGGATTTTTTTTTCTAAGGTTTGATTTTGTAAATAAAGAGATGTGCTGATATTTTCCCAAATGCTACTAATTTGATTAAAGGGAATAGCTGTGGTCTCGATTTCTGATGATTTGATCAGCTCTAAGAATAGAGACTCAACAACACGATACACTCCTGTCTTTGCTTTAGGATTAATAAATCCTTGTCCTAAAGTGGAAATATCGTAGGCAACTTTAAGCATAATTTATTTGTGTTCAATTATTTTTTTGTAAATTTCTACAGTTTCATTTGCACATTTTCCCCAACTAAATTGCTTAGCTCTTAATATTGATTTTTGGCTTAAAGACTCTTGTAGAGATGTATTAGTGAGGATGTCTAACATTGCTTGTTTTAACTGATTTTGATTTTGTGGGTCAACAAGAATACCTGAATCTCCAACCACTTCGGGTAAAGATGTAACGCTAGATGAAATAACTGGGGTTCCACATTGCATGGCTTCGAGAATTGGCAAACCAAATCCTTCATAGAGAGATGGAAATACAAAGGCAGTAGCACCACTGTAAATAGCACTGAGATCTTGATCTGGGACATAGCCAGTTAAGATAATGCGTGATTTATATTTGGCTATCTGTTGAAGGGCTTTTTCTATGTCTGGACGTTTATATCGTGTTGTCCCAATTAGAACTAAATTAATTTCTAGACTAGGATCTTCTGAGATTAAATCAACAAAAGTATTGATTAGATGGGGAATATTTTTACGTGGATCTAGATGGCTAGCGAGACAAAGAAAATATGGAGTATTTGTGATTTGATATTTTTGATTTATATTGTTGATAATTTCTCGATTTGTTACAGGATAAAAGTTTTGATCTGCGGCGAGATAGGTTACAAATGTGCGATCGCGATGCATTCCTGTATATTCACAAAACTCTTGACGAGTATACTCAGAAATACAGACAACCCAATCTGTTTCGGGATTGATACTTTTTAGGATTTCTTGGGTATAGAGGGTGAGGGGAGGGGTGACAAACTCAGGCTTTTTAATAGGAATTAGGTCATAGATTGTAATTAGTCTTGGTATATTTCCTGTAAGGTTTCTAGGAGGTAATTTATAATATGTTGAATGGATTAGATCGTATTTCTTGTCATCAAATATCTGCTGATTATCATAGTCCGTTAAGGATGTGAGTTTTAATATTTTAAAGAATCCTCTTACTAAAACAGATTGCCATGAGTATCTAGGTAAACTTTGAAAGTTTTTGGAATAGTAGGTTGAAAGACATAACTTATAAAACCAATCTAGATAAAACTTGCTTTTAAAGCTATTGGCAAATTTGCAAGAGTCTTTTTGAGGAAATTGATTGTAATATAGTTGACAGTTAACTGATGAGAAGGCAGGTGTATCTGTACATAAACTTGTTAAAAATATGTCTATATTTTGGTCTTTTATGAGTTCTAATAAAAGCTCTTCAGTTAGTCGATAAACACCAACTTTGTTGTCAGAGTAACTAAAGAATTTCCCTAAAAAAGTTATGTCATAGGCTACTTTAATCTTCATGTTTATCTATTTCTCTAATATGTGTTGATAGATTGCGATCGTTTCTGCTGCACATTTTTCCCAACTAAAGTTTTGAGATTGCTGTAGTGCTTGCTTACTTAACTGTTGACACAAATTTGGATCGTTAAGTAATTTGGTCATGGCTTGACATAGTTGTGATTCATCAGTTGCATTTACCATAATTCCTGCGTCACCAACTACTTCGGGCAAGGAACTATTGTTAGATGTAATTACAGGAAGTCCACATTGCATTGCCTCTAAAGGTGGTAATCCAAAACCTTCGTATAAAGAAGGATAAACAAAAAAGCTTGCTCCACTATAAATACTACTTAGATCTTTGTCGTCTATGAATCCAGTGAATATTACTTTATCTTTTAAGCTAGAGTGACTATCTGCTGTCTGAAAGATTTCTTCATAAAGCCATCCTTTTGAACCTGCTAAGACTAGATAAACATCATCGTATTTATTCTCTAGTAATATTTTAAAAAAACATCTAATAAGATGTGCTGTATTTTTTCGAGGCTCAAGAGTTGATAGACCCAATATATATCTTCCTTGAGGGATATTATATTTATCAAGAGTCTCTTGGATTTTATTAGTATTACTTTCTTTATAAAAATTGTTTGATGCTCCGAGATGAGTTACAAAAACTCTTTCTTCAGGCATACCAGTTAATTTGCAAAAGTCTTTTTTAGTTGAATGCGAAATACATATTACCCAGTCTTTGTGAATATCAATTCTTGACAGTATTTTTTGAAATAAAGTCTGCATTTCTCTCACAAAATAATTTGGCATTAACACAGGTATCAAATCATAAATAGTGATTATTTTATGATTAGCTCTAATATTAAATTCATTCAGATTTGGAAATGGGAAAAAACAAGAGTGATATATATCAAAAGATTTATTGACTTTTTTTCTGATAGTCACATTAGATAATATATTCAAAAATATTGATTTTATCTTTCTTATTATTTTACTTGTAACTCTATTAGATTTACTACTATGTATACTCTTTAATGTACCTAAATAAATTCTCCTAAATACTAAATGCCAAAGCTCAAGATTTTTGACTTTCCAATTTATTCCATTACTCTTTAAATATATCTCAGTTAAGACTGCTTCATACAAGCTTACACAAGAAGTAAAATAAATTTCCATCTCTCCTACATCTTGTATTTTTTCAAGTGTATTATAAATAGCCCTAAATATGCCAGTTTTAGTATGTTGTTGATAATTACCTAAACCTAAATTAGATATTTCATATAAGACTTTAATTCTTTTATTCATTTTTGGATTTTTTTTGTTTAATAAATTTATTGACGGTTAACTTAGCGATATACGGTATTAAAGGGAAAAATGATTTTATTAGACTAGGATGTAGCCCATATCTTTGTATAGTAAACCTCAAGGAAGAAAAGAATTGTCTCATGCGTCTTCTATATAAAATACTAGCAATCGTTTGAAAGTAAAATGTAAAATCTAGCGGTATCTCCTGATGGAACTTTGAGCGAGAAATACTAAAACTTTCGTTCACTATAGACACGAAGCAATTAAATATATGATCAACATTTGTATCTGTAATTTCTATAATGTGATCTGTAGGCAATCCATGATATCTATGATCGTATATAAAAGAAGCATACATAGATTTATCGGCTTTGAGTAGTTGAATCATCGGGAGTTTTTTTGCCCAGCTTGAAGTTGTAAGCCATGAAATACCACTAGAACATCCTATTAGTAGTGAACAATATTTGGTGAGCTCAGCATTTTCTCGAAATGATAAATTACTAGCATCAATAATATTGATATATTGGATACTCTGGGGAATTGATATATTTGATGACATTAAAATTTTCCAGTCAGGTAAATTTTTAGCTATTTTCTGAGCTAATTCAATGGCAAATTCTTCTGTTACAAAAGACTGCTCACTTTTTGCTGAACATTCAAATAAAACAACTTTTTCGTTATTTATCAAGTTATTAGTTTGGGCAAAATCATAAACATTGTTAATCTCTTCCTGATTAAGATAAATAACAGGAGTTACTCCGACAGTGATAGGTTTGCCATAAAACCTCAAAATTGACGACCTCAAAGTTCCATCGTAAGTTCTAAAGTTATCTGGGTCGTGACATATTTGGGTTAAAAATATTTGATCAAAATCCCCATTTTTGTATTTTTCAGTCGCAATTTTTTGGAATTCGTACCATTTCGGAAACACATCATCTCTATTTCTTAAGGGTATTTCCCAAACTTCATCAACATGGGGGTTACCAATAAGAACAGAACTATATATAGAGCCGATCGCCCAAGTTAAATGACTATCTGGGTAATCAGTCTTGATTTGTTTTGCAAGTGTCGTTGCATATAGACAGTCTCCAAAAGAAGCCAAATGTCCAAGTAAAATTCTTTGTGGTTTGCTTGTTGAAGTTGGGCTGTCTTGAGTTGGATTCATATTAAGATATCTTTTAGATGGATTTTTACTGCTATTGACGTTGCTCGTTAAATAACTAGAAATTATAATTGTTTGGCATAGCTTGAGAGTCATACATTATCTGTGCTAGTTCTTTTAGCGAGATTTTAGGCTGCCAATGTAGTGATTTTATCTTTTGAGGGTTTGAAACTAATCGCTTGTATTCAGATTGAAATCCTTCTTTTAAAATTACATAATCTTGCCAATTTTTATCGACTAGCTTAAAGCATTCTTCTAGCCAATCTTGAATAGAATAAGTTATGCCAGAGCCTATAATGGCTTCGTATATATTATCTTGCTGTACTAAGGTGAAGATAGCTTTTGCCACATCTCCTGCAAATGTCCATTCTTTCTCGACTGAAATATCTCCTAATTCAAGTTTATCTTGTTCTCCTAAATCAATGTTTTTGACAGATTGGATAATCATTTGACTAATATGATTGGGTTTTCTTAGAGGGCTTTCATGATGGAATAGGTAACCAACATAAACTTTTAATCCTAGCGATCGATAATAGCGGGCAGCATAGACTGATTGGATTCTAGATATGGCATAGGGACTTGTTGCTTCAAAAATATTTCCTTCGGCAATAGGCAAGCCTTCGTTTTTAAACTGTAAACCACTTCCAGTAATAAATACTTTTGTCGTTGGACTATATTTATAGGCTGCCTCTAAAATGTTAAGCGTTCCTGTGGCAATAGTTTGATGATTCTCAAAAAGAGCGCTATGACGAGTTGTGGAGTTAGCTGCTAGATGGAAAATATATGTAGGATTGTATCTGTGGATAAGTTGTTCAACTTCTCTATAGTTTGAGACATCAGCTTTATAAGAGCTAGAGGAACGAGATACGGAGATACATTCTATTCCCTGTTCTCTACACATGTGAGAAAGATAAAATCCATCTTGTCCATTAGCTCCAAAAATTAGTGCTTTCATAGACTATTTTTTTGAAAAACTAGTGTGGCGAAAGTGTAGTTGTATTTATCAACATAAACAAAATCAGGATTGGGACACTCCCAATTTGGTTCATCAACAAGTGAACAGCCTACTAAAAGAGGAAGAATTCTTTCTCTTAAATCTTTTTGAGTGTATAGACGATAGTCTTCTAGAGGAATAGAGTCGCCAAATTGATATCGATCATCATAATCAAAGGTTAAAATTGCTACACCTCCAACATCCAGTAATTCTACAATCTGAGTGATGAATAGTTCGTCATTCCTAATATGTTCTAAGACAGAAGTGGAGAATATAACGTTATAGCTTTCCTTTACTGTGGAGTAGTTGTGAAAAAAAGTAGATAGATCATAGTTAATGACAGGATCAACTTCCTCAATTTTGTAGTTTAGTTTTTTCAGGCTGATTGCTGCGGTGTCCTCAAAGCTCCCAATACATAACATTTTAGGATTATCTATTTGAGAAGTAAATTTTTCGACAGTATCCAACACAAAAGCTTGCTGAATATTAGCTTCAGGTATCTTACGTTCAATTACTTCAGGAGCTAATTCTTTTAATTTGTCAATAACATCTTTGTATTGCTCACGCGCTGAATTATCTAAAATTCTATTGAATAGAACGATAGTAGGAACGCCTATAGACGTTAATTGATATTTATCAAAACTACAGAATATAGGAATATTCTTTGGGAGCCTATTTAAGACTCTATCTAGAATACGTTCATAGTCCATTAGAAGGTTTTCAGGACTCCATTCGCTGACAAATCTTTGAAGATGTTGTGTTTCCTTATTAATAATTTCTCTTAGAGTTGCTTTTTTCTTTAGCCAGAGCCATTCACCAGAAATCTTACCTTTAAATTTTTTGGAATAAAATAGTCTTTTTAGAATGATATAAATTCTTACTTTAAGCTTCTTAAACTTACCAAGGTTACTATACTCATCTTTACTACGATTGGCAATAAAAATAGTCATATTGTCTTCCATAAATGATTTGTCAGAGGTAATATGTCTAAACATATTACTATCTGTAATTGCTATTGGTCTATCAACCGCAAGAGCATAATCAATTACACTTGACACCCCTCTATTTTTGTGTTCTTCATACAGAAAAACATTAACTGTATTTTGAGCAAGAAATGATAATAGTTGATTGGTATTTAAAAAATCATGACTAATAATTAAATTTATCTTTGGCTTAACTACTAATTGTTTACATCTGTTTATCAGGTCTTCAGAGTCTAAACTAGCAAAGTCACCAACTGGAATATGTAGTCGAATTATAGCCTCGTCAAATTCATCTTGCACTGCAATAATTAGTTTTTCAAATCCCTTACCAGCAGTTGCAAAACCAAAGCTACCAATAGTTATAACTGGTGGTACTGGATAGGTATTGACATATTTGGGAACGAGTCTTCCAGTCTTAAAAACAATTGGATTATTTGGAAATAAAGTTGGATCAGGAGCAATATAATAATCAAATAAGTCTTGCTTGATTACATCAACTAATTCCTGTGTAACTTCATGAATAATACCTATTTGTGGAATAGATATTTTTTCTTTTAAGTCTTGATTAAACCAAGAAAGCGTTTGTGGATAGTGATTATAAATGATTAACTTTGGTTGTAACTCATTAATTACATCTAAAAGTTCTTCTCTATTGGAGCATTCTTTATAGATAAATGAATATCTCTTGGAATTTTGAATAGCATTTATTATGTTGATTCCATATTGATACACTCCACATTTCTTATTTTTATGCGAGACAAATAGTATTTTGTCTTTATTATCATCAGTGATTAAATTACTCATGTTTCAATACAAAACTAAAGTTTGACAATTTCAATGTCTGGCAATGGAAATATTAACCCAACCCCTTTATTCAGCATCTCTTGCTCTCGGTGCACAATTTCTTGTTTGAAGTGCCAGGGCAAAACCAAATAATAATCAGGATTCATTGCCCTTGAGTCAGCTTCGCTCACAATTGGAATTTCTGTGCCAATTGTGTAGGCTCCATATTTGTCAGGATTCCTTTCGGCAGCTACCTCAATAATGCGATTGTCGATCCCGCACCACTGCAAAATTGTATTTCCCTTGGTCGATGCACCATAAACATGAATTTTTTTACCTTCCTTCTTAAAGTTTTTTAACAAGGTATTTAATTCTTCTTTATGGACATTAATGCGATCTTGAAAGTTTTTGTAAGGCTTATCTGTATCAAGTTCTAGATCAAATTCTTCCTGACGCAATAACTTGATATTTTGCTGATACTCATCCTTTTTGTAAATGAAGTTATTGGAATGAGTTGCATAACAGCGAATGCTACCCCCATTAATATCATTTAAGGTTGCATTAAAAACCTTCATTCCAGTCTGTTTCAAAATGTATTCGATAATTGCGAGGCTGTAATATTCAAGATGTTCGTGGCAAATCGTATCGTAGGAGTTCATCTTGAGCATGGTTGGCATATAGGACATCTCGAAGATCCAGATGCCATCGGGAGCTAACACTTGCTTGATTGCTTGAACAAATTCAATTGGATTTTCTAAGTCATAAAACATCGCGATTGAAGTGATGATGTCGCATTTATTCTCTTGCAAAACCTTGAGCAACTCATCGGATGGGAATAGATCTTGAAGAACCTTAATGTCACCTTTTACTTCTTGTGCAACATCTGAAGGATCGATACCAAACTTTTTGTATTCTGAGGGATAGCAATTTAGTAATGTTCCATCATTACAGCCAATGTCTAAGACGATGGCACTAGATTTATTTAAGAGTTGTGTGGCATCCTCAGCGATCGCTTTAAGATGATTTCGCATCGTGTTATTCGTCCCCGATCGATACCAATAAGCTGAGTAAAGCACCTCTGGCGGAACAGTATATTCCATTTGCAACAGTCCACAGGCTTTTTCATCGCGCATTGGGTCGCAGCGCACTAGGGATGTTGCAATTTTGCGAGTAGGAGGCATCTCCTTACCAGGTTTTACAAATGAACCTTGCAAATGTTGGTCACCTAAGCTAATAACGCGAGTAAGTGCATGAGAACCACAGACACGGCAGGTTTTGCGATGGACTAGGTGCATTTTGGGTTCTCCTTATTTGTCAACTGCGAAATTGTGGCTTGAAAATGTCGATCAATGCGATCAATACATTTATTACGTTCTAAATTTAGCAGAGCAAGCTGCTTAACAACTATATCTTTTTCAGCGATCGGTACTTTTTCAAATTCATAGACTTTCTCTTGTTCGTGCCAGAGTTTACAGTTTACTTCTGCTAATTGGGAAAAGACTTCTCCAATATTCCCAATAACTTCTGGGACATGGTTTCCATCTTTCTTAAAGACTTTGTTGGCGGAAAACACAAGTTTTTCAATAGGTATCTCCCCTGCAATAGAATCCTCTACAAATTCATTTATCTCTAGCTGTAGTTGCTTTTCTTGAACAGCCAAACTATTCAAACGCTCTGGATCTTCAGAATGCCATTGCTTAAGTTTTACTATCGTTAGCTTATCACAGAGAGAGCCAAGAGTTTCTGCCATTTCTTTCTCCTTACAGTCAATCTTTAGGGACGATTAAATAATTGATTCCATTGACAACCCTATCTATCTTGTAATTAATCCGATCAATAAAATCAACATAATCTTGCCACGATGTATTAAATTCTTCCTGAAATTGATCTTCATATTCAAAAATAATTGGCATTCTAAATCTGTTAATTGTTTCTACTGCACCTTGCAAAGCAAACAAATCGCTACCTTGGATGTCAACCTTGATAAAGCTAATAGGATCAGTTATGTTAAGGCTGTCAATAGTAATAGTTGAGACAGTTCTTCCTTCCTTTGCTTGAGGTGATAGCCCATAGGAACCATAAGAAGCAAACCTTGTAAAATCTGGTATCGGGAAGAACATCTTCTGATTGTCTGTATTGTAAACAGCTTTACAAATCGGAATGATATTTTGAGTGTTCTTAGTAGCAATATTTTTCTCTAGGATACTGAATATAAAATCATCTGCTTCAAAAGAAAAAACCTTCCCTTTTTTTCCAACAAATTCTGAAAAAATAAGGGTCATTTGCCCGAAGTTTGCTCCTATATCTAAAACTGTGGAATCAGAAGAAATATACTCTTTAGCAACTTCTATTATTTCTGGTTCAAATATTTTCCCTTCTTTCATAGTATTTATGACTATATCTGTACAAATTGTTGCTGGCAAGAAGTAATCACCTATAGGAGTCTGATATATGGAAATGTCTTTATAATTGTCTAATGCAATAACTGAATTGTTGATACTAACAAATGATGATTTTAACTCTCCATTGGGAGAGTTTTCTAATGGTTGTGCAATTAAATCAAAGTGATGTTTATCATTTTTTAAACTTTGCCATTCAATCATTAAGGATTCGATGCTTGATATTAATCTTGCACATCCTGACTGTTCAATTATTGACAGGGAATATCCGAAATTTAATATTTCTTGTAGGTAGTCTCGTGGTTTAACTTTACTCCTATGCTCAATATGCCAAGGACTAAATTCAGTAATTATTGTGGGTCTATGAATACTTATTAATTCTTGCATTCCATTCAAAGCAAGAGGTTCATAACCTTCAATATCCATTTTAACTACATTGATTCTATCTTCATTATGTAGGATTTTATCAATTATCATAGATTGGGTAAATTGACCGTTTATTTGGTTATAGCTAGGTGTATCTAGAAACCCGTTAGATCCAAAAGATGTTATTTTAAGTATCTGTTGTGTATTTGAAGCAGCAAAAGGATAGATATGTATATTATTGAATTTATTTTCTAAAGTACTTAAGTAGAGTAGTTGCAGATTTTGCATATTCGGCTCAAATGATATTACTTTTCCCGAACTGCCAACAATACTTGCGGCTAAAAGAGAAAAATAACCAATGTTTGATCCTAGATCTAAAAAGACGCTTTCTGTATCAAGTAGCTTAGTTAAAATATTTGTAACATGGGGTTCGTATTGCTTTAGCTCAATAATAGAATTGCCTATGCCGATATCACTTTTCATTGCATAAATTGAAAATCTAGGAAGATTAACAAGTACTAATTCTTCTGACAATAGCTTCTGTTGATATTCATAACTTTGAGTCAATATCCGATTAATGACTTTAGGATTAACCTTCATTACTTCCCAATGCAATAACTCATCTTCACTGGGTATTCTTCCTAAAAGTTTTTTGTAAATTGAAACAACTTTCTTTTCTGAGGCTGACTTTAGTCGAAGATAAGATAATATTTTCTTTGTATATGCTTTGATTTTACTGTACATATAATTAATTTGAAGATATGTTTTTTGTTGAGCTGACAAAACTAACTTATAGCCTTAATTTCCCATTTGCAATCAGCAAATACACAGCCATAATCCCCCCCTTCGTATATTAAAAACTGTGACCCTGTATCAATTACTGTGATTCTAAGAATATCTTCCTCCCATTCTATAAATTTTACCCTCGGAATACTAATGTAAAACGTAAATAGATACTCTCCTGCTACTAAAAATTTAGGTGGTATTGTAACATTAACATTTAATTTGCCACTTTTAATAGTTGTCATATCCCAAGTATTATTTTCTGTTGTAAATACTCTTCTACCTCTTTGATCTGTTACAAAAAATCCTGCATGGATGTTTGGAACCCATTTATTTAACTTGTAATCTATATCTATTAATATTTTTTCTGTATATGGAAACGAACATGCTGCTTCATATCTTTGATTTAAAGACTGAATTTTAGTTATAAACATTTCTTTGCTTGATTCTTCTTCAATGAATTCCTTATTTAATACTTGAGCAAACAAATTATTAAGATAAATATCAATAACCTTATGGGTATTGCCTGATTCAATAACCTTGCCATGATTTAAAAGGAGCGCACTAGCACATAAATGATTTATTGCTCCTATTTGATGGCTAACTAAAATTACAGTTCTCCCTTCTCGGCTTACATCTCCCATTTTCCCTAAACACTTCTTTTGAAACTGAGAATCGCCGACTGCCAAAACCTCATCCACAATCAAAATCTCAGGCTCTAGGTGTGCCGCCACCGCAAACGCCAACCTCACATACATCCCTGAGGAATAAAACTTAACAGGCGTATCTAAAAATTTCTCAACTTCCGCAAACGCCACAATCTCATCAAACTTACGCACAATTTCGGCACGTTTCATCCCCAAAACCGCACCATTCATAAAAATATTTTCACGCCCAGTTAACTCAGGATGAAACCCCGTCCCCACCTCCAACAACGAACCCACACGCCCCCGTATAACCACCTCACCCGAAGTAGGGCGCACAATCCGCGACAAGATTTTTAATAAAGTACTTTTCCCCGCCCCATTGCGCCCAATAATCCCCACTACCTCGCCCTGATTTACATCAAAGCTGACATCCTTCAAAGCCCAAAAATCCTCAGACTGCGATCGCCCCCATTGCCCACGCAACAACCCCTTAAACCCATCGACCAAATCTTCCCGCAAACTATGGTATGGCTTCGGCGTAGTTGACCGAATCTGATAACACTTACTTAAGTCTTTAACCTGAATTACTGGTTGCGTCATAAATTTTATGCTACCCATATCTTGAGATTAAGTAACATTTTAGATATCCGCTAAGATCTCTAAGAGTTTTTCCTCCGTTAAACCATTCTCTTCAGACTTTTGTCCAACGCGATCGCAAAAATATTGAAAATCCTGAACATTATTTGACAAAATTCCTTGATATTCCTTTCTCGACAAGATCACCTCAACCTCTTCCTGTTCTTCAAAAATTAATATCTCGATTTAAGACATCGTTAATCCCATAAGGGCAAACCTCTGGGAACTCTAAACCTGTTTCTTTAAAAGCATCCGCACAGGCTACCCCATACATTTTATGTAGCCACTCATTTGCTAAATAGCTCCTTAAACTAGGGCTATCCTCTAAATAAAGCAAAATATTCGATCTCTCTCTCCGAATAGTTCCGAGCCAACTCCGTGATCTTTTTTTTGGTTTGTAGTCCCACTTTAGCAAATGATGCACAATCAAACGCAAGCTACTTAACAGGCGATCACGCTCCCGTTTAGACAAATCGCGTACTTCCTCCACCAAATTTTCAATATCTAGCTCATCAAACCGACCCGCCGCGATCAGATCTGCCATCTGTTCCGCCCAGAGTCCATAATCTTGTTCATATAGAGTTGTCATAGTTGAAACCCAAAAATTGCTCTTAATGTTGATAAAACAAACTAAGCAGGTTGAATACCCATAGCCCTCAGTTGTGCTAGCAAACGTTCGGCTCTCTCATATTCTTGATCAGCACGTTGGCTTTCTTGGTCGGCACGTTGGCTTTCTTGCTCAGCACGTTGGCTTTCTTGCTCAGCACGTTGACGCTCTTGCTCAGCACGTTGGCTCTCTTGCTCAGCACGTTGGCTCTCTTGCTCAGCACGTTGACGCTCTTGCTCAGCATATTGATTTAATTCAAGAGTTGTCAGAAATTTTTGACCATCAGGACGATAGATGTCCAGACTATCTTCAGAAATCTTAAATCGAATCTGCAAGCGCGGACTAACCCAATCTTCGATATCTTCGATTACATTCAGTCGATTGTCTTTTTTGTACAATCCATTCAATTCATTGGTTTCAGGATCATAAATGTAGTATTCTTCGACCCCATAGCGATCATAGAACTGCAACTTTTTAGTCATTTCCTTTAATCGATTGCCAGGAGAAAGGATTTCAAATACGACTTGGGGTGCAATATTGTTCTCTCGCCACTGCTGATAAGAACCACGATCGCCTTTAGCTCGACCAAACGCAACCAGCACATCAGGAGCCACCCGAATCTCTGGATGTCCCTCCACGGGATACCACAACAGATCACCCGCCACAAATACATCAGCAGCGTCGGCAAAAATTAATTCCAAATTCTCCTTGATCAGTACAATCCAGCGAAATTGTTGCGTATTATCCGCCATTGGTTGTCCATCACTATCAGGGTAGATAATTTTTTTGTCTGTGCGTATGGGTAAAGTCGTCATCGCTAGAAATCCTACAAGCCCGACAAAGCTAATTTAACATACTGCGCTTAAGCATCGGCTTAGTAAGCCCAAAAACCAAAACAAGCTAATTCGCCCGCTTTGCGGGCGAATTAGCTTGTTTTGGTTTTATTTTGACTACCTACTTAGTCCTAAATATAATCCGCAAAACCTTCTTCCACTGAGCGAAATATCCAAGTTCCGAGACTAAAAACAGCGATCGCGCAGCCCACCGACCAGCCAAATCCCAGCCAGCTAAATGTCGTTTGTCCCGTCACCGCATACCGAAATACATCTAAAAATCCTGCCATGGGGTTGAGATAATACCAAAACAAAAAACGCTTAGGCACGATCTGCACAGAATAAACCACTGGCGATGCATAGAGCCAGACCTGAATTAAAAACGGAATAATATACTGAAAGTCGCGATAACGCACATTGAGCGAAGCTAAGATCATACCTATCCCTGTAGCTAATACCATTGTCACGATCATCACTGGTGGAATTAGCAATAACCCCCAATTTGGACGCATTCCATAAATAAAGGCAAGGGGTAACAACAAAAATAAAGAAACAACAAAATCAATCCATGCGGAACCAACAGCCGCTAAAGGAATGATTAATCGAGGAAAATAAACCTTTGTAATTAGCTGAGCTTCTGTGAGCAAACTGGAACCCGAACGGGTCACGCCTTCGGAAAATAATCCCCATAGAACTAGTGCCGAGTAAACAAAAATAGGATAGGGGACTCCATCGGATGGTATTTTGACCAAATTGCCAAAAATGATGCTAAAAATAGTCATCGACACTAGGGGCTGAATGAGAACCCACGCAATCCCAATCACCGTTTGTTTATAGCGTACCGTGATTCGCCGCAGCATCAGCATGTATAGTAATTCACGATATTCCCAAAACTCCCGAACTCCTTCCCCTAAAGATTTATTTTGCGAGCGGATAACAGTTACTTTAGAAGTCATAAAAAAATCTGATTCTCGGTTAAGTTGCGAAACTTTTAGATTGATAGCACCATGAAAAAATCATTGATTTGCGGTATATCTGGGCAGGATGGAGCTTATCTAGCTTCATTATTATTGCAAAAAGGTCATATTGTATACGGCACTTCTAGGGATGCTGAAGTTTCATCCTTTAAGAATTTAGAAAGGCTAGGAATTAGACATAAAGTGCAATTAGAGTCCATGTCTCTAAACGACTTTCGGAGCGTTTTACAAGTCTTAATGAAAGTGGAACCCGATGAAATTTATAACTTGGCGGGGCAAACTTCCGTGGGGTTATCCTTTGCTCAACCCGTAGAAACCTTAGAAAGTATTGCAACAGGCACTTTAAACCTATTAGAAGCAATTCGTTTTACTAAGGCTCCTATTCGCTTTTATAATGCTGGCTCTAGTGAATGCTTTGGTGAGACAGGAGATAAAGCCGCACATGAATTGACTCCTTTTCGTCCTCGTAGTCCCTATGCAGTAGCTAAAGCTGCTGCATTTTGGGAGGTAGCTAATTATCGAGAAGCCTACAAAATCTTTGCTTGCTCAGGAATTTTGTTTAACCATGATTCCCCCTTGAGACCAGAGCGATTTGTTACCAAAAAAATCATCTCGGCTATTTGTAGAATTGCGAATGGAAGTCCTGAGAAATTAATCCTAGGCAATACTAATATTCAAAGGGATTGGGGCTGGGCGGCGGACTATGTTGAAGCAATGTATCTTATGCTCCAGCAGTCGGAACCAGATGACTATGTAATTGCTACAGGTAAAAGTAATAGTCTTCAGAAATTTGTAGAAACTGGTTTTGATTATTTGGGGATAGAGTCAAGCGATCGCCTTGTGATCGATCAAAGCTTATTTCGTCCTTCAGAAATCATGAGAAGTTGTGGTGATCCACAAAAAGCCAAAGAAAAACTGGGATGGCAGGCGAAGTACGAAATGCAAGATATTATAAAAATGATGATTCAGGCAAAGCAAAATAATGCGAATTGGTGTTAATAGCCTATTTTTAAAACCTCAACAGGTAGGGGGGGCAGAGTTTGTATTGCGAGGATTATTGACTGGTCTAGCACAAACACCTGATGTGGATTTATATGTATATATTAATCAAGACTTAATACAATGGCTTAACGACTTAAATCTAGGTAAATCAGTTAAGGTAGTACCGATTAAAATATGGGGTAATCGCTTTATTAGTGAAGCCTTTCAGTTGCCATATGTGGTTAATCAATTTAATCTTGATGGATTAATTAATACTAATTACTTTACGCCTTGGCGACCATTACTTAAAACAAATTCTGTGACGATCATTTATGACCTTAACTATTTGCATTTTCCAGATTTATTTTCTTGGCAGAAAAAATCATGGTTGTATTGGATGCATCAATTAACTCTAGCTAACGCCAATCATACTGTGACAATTTCTGATTTTGTTAGACAAGATATTAAACAAGCTTACCGATCTAAACGCAATGTTAAAGTTATTTACACTCCGATCTTGTGGGATAGATTAGATAGCCAAGCATGTGATCAGCAAAATATAGTGGTCGATCAAACTTTTCAAGGTAATGAATTAGTTGATCATTGCTTTATTCTTGCGGTTGCCAATCATTATCAACATAAAAATTTAGCAACTTTAGTAAAAGCTTTTGCAAAGATACATGCTTCCTTCAATCAAGTTAAATTAGTTTTAGTAGGGCAGTTGCCAGAATCTCTAGTGGGGATGCGGCGCGATCGCTGTGATGATATTCGTCAATTAGTGAAGGAACTAGGTTTAGAAAGTCGGGTTTATATCACTGGCTATATTAGCGATCGCGAATTGGCTTGGTACTATCACCATGCTTACCTATTTGCATTCCCATCATTATTTGAAGGGTTTGGAATGCCTCCTGTGGAAGCTATGGGAATGGGTTTACCTGTGCTGACAACACGCTGTACCGCTATTCCTGAAGTAACGATGCAGAGAGCCGTTTATGTAGAAAATCCCTTGGATGTGGATGAATGGTGCGATCGCCTCACTGATATGCTCAATCATCGAGATCAGTATCTACCCGATCAATTGCTGATTCAAACAATTCGCCAAACTTATGATCCTGTTGCGATCGCTCAGCAATATCTAGAGCTATTCTAGAGCCTGAGCTAATTTCAAACCAACGCTCAAAATAAGGAAAGACAAACTATGACTTTTACCTTAGATCCATCTAGCGATCGCGTCACACTTCCCGACCATAAGCAACTTCCCGAATCTGATGGTACTTTTGTGAAAAATTTTCAAGAGCATCCGCAAAGTATCTTGCTCACCGATTCGATTGAGCCAATTTTGCGA
>Ga0068872_10001641_pt1 | contig 17936 bp, 12 predicted proteins | sample NOAtaG_7_FD_66441 | JGI IMG/M metagenome (GOLD analysis project Ga0068872, IMG submission 66441) | Freshwater lake microbial communities from Lake Erie, under a cyanobacterial bloom - NOAA_Erie_Diel1S_2200h metaG | ecosystem: Environmental > Aquatic > Freshwater > Lake | place: USA: Ohio, Lake...
CATCACCGAACCGGCGTAGTCTTCCGGGGTCTCGACTTCAACCGCCATCATCGGTTCCAGGATCACCGGGCTGGCCTTGCGGCAGCCGTCCTTGAAGCCCATCGACGCTGCCATCTTGAACGCGTTTTCGTTCGAGTCGACCTCGTGGTAGGAGCCGAAGGTCAGCGACACCTTGACGTCGACGACGGGGTAGCCGGCAAGCACGCCGTTCGGCAGCGTGTCCTCAATGCCCTTCTTGACGGCGGGAATGAACTCGCGCGGAACAACGCCGCCTTTGATCGCGTCGACGAACTCAAAGCCCTTGCCCGGCTCCTGCGGCTCGATCTTCAGCACGACGTGGCCGTACTGGCCCTTGCCGCCGGACTGGCGAACGAACTTGCCTTCGACGTCGCTGACCGGCTTGCGAATGGTCTCGCGGTAAGCCACCTGCGGCTTGCCGACGTTGGCCTCGACGCCGAACTCGCGCTTCATGCGGTCGACGATGATCTCCAGGTGCAATTCGCCCATGCCGGAGATGATGGTCTGGCCGCTCTCTTCGTCGGTTCGCAGACGGAAGCTGGGATCCTCGGCGGCCAGGCGACCGAGCGCAACGCCCATCTTCTCCTGGTCGGCCTTGGTCTTCGGCTCGACGGCCTGGCTGATCACGGGCTCCGGGAAGACCATGCGCTCAAGCGTGATCACGGCCTCGGGGTCGCACAGCGTTTCGCCCGTCGTGACTTCCTTCAGACCCACGCAGGCGGCGATGTCGCCGGCCAGGATCTCCTTGATCTCTTCACGCTGGTTGGCGTGCATCTGGAGGATGCGGCCGATGCGCTCCTTCTTGCCTCGGATCGGGTTGTAGACAGAGTCCCCCGACTTGAGGACGCCTGAGTACACGCGAACGAAGGTCAGCTGGCCGACGTAGGGGTCGGTCATCAGCTTGAATGCCAGTGCGGCGAACTTCTCGTCGTCGGCGGCCCGGCGCTCGGCCGGCTTCTCGTCGTCATCGGTGCCCGGCACCGGCGGAATGTCCACTGGCGAGGGCATGAAGTCGATGACGCCGTCGAGCATGCGCTGCACGCCCTTGTTCTTGAAGGCGGTGCCGCAGAACATCGGCTGGATCTCGGCCGCAATGGTGCGCGTGCGAATGCCGTGGATGATCTCGGCCTCGGTCAGCTCACCCGATTCCAGGTACTTGTTCATCAGCGTTTCGCTGGCTTCGGCGGCGGCCTCGACCAGGTTCTCGCGCCACTTGTCGGCCTCGGCCCGCAGCTCGGCAGGGATGTCCTGATACTCGAACTTCATGCCCTGGGAGGCTTCGTCCCAGATGATCGACTTCATCACGATGAGGTCGATCACGCCCGTGAAGTTCTCTTCCGCGCCAATCGGGATCACGACCGGCACCGGGTTGGCCTTGAGTCGGACCTTCATCTGCTCGTAGACCTTGAAGAAGTTGGCACCGGTACGGTCCATCTTGTTCACGAAGGCCAGACGCGGCACCTTGTACTTGTTGGCCTGGCGCCAGACGGTCTCGGACTGCGGCTGCACGCCGCCAACGGCGCAGTAAACCATGCAAGCGCCATCGAGCACGCGCATGGAACGCTCGACTTCGATCGTGAAGTCGACGTGCCCGGGGGTGTCGATGATGTTGATGCGGTGCTCGGGATGGCTGAGGTCCATGCCCTTCCAGAAGCAGGTGGTGGCGGCCGAGGTGATCGTGATGCCGCGCTCCTGCTCCTGCTCCATCCAGTCCATGGTGGCCGCGCCGTCGTGCACCTCGCCGATCTTGTGGTTCACACCCGTGTAGTAGAGGATGCGCTCGGTGGTGGTTGTCTTGCCGGCGTCGATGTGCGCGCTGATGCCGATGTTGCGGTAGCGCTCGATGGGGGTCTTGCGGGCCATGGTGGAACTCCAAATACAGGGGCCGCCTTCGGGTTGGGGTCAACCCGTAGAGGCGGCCGGCAGCGGATGGTGGGTCTAGCGAAAGGCTGAAAGGGTGTCGAACAGGCAGCAGGCCGCGTCAGAAGCGGAAGTGCGAGAACGCCTTGTTGGCTTCAGCCATGCGGTGCACTTCGTCGCGCTTCTTGACGGCGCCGCCACGGCCTTCGCTGGCTTCGAGCAATTCGTTGGCCAGGCGGGCAGACATGGACTTTTCGCCGCGCTTGCGCGCGGAATCCTTGAGCCAACGCATGGCAAGTGCCTGCCGACGCACCGGACGCACTTCGACCGGGACCTGGTAGTTGGCGCCACCGACGCGGCGGCTCTTCACTTCCACCATCGGCTTGATGTTGTTCAGCGCGACCATGAAGATCTCGAGCGGGTCTTTCTGGGCCTTCTTCTCGACCTGGTCAAGAGCGCCGTAGATGATCCGTTCGGCGATGGCTTTCTTGCCCGACTCCATGATCACGTTCATGAACTTGGAGAGGTCAACGGATCCGAACTTCGGGTCCGGGAGAATCTCGCGTTTGGGGACTTCGCGACGACGTGGCATGAATGTCTTCCTTCGTGGGGTTCAGTTGGCAGTCGCCCGGACGGGTGGAATGCCTCGGGCGGCCATCGGGCCACCCACTTACTCGGCAGGACCGTTACGGACCTTCCGCGGGGCAGAGGGCGGTGTCGGGCCGACTCGGGGCCCGACGCGCCGTCAAGCCTTCTTGGGACGCTTGGCGCCGTACTTCGAGCGCGACTGCTTGCGATCCTTGACGCCCTGCAGGTCGAGCGAACCACGCACGATGTGGTAGCGAACGCCCGGCAGATCCTTGACCCGGCCGCCACGCACCAGCACGACACTGTGTTCCTGCAGGTTGTGGCCTTCGCCGCCGATGTAGGAGATGATCTCGAAGCCGTTGGTCAGGCGAACCTTGGCCACCTTGCGAAGTGCCGAGTTCGGCTTCTTCGGGGTGGTGGTGTACACCCGGGTGCAGACACCGCGCCGCTGGGGGCTGTTCTGCATCGCAGGCGACTTGGACTTCGTCGCTTCGACCTCGCGGCCATGGCGCACGAGCTGGTTGATGGTGGGCATGGAGTTCCCGTTGGATCCTGTGGTTTTGACCGATCTTCGGAGAACGCCCGCATCCATCGATTGGGATGGGATTGCCTGCGACACATGGGTGCACAGCAGCGCTGTTCGCCGAAAAGCCTTCTAGTGTAGCCTGACGCGCAAAGTGGAGCAAGTTCCCCCGCCTGACCCCGCGCTCCAGTCGGCGACTGGCCCCCCGCTTGTCGTGTTGGATACGAATACTGTGCTCGATTGGTTGGTGTTCGGCGACCCGTCGGTGTCAGCGGTAGCGGAGGCCATCTGCGCAGGCCGGGTGCGCTGGATCTGGGCGACGCGCATGCGCGACGAACTCGCCGACGTGCTCTTGAGGTCGGAATTCGTGGCACGACGCACCGCGGTCGATGGCGATGGGTCGGCCGTCATGGCCTGCGCCGACCGCTGGGCCTGCGCCATTGCCAATCCGCCGACGCAGCCGCTGTTGCGATGCCGCGATGCCGACGACCAGGTGTTCATCGATCTCGCGATTGCCTCCGGCGCGCGTTGGCTGCTGACCCGCGACAAGGCGTTGCTGGCCCTGGCGCGGGTGGCCCGCCATCGGTACGGCATCGCGGTGATCGCGGCGGTGCACTGGCGATCAGACGGCTGAAGACGAAAAAGGGGCGGCCTTTGCAGGCCGCCCCTTTTCGAGACGTTCAGGCAGCGCAGCGGCTGCTGGGACGTGGTCTCAACCGCCAGCGGCGCTTTCGGCGTCGACCTGGGCCATCTGCGCAGCCGCCAGCTCTTCGGCCTCTTGCATCGCGATCGCCTTGCGCTCGGTTTCGTCCATGGCCTCCTTCACCTTGCGTGCTTCGTGGAAAGCCATCCCGGTGCCAGCCGGGATCAACCGGCCGACGATGACGTTCTCCTTGAGTCCGCGCAGTTCGTCGCGCTTGCCCATGATCGCGGCTTCGGTCAGCACGCGCGTGGTTTCCTGGAACGACGCGGCCGAGATGAAGCTGTCGGTCGACAGGCTCGCCTTCGTGATGCCAAGCAGCACGTCCGCGTGAGTGGCCGTCATCTTGCCTTCGGCGCGCATGCGGTCGTTGGTGTCCAGAAGTTCGGACCGCTCGACCTGCTCGCCGGCAATGTAGGCGGTGTCGCCCGGGTTGACGATCTGCACGCGGCGCAGCATCTGGCGAACGATCACCTCGATGTGCTTGTCGTTGATCTTCACGCCCTGAAGGCGATAGACGTCCTGCACCTCGTCGACGATGTAGCGCGCCAGCTCCTCGATGCCCAGCAGACGCAGGATGTCCTGCGGATCCGCCGACCCGTCGACAACCAGCTCGCCGCGGTTGACCACCTGACCCTCGTGGACCAGGATGTTCTTCTCCTTGGCGACCAGCTCCTCATGGACCTTGCCTTCGGGGTCGGTGATCTGCAGGCGGTTCTTGCCCTTGGTCTCCTTGCCGAAGCTGATGGTGCCGGTGATTTCCGCCAGCGTGCCCACGTCCTTGGGGCTGCGGGCTTCGAAGAGTTCGGCCACCCGCGGCAGACCGCCGGTGATGTCGCGGGTCTTCTGGCCTTCCATCGGGATGCGTGCCAGCACTTCGCCCGGGCCCAGGTCCTGGCCGTCTCGCACCTGGATCAGCGCCCCGACCGGGAATCCGATCGTCACCGCATGGTCGGTTCCCGGGATCTTGACCTCGACCCCGGCAGCGTCGAGCAGCTTGACCTGCGGCCGCACGACCTTGGCGGCACCGCGGCGCTTCGGGTCGATGACGACCAGAGTCGCCAAGCCGGTGACCTCGTCGGTCTGCTTGGCGACCGTGACACCTTCCTCGACGTTCTCGAACTTTGCCCGCCCTGCGAATTCCGAAATGATGGGACGGGTCAGCGGATCCCAGTTCGCAAGCTTGCCACCGGCCTTGACGTTCTGGCCGGCCTTGACGGCCAGCGTGGCGCCGTACGGAAGCTTGTGGCGCTCGCGTTCGCGACCGTGCGGATCGCTGATGACGATCTCGCCCGAACGCGAAATCACGACCAGCTCGCCCTTGGTGTTGGTGACGTAGCGCATCGTGGCGTTGAAGTGCACGATGCCTTCGCTCTTGGCGTCGACGCTGGACGCCACCGCCGCACGGGATGCGGCGCCGCCGATGTGGAAGGTCCGCATCGTCAGCTGGGTTCCGGGCTCGCCGATCGACTGCGCGGCGATCACGCCGACAGCCTCGCCGACGTTGACCAGGCCACCGCGGCCGAGGTCGCGGCCGTAGCACTTGGCGCAGATGCCAAAGCGTGTCTCGCAGGACAGCGGGGTCCGGACCTTGACCTCGTCGACACCGGCCGCCTCGAGGATCTCAAGCGCGTCCTCGTCGAGCATCGAACCAGCGGGAATCAGCATGACCTGCGATTCCGGGTGCAGCACTTCGACTGCGGTGACGCGGCCGAGAATGCGGTCGCGCAGGCTTTCGATCACTTCGCCGCCTTCGACCAGCGCGCGCATGTTCATGCCGTTGCTGGTGCCGCAGTCGTCCTGGGTGACCACGAGGTCTTGCGTCACGTCCACCAGGCGCCGCGTCAGGTAACCCGAGTTCGCGGTCTTCAGCGCCGTGTCCGCCAGGCCCTTGCGGGCGCCGTGGGTGGAGATGAAGTACTGCAGGACGTTCAGGCCCTCGCGGAAGTTGGCCGTGATCGGCGTCTCGATGATGCTGCCGTCGGGCTTGGCCATCAGGCCGCGCATGCCGGCGAGCTGGCGGATCTGCGCGGCGGAGCCACGCGCACCCGAGTCGGCCATCATGTAGATCGAGTTGAAGGACTCCTGGTCCACCGTCTTGCCGTGGCGGTCCTGGACCTTCTGCTTGGACAGCTGCGACATCATGACCTTGCCGACTTCGTCGCCGGTCTTGCCCCAGATGTCCACGACCTTGTTGTAGCGCTCGCCAGCGGTCACGAGACCCGAGACGTACTGCTGCTCGATCTCCTTGACTTCCTTCTCGGCGCGTTCGATCAGGCCGGGCTTTTCCTTCGGGACCAGCATGTCGTCGATCGCGATCGAGATGCCGGCCCGGGTCGCCAGCCGGAAGCCCGCCTGCAGCAGCTTGTCGGCGAACACGACCGTGTCCTTCAGTCCGCAGCGGCGGAAGCTGACGTTGATCAGGCGCGAGATCTCCTTCTTCTTCAGCGCCTTGTTCATGTTGCTGAACGGCAGGCCCTTCGGCAGGATCTCCGACAGCAGCGCACGGCCGGCGGTGGTCTCGGTGAGCTTGACGGTGGCGACAAACTCGCCGCCTTCCTTCTCGCGCACCCACTCGGTGAGCATGACGTTGATCCGTGCCGTGATCTCGACGACACCGGCGTCGAGCGCGCGCTGGAGCTCGGCAAGGTCGGTGAAGATCATGCCTTCGCCGCGGCCGTTGATGCGCTCGCGGGTGGCGTAGTACAGGCCCAGCACCACGTCCTGGCTTGGCACGATGGACGGCTCGCCGTTGGCCGGGAACAGCACGTTGTTGGAAGCCAGCATCAGCGTGCGGGCCTCGATCTGGGCCTCGATGCTCAGCGGTACGTGCACGGCCATCTGGTCGCCGTCGAAGTCGGCGTTGAAAGCCGAGCACACCAGCGGATGAAGCTGAATCGCCTTGCCTTCGATCAACACGGGCTCGAAGGCCTGGATGCCCAGCCGATGCAGCGTCGGCGCGCGGTTCAGCAGGACCGGGTGTTCCTTGATGACTTCTTCAAGGATGTCCCAGACCACCGGCGTACCGGACTCGACCTCCTTCTTCGCGGCCTTGATCGTGGTCGCGATGCCCATCGCCTCGAGGCGGCTGAAGATGAAGGGCTTGAACAGCTCGATCGCCATCAGCTTGGGCAGGCCGCACTGGTGCAGCTTGAGCGTCGGGCCGACGACGATGACCGAACGGCCGGAGTAGTCGACGCGCTTGCCCAGCAGGTTCTGGCGGAAGCGGCCGTTCTTGCCCTTGATCATGTCGGCCAGCGACTTCAGGGCGCGCTTGTTCGCACCCGTCATCGCCTTGCCGCGACGGCCGTTGTCCAGCAGCGAATCCACCGCCTCCTGGAGCATGCGCTTCTCGTTGCGCACGATGATCTCGGGCGCCTTCAGCTCCAGAAGCCGCGCCAGGCGGTTGTTGCGGTTGATGACTCGACGGTAGAGGTCGTTCAGGTCCGAGGTCGCGAAGCGGCCGCCGTCCAGCGGCACCAGCGGACGCAGGTCCGGCGGCAGCACCGGCAACACTTCCATGATCATCCAGTGCGGCTTGATGCCGCTGCGCTTGAAGGCTTCCATCACCTTCAGCCGCTTGGAGTTCTTCTTGACCTTCAGCTCCGAGCCGGTCATGTCGTTGCGCAGCCGGTCGATCTCGACCTCGAGGTCCATCTCCTCGAGCAGCTTCTTGATGCCTTCGGCGCCCATCAGCGCGACGAACTCGTCGCCATGCTTCTCGCGCTCGGCCTCGAACTGATCCTCGGTCATGATGCCGAACTTCTTCAGCGGTGTCATGCCCGGGTCGACGACGACATAGGCCTCGAAGTACAGCACGCGCTCGATGTCGCGCAGCGTCATGTCGAGCACGAGGCCCAGGCGCGACGGCAGCGACTTCAGGAACCAGATGTGCGCGCAGGGCGCCGCCAGGTCGATGTGACCCATGCGTTCGCGACGCACCTTGGTCTGCGTGACTTCGACGCCGCACTTCTCGCAGATCACGCCACGGTGCTTCAGGCGCTTGTACTTGCCGCACAGGCACTCGTAGTCCTTGATCGGACCGAAGATCTTGGCGCAGAACAGGCCATCGCGTTCCGGCTTGAAGGTCCGGTAGTTGATGGTCTCGGGCTTCTTCACCTCGCCGAACGACCAGCTCCGGATCTTCTCCGGTGAGGCCAGCCCGATCTTGATGGCATCGAAATGCTCATCCGGGGTGAATTGCTTGAAAAGGTCGAGGAGTCCCTTCATGGTGTTTCCTTTGTCCTTCTTTAGTTGCGTTCGAGTTCGATGTCGATGCCGAGCGAGCGGATTTCCTTCACGAGCACGTTGAAGGACTCCGGCATGCCTGCCTCGATGGCGTGTTCACCCTTGACGATGCTCTCGTAGACCTTGGTCCGGCCGTTCACGTCGTCGGACTTCACCGTCAGCATCTCCTGCAGGATGTAGCTCGCGCCGTAGGCCTCGAGCGCCCAGACTTCCATCTCACCGAAGCGCTGGCCGCCGAACTGCGCCTTGCCGCCCAACGGCTGCTGGGTCACCAGGCTGTACGGGCCGGTCGAGCGCGCGTGCATCTTGTCGTCCACCAGGTGGTGCAGCTTCAGCACGTGCATGTAGCCGACGGTGACCGGGCGCTCGAAGGCGTCGCCGGTACGGCCGTCGTGCAGTGCGCACTGGGTGCGGGTGGCGGTCAGGCCCTTGCGCGCGGCGATGTCGTCCGGGAAGGCCAGCGCGAGCATGCCGCGGATCTCCTGTTCGGCCGCGCCATCGAAGACCGGGGTCGCGAACGGCACGCCGTGCGACAGGTTCTCGGCCATCTCCCGCACCTGGTCGTCGCTCAGCTGGTCGATGCGCTCGCCCTTGCCGCCGCTCTTGTTGTAGAGCTCGTCGAGGAACTTGCGCAGCTCGCTCATCTTGGCGTGCTGCTGGAGCATGTCGCCGATGCGCTGGCCGATGCCCTTGGCGGCCCAGCCGAGGTGGACTTCCAGCACCTGGCCGACGTTCATCCGGGACGGTACGCCCAGCGGGTTGAGCACGATGTCGCAGGGCGTGCCGTCGGTCATGTAGGGCATGTCCTCGACGGCAACGATCTTCGACACCACACCCTTGTTGCCGTGGCGGCCGGCCATCTTGTCACCCGGCTGCAGGCGGCGCTTGACGGCCAGGTAGACCTTGACCATCTTCAGCACGCCCGCGGGCAGCTCGTCGCCCTGGGTGAGCTTCTTGCGCTTCTCTTCGAACATCAGGTCGAAGCTGTGGCGCGTCTGGTCCAGGCTGTTCTTGATGCTCTCGAGCTGGTTGGCGACTTCGTCGTCGGCCGGCCGGATGTCGAACCAGTGGTAGCGGTCGACGCCCGCGAGGTACTCCTTGTTCAGCGTCGTGCCCTTGGCGATCTTCTGCGGGCCGCCGTTGGCGACCTTGCCGACAAGCAGCTTTTCGATCCGGTCGAAGGCGTCGGCCTCGACGATGCGCAGCTGGTCGTTCAGGTCCAGGCGGTAGCGCTTCAGCTCGTCGTCGATGATCTGCTGGGCGCGCTTGTCGCGCTGGATGCCTTCACGGGTGAAGACCTGGACGTCGATGACGGTGCCGTTGGTGCCCTGGTCGACACGCAGCGAGGTGTCCTTCACGTCGGACGCCTTCTCGCCGAAGATCGCCCGCAGCAGCTTCTCTTCGGGCGTCAGCGTGGTCTCGCCCTTCGGCGTGACCTTGCCGACCAGCACGTCGCCGGGGTTGACCTCGGCGCCGATGTAGACGATGCCGGACTCGTCCAGCCGCGCCAATTGCTGCTCGCTCAGGTTCGGGATGTCGCGGGTGATCTCTTCGGAGCCCAGCTTGGTGTCGCGCGCCATCACCACCAGTTCCTCGATGTGGATCGAGGTGTAGCGGTCTTCGGCGACGACACGTTCGCTGATCAGGATCGAGTCCTCGAAGTTGTAGCCGTTCCAGGGCATGAACGCGACCAGCATGTTCTGGCCCAGGGCCAGCTCCCCAAGGTCGGTCGAAGCGCCGTCGGCGATCACGTCCTTGGTCGCCACCTTGTCGCCACGCTTGACGATCGGGCGCTGGTGGATGTTGGTGTTCTGGTTGCTGCGCTGGTACTTGATGAGGTTGTAGATGTCCACGCCAACCTCGCCCGCCACCGTCTCGGCGTCGTTGACGCGGATCACGATGCGGTTGGTGTCGACGTAATCGACAACGCCGCCCCGGCGTGCGGTGACGACGGTGCCCGAGTCGACGGCGGCAACGCGCTCGACGCCGGTGCCGACGAAGGCCTTTTCCGGGCGCAGCGTCGGGACCGCCTGGCGCTGCATGTTGGCGCCCATCAGCGCGCGGTTGGCGTCGTCGTGCTCCAGGAAGGGCACGAGCGAGGCTGCGACCGAGACGATCTGCGTCGGCGCGACGTCCATGTACTGCACGCGCTCCGGGCTCAGCAGAACCGACTCGCCCTTCTCGCGCGCGCTGACCAGTTCGTCGACCAGGCGGCCGTCCTTGTCCAGGCTGGCGTTCGCCTGGGCGATGACGTACTTGCCTTCTTCGATCGCCGAGAGGTAATCGATCTGCATCGTCACCTTGCCGTCGATCACGCGGCGATACGGCGTCTCGAGGAAGCCGTAGTCGTTGAGCTGCGCGTACAGCGCCAGCGAGTTGATCAGGCCGATGTTCGGACCTTCCGGCGTCTCGATCGGGCAGACCCGGCCGTAGTGCGTCGGGTGCACGTCGCGGACCTCGAAGCCGGCGCGTTCGCGGGTCAGGCCGCCCGGGCCGAGGGCCGACACACGCCGTTTGTGCGTGATCTCCGACAGCGGATTGGTCTGGTCCATGAACTGCGACAGCTGCGACGCGCCGAAGAACTCCTTCAGTGCCGCGGAGATCGGCTTGGAGTTGATCAGGTCGTGCGGCATCAGCGGCTCGCTCTCGGCCTGGCCGAGGCGCTCCTTCACGGCCTTCTCGATGCGCGCCAGGCCCGAGCGGTACTGGTTCTCGGCCAATTCGCCGACGCAGCGGACGCGGCGGTTGCCGAGGTGGTCGATGTCATCGACGTCGCCGTTGCCGTTGCGAAGGTCGACGAGGATCTTGACGACGGCCAGGATGTCGTCGTTGGACAGCGTCATCGCGCCCGTCGACTCGGAGCGGCCGACGCGGGCGTTGAACTTCATGCGCCCGACGCGGCTGAGGTCGTAGGTGTCCTCGCTGTAGAACAGGCGGTTGAACAGCGCTTCGACCGCGTCTTCCGTCGGCGGCTCGCCGGGACGCATCATGCGGTAGATCGCCACGCGGGCGGCGAGCTGGTCGAGCGTCTCGTCCGCGGCCAGGGTCTGGCTGATGTAGGCGCCCTGGTTCAGCTCGTTCGTGTACAGGCAGGGCAGGTCCTTGATGCCGGCGGCGCGCAGCTTCTTCAGCAGTGCCTCGGTCAGCTCGTCATTGGCCTTGGCCGCGATCTCGCCGGTTTCCGGGTCGACCATGTTCTTGGCGACGACGCGGCCGACGAGGAAGTCCTCGGGCACCGAGACGAAGCCGACACCGCTGGTCTCCAGCTGCTTGATGTGGCGCGCGGTGATGCGCTTGTCCTTCTCGACGACGACCTTGCCTTCCTTGTCGGTCAGGTCGAAGCGGGCGATCTCACCCTTCAGCCGGTCGGCGACGAACTCCATCTGGGCGCCCACGTCCATCAGGCGGAAGTGATCGTTCTTGAAGAAGTTGGCGAGGATCTGCTCCGGGTTCAGGCCGATGGCCTTGAGCAGGATCGTCACGGGCATCTTGCGGCGACGGTCGACGCGGAAGTACAGGATGTCCTTGGGGTCGAACTCGAAGTCCAGCCAGGAACCGCGGTACGGAATGATGCGCGCGCTGAACAGCAGCTTGCCGCTGCTGTGCGTCTTGCCCTTGTCGTGCTCGAAGAACACGCCTGGACTGCGGTGCAGCTGGCTGACGATGACACGCTCGGTACCGTTGACGATGAACGAGCCATAGTCGGTCATGAGCGGAACCTCGCCCATGTAGACCTCCTGCTCCTTGATCTCCTTGACCTGCTTGGCGGGATGCGACTCGCGGTCGTAGATGATCATCTGCAGCCGGGCGCGTACCGCGGCGGCATAGGTCAACCCGCGCTGCTGGCATTCGCGCACGTCGAACGCCGGCTTCGCGATGTTGAACTCGATGAACTTCATCTCGACGTAACCGTTGTGCGAGACGATCGGGAACGCGGAGAGGAATGCGGCCTGCAGCCCTTCGGGCTTGCGCTTCTGCGGTGGCACGTCCTTTTGCAGGAAGGCGACGTACGAGTCGCTCTGCATCGTCAGGAGGTAAGGGACCTCGAGCACGCTCTCGCGCTTGCCGAAGCTCTTGCGGATACGCTTGCGCTCGGTATAGGTGTAGGGGGATGCTTGCGCCATGGACCTCTCCGTGGGGCAGCGTCGCGCCGGGCCAGGGCGACGCTGCTTGCGACTGTCGGCTCGAACATTGCATTCGAGGTCTGGTGGCAGGCCACTACCTGCCGCTGGCGGACAACCCCGGCATTGCACCGGAGTCCGACCAAACCCGTTCTCTGCAGTCGGATCAGAGAACACTTGCCAGCACAGACCCGCTGTGCTGGCAGGTGTTCCCCGGCCGCGCCGGCATTCTTGCGAAAGCCGGCGGCCGGAGAACCCGACCGGACGATTACTTGACCTCGGCCTTGGCGCCGGCGTCAACCAGCTTCTTCAGCGCCGCATCAGCATCGGCCTTCGGAATGGCTTCCTTGACGGGCTTCGGAGCACCGTCGACCAGGTCCTTGGCTTCCTTCAGGCCCAGGCCGGTGAGCTCGCGCACGGCCTTGATGACCGACACCTTGTTGGCGCCGGCTTCCAGCAGCATCACGGTGAACTCGGTCTTCTCTTCGACCGGGGCAGCGGCGGCGCCACCGCCACCGGCGGCCGGGGCGGCCATTGCAGCGGCGGACACGCCAAACTTCTCCTCGATGGCCTTCACCAGGTCATTGAGTTCCATCACGGACATGCTGTCCATCGCGGCCAGGAATGCGTCTTTGTCGAATGCCATTTGGGGTTCCTCTAGGGGGAAAGATTGAATGTCGGGAAAGTTCGAAAACAGGTGCTGGTTCGCGGCGTCGCGCGATCAGGCGGCCACGGGTGCGGCGGCCTCTTCGGCGCCACCCCCCTTTTGCTGGGCCACCGCGCCCAGCACGACGGCCAGGCGTTGGATCGGCGACTTCAGCAAGCCGGCGACCTGCGCGATCAGCACCTCGCGGCTCGGGATCGCGGCCAGCGCCTTCACGCCATCGGCGTTCAGCGCCTTGCCGGCGTAGGCTCCGCCCTTGAGCACGAGCTTGTCGTTGCCCTTGGCGAAGTCGGCCAGCACCTTGGCCGCGGCCACGGCGTCTTCGGAAAAACCATAGATCAGCGGGCCGACCATGGCACCGCCGGCGACCTCGAACGACGTGCCGGCAACGGCGCGACGGGCGAGCGTGTTCTTCAAGACATGAAGGTACACGCCCTTGTCGCGCGCCTCGCGGCGCAGCTTGTTCAGGTGCTCGACGGTGAGGCCACGGTACTCGGCCAGCGCGAGCGTCTGCGAACGTGCGACCTGCGCCGACACGTCCGCGACCACGGCCGCCTTCTCGTTGCGATTGAGACTCAAAGTCTGCTCCTCACACAAAACGTGCCATTCGCCCTTCGGCATCCGGCACACCGGGTTTCAGCAGCCATCCGAACAGACCCCCTCAGCGAGAGAACCCCTTCGGCGGGACCACCATCTGCGCTGGCGATTAAGAGGCTCAAGCCTTGCGGCCCGGACCCCACCAGCGGTCTCCGATGGCCTGGCTTCCTTGCGGTCACCAGCCCACCAAATCCTTCAATGCATGCCGATCAGGCGGTAGCCTGGGCGGCGATCGACGCGGTGTCGACGCGAACGCCAACGCCCATCGTCGACGACACCGCCACCTTGCGCAGGTAGATCCCCTTGCTGGTGGCGGGCTTGGCCTTGTTCAGGGCTTCGACCAATGCGCGCAGGTTGCTCGACAGCTTGTCGGAGTCGAAGCTGCGCCGGCCGATCGTGCCGTGCACGATGCCGGCCTTGTCGACGCGGAACTGCACCTGGCCGGCCTTGGCGTTCCGGACGGCGGTGGCGACATCGGGCGTCACGGTGCCGACCTTGGGGTTCGGCATCAGGCCGCGCGGGCCCAGGATCTGACCCAGGGTTCCGACCACGCGCATCGTGTCCGGAGACGCGATCACGACATCGAAGTCCATCTTGCCGGCCTTGATCTCGGCCGCGAGATCATCCATCCCGACCACGTCCGCACCGGCGGCCTTGGCCTCTTCGGCCTTCGCACCCTGGGCGAAGACGGCAACGCGCTTGGTCTTTCCGGTACCGGCGGGCATGACAACCGCGCCGCGCACGACCTGGTCGGACTTCTTGGCGTCGATGCCGAGCTGGATGGCGACGTCGATGGACTCATCGAACTTCGCGGTGGCGCACTCCTTGACGAGCGACAGCGCGGCGTCAAGCGGGTACAGCTTGTTGCTGTCGACCTTGCCCTGCAGGGCCTTGGCCTTCTTCGTGAGCTGGGTCATGGCTTCAGACTCCTTCCACGGTCAGGCCCATCGAGCGGGCCGAGCCGGCGATGGTCTTGACGGCGGCGTCCATGTTCCCGGCCGTCAGGTCCTTCATCTTGATCTTGGCGATCTCTTCGAGCTGTTCACGCGTGACCTTGCCGACCTTCTCCAGGTGCGGCTTGCCCGAGCCCTTGTCGATCTTGCCGGCCTTCTTCAGCAGCGCGGTCGCCGGAGGCGACTTGATGATGAAGGTGAAGCTCTTGTCGGCAAACGCCGTGATGACGACCGGCAGCTTCATGCCGGGCTCGTAGCCTTGCTGGGTCTGGGCGTTGAACGCCTTGCAGAACTCCATGATGTTCAGTCCGCGCTGGCCCAGCGCCGGGCCGATCGGGGGCGATGGGTTCGCCTTGCCCGCCGGGACTTGCAGCTTCACGAAGCCGACGATCTTCTTTGCCATGAATGGCTCCTCGAGTTCAAGCGACCGCGCGAGCGGTCTCCTCGTCTATCGACCCTGAACGAAACGCAGCGTGCCGGGGTCGGGGCAGCACGCTACAACGAACTCAAACCTTGACTTCGTCGAAGTGCGCCGGGCTCGCGCCCGTCACACTTTCTCGACCTGCGCGAAATCGAGCTCGACCGGCGTGGCGCGACCAAAGATGGTGACGCTGACCCGGACCTTGCTCTTTTCGTAATTGACTTCCTCGACGGCGCCGTTGAAGTCCGTGAACGGGCCTTCCTTGACGCGAACCAGCTCGCCGACGGTCCATTCGACCTTCGGCCGCGGCTTGTCCACGCCTTCTTGCATCTGGTTGACGATCTTCGCGACCTCGGCCTCGGAGATCGGTGCCGGGCGGTTGCGCGCTCCGCCGATGAAGCCGGTGACCTTGCTGGTGTGCTTGACCAGGTGCCAGGTCTCGTCGTGCATTTCCATCTCAACGAGTACATAGCCCGGATAGATGCGGCGCTCGGTGACGGACTTCTTGCCGTTCTTCAACTCGACGACCTCTTCGGTCGGCACCAGGATGCGGCCGAACTTGTCCTGCATGCCGGAGCGGTCGATGCGCTCACGCAGGTTTCGCTCCACCGCCTTCTCCATGCCGGAGTAGGCGTGCACGATGTACCAGCGCTTGGCCGAAGGGGCGACGGCTGCGGTGGCGACGGCGGGGGCTTGTTCGCTCATGGTGGGGTGTCAGGGCCGGGACGCGGCAGTCAACGGCGCCAGCCGAGGAGGAGGTCGTACAGGACCCACTCGACGGTCTTGTCGGTGAGCCAGAGAAACAGCGCCATCACGACGACGAAGGCAAACACGTAGCCGGTCATCTGCAGCGATTCCTTGCGAGTCGGCCAGACAACCTTGCGGGCTTCCTTGATCGAGTCGCGGCCGTAGGCGATCAGCTGCTTGCCGGCTTCGGAAACGAAGAAGACCGCGACACCGGCCGCGATCAGGCCCAGCAGGGCCGCGATGCGCACCCAGCCGTCCTTGCCGAGCGTGTAGAAGGCGACGATGCCGCCCACGACCAACAGCGCCGCGACGGCGAGCTTGGCTTTGTCGGCACCGGAGGAAACGGTCTCGACGTCGGGGCTGGGTGTGGTGGCCATGGTCTTCAGCGGAGGACGCGGGGCCCGCGAGGGCTGCATCCGTCAGGAACAAAACCCGCGCCGTGGCATTGGGGCCGGGCGCGGGCTGGATCGGTGGCCCTTTGGCGGGGCCGGTGGAGCGTGTCTTCAGCGGGTGGCAGGGGCAGAGGGAATCGAACCCCCAACCTTCGGTTTTGGAGACCGACGCTCTGCCAATTGAGCTATACCCCTGCTGCTGAAGCGTGGTGAATGGCGTTTATTCGATGATCTTGGCGACGACGCCAGCGCCGACGGTGCGACCGCCTTCACGGATGGCGAAGCGAAGGCCTTCTTCCATGGCGATGGGGTTGATGAGCTTGACGGTGATGCTGACGTTGTCGCCGGGCATGACCATTTCCTTGTCCTTGGGCAGCTCGACGGCACCGGTGACGTCGGTGGTGCGGAAGTAGAACTGCGGACGGTAGTTGTTGAAGAACGGCGTGTGACGGCCGCCTTCTTCCTTGGACAGGACGTAGATCTCGGCAGTGAAGTGGGTGTGCGGCTTGACGCTGCCGGGCTTGCACAGCACCTGGCCGCGCTCGACGTCCTCGCGCTTGGTGCCGCGCAGCAGGATGCCGACGTTGTCGCCGGCCTGACCCTGGTCGAGCAGCTTGCGGAACATCTCCACGCCCGTGCAGGTGGTCTTTTGCGTGGCGCGGATGCCGACGATCTCGATTTCCTCGCCGACCTTGATGATCCCGCGCTCGACGCGGCCGGTGACGACGGTGCCGCGGCCGGAGATCGAGAACACGTCTTCGACGGGCATCAGGAAGGCGCCGTCGACGGCGCGCTCGGGGGTGGGGATGTAGCTGTCGAGCGCGTCGGCGAGCTTCATGATGGCCTGCTCGCCGAGCTCGCCCTTGTCGCCTTCCATGGCGAGCTTGGCGCTGCCGTGGACGATGGGGGTCTTGTCGCCGGGGAAGTCGTACTTGTCCAGGAGTTCGCGCACTTCCATCTCGACGAGCTCGAGCAGCTCGGCGTCGTCGACCATGTCGCACTTGTTGAGGAAGACGATGATGTAGGGCACGCCGACCTGACGGGCCAGCAGGATGTGCTCGCGGGTCTGGGGCATGGGGCCGTCGGCGGCCGAGCAGACCAGGATCGCGCCGTCCATCTGGGCGGCACCGGTGATCATGTTCTTGACGTAGTCGGCGTGGCCGGGGCAGTCCACGTGGGCGTAGTGCCGGTTGGCGGTCTCGTACTCGACGTGGGCGGTGTTGATCGTGATGCCGCGCGCCTTTTCTTCGGGGGCGGCGTCGATCTGGTCGTAAGCCTTGGCCTCGCCGCCGAACTTGGCGGCCAGGATGGTCGTGATCGCCGCCGTCAGCGTGGTCTTGCCATGGTCCACGTGACCGATGGTGCCGACGTTGACGTGCGGCTTGGTGCGCTCGAATTTGCCTTTGGCCATTTCTGAAAAGCTCCGAATCGAAAGAACGATGCCAGTGGGTGTTTAAGGTCTCCGCGCGTCGCCCCGCCACTGGCAGCGGGGCCGCCTTCCCGCAGGAAGGGCCGAAGACCGGTACGAAACGCTTGCCGCGTATGTGGCGCGTTACTTGCCGCGCGCGGTGATGATGGCGTCGGCGACGTTCTTGGGCGCCTCGGCGTAGTGCTTGAACTCCATCGTGTACGTGGCGCGGCCCTGGCTCATGCTGCGCAGCGTCGTCGAGTAGCCGAACATCTCGGACAGCGGAACCTCGGCCTTGATGACCTTGCCACCGCCGGGCATGTCGTCCATGCCCTGGACCATGCCACGGCGGCTGGACAGGTCGCCCATCACCGAACCGGCGTAGTCTTCCGGGGTCTCGACTTCAACCGCCATCATCGGTTCCAGGATCACCGGGCTGGCCTTGCGGCAGCCGTCCTTGAAGCCCATCGACGCCGCCATCTTGAACGCGTTTTCGTTCGAGTCGACCTCGTGGTACGAGCCGAAGGTCAGCGACACCTTGACGTCGACGACGGGGTAGCCGGCAAGCACGCCGTTTGGCAGCGTGTCCTCGATGCCCTTCTTGACGGCGGGAATGAACTCGCGCGGGACAACGCCGCCTTTGATCGCGTCGACGAACTCAAAGCCCTTGCCCGGCTCCTGCGGCTCGATCTTCAG
>Ga0068872_10001646_pt1 | contig 17916 bp, 21 predicted proteins | sample NOAtaG_7_FD_66441 | JGI IMG/M metagenome (GOLD analysis project Ga0068872, IMG submission 66441) | Freshwater lake microbial communities from Lake Erie, under a cyanobacterial bloom - NOAA_Erie_Diel1S_2200h metaG | ecosystem: Environmental > Aquatic > Freshwater > Lake | place: USA: Ohio, Lake...
CGTTTACCGGCCCACAAATGGCTTGGTGTGTTCAACATGAAAAAGAAGTTTGGCTCACCTGGATAGAAAAGAAAATGTTGTTCAGCAGCAATCGTCCGGACTTTATGCGCAACTTTGCCGAGGGGCCATTTACGCCGGGCTTCCCCCGAGAGTCGCCTCCTAATCTGGGTTCTTTTATGGGGTATCAGATTGTATGTACCTATATGAAGAAACATGCTCAAACAAGTTTGCCAGGTTTGATGAAAATGAATCCCGGACAAATTTTCAAGGCAGCCGGATATAAACCTTCATGATTAAATATGAAAAAATCAACCATACAGTTTGAGGTTTCCCTCGACGATCAGCACCTTCCCGAGGAAATTTCCTGGGCGGCAAGTGATGCAGGCATAGACGGATGGCAACCCGCCAAAGCAATTATGCTAAGCGTTTGGGATCCAACCCAGTCATCAACACTCAAAATCGATTTGTGGACCAAGGATATGTTGGTGCAGGACATGAAGATTTTCATGCACCAAACGATGTTATCAATGGCATCCATGCTTGAAAAATCTGCAAATGAATCAGCCATGTCTGGAGATATGCGGGATTTTTGTGATTACTTTGCAACCAAAATGAACCTTACTCAGGATGGAGACACAGGAAGGAACAGTTGAAACAACCTTGAAAGACGGCATTGCCGTGATTACTTTTTTTCACCCCAGAAGCAATTCGCTGCCCGGCACTTTGCTCAACAATCTTGCGAAACAGATTACAGAAGCAGGTAAAAATCCTGAGGCTTCTGCTATTCTTCTCTGCAGCAAAGGCGACAAAGCATTTTGTGCAGGGGCCTCTTTTGACGAATTGGTTTCAATAGCAGACAGAGCCCAGGGCAAGGAATTTTTTTCAGGTTTTGCAAGGGTCATTAATGCCATGCGGAAAGCTCCGAAATTTGTGCTCGCGCGGGTGCAATCAAAAGCAGTTGGAGGTGGAGTGGGTATCGCCTGTGCCGCCGATTATACTTTTGGTACGCTGGATTCGGCGGTTAAACTTAGTGAACTTGCCATTGGCATCGGACCATTTGTGGTGGGTCCTGCAGTTGAAAGGAAAATTGGTACCGCTCGTTTTCAGCAACTGGCCATCAATGCCAATGCTTGGCATTCTGCAGAATGGGCTTATCATGCCGGACTCTATGCCGAGCTACATGCAGATGTGAACAAAATGGATGAGGCCATTGAAGCTTTATGTAAAAATCTTCGAGGAAGTAATCCCGAAGCAATGGCTCAAATTAAAGCGATTGGATGGGAATCTTGCGGGCATTGGGACGAACTCCTAACACAACGGGCACTCCTGAGTGGCACACTTGTGCTTTCTGATTTTACCAGAAACGCTATAGCCTCATTCAAATCCGGATCCCGTTAAGTTTGGCCCTGGTCGGTAAAAATAAAAATCCGGGAGAAATGTCCTTCCTCGACCATCTCGAGGATCTGCGATGGCATCTGGTCCGCGGAGCCATTGCTGTTGTTGTGGCTGCAATCGTTCTTTTTCTTCAAAAAGATTTCATTTTTGACGGAATTATTTTCGCACCTGCCAATCCCAATTTTATCACCTATAGGTCCCTTTGCAGCCTCTCGCATACCCTTGGAATGGGTGAAGCACTATGCATGAGCAGTCCCGACTTCAAACTTGTCAGCACTACTCTTGCAGGTCAATTTACAATGCACATCTGGGTTTCTATCGTCGGAGGAATAATCCTCTCATTTCCTTATATCGTATTTCAGATTTGGAGTTTTATTAAACCCGCCCTCAAACAAACTGAACTGCACTTTTCCAGGAGCTTGATTTTTTTTGTCTCATTATTGTTTCTCACAGGAATTCTTTTTGGTTACTATGTCATCACGCCTCTGTCAGTTAATTTCCTTTCGGGCTACCAGGTGAGTCCTACTGTAAGTAATATGATAGAAGTGGAGTCATTTATCTCCACGGTAACCACCATCACTTTCGCTTCAGGTTTAGTTTTTCAGCTCCCGGTGCTCATTTATTTCCTCAGTTTGCTGGGGCTGGTTGGACCTGCCTTTCTGAGAACCTACCGAAAACATAGTATTGTAGTTATTCTTCTTGTGGCAGCAGTAATTACACCCTCACCCGATATCACTTCCCAGTTACTTGTAGCTGCACCTCTCTATATTCTATACGAAATCAGCATTTTCGTATCAGCTTATGTGCAAAATAAAAACGCAACAAAATAATTCCTCTCTTTTCCGGGTAAATGGATTACTTTGCATCTGCATTCACCTGACATGAAATACAAACGAATATTACTTAAGCTGAGCGGTGAATCCCTCATGGGAGACAAACAGTTTGGCATTGATTCTTCTCGACTTAACCAGTACGCACTCGACATCCAGCAAATCGTAGAAAAAGGGCTTGAGGTGGCAGTTGTCATTGGTGGTGGGAATATTTTCAGAGGAATACAGGCTACGGAAGGAGGAATGGATCGTGTTCAAGGGGATTATATGGGCATGCTTGCTACAGTAATTAACAGCATGGCTCTGCAAAGTGCCCTCGAAACCATACATGTAAAAACCCGTTTGTTGTCTGCCATCAAAATGGAACAGATTTGCGAACCCTTCATCCGTAGAAGAGCAGTCCGTCATCTGGAAAAAGGAAGGGTGGTGATTTTTGGTGCAGGTACAGGAAATCCTTACTTCACTACAGATACAGCCGCATCCCTTCGTGCCATTGAAATTGAAGCCGATGTTATCCTGAAAGGAACCAGGGTGGATGGCATTTACAATGCCGATCCTGAAAAGGACCCTCTCGCCACCCGTTACGATACAATTTCATTCTCCGAGGTGTATGAAAAAAACCTTAATGTGATGGACATGACAGCATTCACCCTCTGCAACGAAAATAAACTACCCATCATCGTCTTCGACATGAACAAGCCGGGTAATTTGTTGCGCATCGTTTCAGGGGAAGCCATAGGAACGCTGGTTGAATTCTAAATTCAATTACCATGATTCGTAAAATTATTATCTATTTTTTTCAAGGCACACTTTTCGCTGTGCCTATTTTTATCACCGTTTATGTCATTCTTAAATTGATCGTAACAGTGGGCAGCATCATGGATTATCTCCAAATTCATGTGCATCCCCTCGTGGATCCCATCCTGGGAGTATTGCTTGTGGTGTTAGGTCTAATTGTCATTGGTGTTATAGGAAACAGTTTTATTTTCAGACCTGTTTTTCAATCGTTGGATAAACTCATTGAAAGAGCCCCTTTAATCAAGACTGTTTACTCTTCGGTGAAAGATTTGCTTGGCGCTTTTGTAGGACAAAAAAAACGATTTAACCAGCCTGTATTAATTAGGGTCTCTGAAAATCCACTGATGGAAAGATTTGGCTTTGTAACGGCGGAAGATCTCAGTGAATTGGGAATCAATAAAGAAAAAGTTGCTGTTTATGTTCCGTTTTCGTATGCGATCACCGGCGCCTTGTTTGTGGTAAAAAGAGAGAATATAACGCCCATCAAAGCACATGCCGCAGAGATGATGAAATTCGTGGTTTCCGGAGGCGTGGCAGAGCTGGATTAGACAATAGACAATTTTTTGCCTTCTTCCATATCGGTAGCCAAAGCAAACACCAATACAACTCCTATGACTATTCAGGACGCACAACAGCAGGTTGACACATGGATAAAAACCCATGGAGTTAGATATTTTTCTGAGCTTACCAATATGACTCTTCTGATGGAAGAAATTGGTGAATTGGCGCGCATCATGGCTCGCACCTATGGAGAGCAGAGCAGTAAAGAATCCGACCTGAAAAAAAGCCTACCGGATGAAATGGCCGATGTGTTATTTGTGCTCATCTGTCTGGCAAATCAAACCGGTATTAATCTTGAAGAAGCCTTTAGGATGAACCTTGAAAAAAAAACACTCCGCGATAGCAATCGTCATCAGTCCAATCCCAAACTAAAACCCTGATGATTCTTAACCGTGTATGGTTTCACTCTGACCATAACGCTGAATTACCTCATTTTCATAGGCCAGAAACTCCTTCCATCGTGCATCTATGTCTATGCCGGTGGTATATGTTTTCGCCAGTTTGATGAAGGTGGTGTAATGTCCGGCCTCGCTGGCCATTAATTCATGGTAAAAAGCACGCAAATTTTCGTCGCCTATTGTTTCAGAGAGTAATTTGAATCGTTCACAACTGCGCGCTTCTATCATGGCAGCAAACAGCAATCGGTCGGCCAAATAAACCTCTCTGCCCATTCCTTTGCGGACAAAAGCGAGGATATCATTTACATAATTGTCTTTTCGTTCCTTTCCAAAGGTGAATCCTCTTTCGATAATAAGCTGGTGAACCCTTCCAAAATGCTCAAGTTCCTCTCTTGCTATTTCTGTAAGTTCCTGAACCATTCCCGAATGCTCCGGAAATTGTACTATCAGGGAAATAGCATTGCTTGCAGCTTTTTGTTCACAGTAGGCATGGTCGGTAAGCAATTCCTCCAGGTTTTTCTGTGCCAACTTCGCCCATCTTTCATCGGTTCTCAGACTTAATCCGAGCATGTTCAGAAAGAATCAAAGGTTTGATGCATCAATGCCAGTGCTTCATTCATCTGTTGTTCATTGATACAAAGTGGTGGCGCCAATCGGATGATATCACCATGCGTAGGCTTGGCAAGTAGCCCGTTTTCAGCCAATCGTAAACATACATCCCATGCGTTTTTACCAGGCTCATCTTTGATGATAATTGCCTGAAACAATCCTTTTCCCCTCACATGAATGACCATGTCTTTTCGCAGTTTCTGTAAACCGGCATGAAGTAGGTTGCCCATGGCATCCGCATTTTCACAAAGATTTTCATCAGTAATTACTTGCAGTGCTTCCATAGCAACTGCACATGCCAGAGGGTTGCCTCCATAGGTTGAACCATGCTCTCCGGGTTGGATGTTGAGCATAACATCATCGTTACATAAAACTGCGGACACGGGCATGATTCCTCCACTCAGGGCTTTACCCAAAATGAGAATATCGGGTTTCACACCTTCATGATCACAGGCTAGCATCTTTCCGGTTCTGCCCAAGCCGGTTTGAATTTCATCAGCAATGAAAAGTACCTTGTTGCGGTCGCATATTTCTCTGACCTTCTTTAAATATCCCGAATCCGGAACCACCACTCCTGCTTCACCCTGTATGGGTTCTACCATAAAACCGGCAACAAGTGGGTTGGAAAGTGCATGCTCCAGCGCAGGAATATCATTGTATGGCACCACATCAAATCCGGGCATATAAGGGCCAAATCCCCCATAACTGCTCGGATCGGTGGAAGAAGAAATCGCGCTTAATGTGCGACCCCAGAAATTTCCTGAAGCAAAAACTATGCGGGCTGTATTTGGTTGGATTTTCTTTTTCTGATATCCCCAGCGTCTAGCCAATTTGATTGCTGTTTCTCCTCCCTCTACGCCTGTATTCATGGGCAATACCTTGTCGAAACCAAAAAGCTCGGTGATGTATTTTTCGTAAGGCCCCAACACATTATTGTAAAAGGCGCGTGAAGTAAGGGTTAGGGTATGTGCTTGTTCCGAAAGTACTTTTAAAAGGCGAGGATGACAGTGTCCCTGATTTACGGCTGAGTATGCACTTAAAAAATCATAGTACTTTTTGCCGTCCACATCCCACATAAAGATGCCCTCACCTTTCTGAATAACCACAGGCAATGGGTGGTAATTGTGTGCGCCGTGCTTATTTTCGAGCGCCATATATTGTGCGGCATCGAGTGTGTGAGATGTGATGGAGTGTGTTGGATTCATTTCGTTTACAAAGGTAGATAGATTACCTTGTTTTTTTACCGGGGCTAATAGATTCCCTTATTTTTGTAAGCTGCATGAAACGCATACTCACAGGCATACAAAGCACAGGTGTTCCGCATCTTGGAAACATCCTAGGCGCCATTCAACCCGCTATCGCTCTAGCAAACCAGCCCGGCAATGTTAGTTTTTTATTCATCGCCGATCTGCACTCACTCACCACTGTTAAGGAACCTGAACTTCGTCGCCTAAATACACTCTCTGTGGCGGCTGCCTGGTTGGCATGTGGACTCGATACCCAAAAAAATTTTTTTTACCGACAAAGCCGCATTCCGGTAGTCACTGAGTTAACCTGGTACCTCAATTGTTTTACTCCCTATCCGATGCTGGCAAATGCCCATTCTTTCAAGGATAAATCAGACAGGCTGAGTGATGTGAATGCAGGCTTGTTTACCTATCCGGTGCTCATGTCTGCAGATATTATTCTCTATCAAGCTGACCTGGTACCGGTTGGGAAAGACCAGGTACAACACCTTGAAATCGCCAGAGACATTGCCAGCGTATTTAACAATAGGTATGGACATACATTCACCCTGCCAGAGGCCATGGTGGATAATCGAGTGATGATTGTACCCGGCATCGATGGCAAAAAAATGTCTAAATCCTATCAGAACACCATTGATATCTTCCTGCCCGAAAAGCAACTGGACAAGGTTATCAAATCCATCATCACCGACAGTACACCAATTGAATTGCCCAAAAATCCTGACACTTGTACCGTGTTTGCACTTTATAGTCTTTTGGCAACATCAGACGATGTGGCCCAAATGAGGAACAAGTATCTTTCTGGAGGATTTGGCTATGGCCATGCCAAAAAAGCTCTTTTTGAGATCATACTTTCAAAATTTACAAAAGAAAGAGAACAGTATATGTTACTGATGAACGACTTGCCTCAATTGGAAAAGCTACTCACAGAAGGGGAGGAGAAAACTGCTGAAGTGGCCATGAAAACACTGTTGGAAGTGCGCTTAAAACTGGGTTATGCCTGAAGCAACTATCCTTCACCTTGCTTTGCCCGCTGATTGGAATCGGGCCTTGCAATCAGGAATCTACAGCTGCCACTCCCTCAATGAAGAAGGTTTTATTCATGCTTGTCTGCAGGAGCAATTAAGCGGAGTAATCCAACGCCATTTTTCCGGCCTTGATTGGGTCTGGCTTCTTCGTATTGATCCCGCAGGTCTTGATGTGAGATTTGAAAAGTCATCTGCAGGAATTTTCCCGCACATTTGGCAAGCTCTGCCCCTCTCTGCTGTGAAATCCTGTACGGAATTTGCCTTTAAAAAATGACAAAATAACTTAAGCGCCTCATTTTTAGTTACTTGAATCCATTTGTGTTTACAGGGCTTTTTCTTAGCTTTGCCCCGCCTCATGAAGCCCCTGTATATCATAAGGTTATTGCTCTTTGTTATCATGCTTTTCAGTATGACCGGTTTCGCCTATGAAAAAACAAAAGGAAGGCGCAAGTCAGTAAAAGCATATGGTGCGACCGGAAAAAAGCGAGGAGCTAACTACAAAAAATCCCGTGCACACCGCTCTGTACAGAGTCCTGCCAGAGATACTTCTTTCAGGAATGTTATTACCAGCATGCCATTTTTCACCGATCCGGTATTCGATATCAATGAAACAGATATATACACTGAGGATCCGGATTACGACGCAACAGGTTTAACAGACAGCGTCAATGTTAATCCCTATAAAATCGAACTGAGTTCCATCCCTGATACTGTGGTCATCAGGATGCAGGATGAACATCTCTGCGATTATCATCATCCTTTTCCCGGCGAAAAAACTTCAGGCTTCGGTCCCCGTTGGCACCGATACCATTGCGGGGTAGATATCGACCTCGAAACCGGAGATTCCGTAAAATGTGCTTTTGAGGGAACAGTGAGAATTGCGCGCCGTAGTCCCACCTTTGGTTATGTTGTGATGATTCGGCATAAAAATGGCTTGGAAACCATTTATGCGCATCTCTCTCGTTTGGAAGTGTATGCCGGTCAACATGTTGAAGCAGGTACTCTAATAGGATTAGGAGGAAATACCGGTCATTCTCTTGGAAGCCATCTTCATTTTGAAGTCAGGTTTAAAGGATATCCCATCGATCCCGAAAAACTCATCTCATTTGAAGACCATTGTCTTGTTTCCAACGAGCTTGTAATCACCAAGTCATTTTTTGATTACTGGGGCAAGGGCAGGAAGGATCGCTCAACCACCGCGGGTGGAATTAAATATTACAAAGTGCGCAAAGGAGACACACTTGCATCAGTTGCCCGAAAACTAGGAACCAGCTCGCGTGTTTTACAGCGTTTGAACGGCATGGGAAAAAATACCCGCATCAGGGCAGGCAAGGTGCTCAAATATGCCTGATTAAACCCGGTTAATGTCAACTCAAGATAAAAACAAAGGACTCCGAAACATTGCCATCTATGTGGGTGGCGTAATGGTTATCATTTACCTGTTTATAGGCCTCGCCCTTGTTTTTACTCCTGCTTTTAGCGAAGTTCTGGGCGCAAATAAAAAACTCATAGGCATCTTGGTTTTGGTATATGCAGGTTATCGTAGCTGGTTAACCTACAGGTTGATCAGAGTAAAAAAAGGATTGTCACAAAAGTGAATCGTTCAGACATTTGCAGTATTGCTCTCTTTTTCGTTCTCGTAAGTCTGCTTTCGGGTTGCGGACAAGCCTCATTCAATGGCCCTGCCGATACCACCACCTCGGGAAATATTTTGGTTCTTGCGGATGAGTCGTACAAACCCATTATGGATACCCAGGCATTTGTGTTTAAAGCCTTGTACAAGCGGGCCAACATCAAGCTCGAATTTGTTCCTCAGGAAGATGCCTATCTCAGACTTCTGCGAGATACCGCAAGGTTTATCGTGGTTTGCAGAGAACCCGATGCATATGAAAAATCGGTTTTTGATTCGCTCAAAATCCGCCCGAGAATTACCACATTGGCCTCCGATGGAATTGCCCTTGTAGTGAACAAAGATTTTCCTGATTCCACAATAAGCCTGGACGATTTGCGAAAAATTCTTCATACACCCGACATTCACTGGAATGAACTTGATAACCACAATCCGGCCCTGCCCATAAAAGTAATTTTTGATCATCCCAAATCAGCAAATGCCTATTACCTCAAGAATCTTTTACTTGAAAAAAACGAACAATTCGGATCCAATTGTTTCGCCCTTTCTTCAAATCAGGAAGTCATCGATTATGTGCAAAACCATCCCGGAACAATTGGCGTAATCAGCGTAAATTGGATCAGCGACAGGGATGATCCGGCCGTGGAAAGTTTTTTGAACAAGGTTAAACTGATGGGTGTTGCAGAAGCCGACGGAATGGAATATTATCGACCGTACCAGGCCTATCTCGCATTGAAGAAATACCCGTTGATACGCAAAATGTTAGCTGTGAGTCGCGAAGCAAGAGCAGGCCTTGGAACGGGATTTGTATCCTTTATGGCAGGAGAAAAAGGACAGCGCATGATCCTAAAATCAGGCATGGTTCCCATACAAGCACCCATTCGTTTAATCAAAACAGAATAAATACACATTCAGATGAAATCCTTCAAGTACCTATTGCTAATCCCTTTTTTAACGGGATTCACCCAAGCTCAAAACCTCAAACAGGCCATTCGTTTCATGGAAAATGAACAGTTCTCTGAATCTGAAAAAATGCTCAGACAACTTCGCATGATAGAATCTACTTCAGGGATTCATTGCTTTTACCTTGGCGAAGTTTTTTTTAGACAGGATATGTACGACTCTGCTCAAACCCAATATCAAAAGGGAACACAGGTGCAGCCATCTTTTGCATACAATTACGCGGGACTTGGCAAAATCCAATGGCAAAATGGGAAAAGCGAAGAAGCGAAAACACTCTTCGATAACGCCATTAAACTTTCCGGAGGCAAGGATGCAGGATTGTATTGTCGCATTGCCGAGGCTTATTTGGTTAGCGATAAAAAAGATCCTGATGTTGCTCTTGGGCTGCTTCAATCAGCGCAAAAAATGGATCCTAAAAATCCCGAGGTTTATAATCTCTTGGGAGATGCTTATCAGGAAAAGCAGGATGGCAATAAAGCCATTGAGAACTATAAGCAGGCAGAGAAGCTGGATCCCAATTCGGTTACTGCCATTCTGAGACAGGGAAAGCTATACGGACGATCAAAAAATTATCCCCTTGCCTTTGAACTGTATACAAAAGCAGCAAAAATAGACTCCATGTTTGCTCCCGCTTACCGTGAGCAGGCAGAAGTGTATTACCTGGCCAAAAAGTTTGAAATGGCAAAAGCAAAATACAAGCGATTTCTGGAATTATCAGGGAATAACATGGATGCCCGTAAACGATACGCGTCTTTCATCTTTCTGAGCAAAGATTATTCGGAGGCCATTAATCAGATAATACAGATTCAGAAAGAAGATACCACAAGCAATATCCTGAATCGTCTTCTTGCGTATTCACTTTGCGAAAAAGGTGACAATCCTGCTGCGCTAAATGCCATCAATAGATTTTTCTTCCGTGCAGGAAATGAAAAAACCAAAATTATTGCATCTGACTTCGAATACCAAGGAAGAATATTTTACAAAAACGGGAAAGATTCTTTGGCGCTGATAAGCTATAAAACGGCACTTTCCATGGATAGTACCAAGCAGGAAATTTATGGTGAAATGGCCAACGCATCCTACAAGCAAAAAAAGTTTGAAGATGCCATCATGTATGCCGAAAAAAAGATTGCCTCCGGCAAAAGTGTCAATGCCAATGATCACTACACCCTTGGAAAAAGCTATTTCAGTATGGGGAATTATGTAAAGGCTGATACCTGCTTTGGTTCAGTGATTGCACTTTCGCCCAAACTGCCTCAGGGTTATCTCTGGAGAGCCAAAGCAAATACCCAGATTGATAAAGATTCAAAAGCAGGGCTGGCTAAAGTCTGGTATGAGAAATACATCCCATTAGTGACTGATGTTGAGAAAAACAAAAGAGATTTGCTCGAAGCCAATCTTTATCTAGGCGCTTATTATTTCCAAACAGACAAAGCAAGGGCTAAGGAGTATTGGCTGAAAGTGGCTGAACTTGATCCTGCTAACGAAAAGGCTAAAAAAGCGCTTGAAACGCTGAAATAATCATCAAAGGCATTTGAAGTAGTCAAAAGGTTCTTTGCATTCTTCACATGCATAAAGGGCCTTGCAAGCAGTAGATCCAAAAAGACTAATCATTCTTGTGTTACTTGAACCACAACGGGGGCATGGGATTTGGATAATCTGTCCGCCTGCCTTTCCGCTTCCACAAGATTTACCCTGAGGGGGTGCAATGCCGTACGCCCTGAGTTTTTCCCTGGCCTCCTCACTCATCCAATCTGTTGTCCAGGCCGGAGCATATACCGTATTCACCTCTATGTTTTCAAATCCATGTAACTCAAGTGCCTGACGGATGTCGCTCTCGATTACGCCCATGGCAGGACAGCCGGAGTAGGTGGGTGTTAGCGTAATCCTGACAGATTTTTCATCTTGTTTCTCCGCTTTACGGATTACCCCAAGATCGAGGATACTTAACACCGGAATTTCAGGGTCGGGAATGTTTTTAAGAATATCCCGGAGTTCGCCGGAAATAGTAGGTAACACCATAGGCAATAGTACAAAATTGGCGAACATTTGTTTGACAGTCAAGGTTTTTTATCTTTGTGACCCTTTTTTAATATGTTCGGCAAAACAATAAATACAATGATTACAAGGAAAAACGAAGTTGAAACTGGCGTGATAAATACCATTGGTTCTGGCACCTCTGTAACCGGCAACATTCAAACCACTGGGGATATTCGCATCGATGGGAGGCTAGAAGGCACTCTCCACTCCAAAGGAAAAGTGGTTATTGGACCTACCGGTTCGGTTAAAGGCGACATCCATTGTCAGCTTGCTGATCTCTATGGAAGCATTGAAGGCAATATATCCTGTTCGGAATTACTAGCTCTTAAAGCCTCTGCCAACCTCAAAGGTGACATCCAGGCAGGTAAGCTCTCCATAGAGCCCGGTGCAGCGTTTTCCGGCGTTTGTACCATGGGTGCTGTGGTGAAAGAAATCAAACATGCAGACAAAAAGGCCGAAAAAATTGCCTGAGAATTACCTCCGCTGGAGTGGACTTGCGTTTAAAATGATGGCAATCATCCTTGCAGGTTTCTGGGCCGGCAAAAAGCTTGATACCTATACACAACGCGACTTTCCTGTTTTTACCCTTAGCCTTGGATTAGGTGCATTTGCCCTCTCATTCTTTGCCCTATTAAAGGAAGTTATCCGAAAAAAATGAAACCCTATACCCTCAACTTTCTGCTTTCTTCGGGAGTCATAGCAGTCATACACAGTCTTTGGTTGAGTTTCCTGCTTCCACGATTATCTATTCATTTTTCCTTTGCTCATCTTCAAATAACAAATGCCGGAGTTTGGTTGATAACCGTTGCTGTATTTGCCTATATATGCCGTGCCACACAGAAAAGAGCATCAGGGTTTATCACTTCCTTCATGCTTACTTCTACATGCAAACTTCTCGGATACCTAATCGTGATGGTTTCATATGGATTCACACATAAATCCTACGCGGTTACTTATGCAATGGTTTTTTTGATTTTTTACTTTTCCTATTCCGCTTGGGAAATCAGGGCTCTTGTAAAGTTCTTTGATGCACTGAAGACCGGACATCATCTTAACAAAAATAAATAAGTCCAGCAGGCTCCAAAGAGTATATTTGATTTTCAAATGAAAGCAGAATTGCTCATAAAACTGGATGAGTTTATTCGGAAGTTTTATAAAAACCGGGTAATTAGAGGCAGTATGATTTCAGGAGGGCTTCTCTTGCTCCTGTTGCTCATCATCCTTCCTGCTCAATATTTTGGGCAGTTCAATGTGTTGTTTCGCACGGTATTGTTTTATTCATTTTTGTCAGTTGGTTTCGGAGTGTTTGTTTTTTTGATTCTCATTCCCCTACTGAATATGTTCAGGCTGGGCAAGGTGATTGGATATGATGAGGCGGCAAATATTATAGGTAAATATTTTCCCGAAGTTTCCGACAAACTGCTCAATGCTCTTCAATTACAGCGGCAGGGGTCCTCTGTTCCCGGTACTTCTCTGGAACTCCTTGAAGCCGGAATCAACCAGAAAATTAGTGAACTCAGACCGGTACCCTTTACAAATGCTATTGATCTCACACTTAACAGGAGGTTTCTCCCATTGTTAATGCTTCCACTTTTTTTTATCACCGCTATTTACCTGATTAAGCCTGCTGTGATAACAGATTCTGCAAAAAAAATAGTCCGGCATTCCACCTTTTTTGAAAAACCCTCTCCTTTTACTTGGCAAATTCTTAACAGTAACTTAAGGGCCATACAGAACAAGGATTTTGAGTTGTGTGTAAAATTAACCTCAGATGCTGTTCCGGAACATGTCTTTCTCGAGACGAAGGGTTTTCAGTATAAATTGGAAAACAACAAAGAAGGGATTTACAAATACCATTTCTCCAACCTCCAGCAAGATGTTGAATTTGCTTTTTTTGCCGATGGCTTTTATTCCAGATCCTATCAACTCAAAGTACTTCCCGAGCCTGCTATTCTCTCCTTTATGCTCCATGCTGTTTTCCCGGCATATGTTGGTAAAAAGGACGAATTGTTGAGCAACAACGGAGAACTTGTTTGTCCCGAAGGAACGCGGCTTACCTGGACATTTGATACCAGAAATACCGATGCTTTACTAATGCAAATGAGCGGCAAAAACAAATCCCCGGAAACTGTTTCAGATGGCAAATTCGTTTTTTCTCACGCTGTAAAAAACACTTTTAACTACCAAATCTCCGCTTCCAACAAACATGGGGTCCCTTCAGATACGCTCAGATATCAGATTATTTCCGTGCCAGACAACTTCCCTTCAATTCAGGCAAGTCAAGTACCGGATTCCATGCAAACGGGCGAAATCATGTATTTGCTTGAAGCAGAAGATGACTATGGCTTAACAGCCTGTAAGTTTTATTTTGAGGTGCAAGACAATTCAGGTAAACCCATCAGAAAGGGATCAGCACCCATTGCATTGGATAAATCAGGCAAGAACCAAATGATACCATTTGCATGGAATATTTCAGCCGCAGGAATCAACCGGGGAGACCAATTGAAGTACTTTTTTGAAATTACCGACAACGATGCGGTAAACGGTCCTAAGACTAGCCGAAGCAGGGAATTCCTGCTTCAGACAAAGACAGAGGAGCAATTACATGCAGAAGCAGGAAAGTCCAGACAAGCATCAAAAAGCGCTATGCAAAAAAGTATATCCCGTGCCAAAGAAATTGAGCGGGAACTCAATGAATTGAATAAGAAGATTCAGGAGAAAAAAATCCTTACTTATGATGAGATAAAAAAAATGAAGGATTTGCTTGACAAGCAAAAAATGTTGGAAAAAGAAGTGGAACAAGTAAAGAATGAGAACATGAAGATGATGAATGAGCAGATGCAGTTCTCGGAACAAAAGGAAAGCTTGCTCGAAAAACAGAAACAGCTTGAAAAGCTTTTCAACGAGGTGCTCCCCCCGGAATTAAAGGAAAAAATTAAAGAACTCGAGAAAATGCTTCAAGAGATGAACAAGGAGAAAATGCAACAAGCGCTCGAGGACATGAAAAAAGATACTAAAGATGTTGAGAAGGAGTTAGACAGGACACTCTCACTGTTCAAACAGATGGAGTTTGAAGAAAAACTAAAGAACACCATCGACGACATCGAAAAGTTAGCTGACAAAGAAGAAAAACTCGCAGAAGACTCAAAAAAAGGAGACCTCTCATCAGATGAGTTGAAAAAAAATCAGGACAGAATTGAAAAAGATTTTTCAGAGCTTACTGAACAAATGAAAGAACTGGGTAAGCAGGCCGAGGACTTGGAGTTGGATCAAAAAGATCTTTTTGGAGATCAAATGCAAGAAAAGCAAAAGGATATTCAGAATGACATGAAAGAATCCTCCTCCCAACTACAGCAAAACAAAAAGAAAAAAGCCTCTGAGACTCAGTCAAAAGCTTCTCAGAAAATGAAACAAATGGCCGATCAGATGCAATCCATGGCAGCTTCTATGGAGGCAGATGAAAAAGAAGAAGATCTAAAATCTTTAAGGGTAATTCTTGAAAATTTGTTGCGGCTCTCATTTAACCAGGAAGATTTGATGAAACGATTTGCCTCGGTGGACAGGAATAATCCCCAGTATGTAAAGCTTAACAAAGAACAAAAAAAGTTGCAGGAAGATGCAAAAGTCATTGAAGACTCACTTTTTGCACTCAGCAAACGCCAGCCCCAGATGGAAGCCTATGTGAACCGGGAAATTGCTTCTATTCGCTCCAACATGGAAAAAGCCATCCGAAGCATGGCCGATAGAAATATACCCGAAGGCGCCTCCCGACAACAGTATGTGATGACTTCCATCAATAACTTGGCGCTCATCCTGAGTGAGTCTTTTGAGCAAATGCAGCAGCAAATGGCCAATTCCAAGCCTGGCTCAGGCAAGTGTAGCAAGCCCGGTGGTTCAGGTCAGGGCAAAGGTAAAAAGCCAAGTGTAGCCCAAATGAAGAAAATGCAGGAGCAGATTAATCGGCAGATTGAAAAACTTAAATCGGAACTAGAAAAAGAAAAGGCTTCAAATCAGGGCAAAAAGCCCTCTAAAGAGAAAGGACGCCAAGGACCACCAACAGGTGGGGATGGTCAAAGTACCTCAGAGCAGTTGGCCCGTATGGCCGCCCAACAGGAGGCTATCCGCCGGGAACTGCAAAAAGCCGCTGATCAATTGAAAAAGGATGGGAAGGACCCCTCAGGTAACCTGCGAAATCTTGCCGATATGATGGACAAAACCGAAAATGATCTGGTAAATAAAAATATAACCAGAGAAACCATCCGCCGTCAGCAGGAAATTATGAACCGACTGCTTGAGGCGGAAAACGCAGAAAGAGAGAGGGAGCAGGATGAAAAAAGAACCTCCTCCGCCCCCCAAAATGAAATTTTTAGTAACCCTGATAAATTTTTAGCGTACAAAACACAAAAAATGAAAGAAGCCGAGATGATAAAAACCATTCCAGCCAACCTTCAGCCTTTTTTCAAAAGCAAAATCAACAAGTACTACAACACGCTAAAGAAATAATATGATTATTCCTACACCTCAGAAGCTTGACCTTGAATCTACTTACCACAGCCTGACAAGAGTTGAGAAATTCATAGAAGATGTCTGCGACGAATGCAATGTTGGCCAAGATCAATATGGAAATATCCTTATTGCAGTAACAGAAGCTGTAAACAATGCCATTCAGCACGGTAATAAACTCGACCCCACCAAAAAAATTCACATGGTGGCTGAACAATTCGGAAAGCAAATAAGCTTTCGTATTGCCGACCAGGGCAATGGGTTTAATCCTCAGGAAATCCCCGACCCTACAGACCCCGAAAATATTGAAAAGCCCAACGGTCGAGGCATATTCCTGATGAAAAACCTCGCAGATAAAATTACCTTTGAAGAGAATGGTCGCGTGGTTAACCTAATTTTTGAAAATGTGAGCCGAAACTGAAGTTTGATTCGGATTGTTTTTTTAGATACAAGGGCAAAAAAACCCATTCTTCCTCCCAGGAATCAAATTAAAAAGTGGCTCAACGGGGTCATTAATGATTATGGTTGTATTTGCGGAAACATCCATATCATCATCTGTAATGATGAAGAACTTCTTCGGATCAACATGTCCTTTCTTAATCATGACTCTTACACGGATATAATCACTTTTGATGAGTCAGAAACTGGCGTCGCAGGAAAAAAAACCCTTCATGGCGAATTGTATATTTCCTTCGAACGAATTGCCGAAAATGCAGTAAAATACAAGGTGTCTTTTCAGCAGGAAATGCTTCGGGTAATGGTCCACGGCATCCTTCATTTGTGCGGTTTTTCAGATAAAACCAAGACACAAAGGCAGCAGATGAGAAACCGAGAGAACATGGCATTGAATTTGTATAGTAATTTATTTTGACTGAATGTTTACTTTTAACCCTTGTCTCTTACCATGCGATTGTTGATTTTCTTAGTTTTTCTTTTGATGATCTCTATCAAAGGTATCGCCCAGCAAGCCGGTCTCGATGGCCCCAGGCTTCTGTATAAAAAACAGCATTCCAAATCTTTTTTTGTAACCTCCAGAGGATGGGGTATTAATTACCGAACTGGAAAGCACATCACCGGGAAATCCGATGGAGTTTTTGAATTTGATTTTACCACTTTTCGGCATCCTAAAGAGATTAGAACCAGAAGTGAAGGCGGCAACAATCGGTCGTATGTCTTAGGAAAAATGAATAACCTCGTTGCTATTCGCGCAGGTTATGGTATACAGCGCAGTCTTTACGGGAAGGAGCTTGCTCATGCAGTGGAAGTAAAATGGAATTTGTACGCAGGGGTTTCTCTTGGTCTTGCAAAACCTGTATTTCTCGAAATACGCAAGTCTGCATTGATTCAGGGTGAATCTTTTAATATTGACGAAAGATACAACCCCGATATTCACAGACCCTCAAACATTGCAGGCCGATCACCATGGTACAAAGGATTAAATGAAATAAGACCCCATCCCGGTGGCTATCTTAAATCATCTTTTTCTTTTGATTTTGCCGATGAAGATGACCGTATGAAATTTCTGGAAACTGGTATGGTTTTAGATTTCTTTCTACCACCCATTCAAATGATGGCCGAAAATCCTGCAAACGCAATCTTTTTATCATTTTTTTTGGCTTATAATTTTGGCAGTAAACAACTGAATTGAATTTTTCACTTTCTTCGAACCATTATTGCAGATAGTTGTTAAGTTTCTAATCGATGGAAGCAGTTTCTCAAATAACACCCCGAAAGCCAGATTGGCTCAGGGTGAAGTTGCCCACAGGAAAAGAATATGCTGAGGTTCGCCGCATTGTTGATACTCACAAACTCCACACTATTTGCGAAAGCGGTAACTGCCCGAACATGGGAGAGTGTTGGGGGGCAGGCACTGCCACCTTCATGATACTTGGCAACATTTGCACCAGGTCATGC
>Ga0068872_10001649_pt1 | contig 17897 bp, 19 predicted proteins | sample NOAtaG_7_FD_66441 | JGI IMG/M metagenome (GOLD analysis project Ga0068872, IMG submission 66441) | Freshwater lake microbial communities from Lake Erie, under a cyanobacterial bloom - NOAA_Erie_Diel1S_2200h metaG | ecosystem: Environmental > Aquatic > Freshwater > Lake | place: USA: Ohio, Lake...
TTGACTGAATTGTCCCTAAGCCTAGCCCCGATGGGGGCTTAGGTCAAGGCGCGCGGAGCGAGATCCCCTTCTCCCCGCGGGTCAGGATCCCCCAGGGGGTCGTCGCATCGTGCTCGAAGATCAGGAGCCACCCCCCGGCCTCCGCCTCTGCCCAGAGGGCCCGTTTCGACTCCAGGGTCCGCAGCGGCTCCACATCGTACCCCATGATCCAGGGGAGCGGGACGTGTGCCGCCGTCGGACAGAGGTCCCCCAAGAAGACGGCGGTCTCTCCCCCGCTGGCGAGGACGATCGACTGGTGATGGGGGGTGTGCCCGGGGGTCGCCCGCATCCGGATCCCCGGCAGGAGCTCCGAGGTGCCATCCACCAGCTCGAGCTGCCCGCTTCGCTGAATCGGGGCCCAGTTCCGCGTGAAGTAGCTCGCCGCCGTCCGCTCGTTGGTGTGCGTCGCGTACGCGAACTCCCCCGCCTGCACGAGGTACCGCGCGTTCGGGAAGGTCGGCGCCGCATCGGCCGCCTCTGGGGTCGGGGCCCCTGGCGCGGCAGATTCGGCACGCTGGGTATTTCCCCCCGCGTGATCGAAGTGCAGATGGGTGTTGATCACGACCTTCACATCGGCTGGGGTGAATCCCGCCGCGGCCAACGCCGCCTCGAGCATCGTGCGATGCCCCGGTACCGTCGCCTCGATCCCGTAGATGTCGAGGAACTTCGCATCCTCCTTGTCCCCCACCCCGGTGTCGATCAGCACGAGGCCGTCGGGATGCTCGACGAGGAGGCAGCGCATCCCGAGCGGGATGCGATTCCGTTCGTCCGCGGCGATCCGACGCTCCCAGAGCGGCTTGGGGACGACGCCGAACATCGCGCCCCCATCGAGGCGCTGGCCGCCGGCTTGGAGGGCGTGGATGCGCCAGTCACCGAGCTGGCGGGATTCGTGGAGAGGGGTGGGGGCAGACATCAGAAATCAGGGGGTCAGGGGTCAGGCGCCCTCAGCGCCATCCGAAGCCACCGGGATCGCCCGGGCCCGCGCGCTCCGCGAGGTCCCGCGGCTGAGCCAGCGATCGAGCTCCTCCCAGGTGTGGATCCCTTGTCGAGCGAGATCCTCCATCAGATGCACCAGCACATGGGCGGTCGCCTCGGCATCGCCAGCCGCACGGTGACGATCAGCGATCCGCACCCCGTAATGATGACACACCGCATCGAGGTTCCGCCGCGGGAGATGCCCGAGCACGCGACGTGCGAGGCGCACCGTACAGAGGGAGCCACCGAGGAGCTCATCGAGCGGGGTCGGTGCGACGCGTGCGAACTCGGCGCCGAGGAAGCCGAGGTCGAATCGCGCGTTGTGGGCGACGAAGATCCGGCCGGCGAGATGGGCGGCGAGCTCCCCGGCGATCTCGGCGAAGGTCGGGGCCTCGCGGACCATGGCGTCGCTGATGCCGGTGAGGCGCGCCACATAGGGCGGGATCGGCCGCTCGGGGTTCACCAGGGAATGGTAGAGGAGCGCGATCCGCCCCTGCTCCACCTGCACCGCGGCGACCTCGGTGACGCGGTCCCCCGTGCCGGGTCGGCCACCCGTGGTCTCGACGTCGACGACGACATAAGGGAGGGTGTGGAGCTCCATGTCGGGACAAGCTAGTGACGGCCTCTCCGGCGTGGTCTCCTATTGACCCGGTGCCGTGGGGGAGTAGCTTGTGAAGGATTTCACAAGCACCCCTTCCCCGGTGAAACACATCGCAGAACCCACCGTCCGACGCCTCTCGGGATACCTCCGCTTCCTGGAGGCCTTCGACGCCGAAGGACATGAGACCATCTCCAGCGGCGAGCTCGCTCGAGCCGGAGGCACGACCTCCGCCCAGGTGCGCAAGGACCTCTCGTTCTTCGGCTCCTTCGGCAAGCGGGGCTTGGGCTACGGCGTGAAGGACCTCATCGCCTCGCTGCGCGAGATCCTCGGCCTCGACACCCGCTGGCCGGTGGTCATCGTCGGCGCGGGGAAGATCGGCGCGGCGCTCGCCCAGTATCGCGGCTTCGGTACCCATGGGTTCGATGTCGTCGGGATCTACGACACCGATCCTTCGCGCGTCGGCACCCACCTCAACGGGGTGACGGTGCGGGCTGACGGCGACCTCGAAGGCGACATCGCCGCGCTCACGCCGCGGATCGCGGTGCTCTGCGTCCCCGGTGAGGCGGCGCAGGCGGCGCTCGACCGTGTGGTCGGCGCCGGGATCCGCGCGGTGCTCAACTTCGCTCCCACCTCGCTCGTCGCCCCCGAGGGCGTGACGGTGCGCGCCGTGAACATGGCGACCGAGCTCGAGGTGCTCGCCTACGCCCTCACGAACGAATCGCGGGACTAACGCGCCGGGACGGCACCGACGCCAGCCACCGTGCGGGCGGCCCGAAGCAACGCGGCGAAATCGGAAGGGCTGAGCGTCTCTGGCCGCGCCTCGGGATCGAGCCCGGCACGGTCGACCACCCCCCCCGCCTGCTCGGCGTCGAGCGACCAGAGCGTGCGGACCACGCGCTTCAGCTGCTTACGCCGGAGCCCGAACGCCCCCTGCACCATCAGGCGATACGGCTCCTCCTCATCTGCCTCGATCACGGGATCGAGCCGCGGCGTCACGCGGATCACCGCCGACTCCACCTTCGGCGGCGGAGTGAAGGCGCCAGCGGGCACGCGGAAGAGTAATTCGACCTGCGCGACCGCCTGGAGATTCACCGAGAGCGCACCGAACGCCTCATCATTGGGCGCGGCCGCCGCCCGTAGAGCGACCTCGAGCTGCACGAGGTAGACCGCGCGCGCCGGCCGTGGGCGCGTGAGCGCATGAAAGAGGATCGGCGTCGTGATGTTGTACGGCACATTCCCCGCGAGGAGGAAGGGCCCATTGGCGAGCGCGCCGAGATCCTGCTCGAGCACGTCGCCTTCGACCACCATCAATCGCGGGTCGTCCGCCCAACGTGATCGCAGGATCGGAACGAGGTCCCGATCGACCTCGATGGCGATCACTCGCCCTGCTCGACTCAGCAGCGCCTCGGTGAGCGCCCCCCGCCCTGGCCCGATCTCGATCACGGTATCGGTTGGCGTGATCGCGAGACCATCCGCGATCCGCGACAGGATCCGCGGATCGGTGAGGAAGTGCTGACCGAAGCGCTTCTTGGCGCGCGGGAGCGCCGTCACGCGCTACGAAGCACGACGACCGCCTGATCGTCATGCGGTGGGACCCGTCCCATGTGCCCCTCGACGGCGGAGAAGACGCCATCGATGATCCGCGACGGGACCTCACGGCGCCGCGCGGCGAGCACGCGCAGGACCGCCGCCTCGCCGAGCACATGGCCAGCCTGGTCGCGCGCGTCATTCACGCCATCGGTGAAGAGGGCGAGGAGGTCGCCCTGGCGATCCCACGGGCGCGACCGCACGTGCAGGGTCGCGCTCCCCAACCCCAATGGGGGATCGGTCGCCTCGAGGCGATGCGCCGTCCCCGCGGCATCGATCACGAAGGCATGCGGATGCCCGGTGTTGGTCCACTGGAGCGTGCCCCGCTCATGATCGACCACCGCATAGCAGAGACTCAGAAACATCTCCGTCTCCCGCAACTCGTCGGCGACGGTCGCGAGGAGCGCCTCGACCGTGCGGGCGGGATCGCTCGTCGTGCGCGCGTGGATCGCCGACGCGCTCATCACGAGCGCCATGATCAGCGCGGCCCGATACCCATGCCCCGAGACATCCCCGACGAGGATCCCGGTGCGTCCCGCATCGAGTCGGAAGAGATGATAGAAGTCCCCGCCGACCCCCTCCGCGGCCTCCACGCGGGCGGCACAGAGCGCCTCGGGGGCCACCACCTGCCCGGCCGGCAACAACTTGAGTTGGAGATCGTGCGCGAGTCGCATCTCCGACTCAAGTCGCTCGCGCTCCACCGAGGCCCGTACGAGGCGCGCATTCTGGATCGCGGTCCCGATCTGCGACCCGACCGCGGCGACGAGCTTCTCATCGCCCGCGGTGAACGCCGTGCCGCTGCGCCGGCCAGAGAGTGAGACCACGCCGAGGGTGACCCCACCCCCGGGCGCCGTCCAGTTGATCGGCACCGAGAGCATCGCCCCGTCGCGGAACGCCGCCTCGTACTCGCTCTCGAGCACCCCCGCATCGACCACGAGGGCGTTCCGCGTGCGGTAGACCCGCGCCGGCACGCTCACCGGATGATCGGTCGGGATCACCGAGGCCTCCATCGCCGGCGAGAGGCGAAGCGCCGCGACGGGTCGCAACACCCCAGACGCAGGGTCATGCGTATGGATCGCGCCGTACTCGGCCCCCACGGTCTCGGCCACCTCGAGCAGGATCGTGCGCGCCATCTGCTCCAAGGTCACGGTGCGTCCGAGGATATCGCTGATCGAATAGAGGAGATTGATCTCCTCGTAGCGCTCGGCGAGCTCATCGGTGGCGCGCTGCGCCTCCCACTGGCTCTGCAGGATCGGCGCGAGCATCTCGGCGAGCATCGGGACCCATCGCACGACATCCGTATCGGTCCCCGGCACCGCTCCCACCCCGAGCCAGGCTGGTGTGCGCCCTGGGATGCGCGTGATCCACTGCGGACCGAGCGCGGTGGGGCGCTCACGCGGCGTGGCCTCGTCGGTCAGCAACGCGATGTCAGGAGGCGTCACCTCGCCACCCGCCGCCGCGACGACATCGAGCGCGCCCGTCTGAGGGGACTCCATCCACACCACGGCACTCCCGCCCTGCGCGACGGCGAAGGCCTCGAGGACGCGCGAGAGATGGCTCACGACGCGCTCAGCGACGCCGCAGGGTGAGCCGTACCACGTTCGACGATCCCTCGACCTGCACCACCTCGTCCATCAGCGTCCGCATCAGGAAGAGCCCGCGCCCATCCTCTCGCTCGAGGTTCTCTGGCGTCGTCGGGTCATCGCAGCAGGCGTCAAGGTCGAACCCCTGCCCCTCGTCCTCGACCTCGACCACGAGGCGCGCCTCCGAGACCTCGGCGCGGATGCGCACCTCCTTCGCCGCATCCTCCCCATTCCCGCGGAGCATGGCGTTCGCGATCGCCTCTGTGAGCGCGACGGGGACGTTGAGACTCAGCTGCCGGGCATCGAAGCGACACTCGCGGCAGCGATGGACGACCTGCGCCACGATCGCCTCGATCTGCGCGAGGTCGCTCGGGATACGAAAGTCGAGCGCCGAGGTGGACACCATCTAGAAGCTGGCCAGCGCCTGCTCGCGGGAGTCGGCGATCTGAAAGAGCGAGTCGAGCTTGGTGAGCTCGAAGAGCGTGCGCAGATCGGCGTTGAGGTTGGCGAGGCGGAGATCACCGCCGAGCTCGCGCAACCGCTTCGCGAGCGAGACGAGCACGCCGAGGCCGGAGCTGTCGATGTAGCCGGTGTTGCCGAAGTCGACGACGACCTTGCGGGTCCCCGCCTCGATGTCGTCCAGGACGCGCTGCTTGAGCGCCTGGCGGTTGCCGACGATCAACTGGCCGTGGAGCGCGATGACGAGGACGTCACCGTGGAGATTGGCATCGAGGGTCATGATCAGCGTGCGACAGAGGGGGAAGTGGACGCGCCGGTGGGCGAGCCACCGGCGAACTTCGCGCGGAGCGCCTGGGCGACGGCGGGATGCACGAGCTGGTCGATCTCCCCGCCGAAGCGCGCGACCTCGCGCACCAGCGAGGAGCTCACATAGCTCACCTCGAGCGAGGGGACCATGAACATCGTCTCCAGCTGCGGGGCGAGATGCCGATTCATCAGCGCCATCTGGTATTCGTATTCGAAGTCGGCGACGGCGCGGAGCCCACGCAGGACGACCTGCGCCCCCGCCTCACGCGCGAAGGTCACCACCAACCCGCTGAACGACCGGACCTCGATCCGCGGATCCTCATCGAGCGCCGATCGAATGAGCGTCATCCGCTCCTCGACGGTGAAGAGCGGTTGCTTCGCGATGTTCACCGCGACCCCCACGACCAACCGGTCGACGAAGCCAAGGGAGCGCCGGATCAGATCGGCGTGACCGTTGGTGATGGGGTCGAAGCTGCCGGCATAGAGCGCGACCTTGGGCATCTCAGGGACCGGTGCGGTAGATGGTGAGGGCGGTGTCGCCGTACAGACGACGATCGGACGAGGCCGGCGCCACCGAGTCGGGGAGGGTGAGCTCGGCCTCGTGTTCGATGCCAAAGATCGCTGCGAACGGGGCGCGGAGCCAGCGTTCGGCGAGCGCGGTGGCCGTCCCGTGGTGGTACGGTGGGTCGGCGAAGGCGACGTCCCAACGGGGCGCCGGCGCAGCGGGGGCGTCGGACCTGACCAGCCCCACCTCCGTCTCGAGGAATCGTCCCGCCTCGCTGCGATGCACCGTCGCCCTCGCCTCCGCGCCAAGCGTCGCGAGGTTGGCACGCAGCGTCGTCAGCACCTTGGGATCCTTCTCGACGAAGTCGGCGTGCTCGGCCCCACGCGACAGTGCCTCGAGCGCGAGCGCCCCCGAGCCCGCGCAGAGGTCGAGGACCCGCGCGCCATCGAGCGCGGGGGCGACGATGCTCAGCCACGCCTCGCGCACTCGGTCCGCCGTGGGCCGCACCGCCCCACGCGGCACCGCGATGCGCCGCCCACGCCAGGCCCCCGCGACGATCCGTAGCTCACCCATGCCGGAGATCCTGGATCACCGCCTGCAGCGTGCGACGGCCCTGATACTCGTTGGCTTCGAGCTTGTAGGCGATGTCGACCGTCGCGCCGACGGCGAGCCCCTTGGCGCGCGCCCCATCCCAACAGATCCCCTCGAGTGATCCGCCCGGTGTCTCGAGCCCGAGCTTGACCCCTTCGGTCCCGATCCGACGCGGCCCCTGCGCCACCTTCACCCCACGGGAGACGAAGATCGGCCCGGGATTCCCCACCCCGAACGGCTCCAGATGCCGGAGCCCCCGATCGAGGGTCTCATCGATCGCGTCGATCGGGAGCTCGAGATCGGTGCGGAGGGTCGGCACCAGATCCTCCGCGGTGAGTCGCGACCGCACCTGCTCGTTGAAGCACTCGCTGAACGCACGGAGTCGCGCCGCCTCGATGGTGATCCCCGCGGCCGCCCGGTGCCCTCCGAAGCGCACCAGGAGATCGGCGCAGTCGTGCAACACGCCGTGGAGGTCGAGGGCGGAGATCGATCGCCCAGAGCCCTTCCCCACTCCATCGTGCACGGCGACCATCATCACCGGACGCGAGGTGGCCTCCACCAAGCGCGAGGCGACGATCCCGATCACCCCGGGATGCCACCCCTCCTGCGCGAGGACGATCCCCCAGGTCGCATCGAGATCGAGCTGCTCCACCCGACGCATCGCCTCGTCGAGCATCTGCCGGTTCATCGCCTGCCGCTCGGCGTTGAGCTCCTCGCACTCGCGCGCGATGACATTGGCGGTCGCTTCATCTTCGGCCAGCAGCAGCTCCACCCCACGGATCGCCTGCCCGAGTCGGCCGAGCGCGTTGAGACGCGGCGCGAGCGTAAATCCTACGCGCCCCGCCGTGAGTGGCTTCCCATCGAGGCGTGCCGCACGCAGCAGGGACCGGATACCGGGATGCGAACTCGCCGCCAACTGCTTCAACCCAAGGCGAGCGAAGACGCGATTCTCCCCACGCAACGGCGCCACGTCGGCGATCGTCGCCAGTGCGACGAGGTCGAGCAGGTCGTCCACCGCCGCGGGATCGCCACCACAGCGCGCGACCACGGCCCGCGCGAGCTTGTACGCCACCCCGACCGCGGCGAGATCCTTATCGACCGACGGACAATCCGCCCGCTTGGGGTTCACCACCGCGAACGCCTCAGGGAGCGCGCCCCCGGGCAGGTGGTGATCCGTGATGATCAGGTCGATCTTGGCTGCTCGGAGCGCCGCCGCCGACTCGACCGCTGAGGTGCCGCAGTCACAGGTCAGGACCACCTTCGCCCCGATACGGTGCGCCGCGGCGATCCCCGCCGGCCCGAGGTCGTATCCATCGGTGATCCGGTCGGGGATGAACGGGGTGACGACCCCGCCGAGTCCGCGCAGGACCTTGGTCATGACGGTCGTGGAGCAGATCCCATCCACGTCGTAGTCGCCATGCACGAGGATCGGTTCCCCGCGCTCCACCGCGCGCGCGAGACGGTCCGCCGCGCGCGGGAGATCGATCATCGCCTCAGGGGATTCCACCTGGTCGAGCGACGGGCGCAGGAAGCGCCTGGCCACATCGACGGAATGGATCCCGCGTGCCGCGAGGAGCTGACAGATGGCGAGAGGGACCGCCTGTTTCCCCGGTTGGTCCCCCGATGGGGTGAGCGCTCCGGCCAGCGCCTCGGCGATTGCCGCCGGCGCCGTCGCCGGTGGGAGCCAGCGGGAGGCCGGCCGACTCCGGCTCACACCGCGTGATACATCAGGACACCGCACGCCTCACAGAGCTCGATCGCCGTCCCCGACATCATCGCATGTCGACGCTGCATCGGGATCGCGGTGTCACAGGCGCCGCAGGCAAGGGCGTTGAGGGCGACCACCACATGCACACGCTTGGCGTTGCGGATGCGGTCGTAGCGGCTCCGCAGCCCGGCGGGAACGGCCTTCGCCGTCTCGTCACGCGTAGCGCGAGCGACCGCGAGCTCGCCATCGATCGACGCACGCTCCGTCGCCACCTCACCGCGCGCCGTCGCCTGCTCCGCCTCACACGCCTCGAGGTCGGCGGTCGAGGCCGCGCGCCCCGCGCGGAGCTCCTCCACGCGTCGGGTGATGACGTGGAGATCGCTCTCCTCTCCCGCGACGATCCGCTTCGCCTGATCCATCTGGGCTGCGGCGGCCGTCGCTTGGCGCATCGTCTTCACCGCATCGAGCTGTGCCTGGTTGCGGGCGATCAGCTCCCGGTGCTCCGCGATCTTGTCGCGCAGGAAGGCCTGCTTCTTCTCCTCCGCCTGCAACGCCGTCGACTGGCGCTCCATGGTGTCGACGATCCGTTGCCGCCGGGTGTCGAGCTCGCGGATGCGCGGCTCGAGTGCGGCGAGGCGCTGCTCCAGCACATGGATGGCGAGGTCGTCGTCTTGGAGGGCGAGCAGGGCGCGAAGATCGGACATGAAGGGATCGATGGGGAGAGAGGAGAGGAAGGAAAGATGGGGTCAGCGCGACCGACGGACCATCCCCCAGTGCTGCACGCCGAGCGAGCGCTTCTCGTCGGCAAGTCGCTTGATCTGCAGGGTCAGGGCGTCCTTCTCGGCGGCGTCGGCCAATGGGAGGAGGGATTCCAGCGCCCGGAGACGGGCATCAACCGACCGTCCCCGGAGCTGGCGGAGGGCGTCGGCCACGCTCGCCCGAGCGTCGACGACCGCCTGCGGATCGGCCCGGAGCTCCTCGTAGACCCGGATCGCGAGGGGATCGAGATGCTCGGCGATCGCCTCCGCCGAGAGCGCCTCACCCACCATCAGGAGGGCTCGGTAGATCATACCATAGACCGGGTCCCGGAGGGCGAGCGATGCCGACTCCCCGAACTCGTCGGTCTCATCGCCTCCGAAGTCGACGCTGGCCGGCCGCTCCGACTCTTCGAGCTTCCCCAGCTCCTCGATCACATGATCGCGCCACATCGGCTGCGTGAGGACCACCCGGAGCAGCACCTGCTCCGCATTCCCCTGTTCGACGCCCGAGCGATACGGCCCGGTCGGCAGAGCGTCGCGCGTCGGTGCGGCCCCGGGGCCACCCCCGTACGCGTCGGGCGCCGTGGCATCCCCACGTGATGGCCGTTGGACCGCCGCACGCGGCCCGCTCCCGCGCCGGACCGCATGCAGCTCCGCCACCAGTGCCTCGCGCGCCACACCCGCCGCCTCCGCCGCCCGCGCGAGGTAGAGGTCGCGCGTCACCGGATCACTCGCCGCGCGGATGGTCGGGAGGAGCCGATCGAGGGCCTGCCGCTTGTGTTGGAGATCGGCGAACCACCCCGCGCGCTCGAGCAGCTGGACCTTCCGATCGAAGACATCCATCGCCTCGTCGAGCAGACGCGACACCGCCGCCCCGCCCTGGCTCCGCGCGAAGGTATCGGGATCCTCCCCCTCCGGCAGCGTGACCACGCGGACGACGAATCCCTTGGCGAGGAGGAGATCCGCCGCGCGGAAGGTCGCCTTCTGGCCCGGTCCGTCGGAGTCGTAGCAGAGCACCACCTGCCGCGTGAAGCGCCCGAGGAGCTCGGCCTGCGCGTCGGTGAGCGCCGTCCCCATCGGGGCGACGACCCCCTCGACCCCGACCGAGACGAGTCGCAAGGCGTCGAAGTACCCCTCGACGATCACGACGCGATCGTCCTTGCGAATCGCATTCCGCGCCGCGCCGAGGTGGTAGAGGAGCTTCCCCTTGTTGAAGACCTCGGACTCCGCCGAGTTGAGGTACTTCGGCTCCCCCGGTCCGAGGAGACGTCCGCCGAATCCCACGGTGTGCCCCGACTGATCCAGGATCGGGAAGATGAGGCGGTCTCGGAAACGCGCCTTGAGCTGGTCGCTCCCCTCGAGGGGGAGATAGAGTCCCGCGGCAGTGAGCCGCGCATCGTCATAGCCGAGGCCGTGCAGATAGGTGCGCAACGCCTCGCCGTCCCGCGAAGCGAACCCGAGCCCGAACCGTGTCGCCAAGTCGCGTGACACATCGCGAGAGGCGAGATAGTCGCGCGCGGCACTCCCCTGCGGCGCGTCCCACAGGGTCTTCTGGAAGAATTCGGAGGTCGCCGCCTGCAACTCCCAGAGCGGCTCGCGCGGATCGGGGCCCTCGCGCCGACGCTGCACCTCCTGCACCTCGATCCCCGCCTTCGCCCCGGCGAGCTTCACCGCGTCCACGAAGCTCATCCCCAGCCGCTTCTGCAGGAAGGTGAAGACCGAGCCCTTCTCCCCGCAGACGAAGCAGGTGTACCCGCGCCCCGGGACCACGGAGAAGTTCGGCCCCTTCCCCTGATGGAACGGGCAGGGCCCACGCCAGACGGAGCCCGTCTTCTTGAGCTTCACATGCTCGCCGATGATGGCGACGATGTCGGCCTGTTGGCTGACCTGTTCGACCACCTCGTCGGGGATCACGCGAACTCCGCGATCGTGACGCCGGCCCCACCCTCGTTCCACGCACCCAGCCGGAACTGCTTCACCCGTCGGTCTCCCTTCAGGACCTGCGCGACGCGCTCACGCAGCGCGCCGGTGCCCTTCCCATGGATGATACGCACCTGGCCGAGATCCGCACGAATCGCCCCGTCCAGCGCCTGAAGGAGGAGGTCATCCACCTCGTGGACCCGCACCCCACGGACATCCACCTCGGGCTTCGCCTCCACGTCGGGGAGATCCAGCGCGGCGACCTCGACGCGCTCCGAGCGGAGATGCTTGGCCGAGAGGCGCCGCAGCGCCGCGAAGGGGACTGTCATCTTGAGGGGCCCGACCGCGACCACCGCCTCCTCCCCACGGCGTTCGAGGAGCTGTCCCACCTTCCCCCCAAGCGTCTCCACCGCGACCGCATCGCCGATCGCGAGCGTGACGCCACGCGCGTCAGCCACCTCGAGGCCCTCTGCGGCCGCGCGTTCGCGCGCCGCCACCTGCTGCGCGACCCGCTCCTCGGCGTCGAGCGCCTCGAGCGCCGACTGCTCCGCCGCCGCGCGACCCTCAAGGGTGCGCCGCGCCTCAACCGCCACCTGATCGATCGCTGCGGCCCCAGCGGCACGCAACGACGCGATCGTCTGCTCCACTTCCTTGCGTGCATCGAGCAGATGTCGACGCGCCTCGCGACGCGACTCTCGCTCCACCTCGCGCTCCCGCCCCTGCACCGTCCGCTCGCGCTCGCCCATCCGCGCGGCGCGTTGCTGGAGGTCGAGGGACTGCGCCCGCACCTCACGCTCCTGGTCCGCGAGGCGCTCGCTCCGCGCCTCGAGATCGGTGAGGAGCGACGCGAGGTCACGCTCCATCGTCGGCACGCGCGCCTCGGCGCGCGCCAGGATCTCCTCCGGCATCTGCAGGCGCCGTGCGATCGCGAGGCCGTACGAGCGCCCCGGGATCCCTTTGGTCAATCGATAGGTCGGCGCGAGCCGCTCGGCATCGAACTGCAATGAGGCGTTCACGACGCCGGGCACCTCGCCAGCCAATTCCTTCAGCGCGCCGAGATGCGTCGTCGCGATCGTCGTGACCCCACGGGTCGTGAGGGCCTCGAGGATCGCCCCGCCGAGCGCGGCCCCTTCGAGCGGATCGGTCCCCGATCCCAGCTCATCGATCAACACCAACGCATCAGGCGACGCCGAGTGGATGATCTCGGTGAGGTGCTTGAGGTGCGCACTGAAGGTCGAGAGCGAGGCCGCGAGACTCTGCTCGTCGCCGATGTCCGCAAAGACGTCATCGAAGGCCGGGAGCACCGACTCCGGCCCTACGGGGGCTGGGATCCCGCACTGCATCATGAGAGCGCAGAGCGCGAGTGCCTTGAGCAACACCGTCTTGCCCCCGGTGTTCGGCCCGGAGACGAGCAGCGTTCGCTCCTCGGGCGCCATCGCCAGATCGAACGGCACCACGGCGACACCCTGCGCGAGGAGCAACGGATGTCGACCCTCGCGGACGTGAAAGCCGTCGCGCGCCGCGGCGAGCGTCACGTCCGCGCACCCGGTGGCCACCGCGTAGCGCGCACGGCCATAGAGCGAGTCGAGCGCGACCAGCGCCTCGAGCGCCGCGATGAGGGCATCGCGATCCGGTCGCAGCGTCTCGGTCAGTTCAAGGAGGATCCGTTCGGACTCGGCGATCTCCTCGGCCTCGAGCTCACGGATCCGGTTCCCCGCCTCGACCGCCGCCGGCGGCTCCATGAAGAGGGTCTGCCCCGATTGTGAGCTGTCGTGCACGATCCCACCGAGGGCCCCGCGCCCTTCACGGCGCACCGGGATCACGTAGCGCCCGTTGCGGATCGTCACCGAGGCGTCGTCCACCCGCAGGTGCGGCTCGAGCTTCGCCATGATCCGCTCGAGGAGCCGCACGAGCTCCCCTTCCGCCCCGCGTCGCTCCCGACGGATCCGGCGGAGCGCCGGGGAGGCGTCATCCTTGAGCGTGCCCTCCTCGGTGAGCACCCGCTCGAGCTGCTGTTCGAGCGCGGGTCGCGCGATCAGCGCCCCGGTGTACGGGGCGAGTGCGGCCCGCGCCATGGCGGGGCGTGCCTCGTCGGTGAGCGTGGCGAGCGTGCGTCGCGATGAGGCGAGCAAGGTCACCGCCCCACGGAGCTCCGGTCCCGACCACGAGGTCCCCGCGATCCGCAGCCGCCGGAGCGGCTCGGTCAGCTCGGGGATCGCCTCCGGGCGCCACCCCTCGGCACCAGCGATGATCGCCCGCATCGCGACCACACGCGCATGCTCGGCGCGCAGCGTGGCGAGCGCCTCGTCGCGCTCCGGTCGCGTCCCCCCGACGCGCGTCGGGCGCAGCGCGCGGATGCGCGCGGCGCCCGCTGGGCTAGCGGCGTATCCGGCGATATGGTCGAGGAGACGGGGGAACTCGAGGACCTCGAGCGCGTGCGCCTGCACCTGCCCCGGCACGGTCACGGCTCCGACCCGAGCTCCTCGCGCACGATGCGATTGATCACCGTGCCATCGGCACGGCCTTTGAACAGGGGCATCACCTTCCCCATGACGGCCCCGATCGCCGACGCGCCAGCGTCGACCACCGCGCGCACGGCGGCGCGGATCTCCTCCTCGGAGGGGGCGGCGGGGAGCCACTGCTCCAGCGCCGATGCCTCCCGGCGCTCCACCTCGGCCAACTCCTCACGGCCGGCCTGCACATACATCTCGATCGATTCCCGGCGCCGCTTGATCGCGCGGCGCAGGACCTCCACGACATCATCGTCGGTGAGGTCCCGCCCCAACTCGATCTCTCGGTTCTTGATCTCCGACAGCACGGTGCTCAGCAACAGGACGCGATCCTTCTCCTGCGCCTTCCGGGCGTCCAACAACTCGCCCTGCACCAGTGCCATCAGGGCCGCTGCCATATCAGTACGAGCGGGTCCGCTTCGTCTTCCGCTGCGCGGCGTTGAGCTTCCGCTTGCGCTTCTCGCTCGGCTTCTCGTAATGCCGATGCTTCCGCAGGTCCGCGAGGATCCCGGCCTTCTCGCACTTCTTCTTGAAGCGCTTGAGCGCACGCTCGAAGTTCTCGTCCTCGTGGATGATGATCTCCGACAAACTGACTTCCCCCCTTGGATGGCGGGTCAACGCCGGCTGGGGACTTGGTGATGTGAGCCTTCTAAGTTACGACGAGACAACCGTTTGGGCAAGGCGCCCGGTTCGCGTCAGCCCGGGGGCCAGGTGAGGTCCCGCCCCCCAAGGAGATGGAGGTGGAGATGCCCCACCGTCTGGCCCCCGTCAGACCCGGTGTTGATCACCGTCCGGTACCCCGTCACGGCCACCCCCTCCGCCCGGGCCACCTGCTGGGCCATGCGGGCCATCGCCCCCACCACCCCGGCGGCGTCACCCACCGCCTCGAGCGAGGCGGTGTGCGCCTTGGGGATGACGAGGATATGGGTCGGCGCCTGGGGGGCGATGTCGCGGAAGGCCAGACACTGGTCGTCCTCCGACACCACCTGCGCCGGGATCTCGCGCCGGACGATCCGGCAGAACAGGCAATCGGCCATGACTCCCTCCGTCAGTTCGTGGATATCGCGTCCACCGACCCGTCGGCGTGGGTCCCCACAGCCGCCCGCACCGATGCCACCGCCGCGATCGCGGCGGTCTCGAAGCGCAGGATCGAGCGACCCAACGCCACCCGCTGGAATCCCGCCTCCTCGAACGCCTGCACCTCATCGGCTTCGAGTCCTCCCTCTGGCCCGACCGCCACGACCACCGGCGCGCGGAGTGAGCCGAGCACGCGATCGAATGCGGCGCCCTCACCATCCATGAGCAGGCGCGTCCCGGCCGGCGCCGCGGCGAGCGCATTGGCCAACGTCGCCTCCGGGAAGACCGTCGGGGCCCAGGCGCCTCGACTCTGCTCGAGCGCCCCCTCGATCCGATGTGCGACCTTCTGATGAAAGGTGGGCCCCTCACCTCGCGGCGTCACATGGCGCGAGCGGCGGAAGATCACCGGGCGCCAACTCGAGACCTCGAGCTCCGTCACCTTCTCCGCCAGCAGTAACATGCGATCCTTGTCGCCAACGGGAAGCAGGAGATGCACCGCTGGCGCCGGATCGACCACCTCGACTGCGTCGACCTGCACCGAGGCGTGCCGCTTCGCCAGCGTCAGCACCATCCCCTCGCCACGGCGCCCCGCCCCATCGAGCAGCCCCACACGCGCCCCGACATCGAGCCGCCGCACCCGCATGTGATGCGCGGCCTCCTCCCCCAACGTCACCGTCTCGCCCGCCGCAAAGGGTTGATCGAGCACGAAGGTCGGGAGACTCATCGCCGCACCCGCACCGACCACCACTGCTCCTCGGCGTCCTCGGCGTCGATCCGCCACCCGGCCGCCTCGAGCGCCGTGACCATCATCTCCCGTTCCTCTCGGAGGATCCCGCTCAAGATCATCACGCCATCGGGGGCCAGCGAGGCGCCCATCAGCGGCAGGAGCTCGAGCAACACCGAGGAGATGATGTTGGCGAGGATCACCTGCACCGGCGCAACGAGCGGGAGGAGGAGCTTCGCGTCACCCTCGAGGACGGCGACACGCTCCGCGACCCCGTTGGACGTCACGTTGAGTTCCGCGTTGCCGATCGAGTCGGCATCGTTCTCGATCGCGAAGACGCGTGCCGCCCCGAGCTTCGCGGCGGCGATCGCGAGCACCGCGCTTCCCGCCCCGAGGTCGGCGACCGAGGCGCCGGCGAGCGGGACGGACTGCAGAAGCCGCACCACACCACGCGTGGTGGGATGCTCCCCGGTGCCGAAGGCCATCGCGGGTTCGATCACGATCGTCGTGGCGGGGTCACGCCCTTCCGACAACCAGGGCGGCGTGACGGTCAGACCGCCGAGCTGATGCGCGGTGATCCGATCGCGCCACTTGATCGACCAATCGATCGGCTCGAGCGGGGAGAGCTCCACACTCACTGTGGGATCCACTGCGCGAAGCGCCGCGACGAATCGCTCGACGTCGGCCGTCGGCGGGAGATGCGTGATGAGGGTGGCGCCATCCTCGTGTACCCCCTCAGCGCCTGCCGCGAACATCGCGGCGATCAGCGCGTCCGTCTGCGCCGTGTTCGATGGGGTGCAGGCCGCGCGGGTCCACCGAACGACGGTCGTGTCTACGTTGGTCATGCGACGCCCTCGTGGCGTGTGGTATCCGGGGTCGGCCGCTCGTCCCAGGCGCGGGCGATCACCTCGGCGATCCTCTCACGAAAGACCGGGATCGCGAAGCGTTCCGCCTGCTGCCGACAGGCCGCTTCGCGCGGTGGTGGCGCCGCGAGGAAGCGACGGACCGCCGCGATGATCGACTCCGGTGTCTGCGCGTCGAAGAAGGTGCCGGTCTCGCCTTCGATGACCGTCTCGAGCGCCCCGCCCGCCCCGTAGGCGATCACCGGGGTGCCGCAGGCCTGCGCTTCGAGTGGGGCGATGCCGAAGTCCTCGAGCGCCGCGAAGACGAAGGCCTGCGCGCCGCTCAGCAGACGCGGGAGTTCCCCGCTTGGGGCATGGCCGACGAAGCGAATGTTCGTCGCGCCTTGCGCCGCCGCATGGCAGCGCGCGCGATCAGGACCATCACCGACGACGGTCAGCTCGAGTTCGGGCATCTGCCGGAAGGCGTCGACGATCAGCGGGACCCTCTTGTACGGCACGAATCGCGAGACGGAGATGAACCCCTTGCGCTCCTCGGACATCGGCCGAAAGGTCTCGGTGTCCACCGGCGGCGGGATGACCACGCTCGATCGCCCGTAGTAGCGTGCGACGCGATCCCCCACGAAGCGGGAGTTCGTGAGATAGAGATCGGTGCGATCGGCCGTGCGCCGATCCCATCGACGGAGCCGCGCCAATCCGATCCGCGCCGCCGCCCGCTTCAGCGAACCGAACCCCGAGTCGGCGAGATACGCCTCCTGCAGATCCCAGGCATAGCGCACCGGCGTATGGCAGTAGGTGAGATGCAGCTGGTCGGGACGGCACGTCCGTGCGCCCTTCGCCACACAGTGGCTGGAGGAGATCACGAGATCGTACGCGCGGAGGTCGAACGACTCCACCGCCTCGGGGAAGATCGGGAGGAAGGAGCGAAACGACTCGCGACCACCGGTCCACCGCTGAAGGAACGAGGTGCGCACCGGACGGCCGCGGTATCGCTCCGGCAGCTCCCCCGGCATCGCACAGACCAACGCGAAGAGATCGGCCTCCGGAAAGATCGCAAGCAAGGCGTCGACCACTCGCTCCGAGCCCGCGTGACCGATCAGCCACTCATGCACGATCGCGACGCGTCGCCCCGCAGGGAGTGGCGCCCCACTCATCCGGTGATCGCCTCCTTCATCTTCGCCCAGAACCCTTTCTCGCGCTTCTCCGGCGGCTTCTCCTGCATCTCGGCGAGCTGCTCGACCAACGCACGCTCCTCGCGCGAGAGCGAGGGTGGTGTCCAGACCTGCACACGCACATGGAGGTCCCCGGTGCCGCTGGCATTCACGCGCGGCAATCCCTTCCCGCGCATGGTGAAGACATGCCCGCTCTGCGTGCCAGCGGGGATGTCGAGCGTGAGCGCCCCCGTGATCCCCGGCACCTCGACCTCCGCACCGAGCGCGACCTGCGGATAGCTCACGAGTACCTCGCAATAGAGGTCCTCACCATCACGTTCGAACCGATCATCCTCCACCACGTCGAAGACGACGATCACATCCCCACGTGGCCCACCGCGCGTGCCCGCATTGCCCACGCCGCGAAGCTGCATGTACTGCCCCGTCGCCACACCCGCGGGCACCTTGATGTCGAGCGTGTGATCGGCGCGCATCCGCCCTTCCCCGCGACACTCCTTGCAGGGTGATGCGATCGTCGTCCCC
>Ga0068872_10001651_pt1 | contig 17879 bp, 11 predicted proteins | sample NOAtaG_7_FD_66441 | JGI IMG/M metagenome (GOLD analysis project Ga0068872, IMG submission 66441) | Freshwater lake microbial communities from Lake Erie, under a cyanobacterial bloom - NOAA_Erie_Diel1S_2200h metaG | ecosystem: Environmental > Aquatic > Freshwater > Lake | place: USA: Ohio, Lake...
ATCCCGGACAGCACGCAGATCAACCCGGCCGTGAAGAGCCCGTAGAGCGCGATCATGCCCAGGGCCTCGCCGTGGCCCGGGGCCCAGTCCTTGCCCGGGGACAGGAAGAACCGGAAGTTGCGGCTGGGGAACAGGTCTCCCACGTCGATGAGCGGCAAGGCGTTGCCCAGCAGCAGCACCTGGACCCCGACCAACGCCCCGACGGCCCAGGACTTGTCGAGCAGGTGGGCCTCCTCGCGCCGCCATTTCCGGCACAGCATCGTCAGGAACAGGAAGACCAGCCCGGCCTGCGAGCAGGTGGTGAAGAGCGCCTCCGGCAGGCCAAGGTTGAAGAACGTGGCGTGGGAGAGGAAGCGCTGGCCGAGCTTCACCACGGCACCCGAGCGCTCGGGCAGCAACTCCGGCAGGCTCTCGTTGAACACGGGCGTGATGGTGAGGTACTTGAAGAAGACCAGGCCAAAGCGCGCCAGTTGCGGGATGATCGTGTAGAGCGAAAACACCAGACCGATGGAGATCAGGAAGGCCCACCGGCGGTTCCGCACCACGGTTCCGGTGAGCAACCCGGTGGCGTGGTAGGCGACGGTGGTGGTGAAAAGCACCCAGTACAGGGGGGCCCAGGCCGACGCGGGCACCCCGCCCCGGGCCAGCGCCCAGGCCGTGAACGGCAGGCTCACGCCGGCGAGGACGTACTCCCGCACCGGGAGTCCGAAGAGGTAGCCGAGGACCTTGGTGAGCGGCGACATCGGGACGAGGCGCTGGTAGTCCACGCCTCCCTCGTCCCGCTCGGTGATCATGCCGCCGGAGACCTGGGCTGTGCCCACCACGAAGAGGACGAATCCCTGCAGGACCAGCAGCGGGATGATCGCCGCACGGGCCGCGCTCTCCGGTTCGGTCTCGTTCCGGACGCCGATGGACGACGTGATGCCCACGATGAAGGCCGACAGGAGGAACGTGATGCAGCATCCCAGTGCCAGATGGCGCAGCCGCAGCCTGGAGCGGCAGTACCGGCGGAAGATCGGGTTCGACCAGACCTTCCAGGCGGGATGCCCCCGGGGGGCCGGCGCGGCGGCTTCGACGGGGCTCACGCGTTCCTCCCTGGGGCGGCGATTTCCACCAGCAGGTCCTCGAGCGACGAGCGGCGTTCCTCGAGCGACTTGACCCGGACCCGGTCGCGGACCAGAGCCTCGACGAGGTCCGCCTGCGCCTCGTCGTCGCCGTCGAAGTCGAAGGAAATCATGCCGACGCCTGCGGTCAGGTCCCGCACATCGTCGCGCCCCGACAACCTGGCGGCGGCCGCCTCGACGGGGCCGACGATCCCGAGGGTGAGCCGGCGCGTGGCATGGCCGAGCTGTCGCCGCACCGCGTCCACGGAGCCGTGGGCCAGCACCCGGCCCCGGTGCAGGATGCAGAGGGAGGTGCACATCTCGGCCAGCTCCCCGAGGATGTGCGAGCTGATGAGGACGGTCACCCCGGTGCGGGCGAGACCCTGCAGCACCAGGCGCAGCTCCCGGCGGGCCAGCGGATCGAGCCCGCTGGCCGGCTCGTCGAGGATCAGCAGGCGTGGCCCATGCAGCAGGGTCTTGGCCAGGACCACGCGCTGGGTCTGCCCCCGGGAGAGTTCGCGGCAGCCCCGCTCGCGCAATGGAAGCAGGCCCACCTGGTCGAGGCACTCGTCGGCCCGGGCGCGTCGGGCGTCGGCGTCGGTGATGCCATGGGCCGCCGCGTAGAAGTCGAGGAACTCCCAGAGGCGCAGGTCCGAGGGCACCGGGGCGAGGTCGGGCATGTAGCCCATGAGCCGGCGGGCTCGGTGGCTGTCCTCGGCGATGTCCACGCCGCCGAAGAACACCTCCCCGTGGGTCGGCTCCAGCAGGGTGGCCAGCACGCGGAAGGTGCTGGTCTTGCCCGCGCCATTGGGGCCGACGATGCCGAGGATCTCGCCCGGAGGCACCGTGAGGTTCAGGTGGTCCACGGCCACGAAGTCGCCGTAGTCGACGCGGAGGGACCGGATCTCGAGGGCGGGCGGCGGGGCCACCGGGCCCGGGGTGATGGAGGGGTGCGACACGGGTCGTTGCGGCAGGGGCCCCGGGGGCGGGCTCAGGGATCGGCGTCGAGCTCGTCCCAGTTCTCTGGGATCGTCAGCCCCAATTCGGCCAACTCCGCCATGCGGGTCGAGCGGAGCCGCTCGCGCTCGAACTCATAGCGCTCCCGTTGGTCGGGCCGGAGCACCGAGAGCATCGCCTCCCGGGGCGTGACGCCGGAGGGGCGGATCTCGCCCTGGAACCCCTCGAGCCGGATCGACGGGTCGTAGTCCGGGGAGGCCTGGGCCATGATCCCGAACAGTTGGTCCGTCTGCTGCGCGTCCAGGTCGACGATCTGGTGGATGCGCTGGACGCGCATGTCGGCGTAGTTCTGCACCCGGTCGGCGCGCAACTGAAGCCGATCGGCCTTGAACGTCTCGAGCTGGTCGCCGCTGAGCATCTTCTCCATCACCGGATCGAGCCCGTCGTCCATCCGGTGGAGGTTCAGCAATTTCATCGTCTCGAAAAAGCTGCTGTTCTCGCTCGAGAGGGCCTCGATCCAGCGCCGCGTTTCGGCCTCGGATTTGCGCCGGAACCAGGTGGCGAGCTCGCCCTGCTGACGCGCATCCAAGTGATAGGTCCGGGTCAATTCGCCGACCTCCGTGTCGATGTGGCGCCGGGACTTCTGGTTTATCATCCGCTCGAAGAGGGGCGCGAAGTCGCGCAGCACCGGTTGGGCCGCACGGTAGAGCTCCTCCGAGCTGACCGGGCGGCCGTCGCGCAGCCGCTGGGCGATCTCACGGCCCCGGTCGAACACCGTCTGGATGGGGTTCTTGGATGTCCTGGGACGGGTCTCCTCGAGGGCCGCGATCCGGGTCCGGGCCCGCTCCAACTCGACCTCCAAGGTCTGCACGCGGGCCTCGGCGGATCCTTCCGGCGCCGGTCTGCTGTTGAGGAAGAGCACGGTGCCGAGCACCCCCACCACCAGGCCGAAGCCCGGTGGCAGCAGCGAACGAAGGGTGGAGGAAGGACTCATGCGGATCGGCTGCAGGCCGGCGGTTTTGCCGGACCCAAGCGGGAAACCCATCCCGGTTCAATGATCAATGTCGCGGGACGGCCCACCATGGCTCCGGCCGGCGCGACTGCCGAATCCTCAGCCATGATTCAAGGTTCCGGCCTCACTGGGCGGGCTGGTAGTACCAGTCGACGCGGCCGTTGGCTCCCTTGGAGAGGACCTTCCAGGCCATCGGCGAGGTGTGGCCGTCGGCCCAGGCGTAGTTGCCGCCGTCGCCGTGGCGCACGTAGCGGAAGAGCGCCATGTTGAGGCTGGGCGGGTACAGGTAGCCGTAGTTCCACCACTCGAGGCCCTTGGTCGGGTCCAGCCCGTCGCCGTTGAGGATCGTGTCCGAGGGCTTGGTGATGATGGAGGCCTTCACGCGGTCGGCCGGGGTGTACCCCAGGTAGGCGTAGTTGTGGCCATAGCCGCCGTAACCCTGGTACCCGGGCACGCTCGCCGGGATGACGTTGGTGCCGATCTTGGCCGTGGGACAGGCCACCACCTTGTCGCGCGCGACGAGGTTGGTGAAGTTGCGGTTGTCGCTGGCGATGTAGGTGGAGATCTCGGCGAACCACCGGCTCGGCGCGACCCATCCCGACCCGACCGGCACCTCGGTGCCCGCCACGGGCAGGGAGTCGTTCTGGTCGCCCGCATAGAGCAGGTAGCCGAGCACGATCTGCTTCTCGTTGCTGGTGCAGCGCACCCGCTGGGCCTTGGCCTTCGCCCGGGACAGCGCCGGCAAGAGCATGCCCGCGAGGATGGCGATGATGGCGATCACCACCAGCAGCTCGATGAGCGTGAAGGCCCGGGAGCGATGCGGATCTGGAGATCGGAGGACTTCGATGGAGCGCATGGGACCGTTTCGATGCAACCCGCGCGGCCGTGGTCTGTCAAAGGGCCGATTCGATCGGATCTGTTCCGACCGGGCCGCAACCGATGCCGGATTGACCCCGCTGGTCCTTGATTTCTAGTGTCCAGCAAACATCCCCGCGACCCATGAAGTCTCCTGAGCGAACCCGTCGAGGCTCCGAATCGGAGTCCCCGAGGCGCGAGGTCCCGATGGCTCCCACAGCCACGGGTGGCATCCCTGCCGCGCTGGCGTCGCGCCACTGGTGCTGGGGGTGGCGGGCGCTCTGGGCGTTCCTGTGTCTTGGCGTGGTGCTCGAGGCCCTGCACGGGTTCAAGGATCCCTCCTACCTCGGTCCATCCCAGTCGACACGGCGCCTGATGTGGACCCTGGCCCATGCCCACGGGACGCTGCTCGGCCTGATCCAGCTCGCCTTCGCCGCCTACCTCGGCCTGGTCGCGGTGTCCCCGGGGCCGCGGCGCTGGGTCTGGGCCTCGGGCCTGCTCCTGGCGGCGCAGGGCCTGCTGCCGTTGGGGTTCCTTCTGGGCGGGTGGTTCTACCGCGGAGGCGACCCGGGCGTGGGCGTCTTCCTCGTGCCCGTCGGCGCGGCCTGCCTGGTGGTCTCGGTCGGCCTGATCGCCTTGGTTCCCGGGGCGATGCACGGATCTGAGACCCGTGGCCGGAAACCGCCCGAGCCATGACCCTCGAGTGGACGCTCTTCGCGCTGGCCTGCCTGGTCGTGGCCGCGCTGGTGGCCTGGACCCACCCGGGGGGCGGTGGGGGCCGGTCGTGGGGGCCCGTCGGCGCGGTCGCCGGCGCGGTGATCCTGGCCGGCGCGGCGGGGCGCGTCTGGCAGGCGGGGCGTGCCCAGGTGGCGGCCCGCGAGGCGGCCTTCCGCCCGAAGGTCCCGCGCGAGACGCCGCACTCGGGCTATGTCTCCAGCGACCAGTGCGCCTCGTGCCACCCGGGTCCGCACCAGTCCTGGCACGACTCGTTCCACCGGCGGATGACCCAGCGGGCGACGCCCGGGGCGGTGCTGGGTGACTTCGACCACCGCGAGTTCACGGTCGACGGGAACCCCATCCGACTCGAGCGGCGCGGCGACGAGTTCTGGGCCGAGATGGTCGACCCCGACTGGACGCATGACCAGGCCCGGGCCCGCGCCGGCTGGAAGGGCTTCCGCGTCGAGGACCCGGCCCGCGCTCCCCGGGTCTGGAAGCGCGTCGGCATGACCACCGGCTCCCACAATTTCCAGGCCTACTGGGTTCCGGGGCGCCACGGCAACCTGCAGTTCTCGCTGCCGCTGGCCTGGCTGGTGGAGGAGAAACGCTGGATCCCACGCAAGGACACCTTCATCCGCGATCCCGAGGCGCCCTCGCCCAACCAGATCTGGAACCTCAACTGCATCCAGTGCCACGTCACCGGCGGCGTCCCGGGCCGGGATCCGCGCAGCGGGCTGCTCGACAGTCGGGTCGGCGAGATGGGCATCTCCTGCGAGGCCTGTCACGGTCCCGGCGAGGCCCATGTGCAGGCACAACGGAATCCGCTGCGCCGATACCTCCGCCATTTCGGCGGCGGGAAGGACGACCTCGGAATCGTGAACCCGGCCCGACTGTCGCCAAGGGCCTCCACGCAGGTCTGCGGCCAGTGTCATGGCATGAAGTTCGTGCACGGGTTCGACGAATACCTGCAGGCGGGCTTCTCGTACCGGCCCGGCGGCGAGATGGAGCCCGGGACCCCCCTGTTGCGCCACCCGCGCTTCCGGGATCCGAAGGGGATCCCCGCCGAAATCCTCAGCGACCCGCAGGCCATGGCGAACATCTTCTGGCCCGATGGGATGATCCGGGTCACCGGCCGCGAGTACAGCGGGCTGCACGAATCGGCCTGCCACCTCAAGGGTGGGATGACCTGCCTGTCGTGCCACTCCATGCACGACGCCCCGCCCGACGACCAGCTGCGGCGCGACCGGACCGGCGACCAGGCCTGCCTCCAGTGCCATCCGTCCATCGCGGCCAACCCCACGGCGCACACCCGCCACGCGGCCGACTCGTCGGGCAGCCGCTGCTACAACTGCCACATGCCGCACGCCACCTACGGACTCCTCAAGGCGGTGCGCAACCACTACATCGACAGCCCCTCGGCCCGGTCCACCCTCGAGACCGGCCGGCCCAACGCCTGCAACCTCTGCCACCTGGACCAGACCCTCGGGTGGACGGCCCGCCACCTGGCCGACTGGACGGGCAAGCCCGCCCCGGCCCTCCCGGCCGAGCACCGGTCGGTGTCGCTGGCCGCCCTGCTGATGACCCGGGGCGACGTGGCGCAGCGGGCCTTGGTGGCCGCCAACGCGGCGAACCCCGATGCCCGCGCCGTGTCCGGGACCGGGGCCCTGGTGCCCCACCTGCTCGAGTTGCTCGACGACCCCTACCCGGCGGTGCGCGAGATCGCGGCCCGGTCCCTGCGCTCGATGCCGGAGTTCCAGGGGGTGCCCTCGTTGTCGATGGGCGACGACGCGCAGCGCCGTCGATTCCGTGCCGGCATCGAGGCGCTGTGGAAGCCGGCGGCGCCCGGCGCCCAGGCCGCCACCGCGTTGTTGGGTCCGGATGGGCGGCTCGACCGCGTGCGCCACGACGAGGTGCTCCGGCGCCGGGACCACCGGGTGATGGACCTCATCGAGTAGGCCCCCGGAGTCCGGAGAGGCCGGTGGCTTGGGAGGGCGTCGGCTTTTTCTGGTGCGCTTCCGGGAGGGTCTGGGATGGTCATTGAAACCTCCCCGGAAACCTCGCCTGTCCCATGAGACTTCCCCGTTGCTCAGCCTATCCCCGTCCGAGCCGCGTCACCCGCTGGCTGTCTGCCGCCCGGCGCGTCGCCGTCCCGGCCCTTCTCGGCGCCGCCGCCCTCTCGGTCCGGGCGCATGACTGGCCCGAGTTCCGGGGCCCGACCGGGCAGGGGCTCTCGCCCGCCAAGGGCGTGCCGATCCACTGGAGCGGCAGCAGCAACGTGGCGTGGAAGACGGCGATCCCTGCGGCCGGCTGGTCGTCGCCGGTGCTGGTCCAGAAGAAGATCTACCTGACCGGCGCCACGGCCCGGAACGCCTCGGGCGCCCTCGACTTGGCCGTGCTGTGCCTCGACGCGCGATCGGGCAAGGTGCTCTGGACCACTCAGGTGCTCTCGCCGGAGAACGGCTCGAGCCTCCACCGCAAGAACAGCTACGCCAGCCCGACGCCGGTGGTCGCGGACGGCCGGATCTACGCCCACTTCGGACACCTCGGCACGGCCTGCCTCGACCTCAAGGGCCGGGTGGTCTGGCGGCAGACCTCCGTCGTGTATCCGCCGATGCACGGCAACGGCGGGTCGCCGGTGCTGGCGGGCGACCTGCTCGTGTTCAGTTGCGACGGTTCGTCCGAGCCCTTCATCGTGGCCCTCGACAAGAAGACCGGCCAGGTGCGCTGGAAGACCCGGCGGCCGAACGATGCGGTGCCGCGGAAGTTCTCCTTCAGCACGCCGCTGCTCATCACCCACGCCGGACGCAAGGAACTCATCAGCCCGGGCGCCGGCGGCATCTACGCCTACGATCCGGCCAGCGGCAGGCAGCTCTGGCAGGTCGGCACGGGCAACGGGTTCTCGGTGGTGCCGCGTCCGGTGTATGCGCACGGGATGCTCTTCGTGAACACCGACTACGATTTCCCCAAGCTCTTCGCGATCCGGCCCGGCGGCGACGGGGACGTGACCTCCACGCACCTGGCCTGGCAGACCGGGCGAGGGGCCCCGAGCACGCCCTCGACCCTGGTCGTGGGCGACGAGCTGTACTTCGTCTCCGATGCCGGCATCGCCACCTGCGCCGATGCCCGGACCGGTCGGGTGCATTGGAACGAGCGCCTGGGCGGCGGGTTCTCGGCCTCGCCGGTGCTCGCCGAGGGACGCATCTACTTCCAGAACGAGGAGGGCGTGGGCTTCGTGGTCCGGGCCGGCAAGACCTATGAACTGCTGGCCCGCAATGAGCTGGGCGAGCGCACGCTGGCCAGCGCCGCCGTCGACGACGGGGCCCTGTACCTGAGGGGCGCCGATCACCTCTACCGCATCGGGTCGAAGTGACGGCCCGCGGCGGCGGGTCCGGTCAGTCGCGCAGGAAGTGGCAGGTGTAGCCGCCGGGATTCTTGACCAGGTACTTCTGGTGGTAGGCCTCGGCGGGATACCAGGTGGAGGCCGAGGTGATCTCGGTCACGATCGGTCGCTTCCATTTGCCCGAGGCGTTGACGCGGGCCTTCACCGTCTCGGCGGTCTTCTTCTGGGTGTCGTCGAAGACGAAGATGGCCGACCGGTACTGGGTGCCCACGTCGTTGCCCTGGCGGTTGAGGGTGGTGGGGTCGTGCATGCGGAAGAACCAACGCTCCAGCAGCACCTCGAGCGACAGCACCTTCGGGTCGAACACCACCTTCACCGACTCGGCATGGCCCGACTTGCTGTCGTGGGTGTCGTCGTACTTCGGGTTGGGCAGCCAGCCGCCGGTGTATCCGGCCTGCGTGTCCCGCACACCGGGAATCTTGCGCAGGATGTCCTCCATGCCCCAGAAGCAGCCGCCGGCGAGGTAGATGGTTTCCAGCGCCTGCGAGGGGGCCGAAGTCGGCTTGGGCGAAGTCGCGGCCACGGCGGGCGGGTTGGTCGGGGCGTTGGGGTGCATCGTGGTCTTTTTTGGGAGTGCGGGTCGGGTCGGTGGCTTCGATGTTGCCGCGGCCGGCGGGTCCGGGGCTTCGGCGGACGCCCGGGCGACGTCGGGCCCAAAGGAGATCCATCCGGCCAGGGCGACGAGGGCGGACAGGCGGGTGATCCAGCGGCGCATGAGTCACCGATAGCGCCGACGGCCCGGTGCGCAACCGCCAAATGGCCCGTTGGGCGAGCCTCCCGGCCGGGTCGGGATCGTGCGTTGCGGCCTCCCCGGGGCGCTGGAAGACCTCTTGGAACTCCCGGCAGACCGGTTCAGGATCAGGGGCAGCACCCCGAAATCCCTTTCTCCCGAACGCCAACCCCTCCATGAGGTCCCCCAACATCCTGACCAGAGCCCTCCGTCCCGCCGCCCTCCTCCTGGCGTTGGGACTGTCCGCGGCCGAGCCCTCCCCGGCGGTGTTCCCAGGCACGGCGCCGCTCACCCAGACCGGCGACCTGGCGCATGCCCTGGTCGGCGGCATCGACCGCTACCTCGACCGGGTGCTCGAGGCCGCGCCGGCCGCCCGGGCCCGCCACTGGAACCGCGACCTCTCCTCGCCCGAGGCCTATGTGCGGTCCATCGAGACCAACCGCCAGCACCTGGCCCGCATCCTCGGCGTGGTCGACCGGCGTGCCCCGGCGCTCCTGAAGGTTTCGGCCCCGGTGTCGGCCCCGGCCTCCGGCAATCCGGCCGAGGTGGGGCGGGGTCGCGGGTTCCGGGTGCTCTCGGTGACCTGGCCGGTCGTCCGTGGCGTGGAGGCCGAGGGCCTGATGCTGGTGCCCGAGGGGGAGGCCAAGGCCTCGGTGGTGGCCATCGCCGATGCCGACCAGACGCCCGAGCAGATCGCCGGCCTCCAGCCCGGTTTGTCCGATTCGGACCAGTTCGCCCGCCGGCTGGCCGAGCGCGGCTGCCGCGTGCTCATCCCCGCGCTGGTCGACCGCTCCGACACCCACAGCGGCCTGCCCGGGGTGCGCAAGCTCAAGCAGTCGCAGCGCGAGGTGCTGTGGCGGGCCGCCTACGAGATGGGCCGGACCGTGCAGGGCTATGAGATCCAGAAGGTTCTGGCGGCGGTCGATTGGCTGGAGTCGCAGAAGCCGGCCTCGGGAGCCCGCGTGCCGGTGGGGGTGATCGGCTACGGTGAGGGCGGATTGATCGCCTGCTTCGCCGGGGCCTTGGATCCCCGCATCGAGGCGACGGCCGTCAGCGGCTACCACGTGAACCCGCGCCTCCACGACGAGCCCATCTACCGCAACGTCTGGTCGCTGACGGACCAGTTCGGCGCGGGCGAGATCGCGGGCCTGATCGCCCCGCGCGGTCTGGTCTGGGTCGGCGGGCGTTTCCCCGAGACGCAGTACCCGAACCCACCCGGCCAGTCCCATCAGGGAGCCGCGCCAGGCCGGCTCGGTCGCCCGGATCCCGAGGTCTCGCGCGCGGTGCTGGAGCAGGCGGGAGCCTGGCTGGCGGGCGTTCCCGGTGTCGACCAGTGGAAGCTTGTGGCGGCCCAGCCCGAGGAGCTGTTCAACGACGAGGCGATCGATGCCTTCGCCGGTCGGTTGGGGGCTGCGGAGGCCCCGGCGGCCGCGGCCTCGAAGGTCTCGGCCCTCCAGCCACTTCCCGACAACACCGCGCGCCAGTTGCGCCAGTACTCGCAGATCCTCGAGGACACCCAGTGGCTCATGCGCGAGGCCGAGTTCACGCGGGGCGAGTTCTGGAAGAAGGCCGATCGCAAGAACGCCGAGACCTTCGCCCAGAGCGCCCGTCCCTACCGCGACCTCCTGCAGCGCGACATCCTCGGGGTCATCCCTCCGGCCTCGCTGCCGCCCTCGCCGCGGACCCGCAAGCTCATCGAGACCAATGGCATGACCGCCTACGAGGTGATGCTCGACGTGCACCCGGACGTGGTGGCCTACGGCATCCTCGTCGTGCCGCGCGGGATCCGCCCCGGGGAGAAGCGCCCGGTGGTGGTCTGCCAGCACGGGCTCGAGGGCCGGCCGACCGATGTGGCCGATCCGCGCATCGACGCCGGGGCCTACCACACCTACGCGTGGCGCTTGGCCGAGCGCGGCTTCGTGACCTTCGCCCCACAGAACTGCTACATCGGCGAGAACCGGTTCCGGCAGGTGCTGCGCAAGGCACAGCCGCTCAAGCTCACCCTCTGGTCGTTCATCCAGCGCCAGCATGAGGTGATCCTCGACTGGCTGGCCTCGCAGGACTTCGTGGATCCTTCCCGCATGGCCTTCTACGGGCTGAGCTACGGCGGCAAGACGGCCATGCGCATCCCGCAGGTCATCGACCGCTACTGCCTGAGCATCTGCTCGGCCGACTACAACGAGTGGATCTGGAAGAACGTCTCGGCCCGGTCGTCCTACTGCTACCTGTACTGGGGCGAGTACGACATGCCCGAGTTCAACCTGGGCAACACCTTCAACTACGCCGAGCTGAGCTGGCTGATGATCCCACGGCCCTTCATGGTGGAGCGCGGTCACGACGACGGGGTCGCACCCGACGAGTGGGTGGCCTACGAGTTCGCCAAGACCCGCCGCCAGTACGTCAAGCTGGGCTTGGGCGACCGCACCGAGATCGAGTATTTCGACGGCCCCCACACCATCCACGGCAAGGGAACGTTCGACTTCCTCCACCGCCACCTGCGCTGGCCCAAGCCCTGAGCCCGACCGTTCCATGAGCCGCGATTCCATCCGACGTCGCCCGTTCCTGCAGATGGCCGGGATGGCCTGCCTGGCCACCGCGGCCGGTGGCATGGCCCGTGCCGAGGAGACCGCGCCCGACCTGCACCTCGAGGGCTATGCCGGCCGGGTGAGCTATCCGCAGGGGGCCGAGCTGACCCTGCATGTGTCCTCCAGCCAGCGGCGGTTCTCGGTGGAGATCGCCCGACTGGGGGCCCGACGCGAGGTGGTCTGGCAGGGCACGCCGGAGACCGGGGCCATCCATCCCATCCCGGCCAACGCCTCCTCGCATGGCTGCGGCTGGCCGGTCGCGGTCCGCGTGCCCATCGGCCCGGAGTGGAAGTCCGGATACTACCAGGTGCAGTTCCGGGCGGAGGACCGCGGGGGTGATTTCGTGAGGCGCACCCGCCGGGTCGCCGAGTCCACCTGCTTCTTCATCGTCCGGGCGGCGCAGCCGGGCCGGGACTCGAAGATCCTCCTGCAGTTCGCCACGAACACCTACAACGCCTACAACAACTGGGGCGGCTTCAGCCTCTATGCCTACAACGGGCGCGGTGGCAACCAGGGGCACCGGGTGTCGTTCCTGCGCCCGCCGGGCTCGCTCTTCCCGAACTGGGAGCAGGCCTTCGTCGAGTGGGCCGAGTCGCAGGGCTACGCCTTGGAATACGCCGCCAACGGAGACCTCGAGTCGCACCCCGAAATCCTCAAGGCGTACAAGCTTGTCCTGAGCGTCGGTCACGACGAGTACTGGTCGGCCCCCATGCGGGATCACCTCGAGAAGTTCATTGGCGACGGCGGCAACGTGGCCTTCTTCAGCGGCAACACCTGCTGCTGGCAGGTGCGTTCCGAGGACAACGGTTCGGCGCTGACCTGCTGGAAGCAGAATGTCCAGCAAGACCCCGTGTTCGTGGCGCGGGGCAGCCAGGCCACGCTCTCCACGCTCTGGAGCCACCACCTGGTGCAACGGCCCGAGAACCAGCTCACGGGCGTGGGATTCCTGTGGGGCGGCTATCACAAGAGCCATGGCCAACTCATGGACGCCTCGGGCGGATTCGACGTGCACCGGCCCGACCACTGGGTCTTCGCGGGCACCTCGTTGAAGGCCGGCGGGCAGTTTGGCGCCAAGGACACCATCGTGGGCTACGAGTGCGACGGCTGTGAGCTGGAATGGACGGGGGGCGTTCCCAAGCCCACCCATCGCGATGGGACGCCGTCGAATTTCGAGGTGTTGGCGACGGCCCCCGCCCAATGGCATCCGGATGACTGCGAGTGGTACGAACGCTGGCAGCCCGGTCGCAAGGGTCATGCGGTGCTCGGCACCTACACCCGCGGCGGCACGGTGTTCACCTGCGGCTCGACCGACTGGTCGCACGGGCTCCGCGGTCGGGACCCGATCGTCGAGCGCATCACCCGCAACGTCCTCGACCGATTGGGGAAATGAGCCGGTCCCGATCCTGGATGTTTCAACGGGCTGCCCGGCGCGTGGCCGGTGTGGTCGGTCTGCTGGGCCTCCTTGCCTCGGGCGTTTCGGGCGTGTCGGCCGAGGCCGTCGATTTCAACCGCGATGGGGTGCCGGAGACCCTGATCCACCAGCCCGGCAAGACCCTCCTTCAGAAACCCGATGGCCGGCCGGCGGACTTCCAGTTTCCCGAGGGGCTTTCCGTGCGGGATGCCCAGGGCCAGGATGCCGGGCTGCGCTGGGTGGACCTCAACGGCGACGGGTTCGACGACCTCCTCCAATCCCATCCCGAGGGCTATGCCATCCACCTCTGGAACCGCCATGTCCGAGCCGAGTTGGGTTGGACCCAGGGTTGGTCGCAGTTCGTCCGGTCCGGTCGCCGAACCGGGTCGGCCGATGAGCCGCCCTCACTGGTCGGCACGACCGTGCGCGTGGCCGATGGGGTGTTGATCATCGAAACGCCCGCCAGCGGTGCGCAGCCGGCCCGAACCCAACGGCTCTCTGCCCGCGAACTCATCGCCGTGCGCATGCCGCCGCCGAAGTCGCCGGCCGAGGCGCTGGCTTCCATGCGGTTGGCGCCGGGCTTCCAGATCGAGCTGGTGGCGTCGGAGCCCCTGGTCATCGATCCGGTCCATTTCGATTGGGACACGCAGGGTCGGCTGTGGGTGGTCGAGATGCGCGACTACCCGCTGGGCCTCGACGGCCGGGGCAAGCCCGGTGGCCGCGTGAACGTCCTCCACGATGACGATGGCGACGGGCGCATGGACCGTGGGGTGCCGTTCCTCACCGACCTGGCCTTTCCCTCGAGCGTGTTGCCGTTCGGAAAGGGGGCGCTCGTCGCAGCGGCCCCGGACCTGTTCTACGCCGAGGACACCGATGGCGACGGGCGGGCCGATGTGCGCCGGGTGCTCTTCACGGGCTTCACCGAGGGCAACCAGCAGCACCGCTTCAACGGCTTCGAGTGGGGGCTGGATGGCTGGTTGTACCTGGCCAACGGCGACAGCGGCGGCACGGTGAAATCCCTCCAGACCGGCAAGACCCTGTCCCTCAGCGGGCGGGATCTTCGAGTGGATCCGGACACCGGCGAGATGGAGACCGTCTCGGCCCAGACCCAGTTCGGCCGGCGTCGCGACGACTGGGGCCACTGGTTCGGAAACAACAACCCCACCTGGTTGTGGCAGGTCACCCTGCCCGAGCACTACCTGCGCCGGAACCCGAAGGTGGCGGTGAAGCGGGTGAGCCGGATGCTGGCCGAGCGCGAGGATTCCACGCGCACCTTCCCGGCCTCGGCGCCCTTGACCCGGCCCAACCAACCCTGGTCGCTGAACCATGTGACCAGCGGGTGCAGTCCGACCCCGTATCGCGACGACCTGTTCGGGCCGGCCTACGCGCACTCGGTGTTCATCAGCGAGCCGGTCCACAACGTGATCCATCAGGAGGTCCTGGGTGCCCGGGGCAGCGCCTTGCACAGCCGGCGGGCCGCCGGCGAGGAGCGTTCCGAATTCCTGGCCAGCACCGACAACTGGTTCCGGCCCACGACCCTGAAGGTGGGTCCCGATGGGGCCCTGTATGTGGCCGACATGTACCGCTTCGTGCTCGAGCATCCCGAGTGGATCTCCCAGGAGATGCAGGCCCGGGTGAACGTGCGCGCCGGCGACGACCGGGGCCGCATCTACCGCATCTCCCCTCGCGGTGCTCCACGGCGTCCGATGCCGAGGCCGGGTCTCCTCGACACGGCCGGGCTGGTTGCCGCGATGGATGCACCCAACGGATGGCAGCGTGACCGGGTCCAGAGGCTCCTGGTCGAGCGAGGTGACGCGGGAGCCGCCGCCGGCCTGCGGGGGTTGATGTCGCCAGACCATCGCCCGACGGTGCGGGTTCAGGCGCTGGCGACCTTGGGTCTGCTGAAGGGGGCCCTCGATGCGGCGACGGTGACCGCCGCGCTGGCCGATCCTCACCCGGCGGTCCGACGCCAAGCCTTGGAGCAGTCGGAGCGCCTGGTGACCCGTCACCCGGAGCTCTTCCTGGCGGTGTCCGCGCTGGCGCGGGACCCGGAGGCGTCGGTGCGGTTGCAGGCGGCCTTCACGCTGGGCCAATGGCCTGCGGAGCAGGCCGAACCGGTCCTGCGCGAACTGGCCGCCCGGGATGCCGACGATGAGCTCATCCTCACGGCCATCCAGACCTCCCTGCGTCCGGACCGTGCGTTGTTCGCTGAATTGAAATCGGGCCAGAAGCCCGCGCCCGTGGCGACGACACCCGTCCTCAAGCCGAGTTCGGCCGACCGGGCGCAGGTCATCGCGCAGTACGCCGCCAGCACCGCGTCGCTGAAGGGCGATGCCCAACGGGGTCATGGTCAATTCACGACGCTGTGTGCCGGATGCCATCGCCTGCGGGGCGAGGGTCATGAGGTGGGCCCCGATCTCGGCATGGTCGCCGGCAAGCCGCTCGACTGGATGCTCTCGGCGATCCTGGATCCGAGTCAGGCCGTGGAGGCCCGCTACCGGGCGTGGACGCTGCAACTCACCGACGGGGAATCCCTCACCGGCCTCATCGCCGCCGAGACGGCCAACAACCTCGTGATGCGGTACGCCGGCACCAGCGAGCAGCCGGTCCTGCGGTCGGCCATCCGCAGCATCACGCCCCAGTCCTCGTCCCTGATGCCTGCCGGCTTCGAATCGGCGTTGAAGCCCCAGGACCTCGCCGACCTGCTGGCCTGGATCCGTGGCGATTGAGGACCGGGGATTGCGCGCTTCCCGGGCAGCTTGCCTCGGCTTCGGTTGCTCCCTAATTTCGTCTGCATGAGCGAGATCATCTTCGAGGTCCAGCACGACGAGATGGAGGGCGCCTACACCGCCACGGCTCTCGGCCATGGCATCGTCACCCAGGGGGAGTCGCTCGAGGAATTGCGGCAGATGGTCAAGGACGCGGTCCGTTGCCATTTCGCCGAGGGGAACAGCGCCCCGGTGCCCAAGGTGATCCGGCTTCACTTCGTCCGGGACGAAGTGCTCGTGGCGTGAAGACTCCCCGGATGTCTCGGGTCCGGAACTGGTCAAAGCGTTGCGGACCCTGGGTTATGAACGCACCCGTCAGGACGGGTCTCACATCCGCCTGACCACCCGTCTCGACGGGGAATTCCATCTCACCGTTCCCCATCACGTCCCGCTGCGGTTGGGTACCTTCAAGAGCATCCTCAGACTCGTGGCGGCCCATCACCGGTTGTCGGTCGAGGAGTTGGTGGATCGGTTGGGGCTCTGAGCCCGGTCGGTCCGCCGAAGCGTCCGCATCGGCCTCACTCCTGCTGGAAGCCCAGGAGGCGGCGGGCCTCGGGCAGCAGGAAATGGAAGTCGTTGAAGGGCTCGAAGCCGATGTCCTGCCAGCGCACGCGGCCCTCGCCATCGATCAGGAAGACCCCGTGCAGGGCGGTGCCCTCGAAGTCGTCGTGGGCATGCCATTGCTTGAAGGCCGCGAGGGTCGGATCGGCCGCGAGGCGGAAGGCGATCCGGCCGTCCTTGCCGGCCTTCTCGCGCGTCTTGGCCAGGCCCTCGACCGTCTCGGTGCTGATGGCGAGGATCTCGATTCCGGCCTTCTTGAAGTCCTCGGTCCGCGGGGCCAGGAGGCGCAGTTGCTCCACGCAGTGCAGGCAGCCGCCGCCGAGGTAGAAGACCAGCAGCACCGGGCGTCCGTGGAAGTCGGCGAGGGTGATGGGCTTGCCATCGGAGCCGGCGACCGTCAGGGCCGGAGCCGGTTGCGGGGTCCAGCGGAACGATCCCAGCGAGTCGAGCGTGGGCCGGGTGCCGGAGTCGGCCGGGTAGGCCGGTGCGGGGCGCCAGTCCTTGCCGGCGTCCGAAGCCTTCGAGGCCGCGATGACCGGGGCCAACCGGCGCACGATGGGCAGGTCGGTGTCCATCCAGGCGGCCAAGCCCCGCAGTGTCGCGAAGGTGGCCAGGGCCTCGTTGGTCTTGCCCGCCTGCCACTGGAGCTCGGTCAGGATGGCCAGCGGGTGCACCTGGTTGGCCCCGGCATCGACCGCCTCGCGGGCCAGCTTCAGGGCCTTGTCTCGGTCGCCGGCATGGAACCACATCCCGGCCAGGCGCTCCTTGGACACGGTCTTCAGGGCGTCGAGGCGCTTGGCCAGGTCGTTGGTCTCGCCGGCGTGCAGGTCGAGCCCGACGCGCAGTTCCTCGATGAAGTGGCCGAGCGTCTCCATCGGCTCGCCGGTGCGCTTCACGGCCTCGGCCATCGCCGCCTCGATCTCGCCCCGCCCCTTCTTGTCGGCCTTGCCCTTGGCCTCCGCCGCATCGACGTGGGCCCGGCGTTCGTCGCGCAACCGCGCGATGGCCGCCTCGATGGCCTCGATCTGGCCGGACACGCCCACGCGGTCGCCCTTGCCGAGGTGCGCCAGCCCGACCAATCGGGCGCGGCGTCCCTGCTCCTCGGCCAAGGCGGTCGGCTCGAGGTAGGGGGTCTGGGCCAGACGCAGGGTCTCATCCCACAGCTCCCAGCGCAGCAGCGTCTCGATGAGGCGGCGTCGGCCGTGGGCCGACGTGCCCCGCTTCTCGTAGGCGACGCCGTTGGTCTGCAGGTCGAGGGTGTTGAGCGCCGGGTGCCGGGGCATCTCGAGGAGGTTGGCCGACAGGTCGATGGCCCGGCGCGCCTGGCCGAGGTAGTTGTAGGTCTGCGCCAGCCACTCGCTGTTGTGCGCGTAGTTGTGGATCTGGTCGGGCAGCAGGCGGTCGGCCATGAGCTGCGTGTTGTCCACCCGCACGGAGGCCTCCTGCTGCCAGGCCATGTCGGGGTAGCGCTTGAGCTTGTTGAAGGTGTGCCCGGCCATGTGCCACTGGTGGGCCACGCCCGGGGAACTCTGTCCGGACTTCGAGGCCGAGGGCACCGCCCGGATGGCCGTCTCGTCCTTCTCGCCGTCCCAGAGGTGGATGCGGTAGTGGTGGGCCGGGTGCATGGGCTGTTGGGCGAAGACCTCCTTGAGGAGCGACTCCACGGCCTGGGCGCTGCCGATGGGCCATCCGCGGTAGCTGCTGTCCCACAGGTGGACCGCCAGGAAGGCCTTGGCCTCGACATCGTCGGGGAACTCGAAGATGAGGTTCTCGAGCGCCC
>Ga0068872_10001656_pt1 | contig 17825 bp, 14 predicted proteins | sample NOAtaG_7_FD_66441 | JGI IMG/M metagenome (GOLD analysis project Ga0068872, IMG submission 66441) | Freshwater lake microbial communities from Lake Erie, under a cyanobacterial bloom - NOAA_Erie_Diel1S_2200h metaG | ecosystem: Environmental > Aquatic > Freshwater > Lake | place: USA: Ohio, Lake...
GCATCCACCAAGCTAAAACATCAGCCAATTACGATTGCGCTTAGCGCATACTGGGGATCTCTATTTCACTAAGCCCTATCACACATTCCTTCGCTTGAGCTTGAGGATTGATGTATTTCCAAATTTCTGTGCAACATTGTCCTCTCTTTGCTAACTACAAATAAAAGCAAACCCTTTGATGAACAGTTTCATCATCCTTTCTCCATTCTTATCTCCTCTCCCCTTTCGTTTAAAAGGCTATTAACAAGACACCCCAAATTCAACATTAAAACTTTCATGCTACATCACCATTCATTAGCTTTCTCCCCTCTCGCTTCATTATTTTCATAAACAGAATTTTTCAAATCAAAAGCCAAGTAGCTCCTAACCTTGCCTATCTCCCACATAGTTTTTACTTTAACACCCAAATCCTTTACCCATGCCCAAATTCAAACTTCTGCTCCTCCTTGTGCCTGCGATGTTTTCTCTAAAAGGCCTCTTTGCACAGGACAAATACCTCAGCAATGATGAGGCTATTACAGGTGCACGCACCTTCCTGGCGCCACGCAATTATCTGCAATATGGTTTCCTTAATACCAAAGGAAAATTTTTTGCCATCGATACCATAAAGGGCGCTCAACAAATGCTCATCGGTGAAACCGATAAAAAATCTCTTTCTCCCTATGTTTCACTCAAGGAACTGAACAAGTTTTTAAGAAGCAACAAAACAGATACTCTTGCCCAGTTCCCTCAATGGAAACTCACAGGTAAAGAAATACTTTCCTGCCTGCTCCCTCCCTGCAAATTGCTGCAATGCAAAATGGACGAAAAAAAACCAGCCTTCTCCCTTCGCATCTGTAAAACCCCCGAAGCAGCAAGCAATCCTGAATTTTCTCCCGATGGCAACAAGGTGGCTTTCACCCTTCGCAACAACCTTTACCTGATGCAGGATACACTGGCCATCCCGGTAAGCACGGAAAACGATCCGGACATCATTTACGGACAAGCCGTACACCGCAATGAATTTGGTATCAACAAAGGAATTTTTTGGTCGCCCGCAGGTACCTATTTCGCTTTTTATAAAATGGACCAGCGCATGGTAAAGAATTATCCCATCACTAATTGGTCAGAGATTCCTGCCAGTGCAGAGAACACCAAATACCCGATGGCAGGCGATGCCTCACACCAGGTGAGCATTGGAATTTATGCACCTCTCACGCGTACTGTCATCTATCTTCAAACACCCGGCGAACCCGATCAATACCTGACCAATATCTCCTGGTCGCCCGACGAAAAATTTGTGTTCGTTGCCCTGCTCAACAGAAAACAAAATCACATGCAACTGATATCATTTCATGTGCAGACCGGAAAGCCTTTGCTCACGCTCATTGAAGAACGAAACGAAAAATATGTGGAACCTCAGCATCCCGCTCTTTTTTTGAATCGCAACAAAGATCTGTTTATCTGGCAATCCTCAGCCGATGGTTTCAACCATATGTATTTATATGATCAGAGGGGCGCTCTTGTTAGAAGACTCAGCACAGGAAACTGGGAAGTTACCAAGGTGCTGGGAGTGGATGCAGACGACAGGTATGTGTATTTCATCGCCAACGCAAGTTCAGCCCTTAACCGCGATTTTTGTCGTAGTCCCATCAATGGAGGTCCCGCCGAGTTTATCAGTACCGCCGAAGGAACACACAACATCAAAGCCGATGCTGATTGTAAGAATTTCTTTGATTGGTACCAAAGCAGCACCATACCCGGAATACTCTCGGTGTATAATGCTTCTCTTAAACCCCAAGTACTGATTCAGTCAGATAACATGCTCAAGTCCTATGTGCCTGTAGGCATGAAACTGGGATCTTTTACCCATGCCGGCAATACACTCTATTATCGTTTGTTTACGCCCGCCTCTTTCGACTCCACCAAAAAATATCCTGCAATTGTTTACCTGTACAATGGTCCGCATGTGCAATCAGTAACCAACACCTGGCTGGGTGGTGCAGCCAATCTTTGGTTTCACCGCATGGCACAACAAGGATATGTAGTGTTTACAGTGGATGGGCGTGGAAGCGATAACCGAGGACGAGATTTTGAACAGGCAACCTTTCGCAATCTTGGTGTGGTGGAATCTGAAGACCAGTTGGCAGGAATTGAATTCCTTAAGAAAACAGGGTATGTGGATGAGAAAAGGCTTGGCATTTTTGGATGGAGCTATGGAGGGTTTATGACCACCACTCTCATGACCGATCATCCCGGCGTGTTTAAAGCCGGAGTAGCCGGTGGACCTGTGATCGACTGGAAGTGGTATGAGGTGATGTATACCGAGCGCTATATGGATACACCTGAAGAAAATCCCGAGGGATATGAAAGAAGCAGCCTGCTGCCAAAAGCAGATAAACTCAAAGACCGACTGCTGATGATTCACGGTACCGACGACGATGTGGTGGTGTGGCAACATAGCCTGAAGTTTGTAAAAACCTGTGTGTCGAAAGGAATCTTGCTGGATTATTTTGTGTACCCGGGTCATAAGCATAATGTAAACGGAAAAGACCGAGTACATCTTTACAACATGGTGAGCAGCTATTTCATGGATCATTTATGATGCATACTTTTTTTGTTTTTGTTGGCGGTGGATTGGGTTGTTTACTCAGATACGGCCTCTGGAAGTTTATTCCACAGGGCACTTTCCCGACGGCTACTTTACTGGCAAATTTTTTGGCAATCGGACTGATGGGATTGGTATTCATGATTCGGCATCCGGCACCCTGGCTGCACCCTCTTCTTTTGGCCGGATTTTGCGGAGGACTAAGCACCTTCTCGGGATTCTCTTTCGAAACAGCCGCACTTATCCGTGCAGGTCTGCTTTGGGCAGCAGCTGCCAATATCTTGGTATCGGTTTTGGGCGGCATCTGTCTGGCTTGGATGGTATACAAATTCCAATAATCATATTATCAAGGAATTAGAAGAACTATAATTTTTTTTGGAGATGCCGGGGGATGCTGTATATTTGCACTCCCCAAAGGGAGCTTAGCTCAGCTGGTTCAGAGCATCTGCCTTACAAGCAGAGGGTCACTGGTTCGAACCCAGTAGCTCCCACCAAGAAATAAGAAGGGTTTCAGATAATGAAGCCCTTTTTTATTTCCCCCGTGCAGTCGCATTTTCGATAAAATGTCAACGAAATACAAATGCTTTATTTCTGCTTAGGAAATTCGTTTTAAGATTGGGTGACGACATGCTATTTGCACAAAATTTGCACAAAAACAGCATTATTTGACTGAAGAAAATAGCATGCTCTTCAAGCATGCTCAGGAATTTATTTCGTTTTCATCATGCTTTCTCCTCCCAGATCTCTGCCAGGTGCACCAAGGTTTCTGCAGCCTTCTCCATGTCCTGAACAGATACCCATTCCACCAGTGAATGAAAAGCATGCTCGCCTGCAAAAATGTTCGGACAAGGCAATCCCATAAACGACAACCTCGATCCATCCGTGCCTCCTCTGATGCCGGTAAGAACAGGCTGAATACCTGCCCTGCGCACCGCCTCCACAGCATGCTCCGCTACATTGGGATAACGATCCAATACTTGTTTCATGTTGCGGTATTGTTCGGTGAAATGCAAATGATAATCTACACCGGGAAATGCCTGCATGGTTTGAGCTACCAGTTGTTGCAATTGTTTGCCGTGTGATGCAAGTGAGGCATTGTCAAAATCTCTGATGATAAACTGAACTTCTGCTTCTTCAATACTCCCTCGCATTGATACAGGATGGATAAAACCTTCTCTTCCCTCTGTTTTTTCCGGACATAAAGCATTTGTAGGAAGCGCTGCAACAACTGCCGAGGCTGCTTTTAGCGCACTTACCATTTTGTTCTTTGCATACCCCGGATGCGCACTGATGCCTTTGATACTGAGTTTTGCTCCATCAGCCGAAAAAGTTTCGTTCTCAATATGTCCGAGTGTTTCACCGTCAACAGTATAGGCAAAATCGGCACCCAGCAAAGCCAGATTCACCTTGTCTACACCTCTGCCGATTTCTTCATCTGGCGTAAACAAAATTTTGATGACTCCATGCTTGCATGGTTTTTCCTTGATTAGTATTTGCACAGCCGACATGATGGCCGCAATTCCCGCTTTGTTGTCGGCACCCAGTAAGGTGGTACCATTCGAGGTGATGATGTCGTGTCCGACTTTATTAAGCAGATCGGGATGCGCTTCCGGATCAAGCACCAAATGAGGATTGGCTGTGTACCTTATTTTTCCTCCATCGTAATTGGCATGCACCACAGGCTTCACATCCTTTCCGCTGCAATCGGGAGAGGTATCCATGTGCGAACAAAAACAAATTACCGGTACTTTTTTATCGGTATTGGCCTTTAGTGTTCCATACACATATCCGTTCTCGTCCATTTCTGCTTCCAGCCCAAGTTCAACAAGCTCGTGCACAAGCAGTGCACCAAGGTTTTTTTGTTTGGCTGTACTCGGGCATGTATGAGAGTTCGGATCACTCTGGGTGTCAATTCCTGCATAATGCAGAAATCTTTGGCGTGCGCTGTGTTGCATAAATGGAAAAAAAAATCCCGGAACTTGTCCGGGATGATGGTTTTTTTAATAGGATTTATTTCAGTTTAAAAGAACTGCTTCCGGCAGGCTCTCCTTCTACAAATACTTCTACCTTGTAATCGCCGTCCTTTAATTTTTCATTTTCCTTCTTCACAAAGTAGAGACAAACATCCTGACTGCTTCCGCTGAAACTAAGGGTTTTTTTGGCACTGTAATACTGCCGGCTTCCCTGGGTCATAAACATATTGTTATCATCCTTGCTGGTAACGAGTACCTGACCGTCAGGAGCAGTTACTTTCATGTACAAATTAAGTTCTCCGGTTTTTGCAATTTTATTTTCACCGAGGATAAAGCAGGCACGGATTTTATCTACCCTACGGGCTCTGGTGGTAGCAATCTCCTTACTTCCTCCTTTGATGCGGATGGCATCAGCAAAAAAATCATACACCTTGTGTTTTGATCCCAGCTCAATGAGTTGTTTTTTCTCAGAAGAAAGTTTTTCAGATTTGTCTTTCTCTGAAGCCAGATCAGTTTTAACTTGTGTGTTCTCTTCCGTGAGGGCTTTGTTCACTGTGTTGAGTGAATCCACTTGATGAACATACATGGCAATGGAATTTTTCAGATTCTGAATTTCCTTGCGCAACTTCACCAGCATCGTCGCATCTCCCTTGTATTTGTTCACCTTCTCAACCAGCTCTTCAATCTCCTCTTTTTTGGCATCCAACTCACTCTGCAATTGTTTATTGTTGGTTTGCAAACCCTCAAACGCTTTCTGCACTTCGCTCAACTCTGTGCGGGTTGATTCAAAATCATTATTGAGTTGTTCTTTTTGCTGAATGATGACTGTAGTTGTTTGCTTCTGGTTCCAGAGCTGATAGCCAAGAAATGCAGAGAGCAGAGCGAAGAGGACTGAGAGGATGGCAAAAATGCGGTTCCCTGATTTTTTTTCTTGCTGGTTTTCCATAAGGTTCTGTAATATTGCAACAAAGAAAATCAATTTTTATTTCAATTTATTTAATTTTTATGGCCTTAACCGAAGTTTTCAATTCCCTGATTGACATTCTCTATCCGCCCATTTGTCCGGGCTGCATCCGAAGCCTGAAGCCCGCAGAAAAGCACATCTGTTTGTTTTGCCGCAGCAATTTATCTGCCACGGGTTATTTTAAAGAGCCCGGTAATCCGGTTGAAGAATTGTTTTGGGGACGCCTCCCTTTTGAGCGTGCCGCAGCGCTTTTTTGGTTTCGTAAGGAAACCACCATCCAGCATCTTTTGCATGCATTAAAATACAAAGGCAGGGAAGAACTTGGAGAAGCCTTTGGAATCATGCTCGGACATGAGATCAGACGCACTGCATGGGCACCGCAGGCAGATTGTATCCTGCCGGTTCCGATGCATCCCAGGAAAAAAAAGAAAAGAGGCTACAACCAGGCAGAATGCATAGCAATCGGAATGGCCTCTGTGCTGCAACTCCCGGTGGTGAATCATTGGGTTGAAAAAACCTCCCATAACCGGGCACAGGCTTTGCAGAGTGGCAGGTTTGCCCGTTGGAAAAATGTAGAAAAGGTATATGCCGGCCGTTCTTCCTATGCCCTGAGCGGAAAAAAGGTAATCTTGGTAGATGATGTCGTAACCACCGGTGCCACGCTCGAGGCCTGTGCCTTGCAAGTGTTGCAAACTCCCGGAACAAGTGTGTATCTTGCCACAGTAGCATTTACACGATAATAGGCATGATGCATTCCGTCTCTCTCCCGGATAAGACAGATAAGAAAGCTGTATACGAAACACTCCTCCCTCAACTGCAGGCTCTGTGTGCAGGCGAAAACGACCTGGTTGCCAACCTCGGTAACATCGCTGCCGCCTTACATGCGGCCACGGGTTCGCATTGGACGGGTTTTTACCTTGTAAAAAATGAGGAACTCGTACTGGGACCTTTTCAGGGTCCTGTGGCCTGCACCCGAATTGGATACGGAAAAGGAGTTTGCGGTACAGCATGGAAAGAAAAAAAAACCATGCTTGTGAAAGATGTGGAAACCTTTCCGGGACACATTGCCTGTAGCAGTCTCTCTCGCGCTGAGATTGTGGTTCCCTTGCTTTCTCAAAACGGAGAAGTACTGGGCGTGTTAGACCTTGACCATACAGCCTTGGCTGCCTACGATGAAACAGATGGTATATATTTGCAAGCCATTGCCCGCTTTGTCTCTACGCTGTTTTAATATCTTCCTGCTTGCCGGAGTTCTCCTGCTCTCTGCCTGTGCTCAGGTGGTGGCGCCCTCAGGTGGACCGGCCGATGTGAAACCCCCTGAACTTGTTTCTTCCGATCCTGCCTTCCTGAGTAAAAATTTTTCGGGCAACCGGATGAAGATCCGATTCAATGAGTATATCAAACTCAACGATGCCTCTTCTCAACTCATCATCTCCCCTCCTTTTAAAAATCCTCCTTCCCTGAAAACAAGAGGGAAAATCCTCGATGTTTCATGGGAAGATACACTAAGAAAAAATACCACCTATGTGTTTCAGTTCGGAAAAGCGGTAGCCGACATCACCGAAGGCAATGCCGCAACTTCTCTTCGCATGGTTTTTTCTACAGGCGGTTTTATCGACACCGGCATGGTTTGGGGAAATGTGCTACAAGCAAATAACAAACAAGCATGTAAGGATTTTACTGTTATGTTATATGACAGCCTCGCAGCAGATAGAGATTCTTTCGTGGCAAAATCGCTTCCCTCCTACTTTGGACGCAGTGCAGAAGATGGTAGTTTCTCCATCAGCAATGTAAGAAGCGGCACTTACCGGGTGGCGGCACTCAAGGATGGCAATAACAATTACCTGTATGACGATGCTTCTGAGACCTTTGCCTTTGCCGATCAACCGATACTTGTTAGAGGTGATTCAGCAAGAGTCGCGCTCGATGCATTTACGGCGGTTCCCATAAAACAATATCTGAAGAAACATGATTTTACTACACCCCAACTCTTTCGATTTGTAATGAACAAACCCATGGCATCTTTTGAAATCAGGCAAACCGGATGTGCCGATATAGATGCTTACGGATACCGGGAATTTACCCCCGGTTCCGACTCTGCAAGAGTGTGGTTCAGCGATAGCCTGCATTGCGATTCTGTCCACCTCTTGCTTGTGTGTGATGGAGTGGTAACAGATACCCTGCACGAATCCCTCAAAAAAATGAGTATTAAAAATCGGGTGAAAGGAAAGTCTGTGGTGCCATCAAAAGTAATCAAGGGTACTTTTTTGCTTTCATCAGAAAAATCGGTCGGACCCGGAGAGGGTTTGCGGATGCAGTTTCCGGTACCGGCCATCCGACAATTGCCCGGTAAAGCTTGGCTGGGTTTAGGAAAAGACTCTATTCCCGCCATATTTTTCCCTGCCGACAGCACAGGCTATAGCTGGAAATTGGAAGCAAAACTTTTAGCGGACACATTTTACAGGTTACATGCATTACCCGGTGCATTTGTGATGCGCAATGGAAAAACCTCTGATACACTTAAAACAACATTTAAGTTAATGAATACAGAGGAAACAGGTAGTATTGCGTTGCAGGTGCAGCACACCTCTCCTCATCCGGTGTTGTGTATGCTCATGAATGGTACAGGTAAAATCATCCGTAAAAACACCCTTAAAAACCGGGAGGAAACACTTAGTTATGATTTGTTGCTGCCGGGAAAATATAAGCTGGAAGCCATCGAAGACAAAAATGCCAATGGGCGGTGGGATACAGGCGATTTTTTTAAAAACCTGCAACCCGAAACCGTTTGGAAGTTTGGAGAAGAGATTGAAGTACGGGCCTCATGGGAAATTGAGAAACGATGGGAAATAAAATAATTCAAAGCTGCGCGCAGGAAATTTTTCTTTCATTGAAATGAAAGTAGCATCTACACCTGTTAACGATTTTTTGTGTAAGCATGTAAATTCCTTCAGGGAGGAAAAAAAATGCAGGTCAAATGAAACTACTATTTGCTTTATCTTTTTTCTGAAACAATAAGCAGACAGTTGTCTGCATGCATGCACGGGAAATCAGTCCGTTTGGGAAATAAAATCCCTGACAGTTGTGATTTATTGAGAAGCAATATGAGTCATTTGTCGAATCATATCATCGAGTTCAGCTGAGGCATCCCTCAGGTTTTTAAGGATAGCAACTGCCTCATCCCCGCGCAAATCATCAATATCCTGTATGGTATTTACCAATCCCATGATTCTTGCCAAGGGGCCCCGCACTTTATGAGAATTAAAAAATGCCAATTCACTTAGTCTTCGGTTTTTGTCAAGGAGATTTTTTTCTATCGTTTTTCTGGAGGTAATATCTGTTAATCCTCCAATCATTTTAATGGCATGCCCCTCCTCATTGCGAATAAAAATTCCTTTGTCATGAACGATGGCGTATTGTCCGTCGCGTTTAAGAAAACGGTATTCATCGGTACGGAGTTGCACTTGCTCATCGCGCATGGCGCGGCGGGTTTCGGCAACCACACGGTCTTTGTCATCAGGATGTAAATGCAGGTTCCAGAAGTCCAGGGCTTTCATCTCCTGAAAATCATCAAAGCCAAAGGTGTTCGACAAACCATCAATCCAGGATATCTGGTTTTCTAAAATATCATATTCGTACACTGCATCATTGGTAGCCCTGCTTACCAAAGCCAACCGCTCCTCGTTTTTCTTGAGTTTATTTTTTACATTCACCTCTTCCGTTACATCAAATCCGATAAACCAAAAAGGGATATCGCGCAATACAGGTTCCAGTCGTTTGCGCACAATCCAGTTGATGAGCCTTGGCTCGCCGCTGCTGTGCAGACAGTCCACTTGATGAAAGGAAATAGAACCTGATTCATATTGGTCAAAATAATTGGAAAACTGTTGCTTCAGCTTGGGTGAAGGCAACAATACAGAAAGCATGTCGGTGGAGTCTGATAGGATGTCATGCATGCCATAACCCAATATTTGTGTAGCCTTCTGATTTAAAAACTTCAGGCGGAAAGTTCCGTCCATACCAATGAGCAGGCAAGGAAACTCATCTAAAATTTTTGCGATTGCAATCTCGGTATGATCCATAAACTTGGGTTTAAGTGGGTTTACTCTTCTCCGCAGGTGCGAGCGGGCGTATGTTTACCACTCTGCTTACCTTATCTTTGTATCAAATGTATAAAAATTACATTCTAAAGGCAAGTGTCCCCGGCCGCGATATCTGTTTGGATCTTGCCATTCCCTCCGGCAAAGCGCCATTTCCGGTAGTCATGTTTTTACATGGATTCAAGGGATTTAAAGATTGGGGGCATTTCAATGCCGTTTCTTCCTCGCTTGTTGAAGCGGGAATAGCCTGCTGTAAATTTAATTTTTCGCACAATGGTACACATCCTTCCTCCCCCGATGTGTTTTGCTGTTTGGATGCTTTTGCAGAAAACAATTATTCCCTGGAGCAAGAAGATTGCAACAGAATATTGCATTGGCTCAAAACACACGAGTCTCTGCAATCAATCCTGGACATCAACCGGATTTACCTGCTGGGACATAGCCGGGGTGGAGCCATGGGCATCTTGTTTGCCGCTGCCAACCCTGAGATTAAAAAACTTGTTACATGGGCCGCAGTAGCCGATCTGGAAGCCCGCATGGCAATCAAACAACATCGCTATTGGCGCGACAAGGGCGTGATCTTTACCTTCAATGCCCGCACCAACCAGCACATGCCCATGAATTATCAGTTCTACCTTGATTATGCTGCTCAAAAAGACAGATTCAATGTGTTGGACAAAGCTGCAAGCATCCATATTCCATGGCTTATTTTACATGGGGTGCGCGACGAAAGTGTAAAAATTAACGAAGCCAGAATGCTGAGTGCTGCTAATAAAAATGCAGTGCTGCAAGAAATTCCTATGGCAGGACACACCTTTGGCGTGTCGCATCCCTATAACGGGAACCTGCCTGATGCTGCCGAAAAAGTATTGGCAAAGACGGTTGCCTTTTTGAAGGAGAACTAAATAAAAATCAATTGTTGTTGTGGGCAGATCCCTTGGAGGAAACCCCTGCAACGGCATGGCTCATGGCTGCTTTTACAAAGCCGATAAAAAGCGGATGAGGACGCTCCACCGTGCTCTTATATTCCGGATGAAACTGAACACCAACAAAAAAAGGATGTGCCGGAATTTCCATGATCTCCACCAATCCCTGTTCAGGATTTAATCCTGTGGCTATCATACCCGCCCGCTCAAAATCCTGCAGGTAATGGTTGTTGAACTCATACCTGTGGCGATGCCTTTCCTTGATCACTTCATTCTGATAAACATGATATGCTATAGAAGGCTTGGAGATGCTGCAGGGATAAGCCCCAAGACGCATGGTACCACCTTTATTTTTTATTTTCTTCTGCTCCTCCATCAGGTCAATGACCGGATGAGGGGTAGCAGCATCCATTTCGATGGAGTGGGCTTTTTGCAGTCCCATTACATTGCGCGCAAACTCAATCACTGCACATTGCATACCCAGACAAATTCCGAGAAATGGAATCTGCAATTCCCGCGCTACGCGAATGGCTTCTATCTTGCCGTCGATGCCGCGGTTTCCAAACCCCGGAGCCACAAGCACCCCCTGCAAATGCCTGAGTTTTGAGGCTGCATTGCGTGCATTGATCTCTTCACTGTGAATCCAGTGCAATTCCACCTTTACATGGTTGTGAACGCCGGCATGAATAAATGCCTCTACGATGGATTTATAAGCATCTTTAAGTTCAATGTACTTTCCAACCAAACCGATGTGCACCGTTGAAGTTGGATTGTGAAGACGGGCAATAAACTGCTCCCATTCTTTTAGTTCGGGCCTGTTTTTTACGGGCAAGCCCATCTTGTTGAGCACCACAACATCGAGTTCCTCTTCCCTCATAATCAATGGCACATCATAAATGCTGCTGGCATCAATGGATTCTATCACAGCCTCTGTACTCACATTGCAAAACAGGGCTATTTTACGCCGGATTTCATCATTTAAATGATGTTCGGTGCGGCAAACAAGCACATCAGGCTGCACACCGTACTCCAACAACATTTTTACCGAATGCTGAGTGGGCTTTGTCTTTAGCTCTCCTGCCGCTGCCAAATAAGGCAAAAGCGTGAGGTGAATAACCACTGCCTGGTTGCCCAGCTCCCATTTCATCTGCCTTACCGCTTCAATAAAGGGGAGCGATTCAATATCGCCAACCGTTCCTCCGATTTCAGTAATCACAAAGTCATAATCACCTTCCTTGGCAAGCAGACGGATGCGGAATTTAATTTCATCAGTGATATGGGGAATCACCTGTACCGTTTTTCCCAGAAAAATCCCCTGTCTTTCTTTTTCAATCACGCTCTGGTAAATCCTTCCGGTGGTGATGTTGTTGGCCTGTGAAGTTGAGACATTCAAAAAACGCTCGTAATGACCGAGATCAAGATCTGTTTCTGCACCGTCTTCAGTTACATAACACTCTCCGTGCTCATAGGGATTAAGCGTTCCGGGATCTATGTTGATATAAGGATCTAGTTTCTGGATGGTTACGCGGTATCCTCTTGCCTGCAAAAGTTTGGCGAGGGATGCCGAGATGATGCCTTTACCTAGGGAGGAGGTTACGCCTCCTGTGACAAATATGTAGCGGGTAACCGACATGATGAATTCCCGGCAAAGGTAAAAATTTTAGCCTTTCACATCCATAAAAAATCCTTCGCAAGAAAGATTGTACCTGTGCATGGCGCATTTTCTTTGTGTACTTATGACCAAAAAAAATAAAGTCCAAAAGGAACATTACCCGCTATCTCAAAGGGCTTAAAATGTCCATGGAAAAGTAAAGACATTGGAAATTTCATATTTTTGAAACAGACAAACAATACATGATGAAAACCTACACATTTGTTTCTATTTTTCTTTTTTGTTCCTTCCTTCTGTTGACAGGAAAAGCCGGTGAAAACATTCCGGAGAATAAGATTTTGGGGGTATGGGAAGTAGGCAGTGGAAAAGCCCGGGTGAAAATTTTTCAGTACGGCCAAAAATTCGGAGGGCGCATTGTTTGGCTGAAAGAGCCAAAATATCCCGACGGAACACCTAAGGTCGATAAAAATAATCCTGACGAAACCAAGCGACAGACTCCTTTACTGGGCTATATGAACATGACCGGGTTTGTGGAGAAAGGTTCCGCCAAATTTGAAGAAGGAACTATTTATGACCCCGAAAACGGGAGCACCTACAACTGCACCGTCGAAATGATAGACGACAACACCCTTGAAGTAAGAGGGTTTATTGGCGTATCCCTTTTCGGAAGGACCGACACCTGGAAACGGGTATTGCTTAAAAACAAATAAGCATGCGTATACAAACTACCCTTGGCTGTTTCTTGCTGCTTGTAACAAGCGCACTTGCACAGCCTGACTCCCTGCTGATTCCACCCGAAGAAGATTTTAGCAAATATGCGGATGTAGAAGAAGCACCCACCAAACGCTATTGTACCTCAAAAGTCCTTGGCATCAGCCCATCCCGACTCATCACGCTGGCCTATGATTTTCAGGGAAGCAATACCCTGAATGCCGGAGCCCTTGAGCAATTTGCATCTGAGAAGGCAGACATTCATAACAACCATGGCTTGAGGTTTGCCGCAAACTTTCCGGTAATATCCAATATGCGTTGGCTACTAAATCTGGGTGTAAACTACCTCGAACATAAATACAGCTTCAGAGGAGGGGCATGGCAGCATCCTTTGCAACAGAGTCTCATGCAAAATGGTTTGAAAAGTTACGGTTTCAATGCCACGCTGTTTAAGCCTTTCAACGAAACTTATTTTTCCATCGTGCAGGGCATGGCAGAGCTCAACGGGGATCTTGCACTAAGTGATGTGCCATCATTGAATCAAACAAAACTAACGGCATCATTGATAGTCGGAAAAAAATACCACGACAGGCTCATGGCAGGCATAGGTTTATCCAGGGCTTACCGGGGCGGAGAATTGATTTATGTGCCGGTATTGTTGTACAACTATACCTCACCCGGGAAAAAGTGGGGAATTGAGGCTTTGCTTCCGGTACGCGCACATTTTCGCTACACCCTCAACGCACGCAACATGCTCTTTGCAGGATTTGAGTTGGAGGGAACCTCTTACCGCCTCAATAACCTGATGCAAGCCAATCCCAACTTAGTCAACCGCAATATTGAACTCAGGCGATCTGAACTTCGGCCAAGAATTGTGTATGATTTCTCCCTTTATCATTTCATATGGGTTTCTGTGCAGGCAGGCTACAGAATCAATTTCCGCAACGCACTAGATGAAGGAGAGTTTTATAGAAGTTCCTTCGGAAAAGAGATTCCCTATCTGAGTGAAAACAAACTAAGCAATACCTGGTACGGACAAATTTCCATCAATCTGGTTTCACCTTAAGATGAAATAAAATATTTGTTTTTATTTTGTTGGTGAAGACTACCCATTTTTCATTGCCCTTCTTCTTGCATTCATCAATAGAAATTAGTTTTTTATTTTTCTTGATAAAATCATGTAAATCGAGTTCGATTCGACAACTTGATTGCGGCATTCAGAAAGTCAAAAAAGGGGATGTTTATTTATACTGCAACCACCTCATTAAAAATTTATCATACACCTCGTAGTAGGGCTTTTCAACTGCAGATTGATAAAAAATCATTTCCTTCTCCAACAAGGCATCCAATCCCCTTTTTACTAATGCCGGAGTTCCCAATACATACTTTCCAATAAATAATTTTGATTGTGGTTGAAATACCTTCTCCTCACAAGCGATGGCTCTTAATAAATTCCATTGTGCAGTCGTTAAGAGATTTTTATACTGAAAAAATGTGCTTTCATTCAACTTTAATATGTCTATAGCCGTTTCATGAGCCACTGCTAAAGTGGTGTTAACTTTGTTTTTAGTAAATAAAGTAAAACAAAAATGTTGTGTGTAAAAGGTATGCAAGCCGGTCCAACTGCAAATAAAATCTAAGGCTTCGGTCTCTATTTTTCTGCCATGCTCTTGTAACTTCTTTTTAATAAAAAGTTGATAATCCTTTTGCTCAATATAACCCAAGTTTACATTGGTACAACTGGCAAAAAATGGACGCTTCGCCGAATTAAAAATTTGGTGCATCATTTTTTGATTACTGCCACAAAAGATAAACGAGGTGTTTTTGAGTTGTTGTATTTGTGTTCTTAAAATGGCCTCTGTATTAGTTTCAGGATATTCCAATATTTGTTGAAACTCATCAATAGCAAAAACCACCTTTATATTTTGCTGATCTAAAAATTGTAATATTTGACCAATGGTGCTTTCCTTTTGTGTTTTGGTGTCAATGGTTAAGGAAAGTGATGGCGCACCGGAAAGTTCATCAAAAGTGATGGTTGGTCTAAATCGTTTAAAAAGTTCTGCAATTTTTTTACCCAGTTTTTTTTGCGGAGGAAACTGGTTGTAAACAGCTGTCGCAATCATATTGGTAAATTCAGAAAGGTCTTTGGTGGCCAAAATATCCACATAAATGCACACCATTTTTGAATTGTTCTTATGGGTATGAAATACATGATGAATAAGGCCGGTTTTACCCAATCTTCTTATGGAAAATAGCGCAATGTGTACCCCATTTTTAATCAATTGGTTCATTTGCTTTGTTTCTGCCACACGATTGCAAAAGTATTCAGGGCCTTTGTATACACTTGAGGGAAATGGATTTATATCTTCTTTCATGAGGCAAATTTATAAAACTATTTGTATCATACATAATGTATCATACATCATGTTATATCAAATCCAAAATATTTTAGGCAAAAGATGTAAGCGATTGCCCTTAGCAGTTATTTTACATACATAAAAAGGTATTGAATTACTGCTGCTTTAGCGCTTCCGCATTGGCTGATGCAGCATTTTGCTAAATCAACACCGCATGAAAAAACACAAAGACCCGAAAGTCAAAAGATTCATTGGTGATTTGCTCTGAGTGGAATTGAAAAATCAGTTTATAAATCAAAATCTGAGAACATGAAAATGAGTGAGAAAAGAAAATTCATTCATGATTCTTTCGATGGTTTTGCAAGCCACGACAGATTAAGGTATTTATCCCGCCCAGTTTTCTCTGTCGAGACTTCGGTATTGAATGGCCTCTGCCACATGGTGGGGAGCAATGCCCGGACTTCCTTCCAAATCGGCAATCGTGCGCGAAACTTTGATAATTCTGTCGTAAGCCCTTGCAGATAACCCCAAACGCTCCATCGCCTGAGAAAGCAATGATTTGCTGGTTTCATTGAGCAAACAAAATTGCTGCAAAGTTTGTGGCGCCATCTGTGCATTGCTGTGCACACCCTGCAATCCGCTGAATCGCTCCTGCTGAATCGCCCTGGCAGACATCACTCTGCTGCGAATGGTATCCGAACTTTCCCCATTGGACGCCCTGCTCAATTCACTAAAAGTAACCGGGGTGACTTCTACATGCAGATCAATCCTGTCCAGCAAAGGACCGGAAATACGGTTCAGGTATTTTTGCACCGTGCCCGGAGGACAAACACAATCTTTTTCGGGATGATTATAAAAACCACACGGACAAGGATTCATTGAGGCCACCAGCATAAAACTGGCAGGATATTCTACTGAAAATCTCGCCCTCGAAATGGTTACCACTCGGTCTTCAAGCGGTTGGCGCATTACCTCCAGTACCGTGCGTTTAAATTCAGGTAATTCATCCAAGAACAAAACACCATTGTGTGCAAGTGAAATTTCTCCGGGCTGCGGAAACTGCCCCCCTCCTACCAATGCAACATCGCTCACGGTATGGTGCGGACTTCTGAATGGTCTTCGGGTGAGCAACGAGCGACCTTTACCAAGTCTTCCTGCCACACTGTGAATCTTGGTGGTTTCGAGGGCTTCCTCCACCGTGAGATCTGGCAGGATGGTGGGCAGTCGCCTTGCCAACATGGTTTTGCCGGCTCCGGGCGGTCCGATAAGAATCACATTGTGTCCGCCTGCTGCTGCAATTTCCATCACCCGTTTGATATTTTCCTGACCTTTTACATCTGCAAAATCTTCAGAACCTGCTTGCTGCATGCGTTGAAATTCTTCCTGAACCTGCACAACAACTGCCTTTGGTGCATGGGGTGCGTCATTAAAAAAATGAATTACCTCCTCGAGCGTATCAGCCCCAATCACCTCAAAATCCGAAACCATCCCGGCTTCTCTCGCATTGGCTCTCGGTAGAATCATGCCGGAAAACCCCTCATTGCGTGCCTGCAGGGCAATGGGCAGGGCACCCCTGATCGATTGTAGCTTCCCATCGAGAGAAAGCTCTCCCATTAAAAGATAACGAGATAGTTTGTCGGCACTCACCTGTCCCGAGCCCGCAAGGATTCCCATGGCAATTGGCAAATCATAGGCAGAACCTTCCTTTCGTATATCAGCCGGTGCCATATTCACGGTGATGCGCTTTCCGGGAAACCGCATGCCAATATTTTTGATGGCAGCACGCACCCTTAGTTGGCTTTCCTTGACAGCATTATCCGGCAGTCCTACAAGAAAAAATTTAAGACCGGTTTCCAGATTGACTTCCACCGTAATGGTGGTGGCATTTACGCCAAATACGGCGCTGCCAAAAACTTTTACAAGCATAATGTAGATTTTTTATCAAAATAAATTCAAGACAAATGTAAACATCTGATTCAATTTTTCAATACCCGTCATCACCAATCGTTCTGTTAATTGTCACTCAAAGCATTATATGATAAAACGCGCAAGGATCTTCAGCCAATGCGTATTAAAATAACTGACCGAAAAAGTATTCATCAAAATAGATTGGCTCTCGTAGCAGATTATTTCTTGATAAATCAAGAATGGATTGAAAGCTGGTTTTTAAAAGGATGATCAAAGCACAAGACAACTTTTCAATGAGTTTTAAATACCCTTTTGCACTGAAACAGATTGGTTACCTTTGAAACCCATAAACAGAAGGAGTTTTTCTCCGCAAAATTTTTTATGTCAGAAGCAAAACGCATCCTGGTAGTCATTGGCACCCGACCCAACTTTATCAAGGTAACGCAACTGAAAAAACAAGCGCAAACCCGTGGCATCGATTTGCGTATTGTGCATACAGGACAACACTACGACCACAACATGGCCGATGTGTTTTTTGAACAATTTGAATTGGTACCCGATTATTTCCTTCATGCAAACGGGAGCTCAGTAATAGCTCAGATGTGCGACATGATGGTAAAACTCGAACAACTCCTTCACACTGATTTTACACCTCATCTGTTGGTGGTTGTTGGAGATGTGAATTCA
>Ga0068872_10001661_pt1 | contig 17817 bp, 12 predicted proteins | sample NOAtaG_7_FD_66441 | JGI IMG/M metagenome (GOLD analysis project Ga0068872, IMG submission 66441) | Freshwater lake microbial communities from Lake Erie, under a cyanobacterial bloom - NOAA_Erie_Diel1S_2200h metaG | ecosystem: Environmental > Aquatic > Freshwater > Lake | place: USA: Ohio, Lake...
AAGGTGATCGTCAATAAAAGTACCGTTCCTGTGGGAACTGCCGATAAGGTACGCGACGCTATTTCTGCCCATTACAAAGGTGACTTCGACGTGGTGTCGAATCCTGAGTTTTTACGCGAAGGCGTAGCGGTGGATGATTTTATGAAGCCCGATCGTGTTGTCGTCGGTACGCATTCCGACAGGGCAAAAAAATTGATGAGTGACCTGTATGCTCCTTACGTACGTCAAGGAAATCCGGTCTTGTTCATGGATGAATACTCCTCTGAGCTCACAAAGTATGCTGCCAATAGTTTTTTGGCAACTAAGATCTCGTTCATGAATGAGATAGCACAGCTCTGCGAAAAGATGGGAGCCGATGTGGATATGGTGCGCAAGGGCATTGGAAGTGACGAGCGCATTGGAAAGCGCTTTTTGTTCTCCGGTATCGGCTATGGTGGTTCTTGTTTTCCAAAAGATGTACAAGCGCTGGTACAGTCTGCCGGGCAGGTAAATTATGATTTCAAGATCCTCAGGGCCGTAGAAAAGGTAAATGCGTTACAAAAATTACAGTTGGTCGAAAAAGTCAAATCCTATTACGACGGCAATTTGAAAGGAAAGCATTTTGCCTTATGGGGCCTTGCTTTTAAACCCAATACCGATGATATACGCGAAGCTCCCGCTCTCTCGATCATCGAGGCACTAACGGCGGAAGGGGTTACTATTACCGCCTACGATCCGGAGGCGATGCCGAATGTAAGAAATCAGGTCGGTGATAAGATCGGATATGCCGCTAATCAGTATCAGGCCCTCGAAGGTGCCGACGCACTACTGATCGCCACTGAGTGGAGCGAGTTCAGAACGCCTGATTTTGACCGAATGGAGAAGTTGTTAACGAGTAAGATCATTTTCGACGGAAGAAATCTTTTTGAGGTTAGCCGCATGCGCGAACTCGGTTACCATTATGAAAGTATTGGCAGACATAAAGTACTAAAATGAAAAGAATACTAATAACAGGGGCCGCCGGATTTTTAGGGTCGCATTTATGCGATCGCTTTATCAAAGAGGGATATGAGGTGATCGGCATGGATAACCTGATCACCGGAAACTTGTCTAATATCGAACACCTTTTCCCCTTAAAGGAGTTCAGCTTTTATCATCATGACGTCAGCAAGTTCATTCATGTACCGGGTCCGCTGGATTATATTTTGCATTTTGCTTCTCCCGCTAGTCCTATAGATTACTTGAAAATGCCCATACAAACCTTAAAAGTGGGTTCATTGGGTACGCACAACTGTTTAGGACTTGCCAAGGCTAAGAAGGCACGCATACTGGTGGCCAGTACCAGCGAGGTGTACGGCGATCCCCTTGTGCATCCCCAGCACGAGGAATATTGGGGTAACGTAAACCCGGTGGGCCCCCGTGGGGTGTACGACGAGGCTAAACGTTTTCAGGAGGCTATGACCATGGCCTATCATCAGTTTCACGGCGTGGAAACCCGCATCGTACGGATCTTTAACACCTATGGGCCTCGCATGCGTCTAGATGACGGACGAGCGCTGCCAGCCTTCATTGGTCAGGCACTCAGAGGTGAAGACCTAACCGTTTTTGGGGATGGCTCACAAACCCGTAGTTTCTGCTATGTGTCCGATCTGATCGAGGGTATTTACCGGTTATTACATAGTGAGGAAACCCGGCCGGTCAATATTGGTAACCCCAATGAGATCAGCTTGTTGGATTTTGCCAAGGAGATCATTGCCTTGAGTGGCACACGCTCCTCTATCGTTTACAAACCACTACCGCAAGACGATCCCAAGCAGCGGCAGCCCGATATCCGTCGTGCAAAGGAGGTGTTGGGGTGGGAGCCACAAGTGACTAGAGATCATGGGTTGGCGCTGACGTATGCTTATTTTAGCCAACTACTTTCTCATTGAAAAAAGTGAGCTAATTCGTTACCCAAAACTGAATCATTTTTTTGAATCACCCAAAAACTGACCTTGGTTTTGCAGTCAATAGGCAATCCTTTTTTCTTGTCTATTCCGTTTGTCTCTGTATATGCTTGCAAGTTGTAATTAAAGTCTAATAAGCATTCTGATGAGTAAAAAAATACTAATTACCGGAGGAGCTGGATTTATTGGCTCTAATCTATGTGAGTACTTTTTAAAAAAGGGAAATCGAGTAGTTTGTCTTGACAATTTCTCAACAGGGTTTCATCACAACATATCTACTTTCATTGAGCACCCGAACTTCTTACTTATCGAAGGAGACATAAGAAATTTTCAGGACTGTCAAAAGGCAATACAAGATGTAGATTATGTTCTGCACCAAGCAGCGTTAGGTTCAGTGCCACGCTCAATCAACGACCCCGCTACTACCAATGAAGTTAATGTGTCGGGTTTTTTAAACATGCTAATTGCTGCGCGCGATAAAAAAATTAAGAGATTTGTTTACGCTGCAAGCTCCTCTACCTATGGCGACTCTGCAGCTCTCCCTAAAGTAGAGGATGTAATTGGTAGGCCTCTCTCGCCTTACGCAATCACAAAGTTAGTAAATGAGTTATATGCCGATATTTTTAGTAAAACCTATGGACTAGAAACCATAGGTTTGCGCTATTTCAATGTTTTCGGAAAAAAACAAGCACCCAATGGCCCCTACGCAGCTGTTATCCCGACATTTATCAAGAAGTTAATTGCTTACCAAAGTCCTGTAATTAATGGCGATGGGAGTCATTCAAGAGATTTTACCTACATAGAAAATGTTGTCAAAATGAATGAGTTAGCGTTGTTTACTGACAACCTAGAGGCCATAAACACGGTCTATAATACAGCTTGCGGCGATAGAACAACACTGATAGAATTGGTAAAGATGTTAAAAGAAAGTCTGGTGCAGTTTGATTCAAAAATTGCAGAAGTCAATGTAACTCATGGCCCTAATAGGCCTGGAGATATTCCACACTCTTTAGCAAGTATCGAAAAAGCTAAAAGACTTCTGGGTTATAATCCGGAATATACCATTGAGCAGGGTGTAAAAGAAGCGGTCTATTGGTACTATCAAAATTTAAAATGACTAAATTCTTTTTATGATTAAAGTTGCAGTAGTTGGACTTGGCTACGTAGGTCTGCCCCTAGCGAGGTTATTCGCTACAAAATACGATGTAGTTGGCTTTGATATTAATCAAAGACGAATTGATGAGCTCCGTAGAGGAAATGATGTGACATTGGAGGTTGATAATGAAGCATTACAGGAAGTTCTAAAGCAATCCAATGATCATACCAAAGGCCTTTATTGCACATTTGATGTTGAAGAGATCAAATATTGTAATTATTACGTCATTACAGTCCCTACTCCCGTTGATAAACACAAGCGTCCTGATTTAACACCTTTGTACAAGGCGAGTGAAATGGTGGGAAAGGTTTTAAAAAAAGGAGATATAGTAATCTACGAGTCTACTGTTTATCCTGGTGCAACGGAGGAGCATTGTATTCCTGTTTTAGAGAGCACTTCAAGTCTTAGGTTTAATATAGATTTTTTTGCGGGGTATTCTCCCGAGCGAATTAATCCTGGAGATAAGGAGCATACCGTAGAAAAAATATTAAAAGTTACATCTGGTTCTACTCCAGATGTTGCTATCAAGGTCGATGAATTGTATAAATCTGTCATTACAGCTGGCACTCATCTGGCGCCGAGTATTAAAGTGGCGGAGGCTGCCAAAGTAATTGAGAATTCACAGAGAGATATTAATATAGCTTTCGTAAATGAGTTGTCCAAAATCTTCAATCTCATGAGTATTAATACTCACGAGGTGTTAAAAGCAGCAGGAACCAAATGGAATTTTCTGCCTTTTAAGCCAGGGTTAGTGGGGGGGCATTGCATAGGGGTTGATCCTTATTATTTAGCCCAAAAGGCACAAGAATTGGGGTATCATCCCGAAATCATTTTGGCTGGTCGCCGATTGAATGATAGTATGGGAGAGTATGTAGCCTCACAAATTGTAAAACTGATGATAAAAAAAGGTATTTCAATTGCTGGAGCAGAGTTATTAATGCTTGGGATAACTTTTAAGGAGAACTGCCCAGACGTTCGTAATACAAAAATTGTCGATGTTATTAGTGCCTTACAAGAATACGGCATAATTGTCTCCATTTATGACCCTTGGGCGAAGCCTGAGGAAGTTATGCATGAATATAATCTTCAAATTTTTAATGAGCTTACCACTAAGAGATATGATGCTGTTGTCTTAGGGGTGTCCCATAATCAGTTTTCAGGTATTCATTATGGGGGTCTGATGAAGAGTAACTCTGTACTATTTGATGTGAAAGGAAATTTGTCTACAATTGCTGACGGAGGACTCTAGGAATAATACCGTAAGACAAGCTCGTATCTTATTCATTTTAAGTGGATTTAGTACTATTGCTTTTTCAAATGTCATTAGCATTTTCAAGTGGTGGCGAATCTACGCTGAAAAGAAATTTATTTAGATTTTGTTTATTGTGGATAAGCTTTGATTTTAAGTACCTACAGTAAGTATTTTCAGCTTCTTAAGTCTATATCAAGACTCTTAGGTTCTGGGTTTATTACCTCAATAGGCTTTGTAATTTTATCTTCAAACAGAATTGACTATATTAATGTTGAGGGCATAATTGACATGCTAGTGTTTCTCCAATTGCATGCAATTGGATTAACTATATTAAAGCTTGGGTACGACTCTTTATCATATGCTGCATTTTTAGAAAACCCCCATCTTAAACCTGATATTGCAGGGTTTATTATAAAAATGGCATTGCCATTATCATTTATTGTCTTTCTTATTAGCAATTTTAAGTTTGGTATTTTTATTTCAGTTATTCTCGTGGTAAATGTTTTGTTAGACTTGTATTCGTCATTAGTGGTAAGTCAGCTTGGATTTCGCCATGATTTTAATAAAGTAGTATTTTTAAATCTTCTTTCATATCCGCTATTTTTTTGTGAGGTAATTTTTATATCTTATTTCTTCGAGCTTGAATTTTATCAATTTTCAATTCTGTTTCTTCTAAATATCTTATTGAAATTTGTTTTTTCAAAGCATTTCTTTTCAAAAATGAAAAATTCGGGGCTAGTTAGTATAACGCCAACTTGGTCAATCGGATTACAGCAGCTACTAAACTATGGGTTATTTAAGGCAGACTTGGTGATAGTTTCATTGCCGCTTGTTTTTATTTCTATATTTAACTTGTCTGATAGAGATATTTTAGAGGTTTTATTTTTATCTCGTTTTCCAGAGTTGGTTTCCGGGGTCACGTTAGGACTTTCAGTCCTGTATTATCCCAAAATTAATCACGATAACATCTTAGCTATTTTCAGAAACTATAAATGGTATGTTTTTTTCTATTTTATTCTATTGTTGATTTCGATGTGTGCTTTTGTCCAATTCTGGAATCATGATTTTGAGCTAAGAAATTCAAGTATTTTTTCTTATTTTCTTGCTGGTTTTCTAGTTGTTTTTTGTAATCTGATTACTTTTAATTTAATCAGAAAGGACAAGATTCGTTTTCTTCTTTTCTCTCTTATTTTGAGCCTTTTTTTGGCTACTTTATTGTTCATTTTAGCGTCTTTTTTTTCTCACAACATCTTCTTAAGCTTAGTAATGTTACAAATGCTTGTATTTGTTCTAGTAACAAATCGGTTTTCATTCTATGAATAAATTAGGGAATTTAAAGAGTTTATTTTATTTGCCTAGCTTTTATGGTTTTGTGACGTTGAGTTTAACTTATTTCATCTATAATCTTCAAGTAATTGAGTTTGGTTTTTTATCTATCATCACACATTTTGTAATATTCTCAGCAATTTTATCTTTTTTAATCTCGACTATTGTTTTTTATGCGCTTTACAATTCCACCTTACTTTCAATCGAGTTTCCATCGTTTAGTGTAAAAAAATGGGTACTCCTTTTTTTCTATAGTGTTAGTTTTTTTGGCGTTTACCTTTATGTGCGTGAGTTTGTTTCATTTTATGGTAGCCTATCTGCTTATGTGCTGATTTTTTTTTCCGATAATTCTTCACAGCTAAGGGCGTATTCTGAGATCGCTTCGGATACCATTGGGGTACAATTAACCTATTTTGGTTGGATTGCATTGGGCCTAAACACCTTTTATTTTCTTAAAAGCCGCATCTCAAAATTTTGGTATGTGCCTTATTTTTTAACTTTTGTTTCGAATTTTTTGTTTATCGATAGAACTAGGCCTATTTGGATTATTTTGATTATATCTTTTATAGCGTTTTTTGTAAAGGCGAACGAATTAGCTATTAATCAGTTACTTAAACGCGTTACACTTTTGGCATTTGCTTTTATTTTGCTTTTTATATCCATTGGAGCCCTAGCTGGAAAAACAACTGATGAAAAACTATATAATGGCTGGGATATTTCACCTAATTCACAAAATGTTATTTTTTATTTGACAAGTAGTTTTTTTTACCTTGATTATTTAATATTAAATAAAGACCCTGATTATAGGTTAGACCGAACAATTTACCCATTTCTTAAATCAATGAATATTTTTGGATTTTCTGATCGAAAGCCTACCTCACTAGTTAATGAATTTTTGGGTTATCCATATCAAACAAATGTTGGTACTTTTTTGGAGCCTTTCTATTCCGACTTTGGACTTTTTTACGTTCTAGTCGGAATTTTAGTTCATGCATTCTTGTTGAATGCGCTAGCCATCTTTTTTCTTCGCATGAGATCCCCTTACTCTATTTTTGTCGCTTCCAATATTTGTGTCGTTAATTTCTTTGTCTTTTTTACGCCGAAAATCAATAATTTCCCCATCTGGCTTTTTCTTTTTTTAGGCCTTCTTTCGGTACTTCGCAATTTCTTTAGTAAATTATTTTATGTTAAAGAGGAAGATAGTCTTCTTTACTAAGTATTCCGATAAGGGTCCTAGTAGTCGCTATCGATCTTATCAGTATTTTTCATTCTTTCAGGAGGAATTTACCATCATTTGCCACCCTTTGTTTAATGATAAGTATGTGACTGGTTATTTCAATAACCAACGTCGTGATTATATAGCATTGATAAAGGCATACATCTCACGTATTTATTTTGTGCTCAAATATTTACGTTCAAAGGAGCTTTTGTTTATTGAATATGAGCTTTTGCCTTATTTTCCGCCTATTTTTGAGTTTTTGCTTCACAGGTTTAAAACAAAAGTAATTTTAGATTTCGACGATGCTATTTTTCATAACTATGATTTGCATCCAAGCATCTTTGTTAGGAAGTTATTTTCAAAAAAGATCGGCTACATTTCCAGTATGGCTGATATCGTTATCACCGGAAGCCCCTATCTCACCGCCTACCTTCAAAAGTTTAATAACAATATATTTGAAATTCCGACTAGTGTTCTTCTAAAGAAGTATGTTGACTTTTCTGGGGTTACATCAAATTCTAATATCTATATTGGTTGGCTTGGTTCTCGCTCCACCTCTAGTAATATTCTTATGCTTCGGGATGTTATTACAAGTATGGAGACTGAAGCCCCAGGAGTTTTTTTTAAGTTTATGGGAGTTGATCCTGACATTGTAGAGGAGTTCAAATCTAAAAATGTAATTTTTGAACAGTGGTCAGAGCGTAATGAGTTAAGCTTTCTTGCTAGTTTAGACTTAGGTATAATGCCTCTCCATGACACACCCTTCAATCGCGGTAAATGCGGTTTTAAACTCATCCAGTATATGGCCATGGGTAAGCCTACTATATCAACTCCCCTTGCTGCCAATATTAAAATTAGTCGTGGGGAGAAGAATATGTTTGCCACTACAGACCAAGATTGGTTGAAATGTTTTGTGAATTTTATTTCAAATCGTGAATTTTTTCGGTCAGTAGGTAGTCGCAACCGCGCAATTATTTCTAGTTATTACAGTGTTGAATCTAATGCCATGATATACATTAATCTTTTCAAAAATATTTCTAATGTGCGGAATTAATGGCGTCCTTGCAATTGATCCAATTTCGAATCTGAAAGGTATTATTTCTCGAATGAATGAAGTTATCATTCATCGCGGACCAGATGATTCTGGTACTTTTATTGATTCTAATCAGATGATTGCGCTAGGAATGCGTCGTCTCGCTATTATAGATCTGGAGTCTGGGCACCAGCCCATGTTATCTGATGATGGTTCCATTATAGTTGTTTTTAACGGGGAAATCTATAACTATAAGAAGTTACGCGCTGAATTAAGTGAAAATCATGGAGTTACTTTTTCTACGGGCTCAGACACTGAAGTTATCCTGAAAGGGTATCAGTTGTTAGGTACAGCATATTTTAGTAATCTGAACGGAATGTTCGCTTTCGCTATTTACGATGTCAAGCTTTCGCGTGTTTTTTTAGTTCGAGACCGAACTGGGGAAAAACCTCTTTATTTTTGGACAAATTCCAGGTATTTTGTTTTTGCCAGTGAGATCAAATCTTTGAAAGCTTTTATGAGTTTAAATCATCTTAAGCAGCCTGCAATCTCAAAGACTGCAATGAATTTGTTTTTTTCACTTACGTATATCCCGGCTCCATATTCAATTTTCGAAGGCATTTCTAAGCTTGAGCCGGGCCATTTTCTTGAGGTTAATACAACTGATTTAAGCGTCTTAAAAAAGAGTTACTGGTCGTTCAGTACTTTCTTAGATCAAGATCGAATTAGCGATTATAGTCTAGCGAAAAGAGAGTTACAACGTCTATTATATGAGAGCGTAGAATCGCGCATGATATCTGATGTTCCATATGGTGCTTTTTTAAGTGGTGGAGTAGATTCAAGTATCGTGACTGCAGTAATGTCTGATATAAGTCGGGACCAAAAAATAAAGACCTTTTCCATTATATCTCAAAACAGTAAATTCGATGAATCGGCACGTTCAAACGCTGTTTCAAAACATTGTAACACTGAGCATTATCCAATATCATTGGATCTTAAAAGTATCGAGGAAGATATTGAAAAAGTCATTTTAAATTTCGATGAGCCATTTGCAGACTCATCCGCCTTGCCAACTTATTATGTTTCAAAGGTTACAAGCAATTACGTTAAAGTTGCGTTAACTGGGGATGGCGGGGATGAGGTATTTGGTGGGTATAACCGCTACCTTATGCCTTACTATTCGAAGTTGTATAAAAATTTAATTCCTAGTTGGCTCCATGATTTTATTTTGAAGCCTGCCTTCTCATCTATTAGCCTTAAAACTGATTCAAGAGGAAGCGTTTATCGACTTAAAAAGTTCATAGATGCAATTGGTCGATCGGAGTATGATAATTTAATAAATATAATGTCCCTTGGTTTTTTGCAAGCAGACCTTGGTAAATTGCTTCAATCTAGTCACATTACTAATATTGATTTGGGCTATTTTAGGGAAGTATACTCTCTTTTACCCGACCTTCCTCCGGTTGCAAAGTCGAGACTTCTTGATTTTAAAATATGTCTTGAGGGCGATATGCTAGTTAAAGTTGACCGAACAAGCATGCTCAGTTCAATTGAGTGTAGATCTCCTTTCTTAGATCATAACTTGATTGAGTTTAGTTTTTCAATTCCTGATAAATTTTTGATATCTGGCAGATCTCAAAAGCGAATCTTGAAAGATACTTTTGCTCATCTCCTTCCTGAACGTCTTTTCTCGTTACCGAAATCCGGCTTCGGCGTTCCGGTTGGCGATTGGTTAAGGGAGTCCTTACGAGGAGACCTTCTCCGATTTTCGGAGAGGGGTTTCTTATTGCAGCAAGGTATCTTTAATTACGAGTATGTAGCGAGTCTAGTTAATAATCACCTTGGTAATGTCAGCGACAACACCTTCAAGGTTTGGTCTTTTTATTGTTTTCAGAAGTGGTGGGTCAAGGAGTACCAATATAATGAAGCCTAAACTTGTCAGAGTTACTACCGTGCCAATTTCACTTGAGAAATTGCTTGAGGGCCAACTTAAATTCATGTCCAATTATTTTAATGTTATCGCTATATCCTCTGACAACGAAAGATTGAAGAAGTTTGGCCAACATGAGGGAGTTGCAACATTTTGTATCGAGATGACTCGAAAAGTTACACCTTTAAAGGATCTTCTTGCCATTTGGAAGATGTTCCTTTTTTTACGAACTGAGCGGCCGTTTATTATACATACACATACACCTAAAGCTGGTTTGGTTGGGATCTTGGCTGCTTATTTTTCCGGGGTTCCCAATCGTTTACATACGGTAGCCGGCTTGCCTTTATTAGAGGCTCGTGGTTTCAAAAGATTTATTTTAGAATTGGTGGAACGTATAGTTTATTCATGTGCTACCAAAGTTTATCCTAATTCTTTTGGCTTGAGAGATATTATAATTCAGAATAATCTTTGTAAGTCCAGAAAATTAGAGGTTATAGGATCCGGCTCATCAAACGGAATTGATACCGACTATTTTAATCCTGAAATCTTTTCTCATCGAAATTATTTGACAAGAGACGAATGGAATATTGGAGTTAATGATTTTGTTTTTTGTTTTATTGGACGGTTGGTGGGCGATAAGGGAGTTAATGAATTAGTCTTATCTTTTATTCAAGCATTTTCAGAAAAGGAAAATGTAAAATTGATTTTGGTTGGGGATTTTGAAGCAGATTTAGATCCTCTTACTAAAGAGACCTTGTTTCTTATTCAAAATTCAAATAGCATAGTTCATACAGGTTACCAAAGCGATGTCAGGCCCTTTTTGCACATAAGTAACGCTTTTGTCTTTCCTAGCTATAGGGAAGGATTCCCCAATGTTGTTTTACAAGCTTTAGCCATGGGTATTCCTGCAATTGTGTCTGATATTAACGGGTGTAATGAGATTGTTCAAGATGCGTATAATGGTGTTTTTGTTCGGCCTAAAAATGCCGATGAGTTAAGGGCGAAGTTGCTTGAACTATATTATAATGTTGATTTTTATAACACAATGAGGGCTAATGCTCGGGTTTCTGTCATTGATAAATTTCAGCGTGGCAAATTTTGGAATGCAACGCTTCAAGAATATCTGCAGCTTGGTCACTGATTAAATTAGTTTAATGAAAAGTAAAATCTGGCTTTCTTCCCCACATATGGGCGGCACAGAAGAAAAGTATGTTCGCGAGGCCTTTCAAACAAATTGGGTTGCTCCGCTTGGACCAAATGTTAATGGTTTTGAATTAGCCATTTCAGAGGCCCTTTCCTCTGATGTCTTGTATCATGCTGCAGCTTTGACCTCTGGAACCGCTGCGTTACATTTGGCGCTGCGAATTTTAAATGTTCAGCCTGGTGATGTTGTCATGCTGCAGAGTTTCACTTTTTGTGGGACTACAAATCCTGTTTCCTACCAAGGAGCAGAGATCGTTTTCATTGACTCAGAATCAGATACGTGGAACATGTGCCCCACTGCCTTGTCGCAAGCTATGACAGAATATAGGGATCGGAGAATAAAAGCTATCATGCCGGTGCATTTGTACGGAATGCCTGCAAAGATTGATGAGATTCAGGCTATTGCTGATTCTTACTCTGTACCAATTATCGAAGATGCGGCAGAGGCGCTCGGCTCTACTTACAATGGGTTTGCCTGTGGAACTTTTGGTTTGATGGGTGCGCTTAGTTTTAATGGCAATAAGATAATAACCACCAGTGGAGGAGGCGCCTTAGTCTCTAAGCATATCGAATATATTGATCAGGCTCGTTTTTTATCTACTCAAGCCCGTGACAATGCGCCTCATTATCAGCATTCTCAAATTGGGTATAATTACCGGATGAGTAATATTGTAGCCGGTATTGGCCGCGGTCAAATGGAGGTACTTTCGCAGCGCGTAGCGCAAAGGAGGGCAAATAACAGGCGTTACCGTGAGTTCTTTTCCGATGTCAAGGGAGTTACATTTCAATCAGAGCCATCAAATATCTTTTATAGTAATTATTGGCTGACCGCTATTCTGATTGATCCTTTACTTACTAAAGGGATTACTCGAGAATATGTCCGCCTAGCATTGGATGCTGAAAATATTGAATCTCGTCCTCTTTGGAAACCAATGCATCTACAGCCTGTTTATGATGGGGCGAGATTTTTTGGAACGGGAAAATGTGAGAGCTTTTTTGAAAATGGTCTATGTCTGCCAAGCGGCTCAAATTTAACAGAGGAGGATTTTGAGCGTATCTTCAGCGTTTTGCAAAGAATCTTTAAAAAATGATCAATCCCTTCTACAGGGATATTTTTAAGCCAGTAGTCGATTTTATATCGGCATTAATTCTGTTGATACTTTTATCTCCAGTTATTTTTGTCTCAATACTTGCACTGCTCATTGCCAATAGGGGTAAAATATTTTTTCTGCAAGAGCGACCTGGTCTTAAAACACGAAAATTTAAAATTATCAAGTTTAAGACCATGCGTGATGCTTTTGACAGCTCTGGTGCTCCTTTGCCCGATGAAATGCGATTAACTAGGATAGGTAAAGTGATTCGAGCTGCTTCCATCGATGAGTTACTTCAGCTCATCAATGTTCTAAAGGGTGAAATGAGTATCGTGGGCCCACGGCCATTATTAGTGCAGTATTTAGCGTATTACTCTGAGAAGCAAGCACGAAGACACGATGTTAAACCTGGAATTACCGGTTGGGCTCAGGTTAATGGCCGAAACTCGATAAGTTGGGAAGAGAAATTTCGCTTAGATGTGGAGTACGTTAGTCGACAATCTATCTGGCTGGATTTAAGAATTCTATGGATGTCCGTTATTTATGTTATTCGTCGAAAAGGAATCAATGCAGAGGGGCAAGCCACTATACAGGAATTTAGAGGCTCTGTTAATGATTTGATGTAGGCTACTTCGATTTCACTGTATCAGCAATTTGATATAACTTTGTTTTTTTACTAACCTAACTCTATGGTAATCAGGTTTTTGATATCTCTAGTTCTAGTATTATTCTGTAGTTTGGGTGTTATTGCTCAGCTTCCAGCAAACTTATCTAGTTTCAAGTCTTCTCAGCTATCAGATGAACAGCTAATCAATCTCTTGAATAAAGCAGAGTCTGGGGGGCAATCCAAGGAAAGTATTTTCAAGGAGTTAAAAGATAGAGGATTACCTGATTCTGAGATGCAGGATATCATGAGTCGAATGTCCGGCCTCAATAAACAGCTCCCGAATGCCGAGCCGGAGTTGAGTTCCAGCAGCACTCGCAGTTATAAAAAGCCTACTTTGGTTTCTAATCCTCGGGATCAAAGACAGGAGGTAAAGTCCTTAATCTTCGGTGCTGAACTTTTTAGTGAGTCTTCACCATTGTTTGTCCCGGATCTTAATATTGCTACTCCTGCCAATTACAGAGTTGGGCCAGGCGATGGACTCTTGCTTGAGGTTTATGGGGCCAACGTCTTTAATCAAAAGCTGCTTGTATCCCGTGAGGGGTTCATCAATGTAAAATATGCTGGTTTGATAAATGTAACTGGAGTTACTATTGAGGAGCTTCACCAGCAGATTAAGACCAAACTTTCTAAATTCATCCCGGCATTGAATACAGGTTCTTCTCGGTTGCAACTAAGCTTGGCCTCCATTCGCAGTATCACCGTTTCAGTTGTTGGGGCTGTTAAGAAGCCGGGTACACTTACCATACCCTCTTTGGCCACCTTATTCAATGCGTTGTATGCTACAGGCGGGCCGCTCGAAAATGGTTCACTTAGAAACATAGAATTGATTCGAGGCAATAAAAAAATTCTCGAAGCCGACTTGTATGAATTTCTTTTGAAGGGTGATCAATCCACAAATATTTTTTTACAGGATAATGATCTTATACGGGTGCCATTTGCCCAACTACAAGTACAGCTCTCGGGGCTACTTAACCGCCCAGGAATTTTTGAGGCAAAAAGTAACGAACACCTTTCTGATCTTTTGGCTTACGCAGGTGGCTTTAAGCCTCTTGCTTACCAGGGTAGAATTACCGGCACTCGTAATGGCATGCTAACGAGAGAGATTATTGATGTAGCAGCTACCGAGTTTGACAAGTTCAATTTACGCCATGGCGATAGTTTAAATGTCGATTCACTTGTAGATAAATTTGCTAATAGGGTGGTCATTAGGGGCGCAATTTTCAAGCCAGGGGTTTATGCTTGGACTCCAGGTCAAGACTTGGATGATATTATCAAAAAAGCAGCTGGTCTAAAAGCAGATGCTTTTTTGGGGAGGGCTAATGTACTGCGTACTTATGATAACTTACAAAAAGAGAATATATCAGTCAATCTTGATCTGTTGATGCGCGGTAAAACTTCTTTTCCTTTGCAAAAAGAGGATTCCATTACTATTTTTTCAAGTTATGAATTAAAAGATAAGCGCTCTGTGAACATATTCGGGGCCATTCGTAATCCAGGTCAGTTTTCTTATGCCGATTCCCTTACTTTACAACAATTAATCCTAATGGCAGGTGGGTTTACCGAGAAAGCCATACCCACAGGGATTGAGATTGGCCGAAATTTGAAAAGTAATGGATCTGGCGCTTCCGGAGAGGCAATGGTAGAATTGATCAATGTTGCTATCGCTCAAGATCTTAATAAGACTGGAGGAGATGTTTTTTTACAGCCGGAGGATATAATTACAATCAAATCGGATCCCAGTATGATACCCCAGTCCAAAGTGGTGCTTAGTGGGAAGGTGCTCTATCCAGGCACCTATGTTTTAGCTAGTCGTAACGACAGGCTCAGTGGTATTGTGAAAAGGGCAGGCGGTTTATTGGCTCAAGCAGATATCAATGGTGTAAAGGTTATTCGTAAAAATCTTATCCAAGATACTAGTATCATCAAAAAAACTTTGGCAAAGCAGACAAAATCTAAGTCTGATACTCTAGATACCGAAAAAACTGAAAGAGAACTATCAGTCACTGAAGTGGCTGTAGATTTACAAGCCATACTTAAGGCTCCCGGTTCTGAAAAAGATATCATCTTAGAAGATGGGGATGAAGTGGTCATTCCGCAAATCAAGAATGTTGTTTCTGTAACTGGAGAGGTATTTAAACCAGTCGCACTTCAATTTCGGCCAGGCGCAGCATTAAAGTATTATGTTTCATCAGCAGGGGGATTTTCCAGTAAAGCCAAAAGGGCTAAGTCTTTTGTCGTATATAGTAATGGTAGGTCCAAACGCACCTCTTCATTACTGGGAATTATTAAATTCTATCCTCGCCTTACCCCGGGAGCCACGGTAGTTGTCCCTTCAAAATCCCTGCGGGAGGGTAGATTTGATGCAGCTAAGGCTGGTATACTCGTTTCTGCTTTGTCTGCCATTGCTACTACTATCGCTATCTTAAAAGGTATATAATGAAGTACCAAGAAGATGAAGAGATTTCCGTAAAAGAATTGATCCAAAAGGCACGCTCTCTTTGGGTTTATTTTTTTCAACGAAGACTATTTATTTTATTGGCTAGTTTTTTTGGAGCTGCTTTGGGCTTTAGTATCGCCTGGAAATCTCCTAGTAAGTATGTTTCTAAAATTACTTTTGTTGCAGAGGAAACTAAGACCATTGGAGGTGGTTTAGCCTCGCTTGCTGGCCAATTTGGGTTAGACCTCGGGGGTACTTCTGGGGGTGGTGTATTTTCTGCCGATAATCTGCCTCTTTTCCTTAAAAGTGAAGATCTAATTAGGGAGACATTGCTCACGACTTATGATAGTAGTGGGGCAATTACTCTTGCGGATCAGTATGCCGTTGTATATATGTATAAAAAGAAGTGGGCCAGAAATGACGAGATCGGGCCTATTAGTTTCTTTGCCTATCGAGATACTATTCTTCCTCGGAAGGAGGATAGTTTGCTTCAGGTGGTCATCAAATCCATTACCAAGGAGTTAACGGTGGTACGGCCAGAAAAAAAGGCTTCTTTTTTGGAGGTCGTTATTAAAACTCGTGACGAGTTATTAAGTAAACTATTTGTCGATAGATTAGTCAGTATTGGAACAGAGCGATATGTACAATCCAAAATTAAAATTAAGGCTGCCAACGTTTCACTTTTGCAAAAAAGAGCCGATAGTATTGGGTTATTACTAAATAACACTACTTACAAAGCAGCTGAATCTCAGCAAGTATTGGTAGATCTTAATCCTGCGCTCCGAACAGCTCCTGTTGCATCAGAAATATCCTCTCGTGAGAAGATTATGCTTGCCACTATATTCGCCGAGGTGGTCAAAAATCTTGAGTTGGCAAAGTTTACGCTCAGTCAGGAAATACCCGTAATTCAGGTGGTGGACAGTAGTTTCTTTCCACTCAAAAAAGAAAAAGAGAGTAAGCTAGTATGGACGATTTCTTTAGGGCTATTAGCTGGCTTGATGGCTATATTTTATTTGTTGGCCACGCGTTGGTGGAAGCTTACAATGAAATAAGCATGATTCGCAAAACGAACATACTAATTGCTATTATTTCGCTTGCGTCGATCTTTTTATTTGGGCCCCAAGAACTTATTGCCCAAAATCTGCCTGTACAATACGAACAAGACCAATTGCTTCGCGAATACCAATTGCTCAATAAACTTCCCGGTGCCGGCTCTCTCTCCATTCGCCCATTTATGGGGCGTAGGCCAACCGATAGTCTACAAACAGATTCCACATTCAGGCATTTTGATCCTCGACCTTTACAGCAGGATTTTATGCCTGGTCAGCTTTTTGCACATCCTTTTCGGCTAGAGTCACAATTCAATAGCAAGCGGCCATTCGGCTGGAACAATGGAAGTTTTATTCAGGCCAGCGGTACCCAGTTTCGGTTGAGCACCGGCTTGCTGTATAAATCCGATTTTTTTGAGGCTAGTTTTCTTCCCGAGTTCATCATGGCCGACAACGCGCCGTACAAGACCACTTCGGGTTTTGGTATGACCTCAAAGAGCAATTATTCTAAATTCTTTTACGGCAACTCGTATGCGCGCCTCAATGCTGGCCCGGTTACCGCCGGTTTCTCTAATGAGAATCTTTGGTGGGGGCCCGGGCAGTTCAGCTCCTTGATCTTTAGTAATAACGCTCCGGGGTTTGGACATCTTCATTTGAGTACCCGCAGACCCATCAAAACGCCGATCTTCAATATCGAGTTTCAGTTCATTGCTGCGGGTGTCGATCAGGACTCCACCCTTGGTTCAGAATCCAACTTGCTTAGGCCCAACTATTTTACCCGGCGCTGGCGTTATTTGAATGGTTTTGCATTCGTGATAAGCCCCAAGCCACTTCCCGGTCTTCATTTGGGTCTAACCCGAGCCATGCAATTCTATCGCAATGCGTTACTACCGCAAGATGACGTTCCCTTCCTTGACCGTTACCTGCCAGCCGTAACGGCACTTTTTGGAAAGTTTAACCCTCAAGCCGATGCCATTGGCATGGATGATGGCAGAGATCAGCAGGCTAGTGTGTTTTTACGATTTGTATTGCCTAAGGAGCATTTTGAGTTTTACTTCGAGTATGGGTATAACGATTACAAAGACAACCTCCGTGACCTCACCATCGATGCTCAACATTCAGCGGCTTACATCGTTGGGTTCAAAAAATTGGCTCCACTTGCCAAAAAGAACTCGTACTTGTCTATTTCAGTTGAGGCCACGCAGACAGCTCAGTCCTCGGATTATCTTACCCGAAATGCTGGTAATTGGTACGTGCATAGCAGGGTGCTACAAGGATTTACCCACATGAATCAGATATTAGGGGCTGGAAGTGGTCTTGGAAACAATGTCCAAACCATTCGGCTGGAACATGTGGATGGGATCAGCAGGACCGGTATTCGAGTGGATCGTATCCAAAATAACCCTCGTCGTATTGTCGGCAGCTACGCCACTGCATTTTTAGGTCCTATTCAGTGGAATGATATGAGCATAGGCATCTTTAAACAACATGCCACCAAATATTTTACCGTAAAGGGAGAGGTTGCCTAC
>Ga0068872_10001662_pt1 | contig 17811 bp, 8 predicted proteins | sample NOAtaG_7_FD_66441 | JGI IMG/M metagenome (GOLD analysis project Ga0068872, IMG submission 66441) | Freshwater lake microbial communities from Lake Erie, under a cyanobacterial bloom - NOAA_Erie_Diel1S_2200h metaG | ecosystem: Environmental > Aquatic > Freshwater > Lake | place: USA: Ohio, Lake...
CGGCGCATCGTCTCGAGGAGGATGGCGATCATCAGCTCGCCGCGGCCGTAGACGGTGAAGACGTCGGGCGAGTCGGTCGGCTCGAAGCGCATCGCGAGGTTGCGCATCGCCTCCTTCTCGAGGCGCTCGCGGATCTGCCGCGAGGTCACGTACTTGCCGGCGCGGCCTGCGAAGGGCGAGCCGTTGACGAGGAACGAGACCTTGAGGGTGGGCTCCTCGACGCGGATCCGCGGCAGCGCCTCGGGCTTCTCCGCGTCGGCGATCGTGTCGCCGATGGTGATGTCCTCGATGCCGCTGATGGCGACGATGTCGCCGGCCGAGGCCTTGTTGACCTGCACCCGCTGCATCGCCTCGAAGCCCCACACCTTGCCGACCTTCGAGCGCACCGGGCCGGCCTCGCCCATCCGCATCACGACCTGCGCGTCGGCGACCGAGCCGTCGACGATGCGGCCGACCGCGAGCCGGCCGACGTAGTCGTCGTGCTGCAGATCGTTGACGAGGATGCGCAGCGGAGCGCTCGCATCGCCGCGCGGGGGCCGAACCCGCTCGACGATGGTCTCGAAGAGCGGCGTGAGGTCGGTGCCCGCCTCGTCGAGCTTCCGCTTGCAGAGGCCCTGCTTGCCGATGGCGTAGAGGATCGGGAAATCGCACTGCTCGTCGCTCGCTCCGAGATCGACGAAGAGATCGAAGACCTCGTTCACGACCTCGTCGGGGCGGGCGTCGGGGCGATCGATCTTGTTGATGACGACGATGATCGCCATCCCGAGCTCGAGTGCCTTGCCGAGCACGAAGCGGGTCTGCGGCAGCGGCCCTTCGGCCGCATCGACGAGCAGGATCGCCCCGTCGGCCATGCGCAGCGTGCGCTCGACCTCACCGCCGAAATCGGCGTGGCCGGGGGTGTCGACGATGTTGATCTTCAGCCCTTTCCAGCGCACCGAGCACTGCTTGGCGAGGATGGTGATCCCCCGCTCGCGCTCGAGGTCGTTGGAGTCCATGACCCGATCCTGCAGTTCCTGGCCGGCGCGGAACACGCCGGTCTGACGCAGCATCATGTCGACGAGGGTGGTCTTGCCGTGATCGACGTGCGCGATGATGCAGACGTTGCGGAGGTGCGCGTTGGGCGACTCTTGGGTCATGAGGGGCGCGTGCTTGGCACGGAGCAGGCTGGGGAGCAACGAGGGGACGCGCCGCCGCGGCGCCGCGAATGCGGGGATCGGCTACCCTCTCGGGCCGCATGCGATCCGAGCGCGACCTCTCCGGCGAGCCCCCCCGCACGGGCGCTCACCCCGCATCCGAGTCGCCCGCCCTCCGCGCCGAGGAGGCCGCAGGCGAGGCGCACGGCCGGGATGGCGGCGCGCTCTTCGAGCTCGACACGCTGCTCCGCGGGATCGCTTCGCTCGGGCATCCCCAGAATCTCCCGGGGCCGCCATCGACCCAGACCGCGTCCTCGATCGACCACCAGGCCCACGTGCGCGTCGCCCGCGATGCCTGCCATCGGGTCGCGCAGCTCGCGCGCGGGCTGCTCCGCGGCCGGAGCAGCGACGGCTCCGAGCCGACACGGCGCGACTCCAGCCCGCCCCGGGCGAGCGCCGAGCCGCGCACCCAGGACCCCGCGGACACGGACCTCGTCGCGCTCCGGGACGGGTTCGCGCAGTTCGTCGACCTCGCCGACGGTCTGGCCCGAGGCGGGCGCCTGCCCCACCGCCCGTGGGCGGCGTTCCACGGCGTCGTGCGGCGGGAAATCGAGCGGAGCGGCCGCTACCAACCGGCGGCCTCGGTCGAGACGCGCTCGCCCCTCGACCGCATCGACGCCAAGGACCTGCTCGCGGTGCTCGAGAGCGCGCGCGGGGCGCCGACGCGGCGCGTGCTGGAGGTCGCGCTCGTCGCGCTCTGCCGCGCGCTTCGGCAGCTCGACCTCCTCGAGGCCCACGCCCGCGAGCCGGCCGCGCACCGCCGGGCCGTGGCGATCCTCGCCGCCCTCCGGAGCGAGCTCCGCGGGCTGACGCGTTTCCTCGTGGAGAACGCCCCGGCGACTCTGGCCGACGGCTTCGAACAGGCCGTGCTCGCGGTCCCCGCGCGGCGCATTCGCGTCGACTACGCTGCGCTGCGCGCCGAAGCGCGCGCGCTCGCCTCGCTCCGCGGAACCCTGGTGGGCACGGGCACCGGCCTCCGGCTCGAGGTCCGACGCGTCTTCGAGCAGGAACTCCTGGCCCTCGACGCGGCAGACGGCGGCGAAGGTTCGGGCGCGTGGCTCGCGGTCGCGACGAACAGCCTGCGGGCCGCCCTGCACCATGCGCTCCGGACGATCGCCGCCGAGGTCCGTCCCGACCTGAAGCTCGGCTCGCTCGTCGAGAGCCCGGCCGTGCGGCGGGCGGCGAGCGAGCGGGCGCGGCGAGACGCGTACCTCGTGCAGCAGATCCTCCGTGCCTTCCTCGCGTTCGCCGAGGAGGGAACCGTGCGCAGCGCCGATGCGTGGCAGGACCACGGAGGCCTGCACTTCGTACGGGACTACCTCCGGCACGTGCAGCTCCTCGGCCATGCCGTGCTGCGCTTTCACGATTATCCGCGCCTCGGAGGGTACCTCGCCGCCCTCGACGCGCTGCGGACCCTCGATGCGCCCGATGCCGCGCGGCTCGCGCAGGCCGCGCAAGAGAGCGCCCGCTGCCGAGCCTTCCTCGCCGAGCTGGTCGAGCGCATCGGCCAGCGCCCCGAGCTCGCAGGGATCCCCTTCGATCGGGCCGCCGCCCTCGATGCGATGCGGATCCACCTGCGTCCCGCGTGAGGCGTGCCGGACGCCCCGAAACGCAGAACCGGCAGGCGACGCCGCGGTGTTGCGAAGATCCAACCCCGTGATACATCGCGACCTCTTCCGAGAACCCATAGCTCAGCTGGATAGAGCGTCGGCCTCCGGAGCCGAAGGTCGTAGGTTCGAATCCTACTGGGTTCGTCGAAGTTCGAGGGGTCGGGCTTCTCCCCGAGGCGGGTTCGCCTGTACGATGTCGCGGTGAGCGCGACCGCCACGGTGAACCTGCTCGACGATTTCCGCATGCTCGAAGGGGTCGGCGCTGCTGCGCGCCGCGAGCTCCTCGAGGCCTGCGAGGAGCGGCACCTGCTCCCAGGGGACGTCGTGATCCGGCAGGGCGAGCCGAACGAGGCGATGTACCTCGTGCTGAAGGGCGAGCTCGGGGTGCACCTCAGCGGCGTAGAGACCGAGCCGGTCGCCCTGATCGGACGCGGCGAGACCGTCGGTGAGCTGAGCCTCCTCGACGGATCGCCGGCCTCGGCGAGCGTCGTATGCCGCACCGAATGTCACCTGCTCGCCGTGGACGAGGACGGCTTCTGGGAGATGACGAACGCGTCGCACGCGTTCGCCGTGAACCTCCTCCAGAAGTTCGCGGCGCGCCTCCGTGCCAACAACGACGCGGTGACCCGCAACGTCGAGAAGCGCCGCCAATACGAGCGTGCCGCGATGTTCGACAGCCTCACCGGAATCCACAACCGCCGCTGGCTCGACGACACGCTGCAGCGCCTGTCCAGCCGCCTCGAGCGCACCGGCAGCACCCTGTCGGTGTCGCTCGTCGACATCGATCACTTCAAGCGCTTCAACGATCGATTCGGCCATGCCGCGGGCGACCACGTGCTCGTCACCGTCGCCAAGCTCCTGCCCTCGAACCTCCGCCCGAGCGACCTCGTCGCGCGCTACGGCGGAGAGGAGTTCGTCATCCTCTTCCCCGACACGCCGCTCGATCAGGCCATGGTCGCCGCCGAGCGCGTCCGCGTCGCGGTCGAGCGCGCACAGAACACCTTGCCCGACGGCACGACGCTGCCCCCCATCACCATCTCCATGGGCGTGGCGCAGTTGCGCCCGGGCCAGCCCATCGGCGAGCTGCTCACCGTCGCCGACCTCGCGATGTACCAGGCCAAGGAGAGCGGGCGGAACCGCGTGCACCGCGGGGACCCCGCCGACCTCGGGCGCATCGAGAACCCGAAGCGTCGCGCTCCCTGATCCGCGTCACTTGATGCCGTAGTCCTTCAGCTTGTACAGCAGCGCGCGGTGGCTGATCTCGAGCAGGCGTGCCGCAGCCGTGCGGTTGCCGCCGGTCTTGTCGAGCGCGCGGCGGATCAGCGTCTCCTCGATGATGCTGCTCGCCCGCTTGATGGAGAGATCCCCGGAAGCGAGCACGGTCTCGACCGGGCTCGCTTCGCGGCCGATCGCATCGGGCAGATCGCCCTCGGTGATCCGCTCGCCATCGGCGAGCACCATCGCACGCTCGATGACGTTCTCGAGCTCGCGCACGTTGCCGGGAAACGAGTAGGCGAGCAGCCGCTTCATCGCCGAAGGCTCGATCGCCCGCACCCGGGTCTTCATGCGGCGGTTGTTCCGCTCGAGGAAATGCTCGACCAGGAGGGGGACATCTTCGCGCCGCTCTCGGAGCGGAGGCACGACGAGCGGAAGCACGTTCAGGCGGTAGAAGAGGTCCTCGCGAAAGCGCTCCTCGGCGACCTCGAGGGCGAGATCGCGCACCGTGGCGGCGATCACGCGGACGTCGACCTCCCGGTCGCGGGTCTCGCCGAGCCTGCGCAGCGTGCTCTCCTGCAGCACGCGCAGCAGCTTCACCTGCAGCGGCTGGGGCATCTCGCCGACCTCGTCGAGAAAGAGCGTGCCCTCGTGCGCCGTCTCGAAGAGCCCGACCCGATCGCTGGTCGCGTCGGTGAAGGCCCCGCGCTTGTGGCCGAACAGCTCGCTCTCGAGCAGCCCCGCTGGGATCGCGCCGCAGTTCACCGCGACGAAGGGCTTGCCCGCCCGGGGACTCCGCTGATGCAGCGCGCGCGCGACCAGCTCCTTGCCGGTCCCGCTCTCGCCCTGGATCAGCACGGTCGAGCGGTGCTCGGCGGCACGCTCGATGACGCGAAAGACCGCCTTCATCGCCTCGCTCTGCCCGATCAGCCCCTCGAAGCGGGCCCCTTTGGCGATCTCCTCCTTCAGCGCGCGGTTCTCGCGGCGGAGCTGCTCGCGCTCTTCCGCCTTCTTCAGCGCGAGCAGCACCTCGTCCTGCTTGAAGGGTTTCTGCACGTAATCGTACGCGCCCGCCTTCATCGCCTCGAGCGCGAGCTCGACCGAGCCGTAGGCGCTCATCACGATCACGACCGGGGGTTCCACGCGGCGCTTCAGCTGCGCGACCAGCTCGATCCCGCTCATGCCGCGCATCCGCACGTCGGCGATGACGAAGTCGGGGGCCGCCACATCCATCCGCTCGAGGGCGTCCTCCCCGCTCGGCGCAGCGTCGACCTCGTAGCCGTGCTTGCGGAGCAGCGTGCAGAGCACGAGGCGGATGTTCTCTTCGTCGTCGACGACCAGGACGCGGGGCACGCGACGGGAGCATAGCCCGTCTGCCCCCCGGGTGACTCGCAGGCGTCAGGCGACGGCGGGCGCGGAGGCCGGCAGCTTCGCCGCGGCCTTCTGCTTCAGCTCGACGCTCACCAGCTTGGAGACGCCTGGGGTCTCCATGGTCACGCCATAGAGCACGTCGGCCATCTGCATCGTGCGCTTGCTGTGGGTGATCACGATGAACTGCGAGTGCTTCGTCATCGCCCGGATGGCCTCGCAGAAGCGGCCCACGTTCGCCTCGTCGAGCGGTGCATCGACCTCGTCGAGAAGGCAGAAGGGGCTCGGCTTGTACTGGAAGATGGCGAACGTCAGCGACGCCGCGGTGAGCGCCTTCTCGCCGCCGCTCATGAGCTCCATCGAGCCGAGCTTCTTGCCCGGCGGCTGGGCGTAGATGTCGACGCCGGTCTCGAGGAGGTCGTCGGGCTGCGTGAGCCGGAGCTCGGCCCGACCGCCACCGAAGAGACGGGGGAAGATCTGCTGGAAGCGCTCGTTCACCGCGTCGTAGGCCTCCTTGAACAGGCGCTTGCTCTCGCGGTTCATCTGCTTGATCGCCTGATCGAGCTGCCCGAGCGCGTCCTCGAGGTCCTTCTTCTGCGTGCTGAGGTGCTCGAAGCGCTTGGACTGCTCGTCGTACTCCTCGATCGCGGTGAGGTTGATCTCACCCATCCGCTCGACGAGCCGGGCGAGCTCGTCGATGCGGGCCTTCACCGCCTCGTCGGGGATCTCGCGCAAGTGGTAGTCGCCGAGGATCTTGCCGAGTTCGAGCCGATGACGCTCGCGGGTGTGCTGCACGAGATGCTCGAGGGCGAGCGAGAGTTCGCGCTCTTCGAGCGTGAGGTCCGAGCTCCGCTGGTGGTGCCCCTCGATGCTCTGCCGCAGCTCCTTGAGCAGCGCGTCCCGCCGCCCGAGCTCGCTCCGCACCGCGTCGTACTGCGCCCTGGCCTCGCCGAGCACGGAGTGCGCCTGCATCGCGCGCGCGACCTCGACCGCGAGCTCCTCGCGGGTGCGGGCGATGGTGCCCATCGTCTCACCCTGCTGCTTGGCGCCGCGCTCGACGTCGACGCGGAGGCGCTCGCCGCGCTCCCCGAGCTCGTGGATCGACCGCTCGAGGCGCTCGAGCGCATGCCGATCGGACTCGGCCCGCTGCCGGGCCTGCGCCGCACGCACCCGGACGTCGGCGACCCGATGCCCCTGCGCATCGACCGAAGATCGGCGCTCGGCCTGAACCTCCTGCGCCGCTGCGAGCTCGGCTTCCGCGTCGCGCTTCTGGGTCTCGCTGGTCTCGATCTCGGCGCGGGCTTCTTCCTCCTCGCCGGTCGAGAGCGCGAGCTGGGCCGCGAGTTCCTCGAGCTCGAGGACGACCTTTTCGGTGCGCTGCCGGGTGCGGAGCAGGTCGTCGTCGACGCGCTTGAGGTCCTTCTCCGCCTTGACGATGGCGATCTCGGCGTCGTGCGCCTCGGTGCGGGCCGCATCGAGCGCCGCCTGCCGGCTGGCGATCCCGTTGCGCAGCTCTCCGTGGCGAGCGAGCGCGGCGTTCATCTCGGCGTCGAGTCGCGCGACCACGCCATGCAAGTCGCGGATCTCGCGCTTCACCGCGATCATGTGGGCGGACGCCGCATCGCCGCGGCCGCCGGTGAGCGCACCGCCGGGGGCAAGCACCTCGCCGCGCTCGGTGACGAGCGTGCCGGTGAAGCCGCGGTCGAAGAGCGCGCGCGCGGTGGGCAGATCGCGCACGACGAGGACATCCTCGAGCAGGTGGCGGACGAGCCACTCGTCCGCGGGCTCGAAACGGCAGAGGTCGGTGAAGCGGCCGAGCACCGCACCTGCGTCGGGCTGCCCCTCGGCGTTCGTCACGCTGGGCACCTCGAGGCGCGCGCCGACCACGCGCCGAGGCGTGCGCGGCACGAAGGTCGCCCGGCCGCGGTCCGCCTCGTCGAGGAAGCGGAGGATCGCCTCGGCCGCCGGGAGATCGTCGACGACGACGTGCTGCAGGCGCTCGCCGAGCGCCGCCGCGAGCGCCTGCGTGAGGTGCTCGGGGCACTCGATGCGATCGGCGACGAGTCCGCGAACGCCGCGCTTGGCGCGCTCCTCGTCGCTGCCGGCGAAGCGGGTCATCACGGCGCGCACGCCCGCGCCGACGCCCTCGAAGCGCTTCTGGATCTCCTCGAGCGAGCGCAGCCGCGAGCGCCGGTCGGCCAGCTCGTGGCGCAGCTTGTCGACGGCGCGCTCGCTCTCGCCGATCGCGACGCGGAGATCCTTCAGTTCCTGCTCCAGCTGCGCGCGGCGCTCGGCGGTCGTGACCTTGCCACTCGTGAGCGCCTCGGCGCGGGTGGCCAGCTCGTCCTTCTGCTGGGCCAGCTCGACGAGGCGCGCCTCGAGCTCCTCGCGCTCGGCGCGGAGGCGGCCGAGCCGCACCTCGGCGTCGTTGCGGCGGCGGGTGAAGCCCTCGAGCACGGCGCGGGCCCGGGCGATGCGGCTCGCCGCCTCGCTGAGCCGCCGCTGGGCGAGCTGGGTGGTGTGCTCGGCCTCGGCGAGCGCGGCGCGGCGCTCCTCGAGGACGAAGGTCTCGCGCTCGAGCTCAGCGGCCTCGCTCGCCTCGATCCGCTCGACCTCCTCGAGGGTGGCGACGAGCGCCTTCTGCTCGGCGGCGAGCACGGTGCGACGCTCGGCGAGCGACTCGATCTCCCGCTGCATGAGCCGGTCGGAGTCGCGGAGCCCCTCGAGGCGCTCCTTGCTCTGACCGAGGCGGGCCTCGAGGCCGCGCACGGCGGTATCGGCCTCGTGCGCCTCGCGCTGGGCCCGCTCGGCCGCGATCTCGGCGCGGTGCGCGAGCAGACGGTCCGCCTCGAGCTCGGCCTCGCGGATGCGCAGCGCGGCCCGCTGTCCCTCGAGGGTGCCGAGCGCGACCTCGAGCTCTTCCTTCACCACGCGGCGGGTGACGGTCAGCTCGAGGAAGCGGTGCGAGGCGACCCAGAGTTCCAGGTCTCGGATCTCGCTGCGGTAGAGCTTGTAGCGCTCGGCCTTCTGCGCTTGCCGCTTCAGCGAGGCGAGGCTCTTCTCGATTTCGGTGGTGATGTCGCCGAGGCGCAGCAGGTTCTGCTGCGTGAGCTCCATCTTGCGCTCGGCCGCCTTCTTGCGCGCCTTGAACTTCGTGACGCCGGCCGCCTCCTCGAGGAGGTGCCGCCGGTCCTCGGGCCGTGCGCTGACGATGAAGCCGATGCGGCCCTGCTCGATGATCGAGTAGGTGCGGGTGCCGACGCCGGTGCCGAGGAAGAGCTGGGTCACGTCCATGAGGCGGACGGGCGTCTTGTTGATGAGGTAGTCGCTCGTGCCGTCGCGATCGAGGCGGCGGGTCACCGAGATCTCGGGGTAGGCGCGGTACTCCGGCGCAGAGAGGCCGTCGGTGTTGTCGAAGGTGATGGTCACCTCGGCGAACGAGTGCGGGCCCCGCGTCTCGCTGCCGTTGAAGATGACGTCCTCCATCCCCTTGCCGCGGAGGGTCTTGGCCGACTGCTCGCCCATCGCCCAGCGGATGGCGTCGACGATGTTCGACTTGCCGCAGCCGTTCGGCCCGACGACGGCCGTGACCTCGTGGTCGATGTTCAGGACCTGACGGTCGACGAACGACTTGAAACCGCAGATTTCGACGCGCCGGATCTTCATGCGGGGGTGCCCCTCCGAGGGCCGAGCAAGGGGGGTCTTGTACGATCACGGATGAGCCCTGGCAACGACGAAGCGCTAGGTATCGCGCAGGCCACACCGTGACCATACCTATGGATTGGGGTGCGCCTGGGTAGCAGCCGCGATCCGTCGCGGTCGGGAGGCGATCTGGTGGTCCGCCGGACGATCGCTTCGGCGGCCGATCGGAGGCGAATCGCGGGTGTGCAGGGTGGGAGCACACCGCCCAAACACGCGCTCGAGCCTCGACCGCGATCGCCGAGGCGCGATGCGATCGCCGTGACCGAGCCCGATCGTGGCGCGGGCCCGTCCCCGGCCGAGGCCGCCCCCGCGGCGCTGGCAGGCGCCCCTACTTGCCCTTGCCGAGGAACTCCTTGATCGAGCCGACGATGGCGTCGCGGTCGCGGATCTCGCTGGTGATGACGCGCTCGTCCTTGCCGAGGTGCTCGCGGACGTCCTTGATGAACTGCCCGGAGCCATAGGGGCTCTCGACCTGTCCGTAGCAGAAGACGTTGGAGACCGGCAGGAGCTGCTTCTTGAGTAGCTCGATGCACTGCAGCGTGTCGTCGACCGACCAGTTGTCCCCATCGGAGAAGTGGAACGGGTAGATGTTCCACTCGCTCGCGGGGTAGTCCTCTTCGATGATCTTCGCCGCGAGCTTGTAGGCCGAGCTGATCATCGTTCCGCCCGACTCGCGGGTCCGGAAGAAGGTGTCGCGGTCGACCTCGCGCGCGACGGCGTCGTGGATGATGAAGCGCGTCTCGAGGCCCTGATACTGCTTCTTCAGCCAGGCATCGATCCAGAACGACTCGATGCGGACGATCTCCTTCTGCTCGTCCCCCATCGAGCCCGAGACATCCATCATGTAGAGGATCACCGCGTTGGCGATCGGCTCTTCTTCGGTCTTCCACGAACGGAAGCGGAGGTCCTCGCGGACCGGGATCACGACCGGGCGCTTCGGGTCGTAGGTACCGGTCGAGATCATCCGCCGGAGCGCCTGCTTGTAGGTGCGCTTGAAGTGGCGCAGCGAGTTGGGACCGACCCGCCGCACACCGACGTAGCGGTCCTTCTGGTCGACGAGCTTGCTCTTGCCCTTGTTCTCGATGTGCGGCAGCGCGAGCTCCTCGCCGAGGATGTCGGCGAGCTCGTCGAGGCTCACCTCGACCTCGAGCGCGTGCTGCCCCTCGCCCTGCCCGGCCTTGCCCTTGCCGCCCGGGCCCTCGCCCTCCTCGCCGCCGACGGGATCGCCCTCGTCGCCCTCGCCCTGCCCGACGCCTCCGCCCTGCTTGTCGGAGTAGCGGAAGCGCGGGATGTCGATCTGCGGGAGCGGGATCGAGACGACGTCCTTGCCCTGCTTGCCGAGCAGCTCGCCCTGCGAGATGTAACGCCGCAGGTTCTGGCGGATCTTGCCGCGGACGATGTGCTTGAACCGCGAATGGTCCTGGCCGATCTTGAGCGACACGTTACCCCGGAGTGTAGCGCATCGACCCGCCAGGACCCGGCGGTGCCGCGTTACTCGTCGGCGGTCAGGTACGTGTAGCTGCCGAGCGACTCCTCGTAGTGCTTCATGAGGAGCTTCACCTGGTCGAAGGTGATGAGGCCCATGCGCCGCGCCCGCTCCGCCTGCCGCCGCACGCGCTCGACCATCACGCCGGGCTCGTGCTCGACGTAGGTGAGCACCTCGCGGATCTCGTCGCCCTTCACGAAGTGGGAGATCTCGTAGCCGCCCTCCCCGTCGAGGCGGACGTGCACCGCGTTCGTGTCGCCGAAGAGGTTGTGAAGATCTCCGAGGATCTCCTGGTAGGCGCCATTCAGGAAGATGCCCATGAAGTAGCGCTCGCCTTCGCGCCACGGGTGCACGGGCAGCACGCGCTTGACGTCCTCGACGTCGATGAAGTGATCGACCTTGCCGTCCGAGTCGCAGGTGAGGTCGGCCAAGGTGGCGCGCGTCGAGGGCTCCTCGTCGAGCCGGTGGATGGGCATGATCGGGAAGAGCTGATCGATGGCCCAGCTGTCGGGGATGGACTGGAAGACGGAGAAGTTGCCGTAGTAGATGGAGGCCATCTGCTGCTCGAGGAGCGTGACCTCCTCGGGAGCGCGGCGGAGCTTCTTGGCCTGCTCGAGGATCCGCTCGCAGCACGCCCAGAACAGGCGCTCGGCCTGGGCCCGCTCGCGCAGGCTCAGGTAGCCGAACTTGAAGAGCGAGTCGGCCTCTTCCTTGCCCTGCTGCGCGTCGTGGTAGGCCTCCTGCACGTTCTTCGGCTGGATGCCCGCGTAGGTCTCGTACAGCTGCTTGAGGACCTTGTGCGCCTTCGCATCGGGCGTCTGGGGAGCGCCGAAGCGCACCTCGTTCTTGCCGACGATCTCGAAGACGAGCACCGACTGATGCGCGGCGATGGCCCGGCCGGACTCGCTGACGATCGTCGGGTGCGCGATCTCGGCCTTCGTGCAGGCCTCGGCGATCGCCGCGACGATGTCGTAGGCGTACTCCTGGATGTTGTAGTTCTTGCTCGCGTGGAAGTCGGTCTTGCTGCCGTCGTAGTCGACGGCGAGGCCGCCGCCGACGTCGAGGTACTTCATGTGCGCGCCCATCTTGGCGAGCTCGACGTAGATGTTCGCCGCCTCGCGGATGGCCTGCTTCACCGGGATGATCGAGCTGAGCTGACTGCCCGCGTGGTAGTGAAGCAGGCTCAGGCAGTCGAGCATGTCGTGCTTCTGCAAGCGGTCGACGACCTCGACGATCTCGGAGGCGGTGAGGCCGAACTTCGCGCGGTCGCCGGTCGAGTCGGCCCAGCGGCCCATGCCGCGGCTGCCGAGCTTGGCGCGCACGCCGATCTGCGGGCGGATGCCGGTCTTCTGCGCGGCGCGGAAGGTGTACTCGAGCTCCTCGATGCGCTCGAGCACGACGATCACCGTCTTGTCGAAGCGCTGCGCGAGGAGCGCGGTCTCGATGTACTTCTGATCCTTGTAGCCGTTGCAGATGACGAGACCGCCCGGCTCCTGCTCGGCGGCGAGCGCGATGAGGAGCTCGGGCTTGCTGCCGGCCTCGAGGCCCAGGCGCCACGGGGCGCCGAACTCGACGACCTCGTCGATGAAGTGCTTCTGCTGGTTCACCTTCACCGGGAAGACGCCGCGGTAGACGCCCTTGTACTGGTACTCCTCGATGGCGCGGGCGAAGCACTCGTTGATGCGCTTGACCCGGTCCCGGAGGATGTCCGAGAAGCGCAGCAGGAGCGGCAGCTCGAGACCGCGGGCGTCGAGGTCGTTGACGAGGTCGAAGAGGTCGATGGCGCAGTCGGCCTTGCCGTCGGGGTCGGGCACGACCTCGAGGCGACCCGCTGCATTCACGCGGAAGTACGGATAGCCCCAACCTCGGACCTGGTAGAGGGCCTCGCTGCGCTGGGTCGTCCAGCCCTCCTCGTGCTCGTCGTCCATCGAAACCCCTCCGCTGTGGTGGGTGAGTGGTCGTCTCGGCGGTGCGCCGCGAACGCACCGCAGCGCGCGGCCGTTATGGGGTGCGCTGCCGCGGGGGTCCAGCAAAATCTCGGCGCGGAGCGCGGTCGGTGACGCGGCTCAGAACTGGCGGACGATGCGGAGGGTCTCGCCGGCAGTGACCGTGATCGTCTCCTCGTGCATCGTCCCGTCGTGGGTGCGGAGGCCGAGGCGGTGGCTGCCCGCGCTCACCTCGAGGCTGCGCACCGGAGTGTTGCGGCCGGTGTCGCGGCCATCCAGGAAGACGCGTGCCCACGGCAGCGTCTGGATGACGAGCGTGCCGCGGCCGGCGCCCGAGCCGCCCGAGCTGCCCGAGCTGCCCGAGCTGCCCGAACGGCTGGAGCCTGCCGAGCTGCCGGAGGTGGCGGGCTCACCGCGACCAGGGAGACGCACGACCGGTGCACTGGCCTCCTCCTCGTCGTCGGCGGGGGCGCGGCGGCCCGAAGTCGGCAGCCGCACCGGACCGCTGGAGCCGCCCCCGGAAGAGCGTGACGCCGACGGGCCAGCAGCCGGCGCGGGCAGCGGAGCGCTCGGGGTCGGCGCAGGCGCGACTGCGGGAGGCGCGGTCGCGGCGGCGGGGGCCGCGGCCGGCGGAGAAACTGGCGGCGCGAGCGCCGGGACCGCCGGGGGTGCCGCGACCGGCGCGACCGCCGCAGCGGCGGCCGCCGCTGCGAGGGCAGCGGGATCAGGAGACGGGACGGCCGCCGGCGGGGCGGCCGGCGGAGCGGCCGGTGCTGCGGCCACCACCGCAACCGGCGTGAGGACGAGGTCGATCATCGCCGTGCCGTTCTCCGCGACGGTGACGACCCGCGAGACCGGAGCGTAGCCGGTCGCCTGAACGAGCAGCGCATGCTCTCCGGCGGTGACTCCGTCGAGCCGCAGCGGGGCCCGCCCGCGGGGCGTGCCGTCGACCACCACGTCGGCCTCGGCGGTCTCGGGCACCGTGTGGATCTCGATCGTGCCGACGGCCGGCCCCGAGAACAGCATCGCGCCACCGACGACGAGCCCGACGAGCGCGGCGAGACCGAGCACCCCGAGCCCGACGAGGAGCCCGCGCCGCGAGCCACCGGAGGCCGGCGCCTGCGGCGACTCGAGCTGCATCGTGGCGTGCGCGCGCGAGGCGGCGAAGCTGTCGGGAACGGGGGCGAAGCCGCCGGTGGGGCTCGGCGGCGCATAGGCCGGCGGCGGGGCGCCGGGCGGCATGCCGAAGGCTGGTGCGGCAGGCGCACCGGGCGCCGCGGCGGTGTACGGGCTGGGGGCCGACGCTGCTGCCGCGAACGCCGGCGCTTCGGGTGGCCCGGGCGGTGGGCCGAAGCCCGCGGACGGGGAAATCGTGGGCGCGCTCGGCCCCTGCGGAGTGCCGCCGCCGACGACGATGGACGCCGGTCGCATCGGGGCCGCGGCGGGCGTACCGACCGCGCGTGGCGGCGCCGCCACCGCGACGGCCGCCATCGGCGCGACCGGAGCGGCCGGCGCCGCAGGGGCCTCTTCGGCGTCGTCCGCGGAGAAGAAGATCTGCGTCGGCTGCCCCATCAGCTCGTCGCCGCCCGCGTCGCCGCCGGCCTCGAGCATCGCCTCGAAGGGCGACGCGGAGATCATCGTGGATTCGCCGGCGAGCTCGGCCGGCTCGTCATCGTCCGCGGGCGGACGCGGCGGCGGTGGCGGCGGACGGGGCGGGGGCGGAGCCGGAGGCCCGACCTTCGCGAAGCTGTCGAGGCGGGCCTTTTCCTTCGTGATCTCCGGGGCGAAGGCGGTCTTCATCCACGCCGAGAGCTTGCTCGTGCCGAAGGGGGGGCGCTCCCGGGCGATGTAGCGGGAGAGGGCCTCCTGCATCTCGCCCGCGGACTGCCACCGGTCCTCGACCTCGCGGGTCAAGGCCTTCATGACGATCTCCTCGAGCTCCTTGGGGCAGTCGGGAACGGCCTGACCGAGCGGCGGCACCGAGGCGTGGCGGACCTTCTCGAGGGTCGAGAAGTCGCTCTCGCCGACGAAGAGGCGCTCGGTCGTGAGCATCTCGTACATGCACGTTCCGACCGCGAAGACGTCGGAGCGGTAGTCGACCGGCAGGCCGCGCACCTGCTCGGGGCTCATGTACCCGAACTTGCCCTTCAGCACGCCGGCCTGGGTCTTCGTGTTGCGCGCGGCGGCCTTGGCGATGCCGAAGTCGATCATCTTCACCTGGCCCTCGTAGGAGACCAGGCAGTTCTGCGGGCTCACGTCGCGGTGGATGATGTTCAGCGGCCGGCCGTGGCGGTCCTTCTTGCGGTGGGCGTAGTCGAGCCCCTCGCACATCTTGCTGCCGATCCATGCCGCCATGGAGGGAGGCATGTGCCTCCGCATCTTGCGGAAGCGGTTCATGATCTGGAGCAGGTCTTTGCCCCAGACGTACTCGAGGGCGATGTAGTGGGACTCGCCGATCTTCCCGAGCTCGTAGATGGGGGCGATGTTCGCGTGGTTCAGATGCCCCGCGATCTTCGCCTCGTCGATGAACATCTGGATGAAGTCCTCGTCCTCCGCCATCGTGGGGAGGATCCGCTTCACCGCGATGATCTTCTCGAAGCCCTCCACACCGAAGGACTTGGCCGTGTAGACCTCGGCCATGCCTCCGACCGCGATGCGGTCGAGGAGGAGGTACTTGCCGAACGGAATGACGCGCTCGCCGGGCTTGGGAGCCCCGCGCTGTAGCCCGCCGCCCCCGTGGGGGTCGTGTGCGTCCGGAGAGTTGGGGCCTAGAGAACCCATGGAGGTCACCTCGCGCGAGAGTTTGCCGGGTCTCGGATGCGCGAATCAACCGGAACCCTGGGTCGGCAGTGGAGATGGGTGGTCGCATGTCCCACCCGCAGGGGCCGAACCCCGCCTGCGTGCACGGCTCAGCGGAGGTAGACGACCTCGAGACCACCGACGAGGGTGATGGAGGCCACGTTCGGGGCCGTGAGGATCCCGCCGAAGGTCACGAGACCGCCGCCGGGGACCGCGACCGTCGTGTGCAAGGCGCGGGGCGCGCGAAGCGGAGGCCGGTTCGCGGCAGGCGTCGCGAGTCCCATCGACACCGCGCCGGTGAAGAGGTCGATGGTGTTCCCCGCCTGCATCGTCAGCGCGTTGAAGCCGCCGCTCACCGCGACGCGACCGTCGTCGAGGGTGGCGATCGCTCCGAAGGCGTGGGCGTTGGGGACCATCGTCGGCGTCGCGACGCCGGTGGCCGCGTTGATCGTGTAGCTGCGAACGCTGCTCGGGACGTAGCCACAAAGCGGGGCGTCCGTCGAGAAGATGGGCCCGGTGTCGTCGCAGCGGGGGCCGTACCAGCCCACCACGAGCGCGTGGGTGCCGCCGCCGAGCACCGCCGTGAGCGGTCGCAGCAGCGCGAGTTCGGGGCGGCCGGTGCCGAGCTCGTTGGGGAAGTCGGCCGCGCTCGTGGCGGGCTCCGTCGATCCGAGTCGGTCGGTCCCGGTGCCAGGCGCCCACACCTCCGCGAGGTCGTCGTTGCCGATGGCGGGCGCGCCGCCGAGGATCCACGCCGCCGGAGCACTCCCGCTGCCGAGGGTGACCGCGCCAGGCAGGCCGCGCGGCGTGTCGAGCGGCCCACTGCCGACGACGCCGTAGCCGCCCGCCCGCTGGGGGTCGAACACGGTGAACGTGCCCGGCGCACCGAGCCCCCCCGCGAGGAGCACGCGTCCGCCGTCGAGGAGCGTCGCGGCATGCATCACCCGGGCAGCGTCGAGCAGGCCCGGCTCGGCGGCGTCCGCAGCGGCGCCCACGAACGCTCCGCGGAGCGGATCGCCGTCGCGGTCGATGTCCTCCTCCTCTGCGCCGAGCGCGGGATCGAAGAGCTCGAAGGTCGCGCCGCCCCCGCCGGGGACGATGCGGAACGAGAAGCCCCCCGTCTGGGGCTCGAACACCAGGGTCGCGGTCTCGGCCCCACCGGCGATGAGCACCCGGCCGTCAGGCAGGAGCGTCGCGGTGTGGGCGCCACGGCTCGCGAGCATCGGCGCGCGGGTCGGGCGCAGGCGTCCAGTCGCCGGCTCGAAGAGCGCCGCATCGTCGCTCGCGACGGCACCGAAGCAGCGCGCGTCGGCGACGAGGACATCCGCCGGGCACGGGGTCGGCGTGAGGCGATCGAAGCCGCCGGCGAGGAGGATCCGCCCATCCGCGAGGCTCGTCGCGGTGTGCAGGAAGCGGGCGGGAAACGCGGAGGCGTCGAGCACCGCCGCGTCGTTCACGGGGTACATGCGGATGTCGACGTAGCGGCGCTCGCCATGCTGCAGCACGAAAGGGCCGGCGCGGCCGACGTAGAGCGTCCCGCCCCCGGCATCCTGCCCTTCGATCGAGATGGTGACCGGGACGCCCGGCGTGATCTCTCCGAGGTCGAGCTCGGGGCGGCCGTTGTCGTCGGCATCCTCGAGGTTCGCGACGGTGAAGCTCGGATCGCGGAGCTCTTCGCCCTCGACGTCGATGATGAGCCGCAGCAGCGCGACGTCGTCCGGCAAGGACGCTGCAGGATCGGTGAGTCCCCAGCTCACCCGCATCGCCACGCCGTCGGAGGCGGGGGCGATGCAGCCGGCAGAGAGCGAGGAAAGGGCGAGGACGAGACCGACCCCGAACACGCGAGCGACGCAGGAACGCACGGGGGGACGATACCACGACCGCCCGGGCCGCCGGCCGGGGAATCACTCCCAGAGCCACGCCGCGCCGCGCACCCCGCTCGAGGCCCCGTGCACCGGCGGCACGACCTCCGTGGCGACATGATCCGAGAACACCCACTTCGGGAGCTCCGCGGCGAGGGCCCCGTAGAGGGGGCGGTGATCGGAGACGCCGCCCCCGACCACGACCACGTCCGGGTCGAGCACGTTCACCAGGGTCGCCAGCGCGCGGGCGAAGCGGCCGACGTGGCGGCCCATCGTCGCACTCGCAGCCGGATCGCCGAGGATGGCGTGCTGTGCGATGACGCGGGCCTCGTGCCGGCGTCCGGTCGCGCGCTCGTGGTCGGCAGCGATCCCCGGACCGCTCAGCCACGTCTCGATGCAGCCGCGCTTGCCGCAGTAGCACAGCGGCCCCGGGCGCTCGTCGTCGCTTGGCCAGGGGAGCGGGTTGTGGCCCCACTCGCCGGCGATGGCGTGCGCGCCGCGCCAGACCTTGCCGTCGAGGGCCCAGCCCGCGCCCGTCCCCGTTCCCACGATCAACCCGAGCACGAGGCGTGCGCCGGCACCGGCCCCGTCGCTCGCCTCCGAGAGCACGAAACAATTCGCGTCGTTGGC
>Ga0068872_10001665_pt1 | contig 17775 bp, 15 predicted proteins | sample NOAtaG_7_FD_66441 | JGI IMG/M metagenome (GOLD analysis project Ga0068872, IMG submission 66441) | Freshwater lake microbial communities from Lake Erie, under a cyanobacterial bloom - NOAA_Erie_Diel1S_2200h metaG | ecosystem: Environmental > Aquatic > Freshwater > Lake | place: USA: Ohio, Lake...
GCCTACTTCGCGGTCCGCGCCCTCACCGACCCGACGATCCCGACCAACGCGGGCTGCTTCCGCCCGGTGTCGCTCCACCTGCCGGAGGGCACGCTCGTGAACCCGCGCGAGCCCGCGCCGGTCGGCTCGCGCACGGCGACGATCAAGCGCATCACCGGCTGCATCCTCGGCGCCTTCAGGGACGCGCTGCCCGACCGCGTGCCGGCCGACGCGGCGGGCGAGCTCCTCACCCTCGCCTTCGGCGGCTCGCATCGCGGGCGTCGCTTCGTCGTCGGCGAGCTGATCGCGGGCGGCAGCGGCGCCTCGGCCGCGCGCGACGGCGTCGACGTGATCGAGACCGACGCCACCAACTGCATGAACCTGCCGGTCGAGGCGCTGGAGATGGAGGCGCCGATCCGCATCCACCGCACCGAGCTGCGCCGCGGCTCCGGCGGCGACGGCGCGTTCCGCGGCGGGCTCGGCCTGCGCCGCGAATACGAGATCCTCGACGGCGAGGTCTCCTTCACCCATCGCGGCGAGCGCCACGCCTTCCCGGCGAGCGGCGCGCGCGGCGGCGCGGCCGGCGCGAAGGCCGTCTCGGTCATCCGCCGAGCGGGTGGCGGCGAGGAGGAGATAGATTCCAAGCTGGTGACGACGCTGCACCGCGGGGACCGGGTCCTCGTGGAGACCGCGGGCGGCGGCGGCCATGGCGACCCGGCGGCGCGACCGTCCTCGGCGCGCGCCGAGGACGCCGCGAACGGCAAGGTCTGAGCGCAGGTCAGAAGCGGCCGGCGCGGTAGTCGTCGAAGGCCTGCATCACCTCCTCGCGCGTGTTCATCACGAAGGGCCCGCCCCAGGCCACGGGCTCGCCGATCGGCCGGCCGGAGAGCAGCAGGAACCGCGCCCCCGCGGAGCCGGCGCGCGCGACCACGCGCTCGCCCGGGCCGAGCACCACGAGCGACAGCGCGCCGACCTCGCCGCCGCCGCCGACCGCGACCGATCCCTCGTAGACGGCGAGCATCGCCGCGTGGTCGCCGGGAAGCGGTTCCTCGAGACGGGCACCGGGCGCCAGCGCGACGTCGAGGTAGCGTGCGTCCACGTGCGGCGCGGCCACGGGCCCCGCGGTGCCGCGCGAGGTCGCGCCGGCGACGACGACGAGATCCACGCCCTCGCCGCGCGCCTCGCGCCCGAGGCTTGCCGCGGGGAATTCCTGGTAGCCCGGCTCGGTCATCTTCAGCCGCGCCGGCAGGTTGACCCAGAGCTGGAAGCCGCGCATCCGGCCCTCCTCCTGCTCGGGCATCTCCGAGTGCACGATGCCGCGCCCCGCGCGCATCCACTGCACACCGCCAGTGCCGATGACGCCGGAATGCCCCCGGTTGTCGCCATGGCGCATGCGTCCCTCGAGCATGTAGGTCACCGTCTCGAAGCCGCGATGCGGATGGTCCGGGAAGCCCGCCAGGTAGTCGCTCGCGTCGGCACTGTCGAAATGGTCGAGCATCAGGAAGGGATCGAGCAGCTGCAGGCGCTGCGTGCCCAGCAGCCGCGCGATGCGCACGCCGGCCCCTTCGGACATCGCGACGCCGGGCACCACCAGGATCGCCTCGCGCATGGCTGCTGCTCCCATGTTTCGGTTGCCCGACCGCGCGCGGGCCGCGCTAACATGCCGCGCGAGGGGAAGCGGGGAAAGACTTGGCGACGTTGCGGCCGGCGATCGCCGGCATCGGGGAGACGAGGCTCGGGCGGATCGCGGGTCGCACCGCGCTCCAGCTGCAGGCGGAGGCCGCGCGCGCGGCAATCGCGGACGCGGGCCTGCGCTTCGAGGACATCGACGGCGTCGTCGCCCTGCCGATGCGCACGCAGCCGTCGATGATGCCCGCGGCCGCGATCGCGCACTACCTGGGCATCGTGCCCTCGCATCTCGCCACGCTCGACCTCGCCGGCGCCTCGGGCGTGGCGATGGTGCAGGAGGCAGCGCAGGCGCTCCAGGCCGGATCCTGCCGCCACGTGCTCTGCGTCTCCGGGCAGAACATGCTCTCGCATCGCTCGCGCGACGACGCGATCCGCCAGATGGCGGAGGCGGGCGCCGCGCATCCGCAGTTCGAGGTCCCCTACGGGCCCCTGATCCCCTCGCTCTACGCGCTGGTCGCGCAGCGCCACATGCACGAGTTCGGCACCACGCGCGCGCAGATGGCCGAGGTGGCCGTCGCCATGCGCGCCCATGCCGCGCTCAATCCCGGTGCCCACAAGCGCGAGCCGATCACGGTCGAGGACGTGCTCGCGGCCCCGCCCGTCTCGTCGCCCTTCGGCGTGCTCGACTGCTCGCTGGTCTCCGACGGCGCCTGCGCGGCCGTGGTCACGATGTCCGACCGCGCGCGCGACCTTCCGCGGCCGGTGGTGCAGCTGCTGGGCTTCGGCCAGGGGCTGAGCCACACCCATGTCGGCGAGGCGCGCAACCTGGTGGAGACCGGGGCCGTGCGCTCGGGTGCGCAGGCCTTCCGCGCCTCGGGCCTGCGCCCGTCGGACATCGACGTCGCGATGCTCTACGACTGCTTCACCATCACGGTGCTGGTCGAGCTCGAGGACCTGGGCTTCTGCCCCAAGGGAGAGGGCGGCCGCTTCGTCGAGGGCGGGCGCATCCGCCTTGGCGGCGAATTGCCGGTGAACACCCATGGCGGGCTGCTCTCCGGCGGGCATCCCGGCCTGCCCGGCGGCTTCTTCCACGTGACCGAGGCGGTGCGCCAGCTGCGCGGCGAGGCCGGCGCGCGGCAGGTGCCCGATGCGCGCATCGCCCTGGTCCACGGAAATGGTGGCATCATCGGGATGCACGCGACGATGACGATGGGACGCGCCGATGCAGCCTGACGTGCCGGCGCGCCCGCGCCCCTTCCCCGACGCGGAGACCGCGCCCTACTGGGAAGCCGCCGCGCGCGGCGAGCTGCGCGTGCAGCGTTGCTCGGCCTGCGGCACGCATCGCTTCTACCCGCGCGCCCTATGCCCCGCCTGCCACGACGACGCGCATGAATGGGTGCGCGTCTCGGGCCGCGGCGAGGTGCATTCCTTCTCGGTCGTGCGGCGTGCGCCCAGCCCTGCCTTCGCCGCGCGCGTCCCCTACGCGATCGCGATGATCGCGCTCGAGGAGGGACCGCACATGCTGTCCGAGGTGGTCGGCATGGATCCCGACCACGTCGCCATCGGCCTTCCGGTCGAGGTCGCCTTCGAGGACATCGGCGAGGGCATGAGGCTTCCGGTCTTCCGCCCGCGCGGCGAAGGCGGCTCGCCATGAGCGGCAAGCCCGCCCCCCTGCCGGCGGAATGGGAGCCGCGCCTCGCCACGGACCTCGCGGAGCTCCTCGCGGCGGCCGAGCAGCTGTCCGATGGCGGGGAGATGCACGAGCTGCCGGAGGGCTTCGCCGAGGCCCTGGCCGCGCTCGCCGCCGCCAGGGCAACTCGATGAGCGCCGACGCGGCGGACCACGACCTCGCCGCCCTCGCCGGCGCGATCGCGCGCGGCGAGACCAGCGCGCGCGACGCCGTCGCCCGCGCGCTCGCCCGGGCGCGGGCATGGCAGCCGTCGATCAACGCCTTCGTCGCGATCGACGATGAGGGCGCCATGCGGCGCGCCGCCGAGGCCGACAGGCTGCGCGCGTCGGGCGCGCCCCTGCCGCCGCTGCATGGCGTGCCGGTCGCGATCAAGGACATGTTCGACCGCGACGGCCGCGCGCCGGGCTGCGGCGCCGGCCCAGGCCGGTCGCGCGCGGGCCTGCGCGACGCCGCGCTGGTCGAGGCGCTCGCGCGCAGCGGCGCGATCGTCGTCGGCCAGCTCAACATGACCGAGTACGCGCTCGGCCTGACAGGCCATAACGACCATGTCGGGGATTGCCGCAATCCGTGGTCGCCCGACCGCGTGACCGGCGGCTCCTCGAGCGGCCCGGCCGCGGCCGTCGCGGCGCGCATCGTCCCTGCCTCGATCGGATCGGACACCGGCGCATCGATCCGCATCCCCGCCGCGTGGTGCGGCGTCGCCGGCCTCAAGCCGACGCACGGGCTGGTCGACGCGCGCGGCGCCATGCCGATGAGCTTCGCGCTCGACACGATCGGCCCGCTGGCGACCACGATGCGCGGCGCGGCGATGCTGCTCGACGCGATCGCGGCGCTGCCGCGCGCGGCAGCGCATCCGGCATGCCGCGGCGGCCGGCTCGACGGGCTTCGCGTCGGCGTCGTGCGCGCGCATTTCGGCGACGGCCTGGACCCCGAGGTCGAGCGCGCGCTGATCTCCACCATCGCGACGCTGCGCGGCCTCGGCGCGACGATCGGCGAGGCGCCCGCGGCGCAGGCCGACCTTGCGCGCAGGCTGCATCGCCTGATGATGGCGGCGGAGGCCGCGACGCTGCACGACAGGCAGCTGCGCGAGGATCCAGGGAGCTTCACGGCCGAGGTACGCTACCGGCTCGAGCTCGGCCGCCGCATCCCGGCCACGGCGCATCTCTCCGCCGCGCGCGGGCGCGCGCGGCTGCTGCGCGCCTACCTGTCGGAGGCCTTCGCCGGCTGCGACGTCCTGCTCACCGCGCTGGTGCCCCGCCCGGCGCCGGAGATCGAGCGCACGCGCTTCGGCGCGCCGGGCTTCGCGCCGGAGCTGCTCGCCGACATCCCCAGGCGCACGCAACCCTTCAACTACCTCGGCCTGCCAGCCCTGGCGATGCCCTGCGGCTTCGCGGGCGGCCTCCCCGTCGGCTGCCAGATCGTCGGCCGCCCCTTCGACGAGGCGACGCTGCTCGCGGTCGGCGAGGCGCACGAGGCCGTCACCGACTGGCATCGCCGGATCCCCGATCCGCCGCCTGGAGCATGAAGATGACCGAGCACTGGCTTCACCGATTCTTCAAGCCGCGCGCGATGGCGATCGTCGGCGCGACCGAGGACCGCTCGCGCTTCGGCTTCCGCTACCTGCACAACATCCTGAACTTCGGGCGGCGCGAGCGTGTCTACCCCGTCAACCCGCGGCTCCAGTCCTGCATGGGCCTGCCCTGCTTCGCCTCGATCCGCGACCTGCCGGAGCCGCCCGACCATGTCGGCATCATCGTCGCGGCCGAGCGCGTCCCCGGGGTGATCGAGGACTGCGTCGCGATGGGCGTGCCCTTCGCGACGATCTTCACCGGCGGCTTCGGCGAGATCGGCACCGAGGCCGGCCGCGCCGAGCAGGATCGCATCGTCGCCATGGCGCGCGCCGGCGGGCTGCGCCTGATGGGCCCGAACTGCAACGGCGCGATCAACTTCGTCGACCGCATCCCGATGGCGTCGACCGCGACGGTCGGCGAGGCGCCGCGCCCCGCCGGCGACATCGGCATCGTCGGCAACTCGGGCGGGCTGCCGCAGGTCAACGTGATGTGGCGCGCCCACGAGCTCGGCCTCGGCATCAGCCACGAGGTGAGCTGCGGCAACGAGGCGGACCTCGAGATCGCCGACTTCGTCGACTTCCTCGTCCACGATCCCGACACGCGGGTGATCCTCGTCGCCGCCGAGCGCATCAAGACCGGCGCCAGGTTCCTCGCGGCGGCCCGCGCCGCCGCCGAGGCCGCCAAGCCGATCGTCATGCTCAAGCTCGGCCGCAGCGAGGCGGGACGCCGCGCGGCGGAGAGCCATACCGGCGCGATCGCCGGCACCGACGCCGTCGCCGACGCCGCGCTGCGCCAGCTCGGCATCCTGCGCGTCGACGACGCGCCGGAGCTCTACGAGGCGGCGATGACGCTGCGCGACCGGCGCGTGCCGGCGGGAAACCGCGCCAGCGCGGTGTCGGTCTCCGGCGGCAACAACGCACTGGTCGCGGACAGGGGCGCGGCCTTCGGCGTCGCCTTCGATGACTTCACCGAGGACACGCATGCGCGACTCTCGGGCCTGATCCCCGGCTACATCCGCCTCGGCAACCCGGCGGACATGAGCTCCGCCGCGCTCGGCCGCCAGGACATGCAGCGCGCGATCATGGACACGATCGCCGCCGACCCGAACGTGGACTACCTGCTGCCCGTGACGACGCTGCAGAGCGGGCGCGACGTGCGCGCCGCTGCCGACATCGTCGCGTCCTGCGCCAAGCCCGCGGCGCTGCTCTGGACCGGCGGCACGAACGACGGCTCGCCGCTGGCGCCACGCGACCTGATCGCCGAGGGCATCCCCGTCTTCCGCGAGGTAGGCGCCGGGCTGCGCGCCGTCGGCGCGGCGATGCGCTACGCCGGGTTCCGGAGGCGACGCGCGACGCGTGCCGCGCCGCGCCGGCCCGACGGCATCGATCGCGCCGCGGCGGAGCGGCTGCTCGACGGCCGGACGGGCGCGCTGGGCGAGCGAGAGACGAAGCTCCTCCTCGCCGCCTATGGGTTCCCGGTGGCGCGCGAGCTCCTCGCCCGCGACGCCGACGAGGCGGTGCGCCATGCGAACGCGATCGGCGGCGCCGTGGCGCTGAAGGTCGAGGCCGAGGGCCTCGCGCACAAGACCGAGGCCGGCGGCGTGCGCCTCGGCATCGCGGGCGAGGCGCAGCTGCGCGCGGCGCATGCGGCGATGCTCGCGGAAGTCGCCGCGAAGGCACCGACCGCGCGCATCGCCGGCGTCCTCGTGCAGGAGATGTGCGCGCCGGGCCTCGAGATCCTGCTCGGCATCGTGCGCGACGCCTCGCTCGGGCCCGCGATCGCGGTCGGCTTCGGTGGCGTGCTGGTGGAAGTGCTGTCCGACCTTGCCTGGCGCCTGCCGCCCATCTGCCACGAGGAGGCAGGCGACGCGCTGCGCGAGCTGCGCGGCCACGGGCTGCTCGCCGGCGCGCGCGGCAGGCCGGCGGCCGACGAGGAGGCGCTCCGCGACCTCGTCGTGCGCCTGTCCTGGCTCGCGGCCGACCTGGGCGACGTCGTCGCCGAGCTCGACGTCAACCCCGTGATCCTCGGCGCGCGCGGCCAGGGCGCGCGCGTGGTCGACGGCTGGACGCGGCTCGCGACCTGAACCCCGCTCAGGCGGCCGGGTGGAAGGAGTCCGCGCGCGCAGCCTTCCACGGGCCGGCGAAGCGCGGATCGTCCGTGCCGCGCAGGATCTCGCCGGGGCGCGAGAAGCGGTAGAGCCGGTCGAAGCTCTTCACCTTGTTGGCGGCGATGCGCTGCGAGAAGTGGTGCGGGCGCAGCTGCGAGGGATGCTCGAGCCCCGCAGCGGCGACCACCTCGGCCAGCGCGGCGAGGGTCGAGCGGTGGAACTGCGCGACGCGCTGGGCCTTGTCCGGGACGACGAGAGCGCGCTGGCGCAGCGGGTCCTGCGTCGCGACGCCGACGGGGCAGCGGTCGGTGTGGCAGCTCTGCGACTGGATGCAGCCCAGGGCGAACATGAAGCCGCGCGCGGCATTGCACCAGTCGGCGCCCAGCGCCATCGCGCGCGCGACGTCGAAGGCGGTGACGATCTTGCCGGCCGCGCCGATGCGGATGCGGTCGCGCAGCCCGACGCCGACGAGCGCGTTGTGGACGAAGAGCAGCCCCTCGCGCAGGGGCATGCCGACATGGTCGAGGAACTCGAGCGGTGCCGCGCCCGTGCCGCCTTCCGCCCCGTCCACGACGATGAAGTCGGGCGTGATGCCGCTCTCGAGCATCGCCTTGCAGATGGCGAGGAATTCCCAGCCATGGCCGACGCAGAGCTTGAAGCCGACCGGGCGGCCGCCCGAGAGGCGCCGCAGCCGGGCGATGAACGCCATCATCTCGAGCGGCGTCGAGAAGGCCCGGTGGTAGGGCGGCGAGATGCAGTCCTCGCCCATCGGGACGCCGCGCGTGGCAGCGATCTCGGCGGAGACCTTCGCGGCGGGCAGCACGCCGCCATGGCCGGGCTTGGCGCCCTGGGAGAGCTTGATCTCCACCATGCGGATCTGCGGCGACGCCACGGTCTCGAGGAAGCGCTCCTCCGAGAAGCCACCGTCGGGCGCGCGGCAGCCGAAATATCCGCTGCCGATCTCCCAGATGATGTCGCCGCCATGCTCGCGGTGGTAGGGGCTGAACCCGCCCTCGCCGGTGTCGTGGGCGAAGCCGCCGAGCGCCGCGCCCTTGTTGAGCGCGCGGATCGCGTTGGCGCTCAGCGCGCCGAAGCTCATCGCCGAGATGTTGAACACCGAGGCCGAGTAGGGCTGCGTGCAGTCCGGGCCGCCGACCTGGATGCGGAACGGCTCCCTGGCGGGCTCGCGCGCGACCATCGAGTGGTTGAGCCACTCGAAGCCGATCTCGTTGACGTCGAGCTGGGTCCCGAACGGGACCTTGTCGAGCTGGCGCTTGGCGCGCTGGTAGACGATCGAGCGCTGGTCGCGCGCGAAGGGCCTGCCGTCCTTGTCGTTCTCGAGGAAGTACTGGCGGATCTCCGGCCTGATCGATTCGAGCAGGAAGCGCAGGTGCGCCGAGATCGGGTAGTTGCGCAGCACGCTGTGGCGCGTCTGCAGCAGGTCGTAGGTTCCAAGGGCGGCGAGCGCCGCCGCGACCGCGAAGGGCAGCAGGAAGCCGGGATGCAGCGTGCTCGCGGCGAGCAGGCCGACGCTCGCGACGACGCAGGCCGAATAGGGAAGGTAGCGCGGCGCGAGGGCTGCCCAGGCGAGCTTCATGGCTTTCGTTCCTTCCGTTCGCCCGCCACTCTGCCCGGGCGCCCGGGCCGCGGCAATGGCGCGCGGCTCACTTCGCCAGGGGATGCGGGCGAAGCTGGAAATGCGCCGCGAGCGGCCGGCTGCCCTTGCCGCCCTCGATCAGCCAGGGCGTGCGGTCGCCATTGGTCGTCCAGAGCCCCCTGCCCTTCCAGCCGAGCGCGGGATCGTCGATCCGGCCGTCGAAGCCCTTCGCGTAGAAGCCCAGCGGATAGGGCACGCGCAGCAGGATCATCCGCCCGTCCTTGAACGCCACCAGCCCGTCGTTGAGGTTCGCGGTCGACATCGGCACGTCGCGCCCGAGCCCGAACGTGTCGTGCTGGTCGACCCAGGTGTAGTAGCTGGACTCCGCGCTGTTCTCGCCGACGCCCTCGAAGCCAGGGCCGGGATAGCGGTGGAAGCTCCAGCCCTCCGGGCAGTGGTCGCCGGTCGCCGCCGGCCCGGCGAGCGGCCCGCGGCACCTCGAGCGGTCGAAGGCGCCGAGATGGCCGCTCGCCAGCGAGACCCAGACCACGCCGCGGCTGTCGATGTCGCCGCCGCGCACGCCGAAGCCCGGCGCGGGCACGCGGTAGATCTCCGCCAGCGCGGTCCGCGCGGGATCCTCCCCCGGCACGAGGCGCACGACGGCGCCGGGGTTCCCGCGCACCGCGCCCCAGATCGAGCCATCGGTCGGATGCGGCATGACCGCGTAGAAGCCGGCGACGATGCGCGTGTCGCGCGCGGGGTCCGCCGGCTGCCCGGGCTCGACATGCGGGTCGCGGCGGCCATTGCCGTTGGTGTCGAGGACCAGCGGCGTCCAGCCCTGGGCGCGCGCGATGTCGCCCGTCTCGTCGAGCACGCGCGTGTTGATCCAGCCGACGACGGGGCCGCCGCCGCTGGTCCACAGCGTGTCGTCGCGGTCGTAGCCGAATTGCAGGTGGTGGGTCTGGAAGCAGGTCAGCAGCGCGCGGTAGCTGCCATCGCGCGGATCGAGGACGGTCACGCGGCGGCTCGAGCGCTCGAGCGGGAAGACGCGCGCCGAGGGATGGTCGGAGCCGCGGCGGCAGAAATCGGGGTTGGCCGGCGGGTGGCCGGTCGCCGCCAGCCAGAGCCGCCCGCGGCGATCGAACATCGAGTTGTGGTTGTTGGCGCGCGTGTCCCAGAGCCGCTCCTCGCCCCAGTACGCCGAAGGCTGCAGCACCTGCGCCGAGGCCGCATGCCCGGGACCGAGCGCCTCGGGCGTCCCCGGCGCCACCGGAAGGCGGAAGCCCGAGGTCGTGTTGCGCACGGGGTCGAGGATCGGCATCTCGTCGGTGCTGTATTCGGGCGCGCCGTAGAGCGGCCCCCAGGCGTTGACCGTCGGCTCGCGCCGGTCGCTCGCGATCAGGTCGTGCAGGTAGTGCCGGTCGGTCATCCACTCGCGCAACGTCACGACGATGCCGCGCTCCTCGCCCTTCGGGCGCTCGGGCGCTGTGCGCGGCAGCTCCCCGGCGGCGACGCGGCGCGTCCAGTCGGCGAATTGCGCGAAGGGCGCGCCGCCCAGCGTGCCGGCGAGCAGGTTGACCATCTGCTCGCCCGACTGGCCGGACTGCACGCGGCGCATCCACGCGTCCTCGTGCGACGGGAACTCGTCGAGGAAGGCCTTCGGGATGGTGCGCGTCGACGCCTGGCCCATCTGGTGGCACCCGACGCAGCCATTGCTCTTCATCAGGTTGATCCATTCCTGGCGCGTGATGCCCGCCGGGATGTCGCCGCCGCCGCCGAAGCGAGTGGGCTCGGGGATGCGCAGCATCGCGTACCAGTGGATGGCCGGGTAGATGCGCGCGGCCGCCGCCGCGTCGGGCGCCGGCGTCGCGGCGAGCTCGAGCAGCTGGCCGGGACGCGCGCGCACGCGCGCCGAATCGACGAGGCCGTAGCCGCGCACGAAGACCTCGTAGTTCGCCGGCGGCAGGTCCGGGACGACGAAGCGTCCCTCGTCGTCGGTCGCCACGATGCGGATGAAGCGCGTCGGCAGCTCGCGCGTCTCCGCGACGACCCAGACGCCAGCCTCCGGCCCGCGCGGGCCGACGACCCGCCCGCCGATGTCGTCGGCGTCGATGGCGACGACCGCTGGTGGCGCGACCTGCGCCGCCAGCGGCATGGAGAAGGTCGTCGCCAGGGCGAGCAACGCCGCCACGACGGCACGGGTTCGGCGCGAGGCCGGTTTCGCAGGCATGGTCATGGCTCCCCCCTTCGCGCGATCCGAGGCCGCGCTCGCGCCGATGTCAAGCGAGGCACGCGGAGATTGCGGGCGACGGCGCTTCACGGTCCGGCGACGCTCCTCCTATAGTCGGTCCCCGGGGGCGAGCGGACGGGCATGGCCACCGCCGCGCCACAGCCACCAGAGGGGGATCTTCGATGCACAGGAACGGGATTTTCGCGGGCGCGCTCGCCGTCGCGCTCGCCACCGCGGGCGTCGCCTTCGCGCAGCAGAAGGACGTGCTCTCGGTCGACCTGCCGGGCCAGCCCGCGACGCTCGACCCGCATATCCAGTGGGACACGGACAGCTACCACGTGTACCGCAACATCTTCGACAACCTGGTCACGCGCGACGCGTCCGGGAAGATCGTGCCGCAGGTCGCGAGCGCCTGGACCTACAGGTCGCCGACCGAGATCGAGTTCACGATCCGCTCCGACATCAGGTTCCACGACGGCACGCCGCTCACGCCCGAGGACGTCGTCTTCAGCGTCCGGCGGATCACCGACCCGGCCTTCCGCAGCCCGCAGCTGAGCCAGTTCGATTCGATCCGCGAGGCCCGCGTGGTCGGCCCCGACAAGGTGCTGCTGGTCACCGCCAGGCCCTATCCCGTGCTGCTGGCGCAGCTCGTGAAGCTCTCGATCGTGCCGAAGGCGCATGTCGAGCGCGTCGGGCCCGAGAAGTTCAACCTCGAGCCGATGGGCAGCGGCCCCTACCGCTTCGCCAGCTGGCAGCGCGGCGTGCGCGTCACGCTCGAGGCGAACGACGCCTACTGGCGCGGCAAGCCCTCGATCCGTGGCGTCACCTTCCAGAACGTGGCCGACGAGGCGACGCGCATCGCCAACCTCAAGAGCGGCCGCGCGGACGTCACCCGCGCGATCAGCCCCGACCAGGCGCAGGCCCTCAAGTCGGAGGCCCGCCTGAAGCTGCTCCCGGCGGCGACCGAGCGCATCGGGTACCTGTTCGTCAACGCGCAATGGGGGCCGACCGCGGACGTGCGCGTGCGGCGCGCCATCGCCCATGCCCTCGACCGCAAGCTCATCGTCGACGCGCTCTATGGCGGCTTCGGCACGCCGGTCGACGTCGTCCTCACGCCCGCGAACTTCGGCTACGCGACCGGCATCCCGTCCTATCCGTTCGATCCGGCCAAGGCGCGGGCGCTGATCAAGGAAGCGGGCGCCGAGGGCGCGGAGATCCCCTTCACCACCTCGCCCGCCTACGACCAGCGCCTCGTCCAGGCGCTGCAGCAGATGCTGCAGGAGGTCGGGCTCAAGGTCGCGATCCGCATGACGGACCACCCGACCTTCCTCAAGCGCCGCCAGGGCAACCCGGACGAGGCCGGCTCGATCTCCACCGGCCTGTGGTCCTGCGGCTGCCAGGACGCCGACGGCGTGATCAACCCGCTCTTCCGCACCGGCAGCGCCTGGGCCAAGTACTCGAACCCCAGGTTCGACGCGCTGATCGACGCGGCGCGCGCGACGATCGACGAGAAGGAGCGCCTCGCCCACTACGCGGACGCGCTGCGCATCCTCCACGAGGACGTGCCTGGCGTCGGCATGTTCCAGTACCACGCGATCTATGCCGCGCGCCGCGAGCTGCAGTGGCAGCCGACCGCGGGCGAGTCGTTCCACGTCTTCGACATGAAGTGGCAGAACTGACGACGCCACGCGGCCGCATCGCGACGGAGGACGCGCCATGACGAGGTACCTGCTGGGCCGCGCGGCCCAGTCGGTGCTCGCCGTCTTCGGCGTCATGGCGATCGTCTTCGTCGTGATGCGGCTGTCGGGCGACCCGACGCTGCTGCTCGTGCCGGAGGGGGCGACGCGCGAGCAGGTCGACGCGCTGCGCGCCCAGCTCGGCTTCGACCGGCCGATCCCCGTCCAGTTCGCCGACTACCTCTGGACGCTCTGCCGCCTGGACCTCGGCGAGTCCGTCGTGCAGCGCCTGCCGGTCTGGCGCATCGTGGCCGAGCGCATCCCCTACACCGGCTGGCTCGCCTCCACCGCGCTCGCGATCTCCGTGGGCATCGGGATCCCGGTCGGCGTCGCGACAGCGGTCTGGCGCGGCACGCTGGTCGAGCGCGCGCTGATGCCGCTGGTCCTGGTCGGCCAGAGCATGCCGACCTTCTGGTCCGGGATCCTGCTGATCATGCTCTTCGGCGTCGGCCTCGGGTGGCTGCCGACCTCCGGCGCCGACGAGTGGCGCTCGGTCGTCATGCCGGCGATCGCGCTTGGCGGCCTGTCGATGGCGACCTTCGCGCGCATCACCCGGACCTCGGTGATGGAGGAGCTCGGCAAGGACTATGTCCGCGCGATCCGCGCCAAGGGCGTCGCGCGGCCCGTCGTCGTGCTGCGCCACGTCCTGCGCAACGGCGCGATCCCGATCGTGACGATCGCCGCGCTGGAGATCGCCAACCTGCTCGCCGGCGCCGTGATCGTCGAGACCGTCTTCGCCTGGCCGGGCATGGGCCAGCTCGCGGTGCAGTCGATCCAGGCGCGCGACTTCATGGTCGTGCAGGCGATCGTGCTGCTGGTCTCGATCGCCTACGTGCTGCTGAACTTCGTCGCCGACATCCTCTATGGCGCGATCGACCCGCGCATCCGCCTGCGCGGAGGCCCGCGATGAGGTTCCTGCGCTCCGCCCTCGCGGCGCCCGGCGCCGCGGCCGTCGCGCCCTTCGCCGTGCTGCTGCTGCTGTTCGCGCTCGTCGCGCTGCTGGCGCCCTGGATCGCGCCGCTCGACCCCGCGCGCCAGTCGCTGCTCGCGCGCCTGCGCCCGCCGGGCACGACGATGGGGGCGGCGACGTTCTGGCTCGGCACCGACGAGCTGGGCCGCGACCTGCTCAGCCGCATCCTGCATGGCGCGCGCGCCTCGCTCGCCGTCGCCCTGCTCTCGGTCGCCGTCTCCGGCACGCTGGGCACGCTGCTCGGCGTGGTCGCCGGATATCGGCGCGGCTGGGTGGAGGTCGCGATCATGCGCGCGGTCGACGTCATGCTGTCGATCCCGGCGATCCTGCTCGCCATCATCACGGTCGCCGTGCTCGGCCCGGGCTTCCTCAACCTCGTCCTCGTCCTCGGCTTCACGCGCTGGCCCCGCTACACGCGCGTCGCCTACGCGCAGACGCTCGGCCAGGCGGGGCTTCCCTACGTGACCGCCGCGCGGCTCGCCGGCGCGCGCGCGCCGCGGCTGCTGCTGCGCCATGTCCTGCCGAACATCGCGGCGCCGCTCGTGGTCGTCGCGACGCTCGAGTTCGGCCTGATGATCCTCTTCGAGGCCGGGCTCAGCTTCCTCGGGCTCGGCATCCAGCCGCCGATGGCGAGCTGGGGCTCGATCATGAGCACGGGCAGGAACTATGTCGGCACCGCCTGGTGGATCGCGACCTTCCCGGGCATCTGCCTCTTCCTGCTCGTGCTCTCGGTCAACATCTGCGGCGACCACCTGCGCGACCGCTTCGACCCGCGCGCCGCGCTGCGCTGAAACGAGGAGAGGGAAAGAGGGCATGAGGTTCAGGGACAGGAAGGTCGTCGTGACGGGCGCCTGCGGCGTGTTCGGCACGTGGATCGCGGAGGCCTTCGCGCGCGAGGGCGCGACGCTCTGCCTCTCGGACATGCGCGGCGACGACGTCGCGGCGCTGGCGGCGCGGCTCGGCCCGGGCACGCTCTCGCACGCGACCGAGCTGATGGACGATTCGTCGATGCTCGGCCTGGTCCGGCTGGTCGAGGAGCGCTGGGGCTCGCCCGACGTGCTGGTCAACAACGCCGGGGTCTATCCGCGCGGCCTGATGCTCGATATCCCCTTCGCCGAATGGGACCGGATCATGGGCGTCAACCTGCGCGCGCCCTTCGTGCTGACGCGCGAGATGGCGCGGCTGATGATCGCGCGCGGCACGAAGGGCAGCGTGGTCAACATCTCCTCCGGCGCCGCGCGGCGCATGCGCAACGGCTCCGCGCCCTACTGCATATCCAAGACCGCGCTCGAGCGGCTGTCCAAGGGCATGGCGCTGGAGCTCGCCGAGCACGGCATCCGCGTGAACACCGTCGAGCCCGGCTTCGCGCCCGGCAGCAAGGTGAACCCGCTGAGCGACGCGTATGTCGCGAAGATGGCCAGGGGCATCCCGCTGCAGCGCACCAGCGGGCCGGGCGACGCGCCCGAGGCCGTGCTGTTCCTCTGCTCGGACCAGGCGGGCTTCGTGACCGGGGCGACGCTCTCCGTCGATGGCGGCAACTCCATCGGCACCTTCGAGCCCGGCCCGCTCAAGGACGACGACCTGAGGCGCCCGGCCAGATGAACGCGCCCGCGCCAGTCCTCGAGGTCGAAGGCCTGTCGGTCGCGATCGGCGCGCGCCGCGTGGTCGACGCCACCGGCTTCGCGCTCGCCCCCGGCGAGGTGCTGGCGCTGGTCGGCGAGTCGGGCTGCGGCAAGTCGATGACGGCGCTCGCGCTGCTCGGCCTGCTGCCGGCCGCGGCGCGGCTCGAGGGCGGACGCATCGGCTTCGAGGGGCGCGACCTTGCGCGGCTGCCGGAGCGCGAGCTGCGCGCGCTGCGCGGCAACCGCATCTCCGTCATCTTCCAGGACCCCTCGGGCTCGCTCGACCCGCTGATGACGGTCGGCGCGCAGCTCGCCGAGGGGCTGCGCGCGCATCGCCGCATGGGGCGGGAGGAAGCGCATGAGCGCTCGCTCGCCATGCTGCGCGCCGTCGGCATCTCCGAGCCCGAGCGGCGCCTCGCCCAGTACCCGTTCGAGCTCTCCGGCGGGATGTGCCAGCGCGTGATGATCGCGATCGCGCTCGCCGCGGAACCCGCGGTGCTGCTCGCCGACGAGCCCACGACCGCGCTCGACGTCACCATCCAGGCGCAGATCCTCGACCTGATGAAGGCGCTGCGCCGCGAGCGCGGCACGTCGATCCTGCTGATCACCCACGACATGGGCGTGGTCGCCGACATGGCCGACCGCGTCGCGGTGATGTACGCGGGCCGCATCGTGGAGAGCGGTCCCGCCGACGCGATCTTCGCGGACCCGCGCCATCCCTACACGCGCCTGCTGCTGCGCTCCGTCCCGCGGCTCGACGACGCGCCCAAGGCCGCGATGACCGTCATCCCCGGCAGCGTGCCGGCGCAGGGCGAGTGGCCGCCGGGCTGCCGCTTCGCCCCGCGCTGCCCGCTGGCCGAGCCGGCTTGCGTCGCGCGCGACCCGCGCGTGGAGGAACTGGGGGGCGGCCGGCGCGTCGCCTGCCACCGCCATGGCGAGGACCCGGGCATGGGGGCCGCGCGATGAACGACGCCGCGCCCCTCCTCGAGGTCGAGGACCTGCGCGTCCACTTCCCGCTGCGCCGCGGCCTGTTCGGGCGGCCGCTCGGCGCCGTGCGCGCGGTCGATGGCGTCACGCTCGCGATGGCGCGCGGCGAGACGCTCGGGCTCGTCGGCGAGTCCGGCTGCGGGAAGTCGACGCTGGGCAACGCGATCCTGCGCGTCGTGGAACCGACCTCGGGAGCGATCCGCCTCGCGGGAATCGACCTCGCGCGGCTCGACGGCGAGGAACTGCGCCAGGCGCGGCGACGCGCGCAGATGGTGTTCCAGGATCCCTTCGCGTCGCTGGACCCGCGCATGCGGATCGGCGATTCCATCGGCGAGCCCCTGCTCGTCCACGGGCTCGCGCGGGGCGAGGAGCTGCACGCACGCGTCGGCGAGCTGCTGCGCCGCGTTGGGCTCGAGCCGGCGCATGCCGCGCGCTACCCGCACGAATTCTCGGGCGGCCAGCGCCAGCGCATCGTCATCGCGCGCGCGCTCGCCCTCTCGCCCGACCTCGTGATCTGCGACGAGCCCGTCTCGGCGCTCGACGTGTCGGTGCGCGGGCAGATCCTGAACCTGCTGCTGGAACTGCAGCGCGGGCTTGGCACGGCCTTCCTGTTCGTGAGCCACGACCTCTCGGTCGTGCGCCATGTCAGCGACCGCATCGCGGTCATGTACCTGGGCCGGATCGTCGAGCTCGCGGAACGCGACGCGCTGTTCCGCCAGCCGCGCCACCCCTACACGCAGGCGCTGATCAGCGCGATCCCCCTGCCCGACCCGGTGGCGCAGCGCGCACGCAGGCGCATCATCCTCGCAGGCGAGATCCCGAGCCCGGCGCGCCCGCCCTCGGGCTGCGCCTTCCACACGCGCTGCCCGATGGCGACGGCGCGCTGCCGGAGCGAGGCGCCCGCGCTCCTGCCGCGCGAGGGCGGCGCGCTGGTCGCCTGCCACGAGGCCGGCTGAGCGTCGCCGCGCGCCTCAGGCGAAGGCGGCGACGGCGCGGGCGTGACGCTCAGCGAGCGGCCCAGGGAGGGCCGCGCGGAAGATCCCGGCGAGCGTGCGGTAGTACCAGCGCGTGCCCTCCGCGCCGCCGTTGAAGCGCGTCCAGACCGCGTCGCCAAGCGCGTGGAAGTCCATCGCGATCGCCTCGGCGTTGTGGGTCTTGTCGGCCAGCGAGACCAGCACCGAGCGCGCCGGCTTGCGCGGCAGGGCCGCGAGATAGGCCTCCTTGCGCGGCCGCCAGGCGGGCTTGGGCTCCACCCAGGCGTCGGTGCAGTCCACGACGATCGCAGCGACGCCGTCGCCGAAGCGCGCGCGCACCAGGGCCAGCGTCTCCTCGCCGCCCTGGTCCTCGACCGCGTCGTGGAGGAGCCCGGCGATCGCCTGGTCCTCGTCGCCGCCATGCTCGACGACGAGCGCCGCGACGCTCATCAGGTGGGCGATGTAGGGGGTGCCGGCGGCCTTGCGGGTCTGCCGGCGGTGAAGGTCGTGGGCGAAGGCGAAGGCCTCGTCGAAGCGTTTCGTGAGCATGCGTGTGTCGTCTCTCCTCTGGTTGTCTTCCATGCGTGTTCGCCGCGGTGGCCGCGGCGGCTTCAGCGCAGCAGCAGCAGCCTCGGGACCGCGTCGGCCCCGATCCAGACCACCGCATCCTGGCGGAAGCGGCG
>Ga0068872_10001667_pt1 | contig 17758 bp, 17 predicted proteins | sample NOAtaG_7_FD_66441 | JGI IMG/M metagenome (GOLD analysis project Ga0068872, IMG submission 66441) | Freshwater lake microbial communities from Lake Erie, under a cyanobacterial bloom - NOAA_Erie_Diel1S_2200h metaG | ecosystem: Environmental > Aquatic > Freshwater > Lake | place: USA: Ohio, Lake...
TGCCCAAAAACTCCACTTTGTATTGACACATTAAAAAAGATCAAAAAAACTGATACACTTGCGGTTTACGCAGTAAACTCAAGCACTTCAATCATTGGATGTAATGTTACAAACCCCGGATTTTTAACCGGAACCAATTGTTACAACGATAAAGAGTTTGCTCAGTATTTTGCAGCAAACTCCTATAGTGATATTGCTTTACCACAATTAGGCTCTGTTTACGTACTGTTTAATCGCGCAGGAACTAAATCTAATTCCGGCACCGGAACAACGTATTGTAATGTTTGGGGCGGAGGTATACAACTTGGGCCAACAACCTTACTCATTCAAAAATTAGCGCCATTGGCTAGCGTCGTCTCCACAGTTGTTGCAACTTGGTCAAACGTTGCCTCTCCAACAAGTACAGTTCCTTGGTGTGGCACATCAACGTATACTTTTGCAGGTAAAGATGTATACGCGTATAAATACTCTTTTGATCCTCCTTATTTATTACCAACAAATGGATTCCACGTTGGTGTTGAAATGCCTTGGACCACTAAATCATCTGGAGATTCGGCCCAAGTATTTGGTAATAGATTAACCAATGCACTTATTGCCGATACATCTGCATTTGTAAGAACTCAAACAAATAGTTGGTATAAACTCAACAATCTACGCGGTAGAAATGTTCAATTGGCAATTTTGCCTGAGATCACTTGTCGCAACAAGGTTGGAGTAACCGAATATAAGAACGAATTAGATGTTAATGTACGCTTGATGCCAAATCCAAATAATGGACAATTTAGTATTTTAGCAACACTTTCTAAAGAACAAGATCTTACTTTTAAAATTTACAATTACTTAGGGCAGTTGCTTGGTAGCAATATTGAAACCAAAGTATTGAGTCGCGTATTTGATATAGATATGAGTAATAACGCCAATGGTGTTTACTTTATTGAGATCAGTAACGGCACACAGAAAACCGTTAAGAAAATGGTGATCAGTAAATAATAGAATAAAATTAAAGTTTAAAACCCCCGAAGAAATTCGGGGGTTTTTTATTTTACAAAAATAAAACTTGAGTTTTGTTCGGTTACTTCTTCTACTTCTTGCAAACTAATTTCTTTTATCTCAGCTACTTTGCGAGCAACTTCCATAATGTATCCAGGCTCATTGCGTTTTCCTCTATGAGGAACAGGAGCTAAATAAGGAGCATCCGTTTCTAATACCAAATGCTCTAAAGATATATCTTTAACTACTTTATCAAGTCCACTATTTTTGAAAGTAACAACCCCTCCTATTCCTAACTTAAAATTCCCTAAAGCAATGATCTTATTTGCCTGCTCAGTGTTTCCACTAAAACAATGAAAAATAGAACGTGGCAATTTTTGAAAGGAGCTTAAACACTCATAAACTTCATCAAATGCGTCGCGACAATGAATACTAATGCCGTAATCAAGATCAACTGCCCATTGTATCTGTGTTTTAAATGCATGCTGCTGTTCCTTTAAAAACGTTTTGTCCCAATACAGATCAATTCCTATTTCACCAACGCCGGCATAAGGCCTTTTATCGAGCCAAGTCTTCACTAAACTTAATTCATCTTCAACATTGGCTTTTACGCTACAGGGATGCAAGCCCATCATGGCAAAACAATTATCGGGAAATTTCTTCTCAAGATCATGCATACGATCAATACTCTCAGAATCAATATTAGGTAAATAGAAGTGCTTGATGTTGTTCTTTATTGCTTTCTCAATGATCTGATCACGATCGGCATCAAACTCTTCGCTGTATAAGTGTGTGTGAGTATCAATTAACATGGGGCAAAATTAGGAACAAAATTGTAATTTAGCACATTAATGACCAATAAACCCAATACTCTACTTTATGCTCTGCTTTGCGGTCTGCTTTTGAGTATTTCATGGTTCTTCGGTTTAACCGCATTTATCTTCATTGCGCTAGTGCCGCTTTTGATCATCGAAAATTATTTTAGCACACTTGATACGCGTAGAAAAAAATTAAAATTAATTGGGTTAACTTATCTAACATTCCTCACTTGGAATTTAGGAGTAACATGGTGGGTTTGGAACGCTTCGGCCGGAGGAGGCTTAATGGCGTTTTTAGCAAATTCCTTGTTAATGACAATTACGTTCGTCACTTTTTCTAACATTAAAAACAAGATCAACAAACCATGGGGCATTTGGTTACTAGTTCCAATTTGGTTGGCTTGGGAATTCATTCATCATAGCTGGCAACTTACTTGGCCTTGGCTCACTTTTGGAAATATATTCTCGTACAAAACAAATTGGATACAATGGTACGAATACACCGGCGTTTCGGGCGGAAGCTTGTGGGTACTTACGGTTAATATACTGTTGTTTCAACTTTTAAACGCCAAAACATTTTCGTTCAAAAGCACACGTAAACCATTGTTAGTGATTTTAATTCCTATTGCAATTTCTTATGTGATATTGTTTACACATAAGAACACGAGTTCTTTAAAAGAACAAAACATCATAGTTGTTCAACCAAACATTGATCCCTACAATCAAAAATTTGATGAAGATTTCTCGGTTCAGTTTAGCAAAATGCTAGATCAGATCCGTGGCAAACTGAATTCAAAAACCGATTATCTTGTTTTACCCGAAACTTTTTTAGTAGATAATATCAATGAAGAATACTTAGAAAAGAACATTGATATTAATTTATTCGTTGACAGCTTACTTAGTAAATTTCCTGAACTTACCATTATAACCGGAGCGTGCACCTATACGATCTATCCCGACGAAAAAAGCGCTGAACCAACAGCACGAAAACATAATGATGGATCCTATGTTGATTTTTACAATACCGGCTTACAGATCACAAAAAATGGTGTTTTAAAATATCATAAATCAAAGTTAGTTCCTGGATCAGAGATCATGCCATATGGAAGTTTATTGAAACCGCTTGAGTCTTTAGCGCTTGATATGGGTGGCACAACCGGAAGCTTAGGCTTGCAAAAAGACCGCACAGTTTTTGAAGGTGTGAACGGTATAAAAATTGCGCCGGTAATTTGCTACGAAAGTATTTATGGAGATTACTGCAGCGAATATATTCGCAAAGGCGCTAATTTTATTTTTATCATCACAAACGATGGTTGGTGGGATAACACACCAGGTTACAAACAACACTTAAGTTATGCTCGCTTACGCGCTATTGAAATGCGCAGAAGTATTGCAAGAAGTGCAAATACCGGCACCTCTTGTTTCATTGACGAAACAGGCAATGTGTCACAGCCAACTAAGTATTGGGAACAGGCCGTAATTGAGGCTAAATTAAAGCCCAATGACGAGCTCACATTCTTTGCAAAATACGGCGATATTATCTCCAAGATCAGCGCTGTTCTAGCGCTAGCGGCATTGTTGTATTATTGGTTCTTACGCTTTTTTAAACGTTAGAAAATACGTACTTTTATAGTCTAAAATTTGATCTTTTAATCCCGCTATATGGAAAAATTTGATGTTACAATTATTGGTGCAGGTCCAGGAGGTTATGTTGCTGCCATTCGCTGCGCTCAGTTGGGTATGAAAACCGCTTTGATCGAGAAATATGCAAGCTTAGGTGGAACCTGCTTGAATGTTGGTTGCATCCCGTCAAAAGCTTTATTGGATTCAAGTGAGCATTTTTACAATGCTGCAAACCATTTTGAAGAGCACGGTATTGATATTGAAACCCCAAAGGTTAATATCAAACAAATGATCGAGCGCAAGCGTGGCGTTATTAAAATGACCGTTGAAGGTATCAATTTCTTGATGAAGAAAAACAAGATCACTGTTTATACGGGTATTGGAAGCTTTGAAAATAAAACTACTATCAATATTGCAAAAGCGGATGGTAAGACCGAACAAATTGAAACTACAAAAACAATTATTGCAACAGGATCAAAACCTAGCACACTTCCTGGAATTGAAATAGATAAAAAACGCATCATTACATCTACCGAAGCATTAGAATTACAAGAAGTACCAAAGCACATGGTAATTATTGGTGGAGGCGTTATTGGTTTAGAATTAGGAAGTGTTTACGCGAGATTAGGAAGTAAGATCACCGTTGTTGAATTTATGGATCGTATCATTCCGGGTATGGATGGTGCACTTAGCAAAGAATTGCAACGCGTATTAAAAAAGAACTTAAAGTTTGAATTTTTATTCAAAACAAAAGTTACAGGCGTTACTTCAAACGGGAAAGAAGTTACCGTTAATGCTTTAAACGCAAAAGATGAAAAAATTGAATTGAAAGGCGATTATTGCTTGATGTCTGTTGGCCGTAAACCATACACTGAAGGTTTAGGATTAGATAAAGTTGGCGTTAAAGTGGATAACCGCGGAAGAATAGAAACGGATGATCACTTACGTACTAACGTAGAAAATATTTACGCCATTGGCGATGTTGTAAAAGGAGCAATGCTTGCACATAAGGCCGAAGAAGAAGGCGTGTATGTTGCTGAACAAATGGCAGGACAAAAACCTCACATTAATTATTTGTTGATACCAGGTGTAGTTTATACCTGGCCCGAAGTTGCGGCGGTTGGTTATACCGAAGAGCAATTAAAAGAAATGGGTAAAAAATATAAAGTTGGAAATTTCCCATTCAAAGCTAGTGGACGTGCAAGAGCAAGTATGGACACCGATGGTTTTGTAAAAGTTTTAGCGGATGAAGCAACTGACGAAATTTTAGGCGTACATATGATCGGTCCGCGTACAGCAGACATGATCGCAGAAGCAGTAGTTGCTATGGAGTATAAAGCAAGTGCCGAAGATATTTCGCGCATGAGCCATGCACACCCAACATTTACAGAAAGCATGAAGGAAGCTTGCTTGGACGCCACCGGAAAAAGAGCCTTACACATTTAATAATATGAGCAAACCAATAGTAGGTATAATAATGGGTAGCAACAGCGACATGCCAACCATGCAAGCTGCTGCTGATGTATTAAAGGAATTGGGCATTACATTTGAAATTGATATTGTTTCTGCACATCGTACGCCCGAAAAAATGTTTGAATATGCCAAAGGTGCACACCTTCGTGGCTTGCAAGTAATTATTGCAGGAGCAGGTGGTGCCGCTCATTTACCGGGTATGGTTGCATCGTTAACGCCACTTCCTGTAATTGGTGTTCCTGTAAAAAGCAGCAATAGTATTGACGGCTGGGATAGCTTATTAAGTATTGTTCAAATGCCAAATGGTGTTCCTGTAGCAACAGTTGCTGTTAATGCCGCGCAAAATGCCGGAATCTTAGCGGCGCAAATTATTTCGTGTGGAAGTATTGCAGCACTCGAGAAAATTGTTGTCTTCAAAGAAGCTTTGAAGCAAAAAGTTAACAAGGCATCCGACGATTTAAAAAAATAGATCATTAAAAAACTGGCTATAATATTCGTCAGGTTTTACCAACTTACCATCTCCCCTCTTTTACCAAACGCGTGTAGGTACCAACCAACATGCAGTGCATATACTATTGAAGCAATTAATAAATACGGAGCAATAAAAGGTTGTTGGTTAGGATTGAAACGCATTTTGCGATGTCACCCTTGGGGAAAACACGGATATGATCCGGTGCCTTAAAACTATTTATTTTTTACGCTAAAATCTACAGTCCAACCAGATGGTAATGCAGGCACCAGAACCCAATTGAATTCGATGCCTAATCTTTTGCATGTTCCACATTCTTTCACCGTGACCTTATATTCATACTTCTTTTCTGAATCATTTCTTTTTACTTCTCTTATGAACTTAGCGTCACATCCAAATTTTGTTGTTTTTCCTAATAAGGAGTTAATAATAAAATCGATAGTCGGGAGAGCACAGGCGCTATCAAATGCAGCTTTATATTCTGCCTCATTACGAATAACTACTTCATCAAATGCGGCAGTACAAGGAAGTACAATAGTGCTTTCAATTATCCCTTCTTCTTTATCCTCACCCCAACATTTTGGACCTTTTACGCAGTGGATCAGAAACATTGACAAACCAATTAAAGCATAATGTTTTATCTTAACGAAACTCATTATTCCTTCACTATCTTCTGCGTAGAACTTCCTGCTTTTGTATTCACTTTAATAAAGTAAACGCCATTTGCATAGGAGTTCAGATCAATTACTGTTTCATCAGAAGTGATTGTAATAGTTTTTAATACTGCACCTAGTACATTTCTTAATTCTATAGTTTGTACTTCATAACTTTTATCTGTGACCATTACCGTAATTTTATTTGTTGTTGGATTAGGAAATACACGGAATACATTTGCCATCGAATTTACTTCCTTTACACCGACAGGCAAAGCGCACATATTTGGTATTCCCCAACCCATGGTATTATTAGGCGTTAAGTTATTGGAAGCAGTTTTTCTTAATGTATCTAAAACTTTCATGGTATTAAATGTAGAATGCCTTTGCCAAAAACAAGCAATTGCGCCAGCTAAAACCGGAGTTGCATAAGAGGTTCCATTACCTTGCTCATATCCACCTGTAGTTCTTGCAACCCAAGTTGCCAATCCCCTTGCCACCAAGTCGGGTTTTATTCTCCCATCTGAAGTAGGGCCTTTTGAACTCCAATTTTCGTAATTTCCAGAAATATTGACAGCACCAACGGTGCAAATACTATCTGCGTCGGCAGGAACTCCAATAAATTGCCATGATCCAGCACCATCATTACCTGCTGCGTTGAGAACAAACATTCCCTTTCTTACTGCCATAGTTGCTGCTATACTCATTGGATAAGTTTTGCCGTTCAATCCGCTGTAGGTATGATTTAACGCGCTTAAAGCTACATCATAGGTTGTATAACCTAATGATGTAGTTAAAATATCTACACCAACACTATCCGAAAATTCTGCCGCACGTATCCAATTATATTCTTCACTTGGCGTTTCTGTGGCTACATCTTCAGTTCTCAACAACCAATAATCCGCATCGGGTGCTGTTCCAACCATTGCACTAGGCTGACAAGCGGCCATGCAAGAAAGTACTTTCATACCATGAGAATTATCTTCATAAACACTGTTTCCGCCTTCAACAAAATCGCGAGTACCTAATACTCCACCACGCGCAAATAAACTATCGAAGGCCGGTAAATTATTGGCGTTATCAAATCCTGCGTCCATCACAGCAATGGTCATACCCTTACCTCTAAAACCATAGCCGTGTAAACAAACCGCATTTATTTGCTGAGCTTGATCGTAACCATTCCCATAATACTCAATGATACCCTGAGCCTTTGCATGTGTATTTACATTTTCAGAAACTTCCTTATCATATACAACTCTGAATTTATTTGATGGATTGGTATTTACCACAAAAGAAAGTGAGTTGATCGCATTTGTTGCCGTAGATATAACTGTTCCATTAGTGCTAGAAATAGAAACAGCAACCGAATTCAACCATTTTGAAGCGTAAAGTACTTTTACATTAGCAATATTATCAATTTGCGTAACATAGGCCGGTGTTACAGGTAGATCGGTTTGATCAACCAAAACACCTTGCGCAACTCTTCTATTCACGGATTTTTGAGTGAGAAAAGCAGTAGGTGTGCTTACTGAGTATGGCGTGCCATTTTTATCGGCCAATTTTATCCAAAACTTTGTGGCGCCCTGAGCGTTCAATAAATTTACCATTAAGGCTAATAAGACCGAAATTGCTATTTTTCTATTCGTTACCATAACTAACTAGTGTTTGTTTGTAGATCAATCCTTTTTCAATTCGTTGTTCAACCGGAAGATTTGGCACAACGGTATTAGAGTAAATATCTTTTATTTCGCGATATACCAAACCTACTCCTTTCGAATATTTTTCTATGTAATATTGTTGGGAGATGAGCGTCTTCTCATCGCGCTGTTTAACTGTTAACACTTTACTTAATGATATGCCATTAATTGATTCAGCTCTATCTACTAGAGAATATGAATACATCGTTTGTCCCAAATTGTTATTAGCATTCCCATTCCAAGAAGCATTTACTTCAATAGGAAATACCATTTTTGTATAGCGAATATTACTCTCAACAACTTGCACTTTTTTATCATCAGCATTGATCATCCAAACTTCTTTTATCACAAAGGGTATGCTATCATAGGGTTTGGTTGGGTGATGCATTTTTACAAAGCGTTCCAATCGTATTGCCGGTTTCCCTTCGTTATCTTTATAATTTTCAGTGAACTTTTCCTTTATGCGGTATTTATAAGTAATTGTATCCAACGTGAGATCGTTATATACCGTACTATCTACATCGTAAACCACATACTTGCCAATTTTAGTAGGATAATAATCAAGCCCTAACACAGAAGTAGCATCTTCTGTCTTTTTTTTGCAAGATGAAAGCAAGCCGCAAACCAAGAGTATAAAACCAAGAGTTTTGATATGGCAATTTACGACAAAAAACGCAATGTTTAAAATAGCTAAAGCCCTTGCTAGGCTTAAAAACAATTAGTAAATTCGGGTATTGTTTAGCATGAGCCAGGAAACGAAAGACGCGGTAAATTTAATATTAACAGACTATTTAGAAGCGCATAAACACAGGAAAACCTCTGAACGTTATGCCATTTTAAACGAGATCTATTCGCACGAGGGACATTTTGACATTGAGCATCTATACTTGCTCATGAAGAACAAAAAATACAGGGTAAGTAGGGCCACTTTGTATAATAATATTGAAATACTGATAGATGCCGGCCTGGTGATCAAACACCAATTTGGCAAGAACATGGCCCAGTTTGAAAAAGCATACAAGTACAAACAGCACGATCACTTAATTTGTACCGATTGCGAAAAAGTATTTGAGTTTTGTGATCCGCGCATCATGCAGATCCAGAAAATGACAGAAGAGCTTTTAAATTTCAACGTCATTCACCACTCACTCAACTTTTTTGCAAAATGCAAAAATTTAAAAGAAAAAGGACATTGCGAACATCTAAAAAAATAAACTATGGTATTTGAATATTTTATCACAAAGCAGGCTAACACAGCAACAATTAGTTTAAAAGGAGAATTGATAGAAAAGAATCAAGCCAATGATCTTATCAAAGAGGCGGAAGAATTATCTGCTTCAAATTGCCAAAAATGGGCAATTGACATGAGTGAACTCAAATACATGAATAGTAATGGACTTAACACACTTATTCAGCTACTCACTAAAGCACGCAAGGTTGGCGGCGAGGCTGTGTTATATAATTTAAATAAGAAGATCCAGGAATTGATATTGATAACCAAACTTAATACACTTTTTAAAGTGGCCAATACAAAGGAAGAAGCCATGAAGATATTGGAGAACTAATTATTTTTTCGCCAGCATATTTTTTATCTCAACCAATTCATTTTTTATTTCATTAAGCACTGCCGAATCATTATTAGCAGGAGCCATCCCACCTCTCGATTTTTCCTTGATCACTTTTTCACGCTGCAGTAAGATCATGTTTTTAAACTCCTCCGCATCATCCACTCCCGGAATACTCATCATATTACTATGATGCGCTCCTCCTCCTCCAGCGGTTTCAACACGAATAAAAGTTAAACCAAACGAGCGCAACACCGGTCCGCCAAAAAAAGAAACATCTTGAATATTCTCCAAAGGAATTGTTTTTTCAATATGCAGGATCATTCCCTTTGAGAAATATAAATTCTTCTCACTTAATTCGCACTTTAATGTTTTAAAGAATTTGCCTGAGAGCCATTGACCAAGGCCGCACACCCAAAAAGGAATCAATACAATTCCAATAACAGTAACTAGCATATAAAACAGTACAACTAAAAAGATGTACGTTTTAAGCGCGGGATTAAATACGCCTTTTTTTAAGATGGTGTTTTGATTTTCCATGTTTTTATATTTTTGTTTCCCGCAGATCTCGCTGATTACCGCAGATCAAAATATCTGCGTTGATCTGCGTTATCTGCGGGACATCTAAATTACTATTTGCAATCCATCAAACGCCAACTCAATATTAGCAGGTAATTCCTTTGTAACAGCTTCATGTAAACCTAATTGATGCGAGATATGCGTAAAGTAGGCCTTTTTTGGCGCTAATTCTTTTACAACTTGTATCGCTTCAGTAAATGTAAAATGAGAAATATGCGGTTCGCGACGAAGCGAATTCAAAACTAATACATCTAAATTCTTCAGTTTCTCACGTTCACTCTCTTCAATCAAATTCGCATCTGTTACATAAGCAAAATCATTTATACGAAATGCTTTTACATTCATCATATAATGCTTTACATCAATTGGTATAATGTTTAGATCTCCAATAGCGAATTTCTCTTTGTCAAATTCTATAACATCAATTTGAGGTATGCCCGGGTATTTATCCTCCGAAAAAATATAAGCAAATTCCCTTTGAATTGCTTTATAAACTTGTGCCGTAGCATATACTGGCATTACCATTTTATTAATAAAATTAAAGGCGCGCACTTCATCCAAACCCGCAATGTGATCTTTATGCTCGTGAGTAAATAGCACCGCGTCGAGCTTTGTTAATTTTTCACGCAAACATTGTTGTCTAAAATCCGGACCGGTATCAATAACAATTCGTGTTTTTTCTGTTTCCACTAAAATAGATGTTCGCGTGCGTGCATCACGTTTATCTTCGCTTGTGCACACCGCGCAGCTACAGGCGATCACCGGTACTCCTTGCGAAGTTCCTGTTCCTAAAAATGTGATCTTTATGCCCTTCATTGAAATGCTGAAATAACTTGTAAATAAAATGCCTTTAATACCCATGTTTTGGTTACGGCTATTACCGCGATCCCAAAAATGGCTCCCCAAAAATGCGCTTCATGACTTATTCCATCCGAATATGTTCCTGCTCTTTTACGTTGTATCAAATAAAAACTAATTCCCAATAATAAAATTCCAACCAACCAACCCGGCATTGGAATAAAAAACAGAGCAACTATTCCGGTTGGATTTAAAAGTATCCACACAAACATTACTGCCGAAATTGCGCCGCTTGCTCCAAGGGATGAATAAGATGGGTTGTCCTTATTTCTTAAATATTCAGTAAATGATGCGGCATAAATTCCACCGGTAAACAAAATGAGATACACCACCGAACCCAATTTGTGACTCTCATAAAGAACCGGGAAAATTCTTGTCTCCAGATCATGACCAAAACTGTATAGGGCCAAAAAATTAAACAGCAGATGAATATAATCGCCATGAATAAATGCGTGCGTTAAAAAACGGTAATGCTCATTCTCTCGTTTAATAGCATACGGATAGAACAAATATTTTTGTGTTGCCGCCGGATTCATAAAACAGTACACCGAAAAAACGGTTATGATTGTAAGAAAAGTATAGGTGATCATGAGCCTAAATTTAGGAAAATACTCCTTACGTAATATGACAAATAACCAACAGCATGTTGCTGAAAAGCCAAAGAATTAATTAAATTTTTTAGCTTTGTGTTACAGTGGCACTTCAAATACATAACGAACAGGAATTCAACGAGCTCTTTAACCTTCATTATAAGGAGCTTTGTCGCCTTTTACTACCAATGATCAAAGATCGGGATGCCATAAAAGATATTGTACAAGATGTTTTTGTGAAATTATGGATCCGCCGAAATGTATTAGAAGTGCAAACAAGTTTTAAAGCTTACTTATGCAAAGCGGTTGTTTTGCGGGGCATTGATCATATTCGCAAAGAAAAAACGGCCATGAATGCCAAAACCGAATTAAAATTTGTTCAACCACACAGCCATACCGATGTGGAAGAAAGTTTGAACGAAAAGGAAATGAAAAAAGCCATTGAAGAAGGCATGAATGAAATGAGCGAAAGTATGCGTAGCATTTTTCATTTAAGTCGCTTCGGAGGATTAAAGAACCGTGAAATTGCAGACCAATTAAAAATTTCAATAAAAACAGTGGAAAGCAATATGGGCAAGGCTTTAAAGATCATGCACGAAAAGTTAAAACCTTACATGAAACAGGCCGGAAAAGCTCTGACATTGTGGCTTTTGAGCAATTTTTAATTTAACATAGGGTAAACAGAGTAGATAAACGACTTATAGATACAGAGCACAATGGAAAACTGGGACATCATAGTAAAACACCTCAACAACGAGGCCACAGCCCCTGAAAAGCAGGAGCTGGAAGCTTGGTTAAAAGAGGACATGGCCAACGCTGCTCTTTTTGAAGAAATTAAATTGTCGTGGGAAAAAAGTGGAGAAACATTGCCGGATGATGATTTTGATGTTGCCTCAGGTTGGGAATCTGTTCAAGAAAAAATTAAACAAGAAGATAATGTAATTCCAATTACCGGAAGAAATTCAGGATTAAAATGGGTATTGCGAATTGCCGCAGTGTTAGTGATTAGTTTATTTTCGCTTTGGTATTACACAAATAGCAATGCCGTTCCTGAACAAATGATCGCCCAAACGCAAGGCTCATCGCAAGAAGTAACTTTGCCCGATGGTTCAAAAGTATGGTTGAACGCCAATAGTAAATTAACGTATCCAAAAGAATTTAATGGGAATACGCGCGAGGTAAAATTAGAAGGCGAGGCATTTTTTGACGTGATAAAAGACCCCTCACAACCATTTATTATTGGAAATAAAGATTTTGAAGTGAAAGTGTTAGGTACTTCATTCAACGTAATGGGTTATGCGAATTCAAATGAAGTTTTGGTAACTGTTGTAACAGGAACTGTGGCATTTAAAGCAACTACCGGTTCTCAACAAGTAATTTTAACCAAAGATGAAATTGGCACTCTAAATAAAACAGATCATAATGTGAGTGAATCGAGCAATAACGACTTTAACTTTATGGCCTGGAAAACCCGCAAACTCAGGTTCAACAACCAATCCATTAAGCAAGTTTGCGATGCCTTAAACAAACATTTTTCTATAGACGTGATTGTTGAAGATAAAACCATTTATAATTGTAAATTTACCGGTAGTTTCGATGATGCGAAACTTCAGGATGTGCTAAAAACAATGGAGGCCGCCCTGAATATTAAAGTGCAAACTAACCAAAACCGCGTAACGATCTCTGGCAAAGGCTGCGAATAGAAAAAAAACTAATTTTGCCTTTTTAATCCTCTGGCTCTTCTCTCTTTTTGCTTATTCTCAAGATCCACTTCAAACCAAAGTTTCTTTTAATTTCAATCAAACTAAACTTAGCGAAGTGTTTGATCAGATCAATTCAAAAACACAGATCAATTTTAGTTACAGTAGTGATAACATTAACATCAATGAACTAATTTCCCTTGAAGTAAAAGATACAAAACTAGAAGACCTTTTAAATAAAATATTTGAATCTCGTCAGATCAAATGGACACTCATAGGAAACCAAATTGCTCTTAAGAAAATAAAATTCTTAAGCATGAGCGGCAAACTTTCCGACCTTGACAATAATGAACCCATAGAATTCGCTACGGTTTATTTGATAGGTACTTCATATAACACAAGCAGCGATTACAAAGGTGAATTTATTTTATCAAAAATACCTGCCGGAGAATATACACTTACTATAAAAGCATTTGGTTATACACCTTATCAACAATTAGTGAGTTTGGTTGATCGATCCTTGAAGATCGATCTAAAAATTCTTTCACAGTCTATTCAATTAAATGAAACCATTATTGTGTCGGACAACATCATCGAAAAAACCTCGGTGAGTCAAATGGAAATTAACCAAACCCAAATTGAATCGGGAAAAGGAATCTCTAATGATCCCATGAAGACCATCAATTCATTGCCAGGAGTTGCTTCCAATAACGATATGTATGGTCCTGCAGCAATTCATGTGCGCGGTGGCGAATCGTTCGAGAATTTATTTTTGCTGGATAATATTCGCATGCCTTTTCCATTTTATTTTTTCGGACAATCGGTCATCAATCCTGATATGTTAGAAAAAGCCGAAGTACTTACCGGAGGTTGGGGATCAAATTATGGTAATGCAATGTCGTCAGTGTTTAATTTCTCAACACGCAATGGCAATATGGAAAAATTTAAAGCGAATGCCGATCTAAGTGTATTTTACATGTCGGGCTTAGTAGAAACACCTATCATCAAAAATAAATTAAGCATTATTATTGGCGCGCGTAAAAGTAATTTTGATGTATTGTTCTCAACCGTATTACCAAAGCCACCTAAAATGTGGGACATTACAGGTAAACTAGCTTGGGAAATAAACAGCAAGAACAAACTTACATTTACCAGTTTAAATGTTCAGGATAGATTAAATTTTTTGGACAGCAATGTGCTTATCACCGGATTTTATGCCAACGATCGTATTAACGCGCAAAACTTGCAATTACAAAGTGTTATTTCGAGCAAAGCGTATAGTAAACTATCCATCATGCACTCTGGATTAGATTTACAGGCAGAAGGACCCGCAACTTTTTTATATATCAATTTTAATAATTATGGGCTACGCGAGGATCTGAGTTTTTATCCCAATCAAAACGTAAAAATAAAAGCAGGTTTTGAAGTAAACCGAGATGATGAAAACTCACATGTAAAAGAAATTTATAATTCAACTGATATAAATATTACAGACACTACTGCACTTACGCAAGAGCGCAAAGTAAATAAACCAAACCATTGGGCTGCCATATATGGTTCCTATGAGAGAACAATTTTACAACGTTTAAAATTTAGTGGGGGGTTACGTATGGAGTTAAACGAATTGAACAACCGTTACGATGTTTCGCCACGAATTACGTTGAGTTATAACTTAAATAGTAAATCGTTTATTTCTGCCAACTGGGGTTTGTTCACACAATCTGCAGGAGCTTATCAAGCTATTCAAAATCCTCAGATCATTTCCAATCAATGTTATCATTACATTCTTTCATACAAATTCAACTTCAAGCCAGGTTTATTTATGAGGATGGAAACTTATTACAAGGATTATAAAAATTTAGTGATCTTCGATTCAAGCTTTGCATTCTCCAATAACGGAAAAGGAAATTCAAAAGGTTTTGAATTTACAGTAATGAAAGAAAGTGGCAGATTGAACGGCTGGCTATCTTATGGATTATCTCAATCGGAACGCCGCCGAAATTTACAAACAGAAGTGTATCCTTTCTTTTTTGATCAACGGCATACCATAAACGTCCTTGTAAGTTATCGCTTGAAAGAAAAAAAACGCAAATGGTATGTACCTACCCGTTACGCTCTCCAATTTAGATACAATACCGGTGCGCCATACACACCGGTTGTTTCGGCCGATTCAACAGGGGGCAAACTCAGACTTATTACCGGAGGCATCAATTCGCTCCGAAACCCCGATTATAATAACCTAAATGTTAAAATTCAGTGGCATCGTACCCTTGGAAAGAAGCAAAAACACGGAATGATCTACTATATGGAGATCTGGAACCTTTATTCCAGTAAAAATGTGATAGGAAGATTGTATGAAATAGGCAAAAACGGGGTCATTTCCACCAAAAACAACTATACGGTAGCCTTCATTTTTAACATTGGGCTCAAGTTTAGCATAAACTCAAATTTTAACTAAAATATTTTTTACTTTTAGGATAGGGTACAGTCAAAGTTGCACGACTTATTATGTAAACAGGCACATTACTAACCTTTCCACCTGCGCTTTAGCTACGGTGGACACAAAAAAAACAAGAAAATGAAGAAATTAGTTTTATTATCAGTATTAGCTTTAAGCTTATCGGTATCAGCTCAAGAGAACCACACATGGCGTTGGGGTGTACAATGGGGTCACCAAAGTAATAAATCACAATGGAGCGGCGGCATGGACAATGCTCACGCGCGTTTTCATGAGAACAAAAATCCTGATGGTGCATTTGACTTGATGTTCCGTTACGATCATGATATGCATTGGATGGCAACTTTAGGCATGGGAATTAATACTTATGGCTTTAACTTTGGCATCTCTAATAATTATCAATTTTCAAATATGCAAAACCGATGGAGCGGTGCAAATGCAACATTTACTGAGTTTGAAACTCCAATTTTGATCCACTATAAATTTGATCTTAACTGTAAAAATAGCCGTTGGGTATTAGGGGGAGGTTTTGTTCCAACCATTACAAGTTCAAAGAACATTAACGACACCTACGTACAAAACAATGATGGTGTAAAAGTTGCTTCTACATTAAACTTGAATGCAGAAAACGGAAACGGCGGAAGCACTATGGTACGTTTTGTGATCGCAAGAGAGCATGTATTCAAAAAAGGAAGTATGTTACATGCCTCATGGATATTTAATGTTGGCTTGAATGATAAAGCAAAAGCTACAGTTAACTACACAATAGATAATACTGCATACAATCACGAATTCACCAACAAAGGAAATTTTGTCGGATTCCGTTTAGCGTATTTCTTTAAACCTATCACTCACAAACCATCTCAAAGCAAGTACACAAAAGTTCAACCAACTACTACGTCGGTAAATTAATTTAAAACATATATCGCCTTATGAAGCGAAACAGCACAATAGCCTTGTTAGTAATTGTAAATTGTGTTGTTTCGCTTTTTACATTGGCTCAAAATCCGATATACGGCGGAGAAAAAACAGTGACCATCAATGGCCTCACCTTCGATGCCATGGAACCTCAACTATCAACAGACGGTAATGCGCTTTTCTTTAACAGCTTAAATGATGGTATTACCACCAGTTTAAATTACGCTGCCAGAGTTAATGATACCACATTCAATTATATTGGCGCTGTCCCTGTAGTTAACCAAACTGTTACTCCAAGATTGGATGCGGTTGCCTCTATAGATACAATGGATAATTTCTATTGGGTATCAACACGAGGCTGGCCAACGATCACTGAAAATCTACACCGCATTCGCTTTTTAACTGCCGGCTATACAAACTTTGGCAGAGTGTATGGCGATTTTTACATTGCTTCTCCGGGATGGCTCATTATGGATGCAGGTGTTAGTTACTATGGCGATAAAATGATCTACTGCAACGCTCTTTTTAATTCGTGCACCAACAATATGCCTTGCAAAGCCGCTATGGGAATAGCACAAAAGATCAATGATTCTACATTCAACAAAATGGCGAACACAAGCACAATTTTTGCGAATGTAAATGATACAGTAAACTATATTGTGTTTGCGCCCAATTTAACCGAAGACGGATTGGAACTCTTCTATACACGTTTATTACATAATGGAACTCAAACTGAGGTAATGGTTTCTACACGGAGCAATACCAATAGCGCATTTGGAGCACCTTCTGTTTTAGTTGGCGCCCCTTCTCTTTTACCAGAAGCTCCAACAGTAACTACAGATAAATCGAAAATGTATTATCATAAAAAAATTGGACCGATCTTTAAAATATTTGTTCAGTATCGACAAACAACAACTGATATCAAACAACAAACAAGTAACAGTTCCATTTCAATGTACCCAAACCCCGCTTCCTCATATATTAATATCAATTCTAAAACTACACTAACAGAAATTAAAATAATAAATATCTTAGGCGACGTTGTTTTAAAAGAAACAAATTCGAATGGAATAGAAACGATTGATGTTTCAAGTTTGAAAGCAGGAGTTTACTTTTTGAAATGTGATGATCGCTTTATTGAAAAAATAATTGTTCAATAAAGGCAGTGCTTCGAATCCCCCTAGGGTGAAAAAGGTTGTCAGTTCGAGTAGTTACGCTTTTTCAGCGTAACGTATCGAGAACTAATCAAACAAGCCACCCGGCTTTCTAAAAACAGATCGTCCCAAATGTTTGTATGCCATTTCGGTGGCTTCACGTCCACGAGGTGTGCGTATTAAATAGCCTTCTTGAACTAAAAATGGTTCGTA